>Ga0255312_1000215_pt1 | contig 10508 bp, 7 predicted proteins | sample EtOH5_T0_E5_meta_FD_202081 | JGI IMG/M metagenome (GOLD analysis project Ga0255312, IMG submission 202081) | Sandy soil microbial communities from University of British Columbia, Vancouver, Canada - EtOH5_T0_E5 | ecosystem: Engineered > Artificial ecosystem > Sand microcosm > Unclassified ...
GCGGCGGCAGATCGCCGCCCTTGCCGGTGCCCGGATAGCAGAGCCCGGTGGGGATGATCGCGATGTGCCGGCTGTCGTAGAACGCCGCCCGCTCCATCGCGAGCCACGCGCGCAGATTGTCCCCGGAAGGGTCGTTCCAGGGAATGCCGGTTTCGTGCACGCGCCGGCCGGGCGCCTGGCCGACGATCAGAAGTCGCGCGCCGGCGCCCGCGATGAACACGGGCCGCGGGCCGAGCGGCAGGTGCGCCTCGCACAACCGGCACGCCCGCGCCTCCTCGATGATGTGCCGCAACATGCGCATCTATAATAGGGCCTATGGCTTCCCCGCTCACCGCGCTGTCGCCGCTCGACGGGCGGTACGCCAGGTCCGCCGATCCCCTGCGCCCCTATTTCAGCGAGTACGCGCTCATCCGCTACCGGGTGCGCGTCGAGCTGCGCTGGCTGCAGGCGCTCGCTGCGGCGCCGGCGATCCGCGAGCTGAAGCCGTTTTCGAGGGCCACGCGCGCTGCGCTGGCGCGGCTCGAGGCCGATTTCAGCGAACGGGACGGCGAGCGCATCAAGGCGATCGAGGCCCGGACCAACCACGACGTCAAGGCGATCGAGTACTGGCTGAAGGAGAAGCTGGCGCGCAACGGCGAGGTCGAGCGCTCGCTGGAATTCATCCACTTCGCCTGCACCTCGGAGGACATCAACAACCTGGCCTACGCGCTGATGCTCGCGGAGTCGCGCGCGCGCGTCATGCTGCCCAGGCTCGACGCGCTGGTCGCGGCGCTGCGCGCGCTCGCGCACCGCCACGCGGCGCTGCCGATGCTCTCGCGCACCCACGGTCAGCCGGCCTCGCCCACCACCCTCGGCAAGGAAATCGCCAACGTGGTGCATCGCCTGCGGCGCGCGCGTCGCGCCATCGCCGCGGTGCCGGTGCTCGGCAAGATGAACGGCGCGGTGGGCAACTACAACGCGCACCTCGTCGCCTACCCCGAGCTCGACTGGCCGCGCTTGGCGCGGCGTTTCGTCGAGCGCCTGGGGCTCGAGTTCAACCCGTACACGATCCAGATCGAACCGCACGATTCCTTCGCCGAGCTGTTCGACGCCTACGCGCGCGCCAACAGCGTGCTGCTCGATTTCGACCGCGACGTCTGGGGCTACATCTCGCTGGGCTATTTCCGCCAGCGGCCCGCGGCGGGCGAGGTGGGCTCCTCGACCATGCCGCACAAGGTGAACCCGATTGACTTCGAGAACTCCGAAGGCAACATCGGCGTGGCGAACGCGCTGCTGCGGCATCTCGCCGACAAGCTGCCGGTGTCGCGCTGGCAGCGCGACCTTTCCGATTCGACGGCGCTGAGAAACGCGGGCAGCGCGCTCGGCCACACGCTGCTCGCCTACACTGCTTGCCTGCGCGGCCTCGGCAAGCTCGAGGCCGACCCGGCGCGCCTCGCCGCGGACCTGGAGGCCAACTGGGAAGTGCTCGCGGAAGCCATCCAGCAGGTGATGCGCCGCCACGGCGTGCCGCAGGCCTACGAGAAACTCAGGGCACTCAGTCGCGGCCGGCGCCCGGGGCGCGCGCAACTCGCCGCCTTTGTCCGCGGCCTCAAGATCCCGGCCGCCGCCAAGCGGCGGCTCCTCGCGCTCACGCCCGCTGCCTACACCGGCCTCGCCGCCACGCTCGCGAAGCGCATCTAGCGGCCGCGATGTTCTACGCGGCGACGATTTTTCTGTCTTCGTTCCTGCTGTTCCTGGTGCAGCCGCTGCTCGCGCGCCTGATCCTGCCGTGGTTCGGCGGCACCGCGGCCGTGTGGACGACGTGCATGCTGTTTTTCCAGTCGATGCTGCTGGCGGGCTATGCCTATGCCCATGCCACCAACGCGAGGCTTGCGCCGCGCGCGCAGGCGCTGCTGCACACGGTGCTGCTCGCAGCGGCCCTCGCGCTGCTGCCGATCGCGCCGGCCGAAGGCTGGAAACCGCGCGGCGACGAGGAACCCGTGCGCCACATCCTGCTGCTGCTCACCGTGGCGGTCGGCTTGCCCTACCTGCTGCTCTCGGCAACGAGCCCTCTGCTGCAGGCGTGGTTCACGCGCGTGCGCCCGGGAGCCAACCCCTATCGCCTGTTCGCGATCTCGAACCTGGCGTCGCTCCTTGCGCTCATCGGCTATCCGCTGGCGGTGGAGCCCTTGCTCGCCAATCGGCAGCAGGTCGGGTTCTGGTCGGGCCTGTTCGCGGTGTTCGCGCTGCTGTGCGCGGCGCTGTCGTGGCAGGCAGCGACCGCCGCTCCGGCGCAGGTAGCGCCGGAGCCCGGGAGCGACGCGCAGGCGCGACCTCGGCGCGGCGACTATCTCCTGTGGCTCGCGCTCTCGGCCACCGGCTCGGTGCTCCTGCTCGCAGTCACCAATCACATCACGCAGAACGTCGCCTCGATCCCGCTGCTGTGGCTCGCGCCGCTCACGCTGTACCTGCTCACCTTCATCCTCGCATTCGAGGGCCGCGGCTGGTACCGGCCGGAGCTGGCATGGAGCTTCGTGCTGGTGTGGATCGGCGGCATGCTGTGGCTGCTGGTGGACACGAGCCACCAGTTCGACCTCTGGCTGCAGCTCGGCGTGTACCTGTCGGGGCTGTTCGTGGCCTGCCTGTTCTGCCACGGCGAGCTGTACCGCGCTCGGCCCCCGGCGCGCCACCTGACTGCTTTCTACCTCACGATCTCCGCCGGCGGCGCGCTCGGCGGCGTACTGGTGGCGGTGGTTGCGCCGCTCGCCTTCGACGCCTATTACGAGCTCGGCCTCGCGCTGGTGGCGCTCGCGCTGCTCGCCGCGGTGCGCTACGCCGCGCTGAACAATTTCGCGCGCGCCGCGAACCTCGCCATGGTCATGGCGAGCGCCGGTTGCGCGCTCTACGACGGCCTGCACTACCGCAAGGACGTGCGCCTGTCGCAACGCAATTTCTACGGCGTGATGCGGGTGAAGGAGTATGGCGCGCCGGGCGAGGAGAACCATCTGCGGCGACTGCTGCACGGCGTGATCATGCACGGCGAGCAGTACCTGGATCCGGAATTGCGCCGCCGTGCCACCACCTACTACCAGACCAGTTCCGGCATCGGCGCGGCGATCCTGTCGCTGCGCGAGCGCGGCGGCAATCGCATCGGCGTCATCGGGCTGGGCACCGGCACGCTCGCGGCCTACGGCCGCAAGGGGGATCGCTACCGCTTCTACGACATCAACCCCGACGTGATCAGGGTGGCGCAGCGCGAGTTCGCCTATCTGTCGGACAGCGAGGCCACGATCGAACTGGTGCTGGGCGACGCGCGCCTGCAGCTGGAGCGCGAGCCGCCGCAGGGGTTCGACGTACTGGCGATCGACGCGTTCTCGAGCGACTCGATCCCGGTTCACCTGATCACCCGGGAGGCGCTCGGCGTGTACCTGCGCCACACGAAGGACGATGGCATCGTCGCGTTCCACGTCTCCAACCGCTTCCTCGACCTGGTGCCGGTGGTGGCGCGGCTGGCGCAGGAGCACCAGGCGCACGCGGTGCTGGTCGACGAGGAATCGTCGGACGACAAGACCACCAGCACCTGGGTGCTGGTTTCGCGCGATGCCGGCGCGCTCGCGCGGCCGGAGATCGCGGAGGCGGGCGCTGCCGAGCCCGAGACGCGCGCCGACTGGCGCACCTGGACCGACGACTACTCCAACCTGGTGCAGATCCTGAAATAGCCTAGACCACCGCGCCTTCGTGCTCGTCGCGCCCGGTCTTCCTGAGCGGCCGGATGAACTGGGCGCGGTCGACGCCGAGCCACATGACGAGCGGGCTGGCGACGAGCACCGAGGAGTAGATGCCGAACAGGATGCCGATGGTGAGCGCGAGCGCGAAGTAGTGCAGCGCCGGACCGCCGAACAGCAGCATCGTGGTGACCATCATCTGCGTGCACAGGTGCGTGATGATGGTGCGCGAAATCACCCCCGTGATCGCCGAGTCGATCACCTCGGGGACGCTCGCCTTGCGCATCTTTCTGAAGTTCTCGCGCACCCGGTCGAACACCACCACCGATTCGTTCACCGAATAGCCGAGCACCGCGAGCACCGCGGCCAGCACCGGCAGCGAGAACTCCCACTGGAAGAACGCGAAGCAGCCGAGGATGATCACGACGTCGTGCAGGTTGGCGACGATTGCCGACAGGCCGAAGCGCCACTCGAAGCGCATCCACAGGTAAAGCACGATCCCCACCGCGGTCACGAGCAGCGCGAGCGCGCCGTATTCGGCCAGTTCCTCGCCTACCTGCGGGCCGACGAACTCGACGCGCCGCAGCTCGGCGGTGGCGTCCTGCCCCTTGAGCAGCCCGACCACCTTCTGCGACAGGTCGGAGGATGACTGGTCCTTGGCGAGCGGCATGCGGATCAGGACATCGTGCGAAGAGCCGAAATTCTGCACCTCGACCTTGAGCCCCGCCTGCTCCAGCGTCTCGCGGATCTTCTGCGGCTCGGCGCTGTCCTTGTAGTTCACCTCGAGCAGCGTGCCGCCGGTGAATTCGACCGAGAAATTGAGCCCCCTGGCGAAGAGGAAGCCGACCGCCAGCAGGAACGTGATGAGCGAGATCACGTTGAACACGAGCGCGTGCCGCATGAACGGGATGACGCGCCGGATCTTGAAGAACTCCATTCAGGCGCTCACTTCCATGCGGTATCGCCGATCTGCAGCCGCGCCACCTTGCGGCGGTGGCCGTAGAACAGGTTGACGATGGCGCGCGACACCACCACCGACGACACGATCGAGGTCAGGATCCCCAGGCAGTGCACTACCGCGAAGCCGCGCACCGGGCCGGAACCGAAGATCAGCAGCGACAGGCCGGCGATGAGGGTCGTGATGTTGGAATCGAGAATCGTGCCCCAGGCGCGCTCGTAGCCCGCGGCGATCGCGGCCTGCGGCGACTGGCCGCCGCGGATCTCCTCGCGGATGCGCTCGTTGATCAGCACGTTGGCGTCGATCGCCATGCCGAGCGTGAGCGCGATCGCGGCGATGCCGGGCAGCGGCAGCGTCGCCTGCAGCAGCGACAGGATCGCCACCAGGAACAGGAGGTTCACGCCCAGCGCGAGCGAGGAGAAGACGCCGAACACCACGTAGTACGCGCTCATGAAGAGCACGATGGCGACGAAGCCCCATTTGGTGGAGTTGAACCCCTTCTCGATGTTCTCGCGGCCGAGGCTCGGGCCCACCGTGCGCTCCTCGACGATCTCCATCGGCGCCGCGAGCGAGCCGGCGCGCAACAGCAGCGCGACGTCGTTCGCCTCGGTGGTGGACATGCGCCCGGAGATCTGCACCCGGCCGCCCGGGATCTCGGTGCGGATCACGGGCGCGGTGATCACCTCGCCCTTGCCCTTCTCGATCAGCAGGATCGCCATGCGCTTGCCGACGCTTTCGCGCGTGACTTCCTGGAAGATGCGCGCACCGGGGCCGTCGAGCCGCAGGTGCACTGCGGGCTCGTTGGTCTGGGAATCGAAGCCCGGCTGCGCGTCGGTCAGCCGGTCGCCGGTGAGCACCACCTGCTTCTTCACCAGGATCGGCTGGCCGTTGCGCTCGACGTAATACTCGGTGCCGAACGGCACCTCGCCGCGCGCCGCCGCCTCGAGGATGGCCGGCGTCGTCTTCTCCTCGTCCACCATGCGGATCTCGAGGCTCGCGGTGCGACCGAGGATGTCCTTCGCCTTGGCGGTGTCCTGCACGCCCGGCAGCTGCACCACGACGCGGTCGGCGCCCTGCTGCTGGATCACCGGCTCGGCCACGCCCAGCTCGTTGATGCGGTTGTGCAGCGTGGTGATGTTCTGCTTGAGCGCGTACTCCTGGGTGCGCTTGATCGCCTCGGGCTTGAGCGTCGCCACGAGCATCAGCTCCTCGCCCTCGCCGCGCTCGCCGAGCGCGAGGTCGGTCAGGTTGGCGAGTATCGCCTCGCGGCCCTTGTCGCGCGTCGCGGCATCGCGAAACCGCACGCGCAGGCTCTGGCCCTCGCGCTGGATGCCCGAGTGGCGCACGTTCTTGTCGCGCAGCTGCGTGCGCATGTCGCCGGCGAGGCTCTCCAGGCGCTTGGTGAGCGCCGCCTGCATGTCCACCTGCAGCAGGAAGTGCACGCCGCCGCGCAGGTCCAGGCCAAGGTACATCGGCAGGGCGTGGATCGCGCTGAGCCAGCCGGGCGACGACGTCAGCAGGTTCAGCGCGACGACGTAGCCCGCGTTCGCGGGGTCCGGGTTGAGCGCCTTCTCCACCACGTCGCGCGCCTTCAGCTGCGTGTCGGCGTCGCCGAAGCGCACGCGCACGCTGTTCACCTCGAGCAGCGCGCCGGTGTGCGGCACGCCGGCGCGCTTGAGCGCCTCCTCGACGCGCTGCATCAGGGCGAGGTCCACCTTCACGGTCGCCCGCAGGCTCGACACCTGCACCGCGGGCGACTCGCCGAAGAAGTTCGGCAGCGTGTAGAGGAACGCGATCGCGATGCCGAGCGCGATCAGCGCGTACTTCCAGGTGGGAAAGCGGTTCACCGAGCGGTTACGGGATCGCCTTCAGCGTGCCCTTGGGCAGCAGCGTCTGCACCGCCGCCTTCTGCACGCTGATCTCGGTCCCGGGCGCGACCTCGAGCGACAGGTAGGTGTCGCCGAGCTTGGTGATCTTGCCGGCGACGCCGCCGGCGGTGACGACCTCGTCGCCCTTCTGCAGGGCTTCGATCATCGACTTCTGCTCCTTCTGGCGCTTCATCTGCGGCCGGATCATGAGGAAGTACAGCAGCACGAACATCAGCACGATCGGCAGGAAGCCGATCAGGCCGGCGTCGCCGGCGCCAGCGGCCGGGGCTTGCGCAAAGGCGGGGGAGATGAACACGCGGGGGATCCTCGAAGAACCTGAAAAGGCGCGGCATTATACGCTAGTGCGGGGTGGCAACGGGGGCTGCGCGTCAATTGCGGCGACGGCGTGAATCTCGCCGAAAAACGGAGAATGAGAGAGGCGAATCTAAGCTTCCGCGTCCATTGGCGCGCGCCGCCCCGCCAGGATCCTCGCCGCCGCGTTTTCCAGCGTCCCCGCCTCGATCGCCGCGCGCAGCTCGCGCATCAGCGCGAAATAGTAGTGCAGGTTGTGGATCGTGTTCAGCCGCGCGCCGAGGATCTCGTTGGCCTTCTGCAAATGGTGCAGATAGGCCAGCGTGAAGTTGCGGCAGGTGTAGCAGCCGCAGGCCTCGTCCAGCGGCCGCGCCGCGTCGCGCCAGCGCGCATTGCGGATCCGGACGTCGCCGCCGCGCGTGAAGAGCCACCCGTTCCTCGCGTTGCGGGTGGGCAGCACGCAGTCGAACAGGTCGACGCCGGCGAGCACCGCCTCGACGAGGTCCTCCGGCGTGCCCATGCCCATGAGATAGCGCGGCTTGTCGGCCGGCAGCCGCGGCACCGTGTGCGCGAGGATTCGGCTGCGGTCGTGCTTCGGCTCGCCCACCGAGAGCCCGCCGACGGCGTAGCCGTCGAAGCCGATCGCCACGAGCCCCGCGAGCGACGCTTCGCGCTGCGCCTCGTACATGCCGCCCTGCACGATGCCGAAGAGCGCATTGCGGTTGCCTTGGTGCGCGCGCCTGGAGCGCTCCGCCCAGCGCAGCGAAAGCTGCATCGACGCGGCGGTCGCCGCTTCGTCCGCCGGGTGCTCGAGACACTCGTCGAAAATCATGGCGATGTCGGAATCGAGCACCTGCTGGATGCGCACCGACTCCTCCGGCGTGAGCAGCATCCGGTCGCCGTTGATCGGCGAGGCGAAGCGCACCCCTTGCTCGCTGATCTTGCGCAGCTTGCCGAGGCTGAACACCTGGAAGCCGCCCGAGTCGGTGAGGATCGGCCGCCGCCAGCCCATGAAGCGGTGCAGCCCGCCGTGCTTCGCGATCACCTCCAGCCCCGGGCGCAGCCACAGGTGGAAGGTGTTGCCGAGCACGATCTGCGCGCCCATGTCCTCGAGCTCGGCGGGCGACATGGCCTTGACCGTGCCGTAGGTGCCGACCGGCATGAAGGCGGGCGTGTCGACGCGGCCGTGCGCCAGTTCCAGCACGCCGCACCGGGCGGCGCCGTCGCGATGCGTGAGCGTGAACCTCACTTCGCCCTCTCGATCAGCATCGCATCGCCGTAGGAAAAGAAACGGTAGCGCCCGGCGATGGCGTGCGCATAGGCGCGCCGAACGTTCTGCATGCCGCCGAAGGCCGAGGCGAGCATCAGCAGGCTCGAGCGCGGCAGGTGGAAGTTGGTCAGAAGGCGATCCACGATGCGGAAGGCGAATCCTGGATAGATGAAGAGGCTCGTCTCCGCGCTCGCTGCGCCGCTTGCCGCCCAGGCTTCGAGCGCGCGCAGCGCGGTGGTGCCGACCGCGAGGACGCGGCCGCCGGCGGCGCGCGCCGCGGCAATGGCGTCGATAGTGGCCTGCGGCACGTCGTAGCGCTCGCTGTGCATGCGGTGCTGCTCAAGCTCCTCGCAGCGCACCGGTTGAAAGGTGCCCGCGCCGACGTGCAGCGTGACGCGCGCCAATTGCGCGCCGAGCCCGGTCAGCCGATCGAGCATCGCTTGGTCGAAATGCAGCCCTGCCGTCGGCGCCGCGACCGCGCCGGGTTTTTCGGCGAACACCGTCTGATAGCGCTCGGCGTCCGCCGCATCCGGCACATGGCGCACGTAGGGCGGCAACGGCACGTTGCCGCAGCGCTCGAGCACCGTCATGACCGGTTCGGAGAAGCGCACCCGGTAGAGGTCGTCCTCCACCGTTAGAACTTCGACGGCGACGCCGTCGCCCACGGTCAAGCGGGTGCCCGCGTGCGTGCGGTGGCCCGAGCGCATCAGGACGAGCGCTTCGCGCTCGGCGACGATGCGCTCCACGAATACCTCGGTCTTGCCGCCGGTGCTCTTGCGGCCGTAGAGGCGCGCCTTGATGACACGCGTGTCGTTCAGCACGAGGATGTCATTGGGCCGGACGCTGTTCGGTAGTTGCGTGAACATTAGGTCTTCGAAAGCACCGGTCTTGCCGTCGAGGTGGAGTAGCCGGCTCGCCCCGCGCTCGGCGGCGGGGCGCTGCGCGATGAGCTCTTCGGGCAGCGCGTAATCGAAGTCCGAAGTCCTCATCTGCAGGCATTATAGAATCCGCCCCACCAGCGCAGCCGGAATGGCGGAATCGGTAGACGCAGCGGACTCAAAATCCGCCGCCCGCGAGGGCATGAGAGTTCGAGTCTCTCTTCCGGCACCAGACTTACGCTAGGGTTGCGGTCTTTTCCGGTGCGGTCGTTGCGACGGATTTGTTCCTTAGCGCTTCACGATTCGCGTTCACCCCGCGAGCCGCGCAATCAGTTCGTCCAGGCCGACGAACTGAATGTCCACGCCCGCCACCGAGCGCCGGTAGGAACGCCGCATGTCGCGGGCGACGACGAAGTTGTCTCCCCGCGGGTGGGCGTGCCGGAAAGCCGCGAGATTGCGCGCATCGAAATCTCCGGCCGACCACTTGCACTCGATCGCCGCCGGGGGTTTGCCGCGCCTCTGGAATACGAAATCGATCTCGTGCTGGCGCTTGTCGCGCCAGTAGCGGATCTCCCGCGTCTGCAGCCGGGCGTGCAGCTCGTTCAGCACGAAATGCTCCCACAGCACGCCCAGGTCGTCGTCGCGCAGCGCGTTCCAACCCCGGTAATGGCAGACGAAGCCGGTGTCGAAGGCGTACACCTTGGGCGCAGCGACGATCTCGGTCGCGCGGCGGGCGCTGAAAGGCTTCAGCACGTGCGCGACGAAAGTGGCCTCCAGAACGGCGAGATAATTCACGATGGTGGTGCGGCTCGCCTCGCAGTCACGCGCGAAGCGAGTCGCCTCGAACATGCCCCCGCTCTGGATGAACAGCAGCTCGGCGAAGCGCTGGAACGAATGGCGCCGCTCGAGGCGAAACAGCTCCTGGATGTCCTTCGCCCAGTAGGCGTCCATCCACTCCTGGAAATCGCGCTCGGGAAGCCCGGCGGCGAGAAAAAAGGGCGGCAGGCCGCCGCGCAGCAAGCGGTGCTTGAGATCGGGCGCCGCGAAGTCGGCGAGGTCCGCGCTCATCATCGGCGTCAGCCATAGCTCCGCCTTGCGACCGGCCAGGGTATCCCGGAATTTGCGTGAGGCGCCGAGGGTCGAAGAGCCGGTGGCGAGCACCAGGGTGCGCGGGAAGTGATCGGCTGCGATCTTGAGCAGCTGGGCGGGGTCGCCGAGCCGGTGGATCTCGTCGAGCACGACCGTCCTGCCGCGCAACCCGGCAAGAAACGCCTCGGGATCGGCGAGCTCGCGCCGCACCCGCGGCAGCTCGCAGTCGAAGTACTCGGCGTCGGGCAGCGATTGTGCGAGCATGGTCTTGCCCGAGCGCCGCACTCCGGACAGCCAGACGACGGAGCGCCGCCGCCACGCCTCGTAGAGCGCCCCGCGCCAGAAACCGCGCATTCTCATGGCAGGTAGTATCGCATCGAGTGCTACCAGATGCAATTGTGCTTGCGAATGGTTTAAGGGGGGCGGCCC
>Ga0255312_1000216_pt1 | contig 10483 bp, 13 predicted proteins | sample EtOH5_T0_E5_meta_FD_202081 | JGI IMG/M metagenome (GOLD analysis project Ga0255312, IMG submission 202081) | Sandy soil microbial communities from University of British Columbia, Vancouver, Canada - EtOH5_T0_E5 | ecosystem: Engineered > Artificial ecosystem > Sand microcosm > Unclassified ...
GGGGACGCGATCCTGGAGGGCCGCGGTGAACGCGGCCACGTCGTAGATGCCCTTGCCGGTGTAGGAGCCCTCGCCGAAGAGGTCCTGGTAGACGTCCGAGGTCGCGGTGGCGTACGGATCGATTCCCGCCGGCCCGGCGAAGATCCGCTGGAAGAGCGACCGGTCTCGATCCAGGGGGATCGTCGGCGTGATCCTTGGCTGGAGGATCGCGTAGCCGTCCACCACGCGGCCCGTGCGGGCGTCGAAGACCGGGCGATTGAGCGGATGGGCCATCGTCCCGACGAGACGATTGACCGCGCCGCGCGGCAGGCGCGTGTCGGCGTCGAGGGTGATGACGTAGCGGACTCCCGCGGGCACGTCGCCAGCCGGGCCGGGGGCCGTGGAGGCGGGTGGGGCGATGCCGGTCAGGAGGTGGTTGAGCTGGTCGAGCTTCCCGCGCTTGCGCTCCCAGCCCATCCACGTTCCCTCGCGCGCGTTCCAGGCTCGACCGCGATGGAGCAGGAGGAAGCGGACCCCGCCGGCGGGCGCCGGCCCGTTACGCGCGTTGAGACGCGCGATGCCCTCGGTGGCCAGCGCGAGGAGCCCGTCGTCGTCCGGCAGATGTTCGGTGGGCGCGTCCCTCCAGTCCGAGAGCAGGACGAAGTGGACGTGCCCGTCCGGATTGGCGAGGAAGTGAATCTCGAGGTGATTGATGTGCTCCTCGACCTCGGCGGCGCTGGTCAGCAGGGTCGGCACCACCACGAGGGTTCGCATGGCCGCCGGCACGCCCTGGGCCAGCTCGAGGCGCGGGAGCGGGGTCGGGCCGATCAGGTCCATGACCGCGCGATTGATGAGGGCGAGCGCGAGGTCGGAGGCCGGGATCGCGGCGAGGAGTCCGAGCAGGGCCAGGGCGCCCGGGCCCATGCCGGCGGTGTGCCCGGCCAGGAGGGGAACCGCCAGGAGGAGGCCGGTCACGGTCGCGATGGTGGTGAGGTAGCCCGGCGTCGCGCCCGACAGGAACAGGCGGAGAAACCGCTGGCTCGCCGGAGCGCGGTATCCGATCTCGGCCTCGAGCGCGGGGCGCCGCCCGGCGAGCAGGTAGTAGCCGGGGTTGGTCGAGCGCGCCTCGGGGGCCGCGTCACTGCGCGGGAGATCCGCGGCGGCGCGCCGGGCGTGGGCCATCACCAGCCGGGCGACGTCGAGCTCGGACCGCGGCGAGCGCCGGGCGAGATCCTCGATCGCGTGGCGGTACTGGTCGCGGGTCGCGAAGTCCATCGCCCGGAAGTGACGGTCCGCGCGGAGCACGCCGTCCACCAGGCTCACGCTCTCGAAGAAGGCGGCCCAGTCGAACGGCGCCATCATCCGCATGCTCGTGATCACGTTGCGGACGGTCACGTTCATGGCCGCCTGGTTCTGGTGCTCGAGCTGCACGAGCGCGTCCGCGGACGTGCCCAGGGCGGCGAGCTGCTCGTCGAGCCAACGCAGCGCGGGGGTGGACTCCGGGTCCTGCTCCCGCAGCCGCTGCACGAGGTTCACCATGAAGGCGGGCGACAATCGCGCGGCGTCGAGCCGCTGGAAGGCGAGCGGGCGCCGGGTCCGTCCGCCGAGCCCGAGCAGCTCGTCGGCCAGCGCGTCGGCGCCGAGCCGCGCGGCCCGGCCGTTCACGATGCGCTGGGCGAGCCGCCGAAGGTTCTCCACCAGCACGAGGCGGAGCGCGATCGGGATGGCCCAGAGCTCGCCCATGGTCAACGGCTGCACGCGCTGGAATCGCCGGACGAAGCGCTGGAGCGTGTCCGGGTCGAAGCGGCTGTCGGTGTGCGCGACGAAATCCCAGGCGAGGCCGAGGACGCGAGGATATCCCTGCAGCGGGTCCTCCGCGAGCTTGGGAAGCTGGCGGTAGAACCCGCGCGGGAGGTCCTCGCGGACCTGGCGCACCACCTCGTCGGCGACGTGGTAGTTGTCGACGAGCCATTCTGCGGCGGGGGTGATGGCTCCTTCCTCGCGGATCACCGCGGCGATCTCCCGGTAGCACTGCAGCAGGACCCGGCCGCTGTCGCGCACGCGGGGGGCGAGGAGGCGGCCGGAGACTCCCCCGGCCTGGACCGGCCGGCTCGCGACGCGCTCGGCGAGCTCCTCCAGGCGTTCGGGGCTCAGGAGCTCGGCGCGGATGGGCTCCTGGGCCTCACGGGTGAGGGGGGAAGCGGCGGCGGGCGAGCGGAAGTCTCGGAGTTGCATGCCGGCATCAACCCCCCGAGGCTCGCATCTGCGATCAAATGTACCATCATATGAGGCACATAAGCGGCCAAGGCGATCTCGTCACCGAGTCTCGTGAGGTATTCCTTGACAGCGGCGCGCTCGACCTGTACCTTGGTGGCGGTGCTGATTCACCCGGTTTTCGGTCACAGCAAGCAGACGAAGACGATTCGCGACTAACGCCGCGCGGGCATCGAGCCGCTCGGCGTTTTTGTTTGTCCTCCACTCCTGGAGGGCGCCCCCGCCATGGTGGCGGGGCTTCACCGAGGCGAAAGCCTCAGAATAAGAGGTCGGTTCAATGGCACAGGGTACGGTCAAGTGGTTCAACGATGCGAAGGGTTACGGCTTCATCACCCAGGAGGGTGGCGAGGACGTCTTCGTGCATTTCAACGCCATTCAGGCCCAGGGCTTCAAGAGCCTGGCCGAGGGCGACAAGGTCGAGTTCGAAGTGACCAAGGGCCCCAAGGGGCTCCAGGCCGCGAACGTACGGAAGGCCTGACGAGAACCCCGCGTCAAGCGGAAGGCCGGGTCCCCTTCGGGGGGCCCGGCCCTTCCCATGTCCGGGCAGCGCGGCCGGGCCCGGCGGCGCTAGCCTTCGCGATCGCTGGAGAGACGGCCCCACTTCTTCTTCGCGAAGTTGAACAGCCACACGCTGCCCGCGGAGTCGAGGGCGTAGAGCAGGGTGGGTGACATCGGGGCCACCGTGGTCGTGATCTGCACGAACCTGGGCTGCCCTTGCGGGTCCGTGGGGCTCCACTCTCGCTCGGAGAGCGCGGGCGCGGCGAGCCCGTCGAACGGAGAGACCGCCGGATTGCGGGGCACCATCTATGTATGATATAACTTAAATAACAATAAGAACGTATATTCCTGCGGCCGTGTCACGTGAGTGCTCGCCCGAGTTCTGGGAGGAGGCGGCGATGTTCGAGGACAGAGCCAAGGTCCTGCTCATTCTCCCTCAAGACGTTCTCGACCGGGCGCGGGTGTTCGCCGGTGGGGCGATGACCAAGCTGAAGGGCCCGGTGAGCCTGCAGATGGTGCTGCGCGCGCTCATCGACGAGGGGCTGCGACGCGAGCGCGACCGCGCCCTCCTGACCAACATCGAGGTCCAGATGCAGGCGGTGCGGGAGGTCCGGAGCCGGGGCCGCCGGCCCGCCCCGCTGGCGCGGGCAGCCCGGACCGGCCCCCGGGCGAGCGGGCGAAGGAGCTGAATGGCCGCGACGATCTTCACGGGGGGAGACTTCATCCGGCGGGTCGTCGACAGCCTCCTCCGTGGTGATTGCCGGGGGAAGTTCCTGTGCTCGCGTTGCCTGGTCAAGATGGCCAAGGATCACCTGGACCGGAGCTACACGACGCGGGAGGTCGTGGAGGTGATGGACGAGATCTTCAAGGCGCCCGGGCCGCTGACCCACGCGCCCGCCACCATCTGCGGGGCGTGCGCGCGCAAGAAGGTGGCGTGCCTCGGCGCGGGGGGCGTGACGGCTAGCGGCTGATCACAGGTACGGAGAGCCGAGGCAGGGCTTGACGGTCCGGCACGCCGCGCACCGGCAGGCGGCTCGGGACTCGATGGGAACGCCGGGCGCCGCGTAGACGCGGTCCAGGGCGCGGGCGATCTCGGTCGGCCGCCAGCCCGGGTGCAGGCGCTCGAGCGTCATGGTGACGAGGCAGGGAAGGCAGACGAAGCTGTTCCGGTACTTGACGCCGCGGAGAATGCGCTGCAGTGAATGCCGGACGAACTCTTCGGTGGTGTAGGTCATGGCGCAGCTTCGAGACGCTTGGCCATCGACCGAGTATGCGCTACGGCGCGACGACGACGCAAGCGTCAGGCGAGCGAGGGGGACGATCATGGGGGGCAGAAATCGAGTGATGGCGCGACGCCACTTCATGGGGAACCGGACGTACAAGGGGCTGACCTACACCCTGGAGCTGGAAGCGATCGAGGAGAACGTGTTCAAGGCGCACGCGCGGCTCTCGCCGTCCGGTCCCGAGGTGTCCATCGTGGACGAGACCTCGGACGCCGCGCTCAAGCAGGCCGAGGCCGGGATCCGGCAGGTGATCGAGCAGCGGGAGGCGGGCACCGTCGTGCGCGAGCGCCTGCCCGAGCGGACGTACGGGGACGTGAAGTACACGATCATCGTGCGCACCGAGGCCACGCGCGTGGTGGCCGAGCTCTACTTCATCCGCGCCAACGCGCAGCCGCGCCGGCCGGGGCCCGGCACGTTCTTCGCCCTCTTCGAGGGCAAGACCAAGCAGGGCGCGATCGGCCAGGCGGAGCGGGGACTCAAGGCCAAGCTCGACAAGGAGCGTACGGGCACCACCGCGGGGCGCTCTAGCCGGTAGCAATGCCTGCGCGGGGACTCGGCTTGAGTGCCTTGTGGGAGGAGCGCGACTACAAGGCGTGCGGAGTCTCGATCGAGTGCCGGGGGCGGTTCATCCTGGGCAAGCTGTTCGACCGCGACACCCGGCTGCTCAAGGCCGCGTGGCTCGCCGCGTTCGGCACCCGGGTGCTGGGTCCGCCCGAGATCCGGACCGACGAGATCACGAAGGCGCAGTGGCAGGTGATCCTCTCGCACATGGGCGCCACCCCGGACGAGATCACCGACGTGCAGGCCCGGATGGGTCGGGCCTGACGCTCGCGGGCAGCCCGACGCCCCGCCCGCGGTAGCCGCCGCCCCTGGTTGACCCCGGGGCCCGACGGCGGCATCATCCGCAGCGGCATGACCACCCCGCCACCCGTCAGCGCAGGCCTGCCCCTCCGGCTGGGGGCGGGGGCGGTGATCGCCGGGGGCCTGCTGCTCGTCCTCGCCGCGACCGTCGGACCCTTGCCCGGCCCCGCGGGCGACCCGGGCGCGAAGGTGATGATCCGGCTGCCGGACGTGGTGCGGGTGCTGGTGCTCGGCCTGCTCGCCCTGTCCGCGGTCATCCTGCTCTCGCTGCAGCGTCGGCGGCCGGCCGACGAGATGCCGGGGCCCCCGCGGTCGCCGCGGCCCCTCGCCCCGTGGGCGGCCACGCTCGCCGCGCTGCTCCCGCTCCTGCTGGTGGTGCTGGGCTGGTACCTCGTCCAGCGCTGGGCCGGACCGGACGGCCAGCCGATCGAGAAGGCCTTCGCGGCGATCGCGGGGCTCCTCGATCTCTTCACCCTGGCCGAGAAGCCGCCCACCTCGATCCCGTCGCTGGACCTGGCGATCGCGGCGCTGCTCCTGCTGGTCACCCTCGGGATCTTCGCGGTGATGGTGCTGATCGCGCTGGCCGACCGCATCGAGGCGTGGTGGGCGGAGCGGGGGCGCGGGGATCGCCCGCCCGCGCTGGCCGCCGCGCTCGCGCTCATCCAGGCCGATCTCCGGGCCGAGCCCGACGCGCGCCTCGCGATCATCCGCGCCTACGGCCGCTTCGAGCGTGCGCTCGCGGGCGCCCGCGCGCCCCGCGCGGCGTGGCAGACGCCGGCCGAGTTCATGCGGGCCACGCTCGCCCGGCTCCCGGTGGCGGCGGCGCCGGTTCGGCGCCTCACCTCCCTCTTCGAGATCGCCCGGTTCAGCGCCCACCCGGTGGGGACGGAGGCGCGGGACGCGGCCTGCGACTGCCTGGACGAGATCGGCACCGCCCTCGCGGAGGACGCGGCCCGTGCGCGCTGAGCGGCTCCTCGCCCCCATCGCGATCCGCGGCGCGGCGCTGAGCGGGGTGGTGCTCCTCGCGGTGGTGCCGGTGTACATCTACGTCGAGGCCCCGTGGCGAACGCTCGTGGCGCGCCTGGCGGTGGCGTTCGTGCTCGGCGTCGCCCTCCTGCAGCTTCGGGGCGCGGTCGCGGCGCGGCTCGCCCGGGCGGAGCCGTCGCCGCTCGAGCAAGAGCTGTACCGCCCCGGGATCCCGCCCGCGGTCCCGCTGCGGCTCGAGGAGCTGATGGACGATGTGCGGGCCGCGCGACGCAGCCGGGGCCACTTCGAGCGGATCATGTGGCCGCGGCTGACCGCCCTCGCGGGGCGGCCGCTCGTCCGGCCGCCCGACCGCCTCGGCCGGGGACCTACCCTGGGGGATCTGCGCCGCGTGCTCGCGGACATCGAGAGGCGGCGGTGAAGGTCGGGGTCGTCGCCGAGCGGGTCCGGGAGGTCGTCGCGACGCTCGGCCGGATCGTGGTGGGCAAGGACGACGTGCTCGAGCGGATCCTCGCCGGCATCCTGGCCAACGGCCACGTGCTCGTCGAGGACTACCCGGGCCTCGCCAAGACCTTGATCGCGCGGCTCCTGGCCCAGGCCCTCGACCTCGGCTTCCGCCGGATCCAGTTCACGCCCGACCTGCTGCCGAGCGACATCACCGGCAGCTTCCTCTACGACCAGCGCGAGGGCCGCTTCGAGTTCCGCGCCGGCCCGGTGTTCACGAATCTCCTGCTCGCCGACGAGATCAACCGCGCCACCCCCAAGACGCAGGCGGCCCTGCTCGAGGCGATGCAGGAGGCGCAGGTCACGATCGAGGGCCAGTCCTTCCCGCTCGAGCAGCCGTTCGTGGTGATCGCCACCCAGAACCCGATCGAGATGGAGGGCACCTACCCGCTCCCGGAAGCGCAGCTCGACCGGTTCCTGCTGCGGGTGGGCGTCGGCTACCCGGAGGCGGACGCCGAGCGGGAGATCCTGAAGCGGCGGCGCGAGCGCCGTACCGACGCGGCCGCGGTCCCGACCATCGTGACCCGCGCCGAGCTGCTGGCCATGCAGGGCGCGCTCGAGGACGTCTTCGTCAGCGAGCCGCTCGAGCGCTACATCGTGGCCCTCGTCCAGGCCACGCGGGTGGACCCGCGCGTGACGCTGGGCGCCTCGCCGCGGGGAAGCCTGGCCCTGCTCAAGCTCGCCCGGGCCGAGGCGGCCATCCGCGGGCGCGACTTCGTCCTGCCCGACGACGTGAAGGCGGTGGCGGTGGCGGCGCTGGCCCACCGGCTCGTGCTCCGGCCGGAGCTCTGGGTGTCGAGCACGACGCCGCGGCACGTGGTCGAGGGCATTCTCCGCGAGGTCCCGGCGCCCGCCGGGGAGCCCGCGTGACCTGGCGCCCGACCGCGCTGAACGTGTCGTTCCTGACCGTGGTCGGCTGGGCGCTCTTCCTCGCGGTGCTCACCGGGCGCGCCGAGCTCGCGGTGGTGGCGGTCCCCGCGGTCGTGGCCCTCGTGGTCGGCCGGCGCACGGCGCCGCCGCCGGCCTGGCACCTTCATCGCGAGCTGTCGGATCGCCGCCTTCTCGAGGACGAGTGCGTGTCCGTGACCGTCACGCTCCGCGCGGAGGGACCGCTGCCTCTCGTCGAGCTCCTGGAGCCGCTGCCGCCGCGGGTCGATCTCGCGCGGGGGCGCCACCACGCCTTCTTCACGCTCCCGGCGGGCGGGGAGATTCGCTGGACCTTCGAGCTGCGCGGCGCCGGGCGGCAGCACCTGCGGCTCGAGGGGCCGCATCTGCGCGTGTGGGGCCCGCTCGGGCTCGCGGCCGCCGAGACCCAGCACCGCGCGCCGGCGACGGTGGCGGTCTACCCGCGGCACGTGCCCATCCGCTACCTCCCGTACCCCCTGCGCACCCAGACGTTCGTGGGCAACTACGTGTCGCCGACCCAGGGAGAGGGTATCGAGCCCGGCGACATCCGGCCCTTCGCCCCCGGAGATCAGGTCCGGCACGTCAACTGGCGCGCCACGCTGAAGCTGGGCACCCTGCACGTCACCCAGCATCACCGCGAGCGCAACGCCGACGTGGTGATCCTGCTCGACACCCTGTCCGAGGTGGGCCCGGACGGCGAGACGGTGGTCGACGCGGCGGTCCGCGGCGCCGCGGCGCTCGCGGCGGCCTATCTCGCCCGCAAGGACCGCGTGGGCCTGATCGAGTACGGCGGCCAGCCCCGCTGGGTGAGGCCGGGGGCGGGGCGGGCCCATCTCGAGCGCCTGCTCGAGAGCCTGCTGAGCGCGTCGGTCGTCTTCACGTACGTCAATCGCGATCTCGATCTGGTGCCGCCGCGCATCCTGCCGCCCCAGGCCCTGGTGGTGGCCCTGAGCCCGCTGCTCGACCGGCGCTTCGTGCGCGCGGCGGCGGACCTCGCCGCGCGCGGCTTCGACCTCCTCGTCATCGCGGTCTCGCCGGTGCCGCCGGCCCGCGCGGCGGCGCGGCGCTCCGCGGTCCTCGACGTGGCCGCGCGGCTGTGGACGCTCGAGCGCCGCGCCGAGCTCGACCAGTACCGGCGCCGCGGGCTTACCATCGTCGAGTGGGACGGCGCCGAGCCGCTCGACGCGGTCCTGGCCGCGTTCAGCCGGCGGTCACACCGCCGGGTGCTGGCCGGATGATGCGCCTGGCCGCGCTCGTGCTCCTCGCGGTCCTGGCCGCGCTGCCGCTCGCGGTCCGACCCTCCACGCCCCCCGTCATCTGGCTCGCCACGGTCGCGCTCGTGGTGGGCGGCGTGGGGGTGCTCGCGTGGTCCGTGCCGCTCGTGACCGCGGCCGGCTCGCTGGTGGTGATCGCCTACGCGCTCGCCCTCGTGGTCGCCGGGCCCGCCGCGGACGCCCTCCTCGCGATCGCGCTCGGCGCGACGCTCGTGCTGCTGCTCGCGATCGTCCACCTGGGCGGTCGTGTCCGTGGGGCGTTCCTCGGTCCGTCGGTCATCGCGGCGCAGGCGCGGCAGTGGCTGGCGGTGGTGGGCGCGGGCGTGGTCGCCGCGGTCGGGCTCACCGCGGCGGCGGCTCCGCTCGGCGGCGCGCTCCGCGGGGCCTCGCTCCCGGTGGTGGTGATCGGGGCGGCGCTCGGCGCCGTCCTCACGGTGGCGGGGGTGATCACGCTGATGGCCAGAGAAGGAAGTCCACGAAGCGACCCGTGATCCCTCGGGGTGCGCTCATGGCGATGATGACGCGGAGCCGCGCTTCGTCGATGACGGCAAGGAGCCGAACGCCTTCGCCACGCCGCAGCGCCGGCCGGGAGCGGCGATGGCGTACGGCACCGTGCTGATCGGTCTCAAGCTGGTCGCGAGGGCCGCGAGCCGGAACGAGCTCAACCGTCGCTGGCGGCGGCGGCGCCTGACCGCGATCGTCGCCCACGTTCCTGGGGCGGGATACCCCGCCGGCCGGAATCGAGGAGCTGAAGAAGGAAGCCCCGCATACACGAGCCCCGACCACCACGGCACGCCCCTCGAGCGGGCGAGCGTGATCACGGACGGCATCGACCTCGCGGCGACCGTCGACAAGCTGGACGTCGCCTTCGCCGCCCGGCGCTTCTAGCTCACGCGGGCTCCGGCGGCCGCCGGGTCTTCCAGTCGGTGGCCTCCTCGTAGGCCTGGCCGATGCGGAGGGCCATCGCCTCGTGGCCCGCGTGGGCCACGATCTGCAGCGAGACCGGCAGGCCGCCGGCGGTGAAGCCGTTGGGCACCGAGAGGCCGCAGAGCCCCAGGTAGTTGACCGGCCGCGTGAAGTGGGCCGCGGTGCCCGCCTGGTCCGCCTGGTCGATCGGGATGGGCGGGGTCAGCGTGGTCGGCGTGAGCAGCGCGTCGACGTGGCCCAGCGCGGCCGCCACCTCGCGGCTGCGCTCCTCGCGCTCGGCGAGCGCCAGGAGGTAGTCGCGCGCGGAGACGCCGCGGCCGATCTGGATGCGCGGCCGCACGTGCGGATCCACCGGCTGGGCCTCGTCGTCCACCAGGTGCCCGACGAAGCGGTAGCCCTCGGCGCCGATGATCCGTCCGGTGGCCGCCGCGTAGTCGCTGAAGCGATGGGGGAGCTTGACGCGCTCGATGCGCGCGCCGAGCTTGGCGAGGGTCTCCACCGAGGCGTCGTAGGCCGCGAGCACTTCCTTGTCCACGCCCACCCGCTCGACGTCCGGCATCACCGCGAGGCGCAGCCCGGCCGCGCCGCGATGCAGGGCGGGCATCGGATCGTCGGGCGCCCAGGCGAGCGTCTGCCGATCGCGCGGATCGGGTCCGTTGAGCAGGCGGTAGAGCAGGGCGGCGTCCTCGACCGAGCGCGTGAGCGGGCCCGGGGTGTCGAGGGTGAAGGAGAGGGGCAGCACGCCGAAGGTGCTGATGCGCCCCGCGGTCACCTTCAGCCCGACGATCCCGTTCCACGCGGCGGGCAGGCGTACCGAGCCGCCGGTGTCGGTGCCGATGGCGATCGGCGCCAGCCCCGCGGCCACCGCGACGCCGGAGCCGCTGGAGGAGCCGCCCGGCGTGCGGTGCACCGTCGTGTCCCACGGGTTCCGGGGCGTGCCCATGTGGGTGTTGGTGCCCCAGCTCCCCATCGCGAACTCGACGGTGTGGGTCT
>Ga0255312_1000217_pt1 | contig 10468 bp, 9 predicted proteins | sample EtOH5_T0_E5_meta_FD_202081 | JGI IMG/M metagenome (GOLD analysis project Ga0255312, IMG submission 202081) | Sandy soil microbial communities from University of British Columbia, Vancouver, Canada - EtOH5_T0_E5 | ecosystem: Engineered > Artificial ecosystem > Sand microcosm > Unclassified ...
CGTAGGTAGCGCCAACTTGCGGAATTACCGTTGTGGTCGTTGCGCCTTCCTGGAAATTAAAGTCGGCGATAGCAAGCCCGCCCGCTACAAAAAACAGCCAGCGATCGGCCGCGTAACCGAACCGTCCGCGGACATGGCTCGTCCAGTTAAAATCGTAGGTGTTGGGAGCTTGCGTTGTTACTATGATAGGGGGTTGGACAGTGCCCGTACCGTTCGCGTTGGTCCAGCCGAAATCGCCTTCGAGGCCAAAAACAAATTGGTTGTACTGCCAATTGTAGCCAGCGAGCGCACCGCCGATCACCCCGTTAGTCGCGGCGCTGTCCTCAATGACCACCCCTTCTTCTTCAACATGGGTGCGACCCCACAAATAACCGACATGTCCGCCGACGTAAAAGCCGGTCCAGTTGTAGACGGGCGGAGGAGCGTGAACGGCCGGCGGCGCCTTTACCGGCATGTCAGCCGCCGACGCGGCCTGTGCGCATACAGTGGATGCGGCGGCGATTATTGCGATCGACACGTGACGCATGACAGCCCCCAACCTTGGCCAGATGCAAAATAGCTTGAAGAGCGTCTCGGGGCACATGGGGCCTGAGCAGACAACAATGAATCTCGTCATTTGTGGCAATCTGGTCACATGGACCAAGTGTCAGATTTGACAGTTGATTAGCGCCGGATGTCTGCTTTGGGCCAAAGCGGACATTCCGTTATCACCTCGTCGGCGCGGACAAGCAGGATCGGTCAGATCGTGACGCGTCGTCATTTCTGAAAACGCGCCAAGCATCTCAAATGCGTATCCCGCCTCGCTACTGACCGTGCTGAGCCAACTCCTTGTCGGTCAGTTTCCAGTCCTGCCAAAGCTCCCAAGCGGCAAGCAGCGCGATGATGGCGCCGAGAACGAAATGCCAGTACCGCAGCGGGCCGGCATCTGCGTAACCAAACGTGAATGGCGACGCGATCAGCCATAGCCCAAGTACTATCTCGCCAATTTCCTCCCAGCGTTGCAAGCTGACGTATTCGAGCTGAGCAAGAAGCAGCACAAGTGCGCCGACCAGAATCGCATTCCACATGACCACTTGATCGCTCTGTTGTCCGGCGAGCCAAGGAGAGAACCCGACCAGCACGCCAATCAGCATGCCGACCCAATCTTCCCAAGAACGATGAGTCTTGAAGAATCGAGTAATCGACATAGTAGCCTCCGTTGAAAAGAGGCATACGTCAGCGGCGAGGATGGTGTTTTCGCTTAAACTGCTCGGCGACCAATCCGGCCGCGTCGAGGCGTATGTCTGCACAAAAATAGAATGACGTGGCCAGTGGGACAAGCTATTTCGCGATGCAAGTGGTGCATAGCGACACATTGGCGCCATTGGCGCCAACAACCGCTAGATCGTAAGAGCCGGGTGAGCACCCTGCAGCCCGACTTGCGGCTTTAAATCAGGGCGAATCCGCCCGCAAAGGCGGCGATGCCGGCATTTCCCGGCCTTAAAATCTGCTTACCTTGGCACCCCGAAAACTCGATACGCGGTTAGCGGAGTGCAAATTTCCGTCTGGTAATTCGCCCGACATGAGAAAGGCTGACCAATACACCCTGGCGGATCATTTCCGGGCGCTTGCCGATGGGCTGTCGGTGCGCGCCATTTCTGAACGCGCGCCGGCGCAACGAGCCGAATTGCAGCGCCTAGCGGAATGCTACGCGGAGCTCGCGAAGCAGCAATCACCCGCCAATCATTTCGCGCGAGGAACGGGCCCGCAATGACCGAAAGACGCACGTTCTACCGCGGCCGAACTCTCAAAAGCGCATTCATCGTCCTGAGCGATAAAGCGCCAAAGCTCGAATGCACGGTGCGCAACGTCACCAAGGCCGGCGCGGCATTGCGGGTGTCCACCACCTTCGGCCTGCCGCAACATTTCGATCTGGTGCTCGACGGCATGGCACGCCGTTGCCGTTCGCAATGGCGAACCGACAACAGGATCGGCGTCGTCTTTGAATCGATGTAACGCGGGCGGCCTCTTCACCGCCCGGCATGTCGAAGCAGCGCCAGCAATCCTTTCAATAGATCCATCGGCGATGGCGGACATCCGCGAATGTGCAGGTCAACGGGAATGACGTCTTTAACCCCTCCCTCGACCGCGTAGCTTCCGGCAAAAACCCCGCCGTCCACAGCACACGCGCCGACAGCAACCACCCACTTCGGTTCGGGGGTTGCATTGTAGGTGCGCTGCAGCGCTTCCCGCATGTTTTTGGTCACCGGCCCGGTGACCATGAGCACGTCGGCATGGCGCGGAGAGGCGACAAATCGCAGCCCAAAGCGCTCGAGGTCGTAGAACGCGTTGCTCAACGCGTGAATTTCCAGCTCACATCCGTTGCAGGAGCCGGCATCAACCTGGCGAATTGACAATGAACGCCCGAGCCTGATCCGAGCCTCTCTGTTGACGCTCTCGGCAAGCTCGGCGAGCGCGGCTTCATCCGGGGCGGGCGGCCGCTCGGTCAGCGATCCCCTGGCAATCCCTTCGAACAGGATCTTGCGCATTTTACAGATCGTGCCCCGAGTAAGAACAGTTGAACGACTTGTTACAAAGCGGAAAGTCGGCGACGATATTTCCCTCGATCGCCGCTTCCAGAAGCGGCCACTGGAACCACGACGCGTCGCGTAAATGGCAACGCGCAACCCGGCCATTCCCGTCGATCCTGAGCCACACCAGGACGTCACCGCGGAAAGCTTCGGCTACTCCCAGGCCCTCGCAGGATTTCGCTCTGCCGAGCGGCGCCTTGATCGCGCCGCCCGGAATCGCCTCAAGAATTTGCTCGACGAGCCACAGGCTCTGCTCGACCTCGCGGATGCGGAGCCAGACGCGCGCGTTGACGTCGCCCTCGTCCCGCACCGGCACGTCAAACGACAACTTGTCATAGGGTGCGTAGGCAAGCGTGCGCCGGGCATCGAAGGTCCGGCCGGATGCACGGCCGACATATCCCCCGGCCCCGAACCGCGCCGCCAATTCAGGCTTCACAATCCCCGTGGTGACGGTCCGGTCCTGCAGCGAAGCGGTGTTGTCGTAGAGCTCAATGAGGTCCGGAAAAACGCCACGCACCGCGGCGACCAGGGCCGCCGCCTCGGCAAGACCCTCCGGCGCGATGTCGCGGCTGAGCCCTCCGGGGACGATCACGTCCATCATCAACCGGTGGCCGAAGCCGGCTTCCGCCGCGCGCAATGTGCGCTCGCGCAGGACGGCGCATTGCGCCTGCATCAGCGAGAACGAGGCGTCGTTGCAGATGGCGCCGATATCTCCAAAATGATTAGCGAGGCGTTCAAGCTCGGCCATCAGCGCGCGCAAATAAGTGGCGCGCAACGGCGCCTTGATCTGCATCGCGGCTTCCGCTGCCTGTGCAAAGGCGAATGCGTAAGCGACGGTGCTGTCGCCCGAGGTCCGTGCCGCAAGTCTGGCGGCCTGCTCCAGGTTAGCTCCTTGCATGAGCGACTCGATGCCCTTGTGCACCCAGCCAAGGCGCTGCTCCAGCCGCACCACGTGCTCGCCGTTCGCCGTAAAACGGAAATGTCCCGGCTCAATGATGCCGGCATGCACCGGCCCGACCGGAATCTGGTGCAATCCTTCGCCTTCCGCCGGGAGAAAATTGTAGGGAGCGTGCTTGCGCGCGGCGGTTTTTTTGCCCAGCGGGTGACGAACGTCCCAAAAGCCGAGATCGAGCCAGGGCCGCGTGTCGGGCGCATTCACCGCTTCGAGGCCGAATAGATCGTTCATTGCACGTTCGAGCCGGATGGCCGGCGCGTGACGGTCGCCGACGCTTGGATATTTTCCGGCTTTGCAGACGTAGCTGATGACCGCCGCCTCGCCGGCCGGTTCATCGAGCAATGCCATGTGGACCATCGGCGCATCGCCCCATAAGCCAAGCAAAACCAGCCGGCGTGTTGCGAGCTGGTCCATGGCCTCGCGCCAGCCTTCGTCGCCCACCTGGGCACGGGGCCAGGGCCGGTGCCGATCGGCCACGCCGTTGTGCGTTATGGTATCGAGAATCCCCATGGCTAACCCAACAGCCTCGCGACATTCTCAAAGCCCTTCACCAACGGCGCGGGCATATAAATGCCGGCCATGAACACCAATGCCAGGTGCACGAACATCGGCACATAGGATGCTTCGGCCTTGGCAGTCGGGCCTCGCGGGGGCCCGAAAGCGATCGCATTGAGCCGCAGGAACAGACCGCCGAGCGCGACCAGAATGCCGAATACCAGGATGATGGCCAGCCAGGGTTCGCGCGCGAAGGTCGAGCTCACCACGAGGAATTCGCTCATGAAGATGCCGAGCGGAGGCAGGCCCGCAATCGCCACGACTCCCAACACCAAGCCCCAGCCGAGAACCGGATTGGTCACGGTGAGACCGCCCATGTCGGCGATCTTCTGCGTGCCCTTGACCTGCGCGATGTGGCCAACCGCAAAGAAGATCGCGGACTTGGTCAGTGAATGCATCGTCATGTGCAGAAGGCCGGCAAAATTTGCGAGCGCGCCGCCCATGCCGAAGGCGAACACGATGATACCCATATGCTCGATCGACGAGTATGCGAACATGCGTTTGATGTCGCGGCGCCGGTAAAGCATGAAAGCCGCGAACAGGCAGGAGATCAGGCCCATGATCACCATCAGCGGACCGGGCGCGATCGCTTCCGGATTGAGCGCGAGCAGCATCTTGAAGCGCAGCAGCGCGTAAAGCGCGACATTGAGCAGCAAGCCGGAAAGCACCGCGGAAATCGGGGTCGGACCTTCGGCATGCGCATCGGGCAGCCAGGCATGCAACGGCGCAAGTCCCACCTTGGTGCCGTAGCCCAGCAGCAGGAAAATGAAGGCGACATTGAGCAATGCGGGATCGAATTGTGCCGCGCGACCCATCAGCACGCTCCAAACCATGGCGTCGACACCCTCGCCGATCACCGGGCGCGCCGCCATGTAGACCAGGATGGTGCCGAAAAGCGCCAGCGCAATGCCGACACTGCCGAGGATGAAATATTTCCAGGCCGCTTCCAGCGCCTCGTGCGTGCGATAGATGCCGACCATCAGCACGGTGGTGAGGGTCGCCATCTCGATCGCGACCCACATCAGGCCGATATTGTTGGCGATGAGCGCCAGGTTCATTGCAAACATCAGCACCTGATACATGGCGTGATAGAAACGCACGAACCGCGGCGTGAGGCGGCCGATCTCGATCTCGTGGCCGATATAGCTCGCGCTGAACACGCTCGTGGTGAAACCGACAAACGTGGTCAGGACGATGAATACCTTGTTGAGATCGTCCACCAGCAGATAGGTGCCCGACACCGGCTCGACGACAAACAGCGACGACGCCGTCACGAATGTCAGCATGGCCGCGAGAACGTTGAGCCGCGCCGTCAGCCGATACCCGGGCAGCGCCGCAAGCAACACGGCCGCGGTGGCCGGAATGACGAGGACGCCGGCAAGCGCATCGATCATTGCCGTTCTCCGCGGAAGCGATCGAGGGCCTGTACGTCGACGGTGTCGAAGCGCTCCCTTATGCGGAACAGAAAGATGCCGATGACGATGAAGGCGATCAGCACCGAAAATGCCACGCTGATTTCCACGACCAGCGGCATGCCTTTTGCGCCGGTCGCAGCCAGCACCAGGCCGTTCTCGAGCGACATGAAGCCGACGACCTGGCTCACGGCGTTCCTGCGCGTGACCATCATCAGCAGGCCGAGCAGCACGACCGAGAGCGCAAAGGCGAGATCCTCGCGCGCGAGCGGATCAGCCTCGGCAGTAACGCGCAACATCACCACCATCGACAGTGCGACAAGGCCCATGCCCAGGAGCATGGTCGGACCCACCCCGACCACCGTTTCAATCTCGCGATGAATGCCAAGGCGCACGATGATGCGGTGCAAGGCCGTCGGAATGATGATGGCCTTGAACACCAGCGCAATCACGGCGGTGAGATAAAGATGCGGCGCATCCTGCACGAAGGCCTGCCAGCCGACCGATGCCGCCAGCACCAAAGCATGCAGAGCATACACATTGAGAAGCGCGTAGAGCCGATCCTGGTAAAGCTGCATGAAGCTCACCAGCACCAACGAACCGGCCAGCAGATGAGCGATGTCGAAAGATAAATTGCCGCGCAACATCACAGGCTTCCCGAAACAAACAGCAATAAGGTGCCAAGCAGGCCGAGCATCAGCGCCGCACCAAGAAAGGCCGGAACGCGGAACACGCGCATCTTGGCGATGGACGTCTCAAACACCGCAAGGAGCACGGCGCCGGCGGCAAGCTTGGCGACATACGCAGCCGCTCCGACGGCGATCGCACCGGCATTTCCATCGGGCGGCGCGATACCCCAAGGGACAAACAGGCAGGCGATTACCGACACGTAGAACAGCAGCTTGAGCTCCGAGGTGAGATCGATCAGCGCCAGGTGACGTCCGGAATATTCCAGCACCATCGCCTCGTGCACCATGGTGAGCTCGAGATGGGTCGCCGGATTGTCGATTGGAATGCGCGCATTCTCCGCGATCGACACCATGATCAACGCAAGCAGCGCAAGGCCGAGCGAAACGCGCAATCCAACCTCGCCCGACGTCATATGCGCGGCCATGACCGAAAGTTGTGTCGATCCGGCGATCAAAGCGATCGTAAACACGATCATCAGCATTGCAGGTTCCGCGAGCGAGGCGATCATGACCTCGCGGCTCGACCCGATGCCGCCAAAGCTTGTTCCGACGTCCAGCCCGGCAAGCGCAAGAAAGAAACGCGCACTGCCCAGCAGCGCGATCAATGCAATCAAATCGGCCGACCAGGAAAACAGCAGACCGCTGCGAAACGTCGGCACCAGGGACGCCGCAACCCAGGTGCCGGCGAAAATAATGTAAGGAATGACACGGAACAGCCATGACGCGCTGTGCGCCAGTACGACCTCCTTACGCAGCAGCCGGATGAGGTCACGATAGGGCTGCAGCAGCGGTGGCCCTTGCCGGCGCAGCAGGCGCGCCTTCACGACCCGCACCAGGCCCGTGAGCAATGGCGCCAGCAACAGCACCAGCAGCATTTGCGCGCCCTGGAAGGCAAAATCCCTGATCACGACCATATCGCCAGCACCAGCAGGAGCAGCACGAGCGCCGAAAACACCAAAGTGAGGTATCGGCGGATGGTGAGAAATTGCAGAACGTTGAGCCGTCCGGTGGCGTAGTCGATGAACACGGCAATCGGAGCGTATGCGGCGTCCCAGATCAGATCACGGATCTCAACAGTCAGACGCGCCGGCCGGGCGTCGCCCGGAGGCGGCATGTCGCCCACCTCGCGCGCACGAAATACGGCTGTGCCGTAGACCCTCCGGATCGGCTGCGCAAAGCTCGAGGCCGTGTACTGTGTCGCAGGACTGGGGTCGGGATAGCCACAATCCCAGGCGGGTCCGCGCCGCAGTTTGTCGGAGGCCAATCGATGGATCGCAATGGCGGCGATCCATCCGGACATCACGATAAAGACAAAGACCAGTAGCCCGTTATAGGAACTGCGGCTTTCCGCGACCGGCACGGCGGTCAACCAATCAAGACCTGCCTGGTGCGGCATGCTCACGCCAAGCAGCGCGTTTGTCACCGGCGCGAGCGCGTCGATGAAAATGCCCGGCAACACGCCAGCCACAAGACACAGGGCCGACAGGAAAAACATTGCGGCGAGCGAGTGGCTGTCGGTCTCGTTTGCGTCGGCCGCGGCCGGCGTGCGCGGGCGGCCGAGAAAACTTATGCCGAACGCCTTCACAAAACAGGCAGCGGCCAACGCCGCCGACAGCGCCAGCAAAGCTCCAACCGCCGGCACCAGGAATTTGAGACCCCAGGACGGTAACTGCGGACTGAGCAAAATGGCCTGGAATGTCAGCCATTCCGATACAAAGCCGTTCAGCGGCGGGAGCGCCGAAATGGCAACACAACCCACAAGAAACGCGAACGCGGTCTGCGGCATGCGATGGATCAGACCGCCGAGATGCTCCATGTCGCGTTCGCCGGTGGCATTGAGCACGGCACCGGCGCCGAAGAACAGGAGGCTCTTGAATACGGAGTGATTGAATACGTGCAGCAGCCCTGCGGTCAGAGCCAGCGCCGCCGCATCGGCCATCCCGTAAGCCTTAAATGCGAGCGCAAGACCAAGGCCGATGAAAATGATGCCGATATTTTCAACCGTGTGATAGGCGAGCAACCGTTTCAGGTCGTGCTGCATCAGCGCATAGAGCACGCCCATGACTGCGGTGGCACCGCCGATGGCGAGTACCAGCATGCTCCACCACCAGACCGGCGGGCCGAGCAGATCGAACGCAATGCGCACAAAACCATAGACCGCCACTTTGGTCATGACGCCGCTCATCAAGGCGGAGACGTGACTGGGAGCGGCCGGATGGGCGAGCGGCAACCAGGCGTGAAGTGGGACAACACCTGCCTTGGATCCCGCGCCGATGAGGGCAAGAACAAGAACCATCGCCGCCACTCCTGCAGTCGGCTGCGCGAGGCGAATCGACTCAAAGAGATAGTTGCCGTTGTTGCCGGCAAGCAGACCGAACGCCAGAAGCAGCGCCAGCGTGCCGAAGCCGGCCATCAGCAGATAGACATAGCCTGCCCGCAAATTTTCACGTTCCTGGTGATGGGCAACCACCAGCGCCCACGATGTGAGCGACATGAATTCCCAGGTCACCAGGAAGCTGAAGGCATCATCAGCCATGACGACCAGATTCATTCCGGCAAGGTAGGCCGGATAGAACGGAAGCACCCGCTCGGGGCTTTGCTCGTGCAGCCCGTAGCCGAGTGCAAACAGGCTCGCGGCGGCGCCTCCCAGATTGACCACAACCAGGAAGAACGCCGACAGTGCATCGACGCGGAAATGAGCACCAAGCCATGGCAGGCCGAGTGGCAATGTTACGCGGGACGTCGGCTGCCCGATCAGGCACGTGCCTCCTACGACGGCCAGCGTCAGTGTGACGATCAGACAGGAAGCGTAGACAACGCCACTCGCACGCGGCGACCTTGAGAGAGCGACGGCGATCGGAGACAGCAACAGAAATGCCGCGACGCAGAAAAGCGCGGAGGTCACCATCGCCGCCTCCGCATCAGGCGAACAGCTATTCGTTCGGCGCGCACGCTCATTTGAGCCGAACCCCCCGGCCACCCTTGCTGGAGGTTGCGCCCTCGCCGATCAGCTCAATTCCGTTGGCGGACAGCGCGCCGACCAACTTCATAAGTGAATCAACATTGCCGCGAACCACGCCGTCGCTTGCTTCCATCCGCTGGATGGTCGGCAGCGATAGACCCGCGCGCTCGGCCAGTGCCCGTTGATCAAGTCCGAGCAGCGCCCGCGCGGCACGCATCTGCGCAGCAGTAATCAATGCGGTATCTCAGCGAATATCAGACGTGGTTTATAATATTTGATACAGTCATTATCATATGTCAAGTATCATATTAGATTTAAAATACATCATTGATAAGGCGCGCTGCCCGGCCTATTCGATCACCTCGTCAGCGCGCGTGAGCAGCGATGGCGGCACCGTGAGGCCGATCGCCTTCGCCGTTTTGAGATTGATCGCGAGCTCGTATCTGGTCGGCGCCTGCACCGGCAGATCGGCCGGCTTCGCGCCTTTGAAGATGTGATCGACATACGTTGCCGCTCCGCGCCATTGATCAAATTGGTCGGGTCCGTATGCGACAAGGCCGCCGTCGCGGGCAAAATATCGATAGGGATAGATTGTCGGCGTCCGATAGCGCACCGCCAATGCGCTGACCAGCTGACGGCTCGCAATCGTCTTGGGATGCGGAAAAGCCATCAGGCCGCAGTCCGGCTGATCGGCAAATGCGGCAATGGCGCCTTCAAAACCTTTTTGAATGTCAACGACAGCCAGCGTCACGCCGAGCGAAGGCGCGATTTTCTCGGCGGCGCGAAGAAACGAACCATGCGGGGATGCATCCGTGGCGAACAGAGCGCCCACCTGCTTCACATTGGGCGCAATCTCCTTGAGCACACCCAGCCACTTGCCGCCCATCGCGGGCTCGAAGTTCTGAAATCCGGTGATATTGCCGCCTGGCCGCGCAAGGCTTGCGACAAAACCGCTGTCCACCGGCTCCGACACCTGCGTGAACACGATCGGAATCGTGCTTTTCAACCGGTGAAGCTCGGCAAGAGCCAGATCGCCCGAAGCGATGATCACGTCCGGTGCGGACTGCACCAATTCCGCCGCGAGAGCGCCGATCTGTTGCCCCGTGTTGCCTGCGCCCCACCGATAGTCAAACCGGATATTGCGCTTTTCATCCCAGCCCAGATCACCAAGCGCCTTGCGGAAGGTTTCAAGGCGGACTTGTCCCGCTCTGTCACTTTCCGTGTACGCCGCCAACAGGACTCCGACGCGCCGCACGGCCGTGCTCCGCTGCGCGCTCGCTGCAAGCGGCCATCCCGCCAAACCTCCGAGAAGCCTGATTACGTCG
>Ga0255312_1000219_pt1 | contig 10416 bp, 8 predicted proteins | sample EtOH5_T0_E5_meta_FD_202081 | JGI IMG/M metagenome (GOLD analysis project Ga0255312, IMG submission 202081) | Sandy soil microbial communities from University of British Columbia, Vancouver, Canada - EtOH5_T0_E5 | ecosystem: Engineered > Artificial ecosystem > Sand microcosm > Unclassified ...
GGTGGCTGACGGTACAGTCGGCCTGCTCGGGGGGCAAACCTATTCCCTCACGGTCACCCCGGCTTCGGCCAACCTGGCGAGCTGCGGTCCCGTCGGGATGTACGAAACCGGCGTGGTCGCCGCGCTCACTCTCGCCGCGACCGACTGCACCGGAGTTGCGCCGGTCACCCGGTCCGATCGATTCTACACCTGGGCCCTCACCGGCCAGACCATCGTTGCGACCATGAGCTCCGCCGGGTTCGATCCCTTCCTTCGGGTGCTCGACGGTCCCGCGCTCGGCGGGGCCACCGTGCTGGCCAGCGACGACAACAGCGGCGGCGGGACCACCGCCCGGGTCAGTTACACCAACCTCGGCCCACCCGCCGTCTTCACCATCGAGGCGACCACAACCCTGGCGGGCGGACTCGGCGCCTACACCCTGAGCTTCGACCTCGCCCCAGCGGTGTACAACGCCCCTTCGGCGGCCCCGAGTCTGCGCGCCGCCGCTGCCCGGCACTCTCCTTGACAGTCTAGGAAAGCCGCCGTAGCTTGCTCCCTAGACATACTAGGAGAGCGCGATGGCCGAGACCCCCGAGCTGCTCCAGGGCACCCTCGACATGCTCATTCTCAAGGCCCTCTCCATTGGGCCCATGCACGGCTACGGGATCCTGCTCCGCATTCAGCACTTCTCCCGGGCCGCGCTCGAAATCCAGCAGGGCAGCCTGTACCCCGCGGTCTACCGCCTCGAGCACCAGGGTCTACTCGTCAGCGAATGGGGCACCAGCGACAACAACCGGCGCGCCAAGTTCTACACCCTGGCGCCCGCCGGACGCCGCCGCCTCAAGGAGGAGCGCGAGTCGTGGAGCCGCCTGGTCCACGCCATCTCCGCCGTCCTGAACGCCACGCCCTCGGATCTCGCTCCATGATCCGCCGGCTGCGCGACTCGCTGCGCATCCTCTTCGGCCGCGGCCGCTTCGAAGCCGACATGGACGCCGAGCTCCAGTCGCATCTGCAGCACCAGGTCGACGATCTGGTCGGCCGGGGCATCCCCGAGCCCGAAGCCCGTCGCCGGGCGCGCGCGGCCTTCGGCGCCCTCGATGGCGCGAAAGACGCGGCCCGCGCCGCGCGGGGCGTCCGCTGGGCCGACGAGCTGCGCGGCGACCTGCGCTACGCCTTTCGCACCCTGCTGCACGCCAAGGGCTACACCGCCACCGCGGTCGCCACCCTGGCCCTCGGCATCGGCGCCAATACCGCCATCTTCAGCGTCGTCGACGGCGTCCTGCTCAAGCCGCTCCCCTTCCCCGAAAGCCACCGGCTGGTCCAGCTCACCCGCGACTACCCGCTCGGCGCGCTGTGGACCTACCGCCGCCGGGCACAGTCCTACACCGGAGTCGCGGCGTATCTGTACGGCGGCGAGCTCAATCTGTACGCGGGCGGCATCGCCGAACGGATTCTCGGGCGCGCGGTGTCGAGCGAATTCTTTTCCGTGTTAGGCTCCTCGCCCCTGTTCGGCCGCGCCTTTCAGCCCGGCGAGGATGCCCCGGGGGCTGCGCCGGTGGCCGTGATCAGCGAGGGTCTCTGGCGCCGGCGGTTCGGTGCCGATCACGCCATCGTCGGGCAGAGCATTCTGATCGACGGCACCCCTCGCCAGGTCGTGGGGGTGGTGCCCCGCGACTTTGCCTTCCCCAAGTTCGGCACCGAGGTGTGGGTGCCGGTCCAGCTCGATCCCAAGCTGGTCGCGTCGGTCTGGGGAGCGGGTGGCACCGCTTTTATCGCCCGCCTGAAACCGGGGGTGACCGTCGCCCGTGCCGACGCCGAACATCGCGCACTCATTCCCGCGGTCCGCGATGCCTATCCGTGGCGCATGCCCGACGGCTTCGGCCAGGTGCCGACCAACCACGCCCGGGCCCTCGATGAGGTGATCGGCGACGGGGTGAAGAGCCGCCTGCTCCTGCTGTTCGCCTCGGTCGCCGTCCTGCTGCTCATCGCCTGCGTGAATGTCGCGAACCTCAACTTGACCCGACTGGCCGCCCGCGAGCGGGAAGTGGCGGTGCGCCGGGCGCTGGGCGGGTCGCGCCTGCGAGTGGCCCGCCAGCTGGTGGTGGAGCAGCTGGTGGTGGCGGTCGCGGGCGGCCTCGGCGGCCTGCTCCTAGCCGGCGCGGGCATCCCCCTCCTGCTGCGACTGCTTCCGCCGGACACGCCCCGGCTCCATGAAGTGGGACTCGACCCGCGCGTCCTGCTGTTCACGGCCCTGGCCATTCTGCTCGCCGGGCTGCTGGCGGCGCTCGGGCCGGTCGCGCGGTTGCCCCGCACCGGTCACGCGGAGCTGCTCGGCGCGAGCGGTCGCGGCGGTTCGGCGGGACCGCGCCGGGCGCGGCTGGCCGGCACGCTGGTCGCCACCGAGGTCGCGCTCTCGGTGGTGCTCTGCATCGGCGCCATGATCCTGCTCCGCAGCCTGCGGAGCCTGCTCAATGTGGATCCCGGCGTGGCGGTGGAGCGGCTCACCACCGCGCGGGTGACGCCTAACCCGGTCTGGTGCAAGGATCAGGCGGGGCCCTGCACCTGCGACAGCACGGCCGGCGGCCGCTGCGAAGCCTTCTTCCCCGCGCTGGAGGAGCGCCTGGCCGCCCTGCCCGGCGTGCGCGGCGTCGCGCTCGCCAACGCGGTCCCGCTGGATGGAGGCTGGTCGGGCTTCGCGATGCACCTCGAGGATCACCCGGTGGCGCCGGGGCAGCCGGCCCACATCCTGGGAATGCACACCGTGAGCCCGAACTACTTCACCGTGCTCGGCATCCCCCTGCTGGCCGGCCGCGCCTTTACGCCGCAAGATCGCGGCACCGCCAGCCCGGTGGTGATCGTGGCGCGCACCTTGGCGGAGCGGCGCTGGCCCGGTGGCCCCGGCCGGGCCATCGGCAAGCACATCAAGCCGGTCTGGATGCCGACCTGGGCGACCATCGTCGGCGTGGTGGCCGACGTGCGCTACGAGACGCTGGCGGCTCCTCCCGACGAGGAGTTCTACATGCCGATGGCCCAGTGGGGCATCGGGTCGGCCGTCGCCGTGGTCAGGACTGACCTCGCTCCCGCCGCGCTGGAGCCGAGCCTCCGCCGCGCCGTAGCCGCGGTGGACCCGACCGCCACGCTGACGCAGGTCCGCTCGCTGGGCGAGGTCCGCTCCGCCTCTGCCGCGCACCCGCGCACCACGGCCTTGCTGATCGGATTGTTTGCCGCGATCGCGCTGCTGCTCGGCGCCATCGGCGTGTACGGCGTGTTGTCGTATGGGGTGAGCCAGCGCCGTCGCGAGATCGGGATCCGCATGGCCATCGGCGCCGCACCCGCCGGCGTCAGGACTCTGGTGCTGCGCCAAGCGGGCCGGCTGCTGGGCGCCGGCGTGATCGCCGGGCTTTTCGCCGCCTGGCTCGGCGCCACGGTGCTCCAGGGCTTTGTCTTCGGCGTGAGCGTGCACGACCCGTTCAGCTTCACCGCCGTGCCGTTGCTCTTCGCCGCCGTCGGTCTCGTCGCAAGCTACCTCCCGGCCCGCCGGGCCACCCGCGTCAGCCCAACGGAGGTCATGCGGGAGGAGTAACCGGTAACTGGTTACCGGTCACTGGTCTACCTGACCCGCATCCCCGCCGCCGAATCCCAGTGTAGCGGCTGCGCCTGGCGCGCCAGCGGCGCCTCCGGCAGCTCGCCCACCGTCACCCCGTGGTTCCACTCCGCCGGACAGATCGCCACGTAGCGCGCATAGCCCCCGACGCCGCCGCCGAACTTGGGATAGCCGATCGTGATCAGGCAGCCGGTCTCCGCTACCTGATCCAGGTTGGCCACGCCTTCGGCCTGGGCGTAGCCGTTGTGCATCAGCCAGGATTCCCCCTCCAGCGCGGCGGTCGTGTCGGTGTCCAGCGGCTCGTGGCCGTGGAAGAGGATGTGCCGCTGCAGGTGCAGAAACTTGAGCGCGTCGAGCGCCACGCCGGGGAACGGCGTCCGGGTGGCGAGTTCCGGGTTAGGCCAGTCCTTCGACCAGTCCGAGCGCACCATCACCACCGCGCCCTCCGGAATCCGCCCGTTGCGCGCCTCCCACTGCTCGATGTCCGCCACCTGCAGATGGTAGCCCGCGTGTCGCGCGATCGAGTCGGTGATGGAGAGCACCACCAGGGGTCGCACCGCGTAGGTCGGCGGCAACTCGTCGATCGCGGGGAACTCCGGCGCCCAGTGGGCCGGCGGGTCGAGCTGGGTGCCGTACTGGTCGGTGGACAGCCGGTAGGCCGTCGCGTTGAAGCCGTCCTGCTCGTAGGTATATGGCTTGCCGGTGGTCGGGTTGAGCGTGGGGCCGAATGTCGCCGGGCCGAAGCCATGCCACACCGGGATCGCCGGCGTGATGGTGTGGGTGAGATCGATGTACCTGGCGTGCTTGAGCGTTTGCTCGTACAACGGCCACAATCCCGGGCCCTGCTGCCGACACGCTACCGCAACGACGAGCAGGACCAACGGGCGAACGCGAGCACGCACGGCGAGCCTCCGTCGGGTGGTGCCGCCAATGCTACCCCTCCCCGTGGAGCACCGCCACCGGATCTACCCGGCTGGCTCGCCGGGCCGGCAGCCACGCCGCCAGGAGGCCAGACCTGCCCAGCACCAGCGTTACCCATATATAGGTCGGCGGGTCGAGCGCTCTCCCCAGCACCGGTCGACGGCGCCTCACCGCGTCCAGATCACGATCGCCGCGCAGGCATCCGAGAGAAACTCCCCGGGAAGCTGCCCGGACCTCCGGTACACCTCGATCATCTCCACGTCGCTGGCCCGGAGGTATCCCAGGGCCTCATTGTGATTGTCGGTCATGACTCGCGCTCCATCGATCCACACCGCGACCTTGGCACCCATCCCATGACAGCTCGCGAATTCCACCGCGGTTCCCCCCGAGCCAAAGCTGACCCGGACCCCCGGAATGGCCCGGAGCAGGTCGCCGGTGTGCAGCGCGCTGGCGAACATCGGATCGGAGCGCATCCGGAAGGTGCCGGAGCGGACGCGGCGACGCCGGAAGAAGTCGTCGTATCGGTGGGTGAAGGCGTACTCGGGCGGCTTCGCGAACCTGCCGCCCTCGACCACCAGGTCGGGAAGTTGCTGCGGCGCGGGCTCGAGCGCGATGCGCCCGATCCGCTCTTCGTCTTCTCCCATCCGCAGCAGGAAGAAGATCGGTTTCCAGCCGATCGAGCGCACGATCACAGGATGCAGGCCGACCGGCACGCCCTCGATCCGGAACAGGCCCTCGCTGTCGGCCACCACTCGGAGGTTGGTGCCCAGCAGCGCGATTTCCGCGTACGGCACCGGCAGCCCGAGCGAGTCGGTCACCTGGCCGCGAAAGACCCGTGTGCCCTGCTGCCCGGCCAGCGGACCGGCGAGTCCCGCCAGGAGTGCCGTGACCGCCCAGCAGCGCAACAGTCTCCGGCCGTCGCTCCGCCACCGATTCGGTGCTATGTTCTTCCTCCCCCTGACCGGTGATCGTGCCATGAAGCCAGTGCTCGGTGTTGCCGTCCTTGCCGTCCTCGCCCTGCCCGCGGTCGCCCGCGCGCAGGAGTCCATGGGTCCCCTCGCCATCGTGCTCAAGGGCCGCGCGACCGCGTATGCCCGCAACATGGGCGGGGCTGCGGATTCCATGCCGGCCGAAAAGTACGGTTGGAAGCCGAGCCCCGCCCAGCTGAGCTTCGGCGAGATCATTGCGCACGAGGCCGAGTCCAATGAGACGCTGTGCGGCGCCATCGCCGGCGGCGCGCAGACGCCCACCGAGTCGCCCGCCGGTGCCACCGCGCCGAAGGACCAGCTGGTCGCCCGGATCAAGAAGTCGTTCGAGTACTGCGGCAACGTGGTCGCGCAGCTCAAGGAGGCCGGCCTCGGCGACTCGGTGCCCTTCTTCGGCGGACGCAAGGCCACCCGGGCCCGCGCGGTCATCGCTCTGGTCGCGGACTGGGCCGATCACTATGCCCAGGCCGCGATGTACCTGCGCGCCAACGGGATCCTGCCGATGTCGGCGCAGCCCCGGCGCCCTTGATCGCCTAACCCGCCATCGTGCCCGGCCTCCTGGGGCGCTCCGGCGCTCCAGGGGGCGGCTGCCCCATTCCTTTTGCAGCGCCGCTACCACGTCCACCTTGAGCGCCTGCCGCGCCGGCACGTCGCACGACACCAGCGCGGCGGCGGAGTTTTCATGTTTCACGGCTGCAACATCGGATGGCGCCCTTGCCTGTCGTTCGCCGGTTTCTTATGTTAAGGAAGGTAGTCTCACACCAAAGGGTTCTCTCACGATGCGACGTCACTACTTCGCGATGATGGCCGCCAAATTGGGCGCGCAGGCTTTCGGGCACGGAGTGCGCCCGGCCGCCTGGACCCCCCGAATTGGCGACGTCGCCTCCACCCGAGAGAAACGAGCACCCTAGAAGCCATCGATCAGATCGCGTGATCCGCCTTCCGGGTGCTCTGAGAGACCCGGAAGGCTTTTCGTTTTGTACTCTGACGAAGGATCACGGCGATGGAAACGACAGCACACACCCTCGATCAGGCGATCATCGCCCGCTACGCGGGTCAGCCGGCCCGGCTGCCCGCCGAGCTGCGTGCCCGCATCGAAGCGTCCTGGTCCGGCGCACCGGTCCTGCTCTACGCCTTCGCCGACTTGAGCCCCAGCCTCGAGCTGACGGAGTCCTGGGTGGCCCTGGGCCGCGAGCAGGTGGCGATCGCCCGCTCGGGGGAGATCATCAGCTTTCCGCGCAGGCGCCTCACCGCGGTGCGCGAAAACCCCGGCCTTTCGGCAACCACGCTCGCGTTCCTGGGTGCGCCGGACGAGCCGCCGCTGGCGGTGGTCCGCTACACCCATCGCCAGCGGCGCGCCTTCGAGAACCTCCGCTTCGTCCTGGAGGAGGGCCTGCTGGGCCACCGCGTAGACGCCGTCGACGCCGATCACGATTACGCCGAGGCGGTGGCCCGGCCGGTGCGCGACGCGCAGGCCCTGGTTGCCGGCCGGCCGCATGCGGTGATCAGCCGCCTGCTGGGGTACCTCAAGCCGTACCGCCGCGACCTCACGCTCGGCATGGCCGCGGCCACGCTGATCACGCTGGTGAGCCTGATTCCGCCCTGGCTCGCGGGTTATGTGCTCGATCGCCTGGTGGTCCCGGCCCGCGCCGGCCGGCTGCCGGTCGAGCGCGCCGCCCTGCTCGCCTGGATCGCGGTGTCCGCGATGGCGCTGGTGTTCCTGGTGCGCCAGGGCGCGGCGTGGACCCGGCTCCGCCTCATGGCGATCATGGGCGAGTGGGTCGCGCGTGACCTGCGCACCGAACTCTACGAGCACCTGCAGCGACTCAGCCTGGCGTTCTTCTCGCGGAAGAAGACCGGCAGCATCATCACCCGGGTGTCCGCCGATACCGACCGGCTCTGGGAGTTCGTGGCCTTCGGGGTGGTGGACGTCTCGCTCTCCGCGGTGATGCTGCTTGGCCTCGGCGTGGTGCTGGTGACGCTCGACTGGAGGCTCGGCCTGGCGATGGTGCTGCCGGTGCCGCTCTTCTGCTGGCTGATCTTCCGCCACGGCGAGTCGATCAACCGGCTCTTCCTGCGCGCCTGGCGCAAATGGTCTCGGGTCACCGACGTGCTGTCCGACACGATTCCGGGCATCCGGGTGGTCAAGGCGTTCCACCAGGAGCAGCGGGAGATCGCGCGGTTCGACGAGCGCAACGAGGACGTGACCGCCGAGTTCAACCGCATCCACCGCATGTGGACCGGGTTCTGGCCCTTCCTCATGCTCGGGGTGCACGCCACCACCGTGCTGGTCTGGGTGCTGGCGGTGCCGCGATTGCTGGAAACCGGCGGGCCGGCGCTGTCGACCGGAACCTTCGTGTCGTTCCTGCTGTACACCACGATGTTCATCGCACCGATCGAGGTGATCGGCCAGATGGCGCGCACCATGAACCGTGCGACGACCTCGGCGCACCGGGTGTTCGAGATCCTCGACACCGAACCCGAGATCGTGGATGCGGCCGAGCCGGTCCGCCTCGAGCCGGTCAAGGGGCGGGTGACCTTCGAGCACGTGGCGTTCGCGTACGATGGGGTGCGGCAGGTGTTGCGCGGCATGAGCTTCGACGTGCAGCCCGGCGAGTTGATCGGACTGGTGGGTCCGTCGGGCGGCGGCAAGACCACCGTCGTCAACCTGATCGCTCGCTTCTACGACGTGACCGGAGGCCACGTCAGGATCGACGGCGTGGATGTGCGCGAGCTCGACAGTGGGCACTACCGCCGCCAGATCGGGATGGTATTGCAGGACCCGTATCTGTTCTATGGTACCGTGCTGGAGAACATCCGGTACGGAAAGCCGGAGGCTTCACTCGATGAAGTGGTGGCGGCCGCGCGTGCGGCCAACGCGCACGACTTCATCCTCAAGCTCACCCACGGGTACGACACCCTGGTGGGCGAGCGGGGCCAGACCTTGAGCGGCGGCGAGCGCCAGCGGGTCAGTATTGCCCGCGCCGTCTTGCACGATCCCAGGATCCTGATCCTGGACGAAGCCACCAGCAGCGTGGACACTGAAACCGAGCGTCACATTCAGGAAGCGCTCGAGCGGCTGGTGGCGGGACGCACCGTGTTCGCCATCGCACACCGGCTCTCGACGCTGCGCAAAGCCTCGCGCCTGTTCGTCATCGAGGATGGCCGCCTGGTCGAGCAGGGGACCCATGCGGAATTGCTGGCCACAGACGACGGGAAATACCGCCGCCTGCACGAACTACAACTCGCCCTCAGCTGACAGCGGATAGCCGATAGCCGATAGCCGATAGCCGATAGCCAACAAAGGATGCTGAATATGCAGCCGACAGTGATGTTCCGACCCAGCATGAAGCACCGCATCATGGCCGCGGAGCAGCCGAAGCTCGAGCACCGGACCGACGGAACCCTGCGCGCGCTCCGCGCGGGTGCCGCGATCCCGGTCACCGTGCGTCCCTGCTTCCCCTGGTCGGAGGCGCGACGCTACATCTCGTTGCGCGATGACGACAATCAGGAGGTGGCCCTGGTCAAGGATCCTGCCGAGCTGGATCCGGCTTCGCGGGATGCCCTCGAACAGGCGCTCGCGGAAGCCGGGTTCCTGCTCGAGGTGAGCCGGGTGCTGGAAGTCGAGGAGGAGGTGGAGATCCGCCACTGGAGGGTCGTGACCCGGCAAGGGCCCCGGACCTTCCAGACCCGGCTGGATGACTGGCCGCGCAGTTTGCCCGGCGGAGGATTCCTGATTCGGGACGTGGCGGGCGACCTGTATCACATCGCGGCGCCGGAAGCGCTCGACAAGCAGAGTCGGGAGTTGCTCTGGGCGTTTGTAGATTAGCCCGGCCGCCGCAGCAAGCTAAGGGGCCCCGCAGCTGACCCGGCGATAGGGAAACTCGCTGCGCCTGCTGCGAGTCCCCACCGTTCCGTCGATCCACGCGAGGAGGCTGTCGGCGCCCAGGCGCCGATAGCCGACCTCCTGCGGGTAGTCATGGTCGGGATTCCGGAACACTACCTGGCTGTCCGAGACCACCGTGGAGCGGAACGTCGCGGTCGGCTGCCCCGACGGATGCGCTTCGTACGCCAGCTCGCTGCCCTGGTCGCGGACCAGCACCAGCTCGTACTCGCGCAACGTATCCGCCCGGACCGTGCGGCCCATCCCCACCATCACTCCGCCGTGCGGGGCCATCCACTGCTCCTCGATCACCGCGCCGCGCGCCGTGTTCAGCCAGCAGCCGGTCAGCCAGCTAACCCGCTCGATCAGCAGCGTGTTGCGCGTCGGCAGGAGCATGCCGAGCAGCAGAATCAAAGCGATCACCCTGCACCTCCGGAATCGGTGAGCGCCGCGCGCACGGATGCGCTCGCAATCAAGCTATCGGTCACTCGGGGCCGTGTCGCGCCGGCCTCCAGCAGCGCTTGCACCACGCCGCCGTAGTCCCCGCGCTCCGGGTGCCACCCGTGCACCGAGCCGTACATCGCCCACTCGAGCGCCGTCCCTGCATAGGCAAGGCTCCGAAGCGTCAGGTCGGGGCCGTGCAGGAGGATGTCCCGCACCATCGCCGCATTGCCGTGAAAGGCCGCCCAGTGCAGGGCCGTCTCGCCGTGGTGATGGCCGCGCCTGTCCACCGGCCAGCCGGCCGCCAACATCATCCGCACCGCGTTGCGGTTGCTGTCGCGCGCCGCGTCGGGCAGCTTGTCCAGTTCCGCCGGCGACAGCTGCTCGACCAGGTTCGGCCGCCGGGAGAGCAAGTCCGCCAGCAGCCCCTCGTCCTCCAGCTCGCACGCCAGTGCCAGCTTGAGCTCGTCCGGGCTCCGCGCCATCAGGAAGGCGAGCACGTCCTCGTGTCCGAACGCCCGCGCGATCAGGTGAGCGGTCTTGTCGGAATCCAGGGTCCAGTTGTAGATCGTCCCACCGCTGCGGGGGTTCCGTTTCGGGAA
>Ga0255312_1000221_pt1 | contig 10392 bp, 8 predicted proteins | sample EtOH5_T0_E5_meta_FD_202081 | JGI IMG/M metagenome (GOLD analysis project Ga0255312, IMG submission 202081) | Sandy soil microbial communities from University of British Columbia, Vancouver, Canada - EtOH5_T0_E5 | ecosystem: Engineered > Artificial ecosystem > Sand microcosm > Unclassified ...
CCGTCCGCGGGTCGAGGCGATGACCCGCGCCTGCGGGGTCTTCCGCCCCGAGGAAGTCCAGGTCGCCCTCGACGTCTTCGATGCGGCCCTGGGCATCGGCCGGAAGCGCGATCCGGACTACGAGACCGCCGGCATCGACGTGGACGGCGCCCTGGCCGCCTGGATCTGCTGGGGGCCCACGCCGTGCACGCTGGGGACCTTCGACCTCTACTGGATCGTGGTAGCCCCCGAATCGCAGGGCCAGGGAATCGGTGGGGCACTGATGGCCGAGATGGACCGGCGTATCGCGGGCCGCGCGCGGCTCGTGGTGGTGGAAACCGCGGGCCGGGCCGACTACGCACCGACCCGGGCGTTCTATGAGCGGCTGGATTACCGGGTGGCGGCACGCATCAGCGACTACTATGCCCCAGGGGATGATCTGGTGACGTATGTTAAGAGGATTCAGGAAAGCAGTCCCTGATCCCCTCGGGAGAACCGATGCCCACCTGGCAGGAAGTCCTCAAGCAGCGCTCCATTACCAGCATCGATGCGCTCGCGGAGCGGTTCGGGGCGGAGCACTTTCCGCCCGCGCACCGCGAGCGGCTCCGCCAGGCCATCGACAACTTCGAGTTCCGGATTTCCCCGCCGATGGTGGACCTCATCCGCTCCCCGGATGACCCCATCTGGAAGCAATACATCCCGACCATCCAGGAGCTGGAAGTCGTCGACGGGATCGTGGATTCGTTGTCGGAAGATCGTGACAGCCCGGTCCCCAACATCACCCATCGCTATCCCGATCGGGCGCTCTTCCTCGTGTCGCCGGTATGCGCCAGCTATTGCCGCTTCTGTACCCGCCGGCGCAAGGTGGGCGATCCCGAAAAGATCCCCATGTCCCAGTTCGAGTCGGCCTTCCAGTACCTGGAGGCGCACAGCGAAATCCGGGACGTGATCATGTCGGGCGGCGATCCCCTGATGCTCTCCGATCGCCGGCTGGAGGTCGTCCTCACCCGGCTGCGCTCGATCAAGCACATCGAGATCATCCGGATCGGAAGCCGGGTGCCCTGCCACCTGCCGGAGCGGATCACCCCGGAGCTTTGCGATACCCTGCGGCGCTTCCACCCCTTGTTCATCAACACTCACTTCAACCACCCCGACGAGCTCACCCCGGCGGCGGTACACGGACTCGGCATGCTGGCCGACGCCGGTATTCCGCTCGGCTGCCAGACCGTGCTGCTCAAGGGCATCAACGACACGCCCGCGGTGATGGTGAAGCTGATGCAGCGGCTGCTGATGGCGCGGGTGCGGCCCTACTACATCTACATGGCCGACCAGGTCGCCGGCGGTGAGCACTTCCGCACCAGCGTGCAGACCGGGCTCGAGATCATGAAGGCCTTGCGGGGCTGGACCAGCGGTTTAGCCAACCCCCACTTCGTGATCGACGCACCGGGGGGTGGCGGCAAGGTGCCCCTGCTGCCGGAGTACGTCGAGAGCGTGAACGAGGACGAGGTGGTGTTCCGGAACTTCAAGGGGCAGCGCTACGTCTATCGGCAGCCCCACGAGCCGGGGCCGCGCAAGCACATGTCGGATCCCGAATACTTCCTCGAACCCGCCCTCGCGCTGCCCGACCAGGCACAAGCCAGCCAAGCGGAAGTCGGCCTGAGCTAGACCCGATCCCGCCGGTGCCGCGGCGCCGCCTCCGGGGGGCGTCGTCCCGACATTCCCAGATACATCCGCAGCTTGGGACTCACCGGCTTGCGGGTCAGCGCCGCCGCGATGGCCTGCTTGCGCTCGGGGGGAAACTCACCCAGCCAGCGAGCCTCGCCCGACTCCAGCACCGCCAGCGGCACTCCGTTCTCGAACACGATCCGGTTTCCCGTGAGCGCGGCAACCCGCTCCCCCGGCGTGACGATGCCGATGAGGTTGAGCGGATCCGCCGCCGAAATGGAAACCAGGCCCTCCGTTGGGCCCTCGCGGCGCACCGCTCGCAAGCTCACCACCGCCTCGGGGAGCGCAAACTGCTCGCCCGTCACTCCCGCGACGAATCGCCCACCGCGCAGCTCGCCTCGGGCCTCGAGCCTCCGGTAGACCAGCAACAGCTCCCGCCAGGGGAGCTGGATGCTCTCGCGTGCGAGCAAGCGATGGAAAACAACGCCGTAACGTCGCAGCAGGATCCTCGCGTAGTCTTCGACGGCTGGCGCGTCGCTTCCCTGATCTCTGAGTTCTGGTCTGCGGCCGCCGATCAGCGCCCAGCGCCCCGCCCGCTCGCGCGCGAGTTCCCGGTATGGCATGGCGCGCCGGCACAGTCCGTAAAGCGAGTCGAGTGACCACGGTTCGGCGGCGCTCTCCGCCACGATTTGCTGGGCGAGTACGTCCAGCGGGCGTTGCTGGATCGTGACGCGGTCGAGCTCTCCCTTGGCGACCGCGCGGAGCAGCGCGGCGCACTCGACCAGCTCGTCACGGCTCAGCGGGAACAGCCGTCCCTTCGGCGTACCCCGGACGGTGTGCCCCGAGCGGCCCACCCGTTGCAGCAACGTCGCGATGCGGCGCGGCGAGCCGAGCTGGCACACCAGGTCGACGTGCCCGATGTCGATGCCCAGCTCGAGTGAAGCGGTCGCGACCAGGGCGCGCAGCTCGCCGCCCTTGAGGCGCGCTTCGGCGGAGAGCCGGGCCTCCTTGGCCAGGCTGCCGTGATGCGCGGTGACCGCCGCCTCGCCCAGCCGGTCGGCGAGTTGGCGGGCCACCCGCTCGGCGAGCCGTCGCGTATTCACGAACACCAGTGTGGTGCGATGCTGCTCGATCAGCGCCGTGAGCCGGTCGTAGACTTCGCCCCAGACTTCCGCCGACATCACTGCCTGCAAGGGGGATCCCGGCAGCTCGAGGTCGAGGTCCAGCGCGCGGCGATGGCCCTCGTCGATGATCACGGCCGACTTGCCGCTGCCGCTCAGCCACTGCGCGACCGACTGGATCGGCCACTGGGTGGCCGAGAGCCCGATGCGCTGCAGCCGGCGCCCAGCCGCATGGTCCAGCCGCTCCAGGGTGAGCGCGAGGTGTGCGCCGCGGCGGGTCTCGAGCACCGAGTGTATCTCATCGACGATGACGGTGCGGGCGCTGCGGAGCATCGCGCGGCTGCGCTCCGCGGTGAGCAGGAGGTAGAGCGATTCCGGGGTGGTCACCAGGATGTGGGGCGGTGTCTTCAGCATCGCCAGTCGCTCTGCGGGCGTGGTGTCCCCCGAGCGGACGGCGGCAGTCAGGTGCGGCAGCCCGATGCCCTGCGATTCGGCCAGGCGGCGGATCTCCCGTCGCGGCTCGGCGAGGTTCTTGTGGATGTCCGCGCTCAAGGCCTTGAGCGGCGAGACGTAGACGACCCTTACCTCGTCCGGCAATTCCTGCCGAAGGGCTTCCCGCAGCAGATCATCGAGCGCGATCAAGAAGGCCGCGAGCGTTTTCCCCGATCCGGTAGGCGCGGCGATCAGGGTGTCGGATCCGGCGCGAATGGACTCCCAGCCGCGGCGCTGGACCGGGGTCGGCGTTCCCACCCGTTCCGCGAACCAGCGAGAGATGACGGGATGAAAATCGGAGGGCGCCATCACCGAAAAATATCACGACCGCGAGCTGGCCCCGCTCGCCGGTGCGGTGGTCCTCCAGAGGTGGCCGCGCCACAGTCAGTCGGACCGGGGCACCACCGCACCGAGCCGGCCTTCCTCCGGCTCCGGTTGGCTGCACACCGCTGCGTGCCCGGAGGTGCTGTCCCGCAACGAACTTAGCTCGCGGTCACCAAAAAGTGTATAGAAGTATTTCGGCTATCTCATTGTGGGCATGACAGTTGCGAATCAACAATGTCACGAATTTGACAGTTAGCGAAGGACAGCCAAGGAGGCTCCCCAATGCGACACGCGCGCTACTTCCTCCAGTCGATTCTCGGCGTAGTCATCGCCGCCTCCGACTGAGGGCCAACGCCCTCGCGGGCGGCCGCTCGTCGCGAGGGTAAGGCCGCCCGTAGCCATGACTCAAGTCGAGCCGGGCGCGTTGTCGGATTCCGCCGAAACAGCGGTGTCCAGCTCGCGGGCCGCGCTGCTGAACGGACGCGCTCACGACGTGGCCGGACGACTCGAGGCCGCCGCGGTGTGCTATGAGCAGGCTGCCCGCGAGGCCGAGCAGGGTCAGGAGCGCGAAGTGCTGGTGGAGGCGCTGCGCCGACTCGGTGTGGTGCGCCACCGTTGTGAAGACGCCGTGCGGGGACGCGAGCTCTGCGCGCAGAGCTACCGCGAAGCGGTTGTGCTTGGCGATCTCATCCTGGCTGGTGAGGCGCTCAATGCCCTCGCTGGTTTCGAGTTCGAGGCGGGACAGCTCGCTGCCGCCAGGAGCGGGTTCGTTAGCGCCCTCGCCCTCGCCGGCTCCGCTCCAGCGCTGCTCGGGCGGATCGAACAGAACCTCGGCATCATCGACAGCGTCCAGGGCGAGCACGATGGAGCCTTCGCACACTACCGCCGGGCTCTGGAGGCCTTTCGGCAAATCGGCGATGAAGCGGGATGTGCCATCGCCAGCCACAACCTGGGGGTGACGGCGGGCCGGCGCGGCGACCTCGACGAGGCCGAGCGATCCCTCACCAAGAGCGCCGCCCTCGCGACGCAGCTGGGCGACTACTATCTCCGCGGCTTGTGCGAGCTGCACCGCGCCGAGGTCTCCCATGCGCGCCAGTTGTATGGCGATGCCCTGACCCGGGCGGAATCCGCCCTGGATACCTTCGACCGCCTGGGCGATCGCCGCTCCATCTCGGCGGCCTATCGCGTCATCGGAAAGGTCCTGCGCGAAAGCGGGCGCCTCGCCCTCGCGGAGGATCGCCTGCGGATTGCCCTGCGCCTCGCGGTGGAAAGCCGCTGGCTGCTGGGCCAGGCCGAGGCGGCCCGCGAGCTGGGCCACCTGTACCAATACACAGGACGGAAGCAGGAAGCGCTGGCGCTGTTCCGGGAAGCCTACGACTTGTTCGGCCGCCTGGCTGCTCGCGTGGACATCCGCGATCTGGCTCAGCGGATCACCGAGCTGGCGGAGTGACGGCGGCCGCCTGATCCCGGGTCTCCGGGCCTGGCACGCCCGGCCGGCAGGACGCCATTTCGTTAAATTACCGATCATGTCCCAATCGCCGACCGGGATTCCGGTCGTCCGCTGCCTCCGCCCGCCCCGCTTCGCGTGACCGACGCAGCCGCCGCTGCGCCGGCTGGCGCGGGACGCTCCGCCCGCCCGGGCGCGCTCCGCTGGCTCGATCATCCCGCGCGCATCACTTCCCTGGCCCTGATCGCGGGTTGGTTCGCGATTTTCTTCAGCGCCGAGGGGCCGCTCTGGCTCGGCATCGGTCTGGCCCTGGCCACGACGGGCGCGGGGTTTCTCGCCATGCGGCGCGGCGACGTGCAGAGCCGGCTGCGCCGCCAGCAGATGCAGACGGCCATCGAGGCCGCCGCGGCGCGCAACCGCGAGCTCGACCTGTTACGCCGGCTCGGCTCCACCCTGCTCGGGGTGCGCAGCAGCGGTGAGCTGCTCGAGGAAGTGGTCGCTCTCGCGGGCAATCTGCTTCAGGTACAGGGCGCCGCCATCCTGCTGATGGCGGAGGAGGGCCGCTTCCTGCGGGTGGCGGCGGGCTCGGGGCTCATGCGGCCGGTCGGGGGCAGCCTGGTGCCGGTGGAGCGGTCCCTGGCGGGCTGGACCGTGCTCAACGATCAGCCGCTCATCTGTGACAACATGGAGAGCGACCCGCGCAATTTCCCGGTGGACACCATGCCCCCGGAGCTGCAGCGTGCCCTCTGCGTGCCGCTGCGCTCTTCGGGCGTGGTCATCGGGGCCGCGTGCGGGTACAACCGGCTCGACGGGCGGCCGTTCAACGACCACGACCTGGCGCTGCTGGCCGCGCTGGCCGAGCAGGTGGCCGTCGGCCTCGACCGGGCGTTCATGCTGGAAGAGACCCGCCGCAACGAGCGCGAGCTGGCGGAAAAGAATCGCGAGCTGATCCGCGCGACCAAGATGAAGAATGAATTCCTCGCCAACATGTCCCATGAGTTCCGGACCCCGCTCAACGCCATCATCGGATTCTCCGAGCTGCTGCTCTCACCCGAGCTGGGCAGCCTCGACCCCCAGCAGCGCGACTTTCTGGAATCGATCGCCCGCAACGGCCGCCACCTGCTGGGCCTGATCAACAACGTGCTCGATCTCTCCAAGATCGAGGCGGGCCGGATGACGGTGCACCTGACCCGGCTGGACCTGCGCGATTCGATTCGGGGCGCGGTGACCGATACCGCCCCGTTGCGCATGTCCAAGCAGCAGACCTGCACCGTCGAGGAGAGTCCCGAGCCGCTCGAAGTCGTCGCCGACCATGTCCGGGTGCGGCAGATCCTCTTTAACCTGCTGTCCAACGCGTCGAAGTTCACGCCGGAAAAGGGGAGCATCAGCCTTTCCGCGGTGCGTACCCCCGTCCCCCTCCCGATCCCCGGCGACCGGATGGGTGAGAGTCCCCGGCTGATCTCCCGCGATGCCGTCTGGGTTTCGGTACGGGACAGCGGCATCGGGATCCGGCCGGAAGACTCCGAGAAGCTGTTCAAGGTGTTCAGCCAGGTGGACAGCTCAGCCAGCCGGCAGCAGCAGGGCACCGGCCTGGGGCTCGCCCTCTGCAAGCAGTTCGTGGAGATGCATGGCGGGGCCATCGGCGCGGAGTCGATTTTCGGCGAGGGGAGCACCTTCTGGTTCATCCTGCCCATGGAAGGCCCCATTCGACAGCCGCAGTAAGGCCGTAGTACATTCCTCCCATGCTGCGCACCTGGGTCACCCGCCTGGTTTCCGCCTTCTCGGTCATGCTGATCGGGATGGGGGGTGGCAGCCTGCCCGTCCTCGATGGGGTGCTGTTCCATTTCCGGGGGCCCGCCACGGACACCCCTGGCGCCCACTTTGAGGCCACGAGTGCGTGTCACGCGGACGGCTGTGCCGTCAGGTCGACGGCGCAGCAGGTCCGCCTCGCCCCGGCGATCGGCACGCCCGAACAGTTGGCCCCGAGCTACGACCTCACCCCCGCGCCGCGGCTCCGCCCGGTGCTGCTCTCCCGAATCCCTTCCGGACAACCGCTCTCCAGGGCCCCTCCTCCGCTCGGCTGATCCCGGCGTTTTGCTGCGTTTTCGGTTCAACTGAAGGGGAGAATAGATGCGAACACTGCTTACCGCGGTGCTGCTCGCGCTGCTCGGGACCACGGCCGCGGCCCAGCGACCCGACAGCACCAGGACGGACTCACTCCGCCAGGGGCGCGGGCCCAGAGGGCTGGATTCTCTCGCGGCGGTGATTCGTTCGCTGCAGGCGCGGATCGACAGCCTGGCGGCGGCTGGACAACAGCCCCAGGCTCCGCCGCAGCCTGCTCGCACCAGCGGGGCCTACATGAACATCGGCTTCGACGGCCTGGCCGACTTCGGCTGGTCGACCGAGCCGAACGTCGGCTCGCTTCAACTGGGCGATCACGATCCCGTCGTGCGCGGTTTCACCATCCCGAACATAGAGCTCTCGCTGGACGGGGCGGTGGACCCCTACTTCAGGGGGTTCGCCAACATCGTCTACAAAATCGACCCGAGTGGAGAAACCGGTCTCGAATTGGAGGAGGCCTACTTCCTGACCACCTCGCTCAAGTGGAATCTTCAGTTGCGGGGCGGCCAGTTCTTCACGGAGTTCGGCCGCCAGAATCCGCAGCATCCGCACTCCTGGTCGTTCGTGGACCAGCCGCTGGTGCTCAACCGGATGTTCGGCCCCGACGGGCTGCGCAGCCAGGGTGCGAGACTCTCATGGCTGGTGCCGACGAAGTGGTACACCGAAGCCATGGTGAGTGTCCTCAACAGCGCGGGCGGCACCACCTCCAGCTTCCGCTCGGATGAGTCGGCGGAGATTCACGGCGGCACACCGGTAACCCGGTCGGTGGACGGTCTGACGGACTTGCTGATCGTGCCGCGCCTCGCCGCGTCGCTCGACCTGACCGCGACCCAGACCCTGCTGTTCGGGGCGTCCGCCGCCTTCGGCCCGAACAACTCGGGTCCCGGGACCAGGACCCAGATCTACGGCGCCGACGTCTACTGGAAGTGGAAATCGCCGCGGGCCGCCGCGGGCTTTCCATTCGTCTCCTGGCAAACCGAGGCCCTGTTCCGCCGCTACGACGCGGCCCAGCGTGCGTCGGCGGAGGACCCCGGCGTCACCCTGCCCGAGGAGCAGCTGCGCGATCGCGGCGTCTATTCGCAGCTGTTGTGGGGCATCAAGCCGCGCATCGTGGCCGGCCTGCGCGGCGATTACGTCAGCGGCAGTCCCGCCGCGTTCGATACGGAACTTCGCGCCGAACGGTATCGGGTGTCGCCCAACCTGACCTGGTATCCGACCGAGTTCTCCAAGCTGCGGCTGCAATACAACTACGACAACCGCAAGGGCGTTGGCAGCGATCACTCCCTGTGGCTGCAGTTCGAGTTCATCCTCGGCGCGCACGCAGCGCACAAATTCTAAAGGCGAACGGTATTCTCATGCACACCTTTGGCACCTTCAAGCTGGCCGCGACCGCGTTGCTCGCCCTCTCGGGTATCGGCGCACCGGCCCCCAGGAAACTCAACGTCGTGGCGACCACCCCCGACCTGGCTGCGCTGGCCCGGGAGATCGGCGGCGAGGCGATCACGGTGACCGCACTGGCCAAGCCCACGGAAGACCCCCATTTCGTGGATCCCAAGCCCAGCCACCTCATCACCCTCAACCGGGCCGACGTGCTGATCGAGGGCGGGGCCGAGCTGGAGCTGGGCTGGCTGCCGCCGCTGCTGGACAACGCGCGCAACGCGAAGATCGCCGCGGGCGCCCCCGGCCGTATCGTCGCGTCCCAGGGTATCCACATGCTGGAAGTGCCGGCCACCTTCGACCGCTCCAAGGGCGACGTCCACTCCATGGGCAACCCGCATTTCGTGGTCGACCCGCTCGACGCCAAGATCGTCGCCACGGGGATCGCCGACCATTTGGCGCAGATCGACCCGGCGAACGCCGCAGCGTTCCGCGCCAACCTCAAGCGCTTCAGCACTACGGTCGACCAGAAGCTGGCGGAATGGCAGAAGTTGCTCGAGCCGTACCGCGGGACCAAGATCGTGACCTATCACAAGGACTTCGTGTACTTCGCGGCGCGGTTCAATCTGGAGATCGTCGAGGAGCTCGAGCCCAAGCCGGGCATCGCGCCGTCCCCGGCGCACCTGGCCAAGGTCATCAGCACCATGCAGGCGACCAAGGCGCACGTGATCCTGGTCCAGCCCTACCAGAACCGCAAGACGGCGGAGACCGTGGCTCGGCAGACCGGTGCGACGGTGCTCGATATGCCTCAGCAGCCCGGCGCCATTCCGAATACTCCGACGTACTTCGACGTCATGGATCACCTGGTGCGGGCTCTCGCCGGCGCGCTGGAGACCAAGCCATGAATCCCGGGGATTTCCAGGTCGCCTGGGAGATCATGAAGTGGCCGTTGGCCGCGTGCCTCATCCTGCCGCCGCTGCTGGTGTATCTCGGGCTCCACGTGGTGCGGCGCGAGGTGATCTTCGTGGACCTCGCGCTCGCCCAGGTAGCGACCCTGGGCACCTGCATCGCCCTGCTCCTTGGCCACCACTTCAACGATCGCATCACCTTCTGGATCTCGCTCGGGGTGACCTTTCTCGGCGCGGCATTCTTCAGCTGGTCGCGTACCAGTCGGAGGCGCAACGTCCCCCAAGAGGCGATCATCGGCATCACCTTCGTCGTGGCCGCCGCGGGAGTCATTCTCCTGCTGAGCCGGGTCGCGGGAGGAAAAGAAGAACTGGAGCACTTGCTGACCGGTGACATTCTGAACGTCACCAGGGCGGATGTGGGCCAGCGCGCCCTGATCTTCGCGGGTCTGGCGGCGTTCTATGGCGTGTTTCACGGGCGCTTCGCCCGGATTTCCTCCGATCCCGAGCAGGCCGAGGCGCAAGGAGTCCGGGTGCATCTGTGGGACTTCCTGTTTTACGCCGCGTTCGCCCTGGTGGTCGTCAGTTTTGTGCGCCTGGCGGGAGTGCTGCTGACCTTCGCCTATCTCATCGTGCCCGCGGTCTGCGGGGTGATGCTGGCTCGGAGCTGGCTGCGCCGGCTGCTGGTGGGCTGGGGAATCGCCGCGGCCGCCAGTTTGCTCGGACTCTGGGCGTCCTATCGCCTGGACTTGCCGACCGGAGCCGCGATCGTGGTGATGTGCGGGGTGCTGCTGGCGCTGGTAAGCGTGCTTGCTGCGCTGCGACGGGCCTGACTCGGCGCGGGCGCCGGCCGTCAGCGTACCGACGTCCGCTCCCGCGCCCCCGCGCCCCGGCGCAACAACTCCAGGTGCGGCGCCAGCACGTCGGCGAATTGTCGCGCGATGGCGGCGGCGCGCCGGCT
>Ga0255312_1000222_pt1 | contig 10378 bp, 9 predicted proteins | sample EtOH5_T0_E5_meta_FD_202081 | JGI IMG/M metagenome (GOLD analysis project Ga0255312, IMG submission 202081) | Sandy soil microbial communities from University of British Columbia, Vancouver, Canada - EtOH5_T0_E5 | ecosystem: Engineered > Artificial ecosystem > Sand microcosm > Unclassified ...
GCGGTGGAATTGGTGGGCGCGCCCCGGCGGCATCCGGACCCGCACCAGCAGCAATCCCTCGGCGTCGGTCAGCCCGGGGCGGGAGAGCCACTCGTGCGGACCCCAGGGCGACGCCTCGACTTCCAGCTCGGCGGCGCCCACGAATCGCAGCAGGCTGCTCCCCATGATGCTCCGAGGTGACGGTGGGCTGTAAGCTGGCGCTCGGCGCCCGCCCGGTCAATGCGTTACAGGGCGGCGCGCATCGTGTAGATTGTCCCGACCACAGGAGAGCTCCATGCCCGTATCGCCCAGCGTCGCCGAGAGCAACCGGAGCCAGACCGAGCGTCTGCGGCGCCTGCTGCAGCGCGCGACCCCCGCCATGCTCACGACCCCCCTGCCCAATGGCTGGACCGTCGCCGTCGCCCTGGGCCACCTGGCCTTCTGGGATCGCCAGCGCTTCTGTCTTGTGCGACGGTGGGCGGCGGGTGATTTTCGCACCGGGGCCTATGACGGCGACGTCTTCAACGACGCCATGCAGCCCTTGCTCGAGTTGATCCCGCCCCAGCAAGTTGCCGCGGCGGCCCTCCGGGCCGCCGAGGCGATCGACGCCCTGTTGCTCGAATTGCCCGACGAGGTGATCGCGGACGCCCTGGCGCGGCCCGATGCTCCTCAGCTCGACCGCGGCTCTCATCGCAAGCACCACCTCGATCAGGTGGAGAAAGCGCTCTCATGACGACCAAACTCGAAAAACCCCTCAAGCGCGAAATCAGTATCAACGGCGAGCCCTACGTGCTGCTGCTGACGCCCGATGGGCTCAAGCTGACGCAGAAGGGCAAGCGCAAGGGTCTCGAGCTGGGTTGGAAGGACATCGTCGGCGGCGAAGCCGCCCTCGCCGCCGCGCTGAAAGCGTCGCTCGAGCAGGCCGGCTAACCCGCTCAGCGGCTTACAGCCGCACCTTCGCCGCGGCCCAGCCGGCCGGGTCCTTGTCGCTTTCGAAGACGTGGTCCGCGTCGACCCAGAGTTGCTTGCCGTCGGAGCGGATCGGCATCCGGTCCATGTTGCGCGTCGCCCGGCCGCTGATGAAGGTGCCGTCCGGCTGGTACTGGGATTTGTGCTTGGGACACTGGAAGCGGTGCTCGGGCCCGCGCCACCGCAGCGCGGTGTTCTGGTGCGGGCACGACAGCGCAAAGGCGTACGCCACCCCCTCGAAGCGCACCAGGATCAGCTGCTGCTTCTGGTCGATCAAGGCACCGTCGCTCGCCGGGATGGGATAGCCGCAATCGCCGCTGCCCGGAGCCCGGCGGCCGGTGGCAGGGTGGATCGTGATGGCGGCGGCTCGCGCCGGCGCGAGCCCGAGTCCGGCCAGGATGCCGAGCGCCAGGCCAGCCGCCTCTCGAAGGAAGTCGCGCCGATCGGCGAGCGGGCAGCCGGAGCAGGGGTCGTTCGAGTCGCTCATTCCGCTGCCTTATTTGAAGAAGAACATAAGGGCCCAGCTCGAGACCGTTAAACCCATCGAGGCGAGCGCGATGTTGCGGTGGGGGTCGAGATTCCGGCCGCCGCCCGCGTCGTCATCCTCCACCTTGCTGGCGGCGTAGATGAACCCCGCCCCCGCGACGATGGACAGCAGCGAGTGCACGTAGCGTTTGGCCCGGCCGGCGGGGTCCTTCCGGCTGTCCCAGAGATTCCAGGCCCCGGTGATCGTGTTCACCGAAAAGACCACTGCGGTCCCCGCCGCGAGAGGCCCGTGCAGCCGCCGGGCCCAGCTGGGTGCCGCGTCCCCTTTACGAAGCACCTGGTCCCCAGTCACCCAGCTCCCCGCAAAGAGCGGTAGCAGCGCGAAGCTCAGCCAGCGGTGCACCGTCAGCCGGGTATGGTAGAAGTCGCTGTACTCGATCGCGGGGGTGGGACGCCTGGTGCGCGCCGTGTCCGCTGCCGCCCGCACCTCGGCCCAATTCACCCATTCCCGCCGGAGCAGCGGGCCGGGACCGCTCTTCGGCGCCGCTGCCACCTGCTGCGCCGCCGTCGGCGCGGCCGAAACAGCCGGCATGGGCGCGAAGGTCGGGAGCAGTTGGATCAGCATGCCGAGAGCGGGGGTCATGGGGGGCCCTGGGTCAAAAGGCGAGCATAGCGGTGCCCAGCAGCGTGGCGCTGAACCATAGGGTCAGGCTGATGATAGCCACGCGCCGAATCCGATTCCAGCGGTCCGGAGAGTTCGACGCATCCCGTCGCAGCGCCCGTTCCGCCCGCAGCAGTTGCATGCCATTGAGCAGGAGCACGGCCACAATGGCCATTTTGGCCCAAAAGATGGCCGACCCCAGGTAGGTCTCCAGGTCGGCCGCGAGCTGCAGGACGCCGCTCAGGAACGTGATGCTCAGACCGATCAGCACGGGCCGGTGCAGCGCCGACAGCTCGTCGAGGTGGGTATGCTGGCACGCCGGATCCATCGAGCGGAAGCGCAGGCTCATGCGATCTCCGGCCACCGCGCAGCCGCCGCCCAGCAGGAGCCCGCCGATGTGCGCAAACGTGACCCCCGTCGAAACGGCCTTGGATTCGTTATAGAGGTGGGCCCAGGGGGCCAGCACGGTTGCCGTGGAGGCGATGAGGTGCATCTGGAGTGGTGACGCGGGTGGGATTCCCGGGTTGCACAGTGGGATAACTCGCTACCCGGGCCGCTTCCGGCATACCATCAGCTCCGTGCTCGGACTCTCCCGCTTGGCGCGCACCAGGCCGCGCTCAATCGGGTAGAGCATGGCGCCCAGCAGCCAACCCAGCGGCTCCGCCAGCACGGCCGGCGCGACCATCGCGGTCCAGGCCCAGCGTGCCACGCGGGACGTCGTGTCCGCCGGATAGTTCATCAGTACGAACATGGGGACCCGCTCCACGATCTCGAAGCCGGCGGCCTCGACCAGCCGTACGCTCTCCTCCAGCGGTCGGCTGGCCTGGTGGGTCACCCGCTCCGCCGCGTGGCGCAGGAAATTGTCCGACCACAGGAACCATCCGCCGGGTCGCAGCAGCGCCGCGATATTCCGGAAGGCTTGCGCATACTGCCCGTCATCCACGATGTGAAACAGCACGTCGAATGCCGACGCGGCGTCGAACGAGTCCGCAGCCAGCGGCACCCCGGCCGGCGGCCCGCCGATGTCGGCCTGGAGGAAGCTCGCCTGTGGAAAGCCGCGGCGGAGCTGCTCGACCGCGACGTCGGTCAGGTCGAGCCCCGTGACCCGCGCCCCCAGCCGAAGCCAGCGGTCGACGTAGAACCCGGTGCCCGATCCCACATCCAGCACACTCCGGCCTACGGCCTGCTCTCTGAATCCCAGCCCCGCCACGACGCGATCGAACACCGCCGCCCGCACCCGGTACATCCATTGGTTGTAGTGCCGCCCCAGCCGCAGGTATCCCACCCCCGCGAGCGAATAGTGCTCGCGCAGCCGGGATTCCCAGTACTGCCGATTGTCAAAAGGGGGGTCGCTCACCGGTCACTGGTCATTGGTCACCGGTCACCGGTCACCGTCTAACCCATCGCTTCGCGGACTTCGCTCGCCGCGGCGATGGCGTGGTCGACGTCGCGCGAGATGGCCCGCGCCTGCTGAGTCGCCTGGGTCAGATCGCTGAGCACCGCGCCAACCCCCGCCGATTTGAGGCGGAGCATGTCGAACCGCATGTTCTGCATCGCGAGGATGCTCGACTCCAGCCGGGCCGCGATCTTCCCCCGGCGGTCCATCAGCTCGGAGCTGGTCTTCAGCTGCCGCTCCAGGATGCCGATCTGACGCTCGCGCTCCGGCCCGTCGCTCTGCAGCGTCAGCAGCTCCAGGCGATGCTTGATCCGCTCGGGGGTTTCCTCCCCGAAACTGGTGTCGATGTCGTTCAGCGTGCGGGCCAGCTCCAGGGCGCGCTGATACAGCTCGTCCGTCGTCTCGGCGATCTCGGCGGGCAGCATCTGGCGATCGCTCGCCGGCAGCTGCTGCAGCAGCGAGACGATCATCTTGCGATCCTTGTACGCCGCTTCGATCCGGTCGAAGTAGCGCCCGTATTCCTCCTTGCGCGGTGCCGCCAGCGTCTTGCGCCCCTTGGCGCCGGGAACCCGGACCGCATCCGCCGCCGGTGGTGGATTCATCACGTCGCGCCAGCTGTATCCCGCCTGCCACAGCCGCGAGTAGTTGCGCAGCAGGCCAATCGCCATGCCCCCCGCCGGAAACAGGAACCACGGTGTGTCGAGGCCCGTCGCGATGTTGAGCAGGAAAAGGCCGACGCTGGTCGCGGCCCAGCGCGCGAACTGGCCCCGCACTTTCTGGACGATCGCCGGCTCGCCGGTGTCCGGCACCGGCAACTCCCCCGCTTCGCCCCGCACCCACTCGCCCCGCTCGTTCTTGCGCCACTGGCCTCCTGCCACGCTGCCGGGTGGTCGCGGCGCGGGCGCTGCTGATCGCGGGCTGCGCGGCGCGAGCCCGCCGCCGGCCGGGCGGCGCTCCTGGCCCGGTGCCGGTCGCGGTCGCGTGCCGCTGGGCGGACGCGGACTTACCCGGACCGGCGCCGTGTTGGGCCGGTAACCGGTGACCGTCCGGCTCTCCAGCGAGCGCCGCAGCGAATCGGCGGTCGGCCAGCGGTTCTCGGGGTCCTTTTCCAGGCAGCGCGCGATCGCGAGCGACAGGTCTTCCGGGATGCCGTCGATCATCTCATGCAGCACCGGCGCGGGCTCCGTGATCTGCTTCATCAGGATCCCGGCCACCGTCGGCGCGTTGAACGGCAGCTCGCCGCTCGTCATCTGGTAGGCCACCACGCCCAGCGAATACAGGTCGGAGCGGCCGTCGATTTCGCGCTCCCCGGCCGCCTGCTCCGGGCTCATGTACTGCGGCGTCCCGATCGCCACCCCCACGCCGGTCAGGGTCGACCCGGAAACCTGCGACACCGCCTTCGCGATTCCGAAGTCGGTCACCATCACCCGCCCGCGGGTACCCTCGAGCAGGATGTTGTCCGGCTTGATGTCGCGATGGATGATGGAAACCGCGTGGGCGGCCGAGAGCGCATCGGCCGTCTCCTTCATGATCCGCCGGACCTCGTCAGGCGGCAGCTTGCCGCGCCGCTTGAGCCGGCCTCCCAGCGACTCGCCTTCCACCAGGCCCATGATGAAGTAGACCACTCCCGATCCCTCGCCCACGTCGTGGATCGGCACGATGTGGGGATGCGACAGCCGCGCGGCCGTCTGCGCCTCTCGCGTAAAGCGCTCGCGGATCTCCTTCTGGAAGGCCAGTTCCGGCGGCAGGACCTTGACGGCGACACGTCGGTGCAACCGCTCGTCGCGGGCGCGGTACACCACGCCCATCCCGCCGCGGCCGATCTCTCCTTCGATCGTATACTCGGCCCCCAGCGCCTCCTTCAGACGCTGCGCGAGAGGTCGCTCATTCTGGTCGGCTGGAGTCGTCATCCGCCCCGGTATCGCGTCAGAAACGTCGGGAACACAACAGCTTACCAATCTGCCGGTTTCCTGGCAAACCGGCAACCTCGGGCTCTGTTTGTCGGCCGTTTTGCTGTTGGCTGTTGGCTGCGAGCTGTCAGCCCTCCCTTGCTGCCTTTTAGACTCGCCCCGTCGAATTGGCGGGGATAATATCTGACCCGAACTCCGGTCCGGGCCCGGCGCCAGACACCTAAGTCCAACTGCTGATAGCTGATAGCTGACAGCTGTTAGCTGGAGTCCCTTGGCATCCTCTGTGCGCCCTCCGACCTGATCCTCCGTCACTCCTCGTGCCAAGTGGCACGCGGGATCCTGGAGGCGGAAACGAGGAACCAAATGAACGAACGACTGACCCTTCCGGTGCTCCCCCTGCGCGACGTGGTGCTGCTCCCCGGCGTCACGACGTCAATCGGGGCGGGACGCCCCGGTACCGTGCGTGCCATCGAGACCGCCCTTTCCACTCCCGACCGCCTGATTTTCGCCATCTGTCAGCGCGAAAACACCGAGCAGGTCACCTCGGAAGGGCTCCATACCATCGGCACCATCGCGAAGGTGGGCCAGCTCCAGCGCGGACTGGCCGGCATGCAGCTCCTGCTCCATGGCGAGCGCCGCGGCATCGTGATGCACGTATCCGAAAAGAACGGCTACCTCGAGGCGATCGTCCGCGAGGCCGAGGAAATGCAGCCGCTCAATTCCGAAGATCCCGCCTTCATCGGCCTCTATCGTGAGGTGCGCGAGCGCGCCGCCGAGCTGGGCCAGAAATCCGGCCTTCCCGAAGAGGTTGTCCAGCAGGTCCTCCAGGGTGTCAACGAGCCGGGTCGCTTTGCCGATCTCGTCTCGGGCTACATCGACATCGGGTCGCAACAGCGCCAGGCCCTGCTGGAAACCCTCTCGGTCGAGGAGCGGCTGCGCCGCGTGCTGGTGCACGTGCAGCGCCAGATCTCCGTGCTCGATGCGCAGGAGGAGATCAAGTCACAGGTCCAGGAGGAGCTCGGCGAGCGGCAGCGGGAGATGTTCCTCCGCGAGCAGATGAAGCAGATCCGCAAGGAGCTGGGCGAGGAAGACGAGGCCGATGACCTCGAGGAGCTGCGCCAGAAGCTCACCGGTCTCGAGTTGCCGCCCGAGGCGCGCAAGGAAGTCGACCGCGAGCTGGCGCGCCTCGACCGCATCGGCCGCGAATCGATGGAAAGCCAGGTCATCCGCAACTACCTCGAGACCATCGCCGAGCTGCCCTGGAACCAGCGCAGCGAGGAGCACCTCGATCTCAAGCTGGCCTCCGACATCCTCGAGGCCGACCACTATGCCCTGGGCGACGTGAAGGACCGCGTGCTGGAATTCCTCGCGGTCCGCCAGCTGAAAGCTTTGCAGTCGGTCGGTGAGGTCAGTGAGGTCAGTGAGGACAGTCGGGGGGCTCCGGACCTATCGACCGCACCGACCCCACCGACCGCACCGTCCGACAGGTCGACCGATCCCGAAGCCAAGCGGGAAGCCAAAGGCCCCATTCTTCTCTTCATCGGCCCGCCGGGCGTCGGCAAAACCTCGGTGGCCAAGTCGATCGCGCGGGCCATGGGGCGCAAGTACGTCCGCATCTCGCTGGGCGGCGCCCGCGACGAGGCCGACATTCGCGGCCACCGCCGCACCTATGTCGGCGCCATGCCGGGCCGCATCATCCAGGGACTCAAGCAGGCGGGCACCAAGAACCCCGTCTTCCTGCTGGACGAAGTGGATAAGCTGGGCGTCTCGTTCCAGGGGGATCCCGCCTCGGCGCTGCTGGAGGTGCTCGATCCGGCCCAGAACGAAAGCTTCACCGATCACTACCTCGGCGTGCCGTTCGATCTCAGCCAGGTGCTCTTCATCGCCACGGGCAACTTCCTGCAGAATATCCCGAGCCCGTTGCTGGACCGCATGGAGGTGGTGGAGTTCTCCGGGTACACCGAGCGGGAAAAGCTCGAGATCGCGCGGCGCTACCTGATTCCGCGCCAGCTCGAGGAGAACGGGCTCGCCGGCCAGGCGGTCAGCTTCGGCGACGCGGCCGTCGAGCACATCATCACCGGCTACACCAGGGAATCGGGCGTCCGCCAGCTCGAGCGCGAGATCGGCAAGGTCGCGCGCAAGGTGGCCCGGCAGATCGCCGGCGAGGGTGCCGCCACGGTCGAGGTCGACGCGCCGATGGTGGGCGAGCTGTTGGGCCGCCCGAAAGTGCACCCCGAGAAGGCCGCGGCCGGAGATGAAATCGGCGTGGCCACCGGTATGTACTACACCCCGGTGGGCGGCGACATCATGTTCGTCGAGGCCTCCACCATGCGCGGCAAGGGCGAGCTGGTGCTCACCGGCCAGCTCGGCGATGTCATGAAGGAGAGTGCGCGCGCCGCCTGGACCTACGCGCGCTCGCACGCCGCCGCGCTGCGCATCCCGGACGAGATGTTCGACCGGGACATCCACATCCACGTGCCCGCCGGGGCGATCCCCAAGGACGGGCCTTCGGCCGGCGTCACCATGGCGACCGCGCTGATTTCGGCCATGTCGGGTCGCACCGCGCGCCATGACATCGCGATGACCGGCGAAATCACCTTGCGCGGGCGCGTGCTGCCGATCGGCGGCCTCAAGGAAAAGATCCTGGGCGCCGAACGCGCCGGAATCACCCGCGTGGTGATTCCGAAGGACAATGAGCCCGACGTGGCGGATCTCCCCAAGGAGGTCCTGGACAAGATGGAGATCTTCCCGGTCCAGGAGCTGGGCGAGGTGCTGGCCCTGACCCTCCGCGGCGCGTCCTTCCGCGAGGGCCGCCTGTTGTTCGGCGAAGAATCCCCCCGCGACGTCCAGCCGCTTTCGGCCGGATACCGGCACTGAAGGCAGTGACCGGTGGCCGCTGACCGGTCACCGGCCACAGTCGGTGGTGCAAGCTGCTAGATTCCGCGGGTCTTTCCAGGAGTCTCACGTTGCTGCTTCTCGTCTCCCTCTTCGCGGGCCCGGCGCTCGCCGCCGGGCCCCCGCGGGCGCCCGCCGACACGATCTACGCCCTCGCGGTGGACTCCGCCAAGTACCGCGATGAATCCTTTGTCTACCTGCTCGACGATGGCGTGCTCCGGTACGAAGGGGACGGCCGCGGCAGCACCACCTACCGCCAGGTCATCCAGATTCTCAAGGAAGGCGCCATCGAGCAGTGGGCGGAACGCTCCTTCGGCTATGAGCCGCGGCACCAGAAGCTCACCGTCAACTGGATCCGCGTCGTCTCGCTCAGCGGCGAGCTCATCAGCGACAAGCCGGCCATTTCCCAGGATGCCGACATTCCGGCGCCCATGGGCGACCCGACCTACGCCGAGCAGAAAGTGCGCCGGTTCTCGCTCTCCAACGTGCGGCCCGGCACGCTGATCGACTATAGCTACACCGTCGAGGAGCTCAAGCCCTTCCGCGCCAGCGATTTCTTTTCGGCCTGGCGGGTTACCACCGGTTTGCCGGTCCGCCGCTCGCGCCTCGTGCTGGATACGCCGGTGGGGATCACGCCGCGGGTGGTCGAACGCAATCTCAATTTCAAGCCGGTCACCGTCGAGGCCAACGGCCGCCGGGTCACCACCTGGGCCACCCAGGAGGTGCCCCGGATCGAGCCGGAGCTCTTCGCCGCCGATTCGAACGCCGTGATGATGACCATCCAGATCGGCGCCCCCGGCCGCTGGCAGGATATCGGGACCTGGTACGCCGGCCTCGCGCGCGATCGCTATGCCATGACGCCCGCGGTCGAGCAGAAGCTCAAGGCCGTCGTCGCCGGGGCGCGCACCCTGGAAGACTCGCTCAAGGCCCTCCATCGCTACGTGACCGCCGACGTCCGCTACGTGGCGATCTCGCTGGGCATGGGCGGCTACCAGCCCCGCTCGGCGGCCGACGTGGTGGCGACCGGGTATGGGGACTGCAAGGACAAGGCGACTCTCTTCATCACCTTCATGACCCGGCTGGGCATCGAAGCCAATCCGGTGCTGCTCTCTGCCGGCGGCCAGGTGGAGCGGCGCTTGCCCACCATCGCCCAGTTCAATCACGCCATCGCCGCGGTGGAACGCCCCGGCGGCCGCATCTTCGTGGACCTCACCGCGGCCGGCGTTCCCTGGGGCAGCCTGCCCGGTGCGGACCAGGGCCAGTTTGCCCTCGTGGTGCACCCCGACGGTCGCACCGAAGAGACCACGCTGCCCGAGCGCGATGACAGCTCCGAATGGAATCGCCTCGAGTTGGTCGGGGCGCTGGATACCACCGGCTACGCCACCACCCGGGCCGAAACCGTCCTGACCGGCGGCGCCGCCGACCTGTACCACGGAATGATCGCCCGCTCCGCGCTCGATTCCACCGCGCGTTCTCGTTTCTTGAGGGGATTGGCGTCCCGGATCTATCCCGAGGCCGAGGGAGACAGTCTGCGCTTTACCGACCGGACCGAGAACGGCGGCGATTTCCGCGTCAGTTTTGTGGCCCGTCATGGCCGCGCCGCGCGGCTGGCCGGCCCCGTCGCGATTCTCTCGCTTCCCTTCCTTCGCCTGCCGGGCGACCTCGGGCCGTTGATCACCGAGCTCAAGTCGCATCCGCCGCGCCGCTTCACCATCGACGCCTCGGAAGTTCCGCCGCCGGGTAACGAGGAAAACCACCTCCGGCTCGAGCTGCCCGAAGGCTGGCGCGCCGAGCTGCCCAAGAACGTGGCGCTCTCGGGTCCCTTCGGCGAGCTCGCCATCAGCTACGCGCAGCAGGGCCGGATGCTCGACATCCGTACCCGGCGCGTCGCGGGCAAGGGCATCTTGGCGCCGGAGCGGATCAACGAGGTGATTGCCTGGCTGGAACGGGTAGGAGAGGAAACCCGCGAAGCGGGATCGGTCGTGCTGCTGCGCAAGCCCTAGCCCGCGAGCACCACCCTGTCGCGCCCGGTTTCCTTGGCCTGGCGCAGCGCCCGCTCGGCCGCCAGCACCAGCTCCCGCA
>Ga0255312_1000223_pt1 | contig 10356 bp, 11 predicted proteins | sample EtOH5_T0_E5_meta_FD_202081 | JGI IMG/M metagenome (GOLD analysis project Ga0255312, IMG submission 202081) | Sandy soil microbial communities from University of British Columbia, Vancouver, Canada - EtOH5_T0_E5 | ecosystem: Engineered > Artificial ecosystem > Sand microcosm > Unclassified ...
CGCCAAGGTCCCTAAACGAGAACACACCGAGCACGACCAAAAACGTGATCAGCATGACCGCGAATACCGGACGTTTTACGCATAGTTCAGCAAGTGTCATCTAGGACCTCAGGGAGTCACACGCTGGCCTTCGCGCCCAAGCTTTGCGCGAGCAGATTCTCGATCACCCTTTTTGTCTCGGCGCTCGCGAAGATATCCTTGAGTGCGGCCTTGAATTCGTCTTGATTGTCCGCCTCAGTGCTGGAGATTGGGTTCGCAGGATCGCCCGAGGATGCCTTTATCGTCGCGGGATACAATTCGATGGCCGAATGCTCGACTTCAAGGAGCTTGTAACGATAAAAGTTGAGTACCGGTGCAATCAGTACTAGAGTGTGTCGCAAAAACCGCTGGTAATCTGTGGTGCCCGTCTCGACCTCAGCTTCGATCAAGTTTTTCAGTTTTAGACCAAGCACCGAAGCTTGCTCTTTGAGAATCGTAATGGGTGGAAGGTCTCCTTCTGCCGGCGCAAACTCCGGCCACAGATCATTCGCACGCAGCCTGATATTGCTCTTTATGACCTCATTGGAACTCACTTCGCTACTGCCCTTGTCAGACATGGTTATTTTCCCTCCTCTTAGATCTTCAGATCGAATAATAGCGGAAGGTGATCAGACGCGCGAGAATCGTCTGGTATCCCCGACTCTCTGAGAAACTCGATCCCGCCGCAATTGGTTAATACCTCCAGTTTCGCTTCATCAAATGAGTCGATCAGATCAGGCCTGATCAAGACCTGATCAAGGGTATGCCAGAAGTACTCGTCACGAGATGAGGTTGTTACGTAGTAGGTTCCTGGTGGCCCTTTCGTGGTGTCACCGAAACGGCCCCACATGGGGTTGTAGAAATAGGGGAACACGTCATCGCCGATTGGACGGTCCCTTTTTCTTGCGATAGCTCTGGTCATAACGCCATGGAGCCCGTCTGCCTGGATTACACCCATGTCGAACGGATTCATGTTCAGGTCACCGACCAAAACCGTACTGAATATGCCAAGCTCTCTCTCAACCTGCCGAATCGTTGCTGACACATCTCTGGCCTTACCCCACCGATGAACGTCACTTCGATACAACTTGCTTTCAAGGTGCATCGCTGCCAGAAGTATCTGTCTGGTCTCGGGCAAGAATACGCGTCGGAGCGTATAGAACTTGTCGCTGTGCACGGTCTCGATGTACTCCGACGGGAACCGTGTGTAGATCGCAACCCGGGTCCCCTGACTATCCGTCAGGTGGAATGGATTCATGGTTGTCGCATTCAGAGCAACCAGGATCTCGCCCTCACTCTTACACTCGGCGAGAATGACAACTTCCACATCGTGCTTTCCGACGATCTCTGATAGGACCGGCCCCACTGGGTTCTTCTTGACGTTCCAAAAGAGGAACCTCATCCCCAACCTCCTCGAAGAATGTGCCCAGGTTCACTCTTAGTCTCGCCATCGTTAGGCAGCGTTTCAGGACATCTCATCGGTAGACTATTGCGCGATCTCAACCGTCGCGCCTTCTTTCAGTTCCTGACCCTTTGTTGTCGAGAGCGCGATGCGTTCACCCACCGCCAGGCCCTCGACTATTTCGACCTCGTCACCATTACGCTCTCCGATTTTCACTTCTCTTTCCTTCAGCGTGTTCCCGTCGATCAGAAACACTTTGTAGACGCCGTAGACGTATAGCAGCGCGTCCTGAGGAACAAACAGCGCGTCCACCACGAAGCTGGATGGAATCGTCGCTTTGACGAAGAACCCGGGCTTGAGCAGAGTCTCGCGGTTGTCGATCAATGCTTCGACTTCAAACGCGCGGGTCTGCTGATCGACCGAAGGATTAATGCGCGTGATCTTTCCGGTAAACGTGCGGCCCGGGTACGCCTCGACCGACACGGTGCATTCCTGCCCGGTCTTGACCCATGCGGCCATCTTCTCGGGCACCCGAAGCCGCACTCGCATCGGGTCGACGTTGACGATGATCATCACCGGCGTTTGAACCTTAAGATATTGCCCTTGAGTGACCGAGCGCTCCTTGACCTGACCCGCGAACGGCGCCCGAATAATCGAATCGCCGACTTTCTTTTGCGCAAGCGATGTTGCGGCCTTTGACTGCGCCAACTGCGCGCGAAGGTTCTCGACTGCCTGCACAGACAGGTCATAGGCCGCCCGCGCGGCATTGTGGCGAGACTCGGCTTCGTCAAAGCTCTGTTTGGGCAGCAACCCCTGTTCGAAGAGCGTCTTTGCGCGGAGATACTTTTGCTGAGCGTCGGCGAGGTCCGCCGCTGCTTTCTTGACCTCGGGTGCGTTGCGCACGTCTTTGAACTCTTCGCCGTTCTCTGAGAGCCCCAGTCTCGCCCTCGCTTGTTGAAGGCTTGCGCGCTGCTGGTCGAGCGTCAACTGCAACTCAGTCGGCACGACTTTGACGATCGTCTGTCCTGCTGAAACGTGATCGCCGACGTCGACCAGCACCTGTTCGACTCGGCCTTCGACTTCTGAGCTGACGGTGACCTCGTCGAGCGGAAACAAAGACCCGACTGACTCGACGTTGCGGCGAATCTGCTTCTGCTCGACCGGCAGGACGCGAACCGACACGGGCCGCGGCGAAGCGCTATCGACCCCCTTGCCTGAAGTCTTTGAGCAGGAAGCGAAGCTTAGAATGACAGCAGAGATGATTGCGACGGTTAGCGACCTGACAAACAACGACACCGAGGCGTGTCTTTTTAGATCAACCATGCTCGACCTTCCGAATACTTGAATGCATTGTGAACCCACTGGTAGAGGGAGAAATAATAACCGAAGTCGCTCATTTGTGCGAAGCAGCGAATTCAACTCACAGCAGGTTAACGAACTCGTCAACGCTTAGTCCGGCTAGACGTATTAGGGAGTTGGCCAGCGGCATCTAATTCCTCGGGCGATAACCTAGTCGGATCTCCTCTCGCGAGCCGGATTGGAGCTTGGTCAACTGTTGGTTGGAACGGTCACACTGCTAGCATCATCGCATCAAATCGTTCTTCCGGCACCGGGAGATTGTCTTCTTCCAGGGCGGCCACGTAACCTCGAATCGCTTCCTTTATGTTCGCGACGGCTTCCTCTTTCGTCGATCCCTGACTGATACAACCAGGGAGACTCGGGCACTCGACGACCCAAAATCCGTCTTCTCCCGGATAAACGATTACTTGTCTCATACTCTCACCTCGATTTTGACGCATTACAGTTGCCGGTCATTCATCACAAGGGGGCATGACCATCTCACGACCAAAGACCCTGCCAAAGTTCACGGCAGTGGTCTGAGAAACCTCGCGCGTATCAATACTACGACCAACCAGCCGTGAGAGTGAAGTGACACCCTTATCCGTGATGCCGCACGGGACGATCATTTTGAAGTAGCTGAGATCCGTGTTCACGTTCAACGCGAAGCCGTGACTGGTGATCCAACGCGCGATCCTCACGCCGATAGCACCGATCTTCTCGTTGCCAACCCAAACCCCAGTCAAGCCGGCGATCCGCGTTCCCGTGACACCGAATTCGGCGATCGTCCTGATCAACACTTCTTCGATGTCGCGCACGTAGCGATGAACATCGCAGCGGTCAGGCTTGAGGTTGATGATTGGATAGCCGACAAGCTGGCCGGGCCCGTGATAGGTCACGTCGCCGCCGCGGCCCGTTTCGTGAACTTCCACTGAATTGGATTGAAGCTGCTGTTGATCCGCGAGGATATTGGAGCTATCGGCCCCGCGCCCGAGTGTGAACACGTGCGGGTGCTCGAGAAGGAGCAACTGTTCGGGAGCGTCGCCAGAGCGGAGACGCTCGACGGAACGTTCTTGCAAGCGAAGGCCGTCGTCGTATGAAACAAGGCCCAGCCATCGAGCTTCGTATATTCGTCGGGCCTGAGATGCTGGTGTAACCATGCCGCTGCATAAGGCATGTATGGGCGGTCCTCCGTGGCCGCCCTCTTTGCAAAGACAGGGGCTTTGCTTATCAGAAGAGGGGCGTTCACGGAGGGCCGCCCATACAATGCTTAACTCGTATACTCCGCCGCTTCGATCACGTCGCGAATAGTAGCCAGGAACTGGTCCGCTACGGCGCCGTCTACGATTCGGTGATCGAAGCTCAGCCCGAAGACCCCGATCTGACGAATCGCAATCGCGTCGTCAATAACCACCGGCCGTTTCTTGATCACTCCGACGCCGAGTATCGCAACCTGCGGCTGATTGATGATCGGCGTCCCTGCCCATCCGCCGAACGACCCGGGGTTTGTGATCGTGAAAGTTCCGCCCTGTACTTCGTCGGGTTTGAGCTGCTTTCTTCGAGCGCGCTCGCCGAGATCGTTCACCGCTCGCGCCAGTCCGAGCAGCGACTTCTCATCCGCGCCTCGGATCACGGGTACGATCAATCCCCAATCGAGCGCCACCGCCACACCGATGTTGATGTCTTTTTTGTAGACTAACTGATCGCCCCACACCGACGAGTTGATGATAGGCCACTTCTTTATGCCTTCGATCACCGCTTTGATGATGAACGGCATGAACGTCAGCTTGACGCCGTCGCGTGCGAATTCGCCTTTCATCCCCTCGCGGAGCTTCGCCGTCTTGCTGAAGTCGACCTCCATGAACGAAGTCACGTGAGCTGAGATGTGGCGGCTCTCGACCATTCGTTCGGCGATTCGACGGCGCATGATCGACATCGGTTCGATCTCTACGCGGTCGCCTTCGGCGAATGGCTGCGGCCCAGCCTCCGCCGCGTACGGTGCCCGCTGTGGCGCTCGTGGTGCCGAAGCAGGGGCCGCGGGCGCTGCGGTAACAGGAGCCGCTGGAACCGCTGCTGTTTCTTTTTTTGCGACAGCGCCGCGATTCTCAACGAAGCTCAGAATGTCCTGCTTTGTTACCCGGCCGCCGATCCCTGTTCCATCGATTCCCGAAATATCAACGCCGTGCTCTTCGGCAATCTTGCGAACCACCGGCGACGAGCGTGTGCGACGCTGCTCTTCGCTTGAAGAAGTGTCAGCGCCGCCGGCCGGCGCAGGCGGAGTCGCAACCACCGGCGGAGCGGGCGGCTTGACGGCGGGCGCCGGCGGCGAGACGGGACTGGGTTCAGGCTGCGCTGGCCTGGGCTCTTCTTTTGTGGGCGCCGGAGCCTCCTTTGGGGCTTCTGCAGCCGCCGGCTTTGTACCACCGCCCCCGCCGCCGTTGATAACGGCGACGACGGTATTGACGGCGACGGTCTCGCCTTCCTGGACCATTATCTCTGAGAGCACGCCCGAAGTTGGGGCAGGGATCTCGGCGTCGACCTTGTCGGTCGAGATCTCAAACAGCGGTTCGTCGCGTTTGACCGAGTCGCCAACATGCTTGAGCCATTTAACGATCGTTCCCTCCGCGATGGACTCTCCCATCTGCGGCATCTTCACTTCTTCGCTCATAGTTCTCCAATCTGATTGGTCCGTAGTCCCTGGTCCGAAGTTACGTGGCGTCGCGTTGGTCAGCAACGGACCACTGACTACGGATTCTCAATACGCTGCCAGCGCACGTGCCGCCTTCAGCACATCGTCCACTTGCGGCATAAAGAATTCTTCCAGGGGCGGCGCGTAAGGAACCGGTGTGTCAATCGAAGTCACCCGCATCACCGGGCCGTCCAGGTATTCGAACGCCTCTTCATTGATTACCGCGGTCAACTCGCCCGCCATCCCTCCCGTGCGCGTCGCCTCGTGCAGGATGATGACCTTGCTTGTTTTCTTCACCGATTCCAGAACGGCCTCGCGGTCGAACGGCAAGAGTGTCCTCAAGTCGATGATCTCGGCATCGACGCCTTCGTCCTTCAATCTGTCGGCCGCATCAAGCGCCGTGTAGACCATCGCGCCATACGTGATGATCGAGAGGTCGCGGCCTTCGCGACGGATCGCCGCCTTGCCGATCGGCACGATGTAGTCGTCGGCTGGTACTTCTTGCTTAATCTTAGGATTGCGATACAGAAACTTGTGCTCGAAGAACAGCACCGGATCCTCATCGCGAATCGCAGCCTTGATCAAGCCCTTCGCATCGTAGGGCGTCGAGGGCTCGACCATCTTCAAGCCGGGCGTGTTAAGAAAAAACGACTCGACGTTCTGGGAATGGAACGGGCCGCCGTGCACGCCTCCGCCGCAGGGTCCGCGGACCACCATCGGGATGCCTATGTCCTGTCGATAGCGGCTGGTCGCAGCGTAGTTCCTCAAGATGTCGAAGCAGCACGAGATAAAATCGATGAATTGCATCTCGGCTACGGGCCGCATCCCCATCATCGCCGCGCCGCACGCCGCGCCGACTATGGCCGATTCCGAGATAGGCGTGTCGACGACCCGCTCTTCGCCGAAGCGGCGCACGAATCCATCCGTCACCTTGAAAGCGCCGCCGTAGATGCCGATGTCTTCGCCGAGAAGAAAGACGCGGTCGTCGCGTTCCATCTCTTCCCAGAGCCCCTGACGGATAGCTTCGAGCAATGTTATCGATGACATACTTGCCTTTCAATCCTCGCTTCCGGCGCTTACCGCTTTTGGTTTTACGTCGCCGGCGTACACGCCGCCCAGCGCATCCTCGGGGGCGGGTGATGGTTGGCTTTCCGCCCACGCCAGGTCTTCGTCCAGCAGCGAAGCAACTCGCTTGTTCACCTGCTCGATGTCGCCGGCGCTGGCCACCTTGTTGTCCTTCAGCGCCTTCTCCAGATGCGCGATGGGGTCACGCTTGCGCCATTGATCGAGCAGCTCCTTCGCCACATACGATTGATCGTCGTGCGCAGCGTGCCCTCGCATCCGAAAGGTCTTGGCCTCGATGAACGTCGGCCCGCCGCCTTCACGCGCTCGATCAACGGCGCGTTGGGCAGAGCCATAGACGGCCATCACATCGTTTCCGTCGATGATCTCGCTCGGCATCCCGTAAGCCTTCACGCGGTCGGCCAGATTCAGAATCCTCATCTGCCTGGTTGTCGGTGTCGTGTAAGCGTACGAGTTATTCTCGCCGATGATCACCAGCGGCAGGTTCTGGACAGCGGCAAAGTTCGCCGCTTCGTGGAAGGCGCCGGTGCTTGTTCCGCCGTCGCCGATGTACACCATTCCGACGGATTGCTTTTTCTGCATTCGGGTCGCCAGCATGACTCCGTTCATCACGGCGATCAGAGTGCCGAGCGGACTGATGGTTCCGATGAAACCGCGCTTCAGATCGGTGATGTGAATGTTCTGGTCACGACCCCGCGAGAGCGAAGTTGCCCGCCAAAGGTAGCTAGCGAAGACCTCGCGCGGCAGTGCTCCCTTTACAAGCAACGCACCCAGATCACGCGTCAAGGGCGAAAGCATATCGCCCTTTTTTCCGTCGAGCGCGTACGCCGAGCCAACTGCCGTCGCTTCCTGGCCGAGGCTGCGAAAGAGCCCCCCGACGATCTTGCCCTGCTTGTAGAGATTGTCCAGGCGGTCTTCGAGCGAACGCGTCAGCCGCATGAAGAACAGCAGTTCGAGTTGTTGGCGCTTATCGAGTTCCATTAATCGTGGGTTTCTGGTTTCTGGTTTGTAGTTTCTGGTTCGGGAACTAGAAACCACAAACCGGAAACCAGAAACTTCCTCTACACGTGAATAACCATCCCGTGCGCGTCTTCGAACGCTTCGTGCATGCTTTCCGACACGGTTGGATGAGCGTGCATGGTGTTGATCAACTCTTCGACCGTAGATTCCATCTGCAACGCGACGCAGCCTTCGACGATCAACTCGGTGGCGTGCGGGCCGATCAGGTGTACGCCCAGGACTTCGTCATAGCGCGCATCGCTGACAACTTTCACCAAACCTTCGGTCGCCCCCAGGATCTGTGCCTTCGCGACGACCGGAATCGGAAAGCGCCCGATTTTGACGTCGTAGCCTCGCTCGCGAGCCTTTGCCTCGGTCAGACCCACGCTCGCGACCTCAGGCTGGCAGTAAGTGCACCCCGGCACGTGATCGTAGTTGATGGGCCGCGGGTTCTTTCCGGCGATCGTTTCTACCGCGAGAATGCCTTCGGCGGATGCAACGTGCGCGAGCCACGGCGTCGGAATCACATCGCCGATAGCGTAGACATTCGGTTCAGCCGTACGCATGTGATCGTCGATCTTTATGTATCCCTTTTCCAATTCGACGCGGGTCTTTTCGAGCCCGAGTCCCTCGGTGAAGGCGCGCCGTCCGACCGCGACGAGGAACTTCTCTCCAGTGAACTCTCGGTCCTCGTCGTTGATTTGCGCAATCACTCGCACGCCCCCGCCTTCTATGACCGCTGATTTGAAATTCGCGCTGGTGAATGCCTTGATGCCCTGCTTCTTGAACGACTTTGCGAGTTCGGCGCTGATCTCTTCGTCCTCGATTGGCAGGAGTCGCGGGAGCAGCTCGAGGACCGTCACATCCGTCCCGAATCGCGCGAACATCGAGGCGAACTCTACTCCCACCGCACCCGCGCCAAGGACGATCAAGGACTTAGGGATTTCCTTTAGCTCGAGTATCTCGTCGCTGGTGATGATCTGCTGACCGTCAATGGGAAGGCTTGGGAATGACCGCGGGACTGAACCCGTAGCGATCACGATATTCTTAGTCTGGAGGGCCTGCGTCGAGCCGTCCGCGGCGGTTACCGTTATGCCGCCTGGGCCGTCGATGTGCGCGCTACCTTTGAAGACTTGAACCTTGTTCTTGCGCATCAGAAACTCGACGCCCTTGGCGAGTTTCAACACGACCTTGCTTTTGCGCTTTTGGGCTTGATCGAAATCCAGCGAGACGGGGCCGATGACGATACCGTGTTCTTTGGCGTGCTTGAACTCGTCGAGCAAATCCGCGGTGTGCAGGAGTGACTTGGTTGGAATGCACCCGCGCAACAGGCAGGTGCCGCCGAGGTTCTTGTCTTTTTCGACGATTGCGGTTCTTAAACCTAACTGACCCGCTCGAATGGCAGCGACGTAGCCGCCCGGTCCCGCCCCTATGATGGTGACATCAAACGCTTCGTTGGTTGAACTCAATTAATCCGGCTCCTCCCTGGCGCGCTCAATCCAGCGCGATCTGTACCTCTTCCCCTTCAACTCTTACTTCAAACTTTTCGATCCTTGCCATCGAGTCTGTGGGCGACGCACCGGTAGCAAGACTGTAGATCCACCCGTGCCAGGGACACTGTACAGTCAGGTTGTTTTGATCGACGAATCCTTCGCCTACCGGTCCGCCTCGGTGGATGCAAATGTTGTCCAGCGCGAAGAACTCGCCCTTTACGTTGAATAACGCTATGGTCCGGCCCTCGACTTCGATGACTACCGCGCGACCGGCAGGGAGATCGGATGTGTTTGCTACTTTTATGAACTCAGACATTGAGACTCCCAGTGGTCGGCGCGGCTTCGATGGTCGATAACTCAATGGTCAATATATTGTTGTATCCAGGACGAACCATCTTAGCAATCTGCCGCGCGAGGTTTCAAGTTGCATTGCCTGGCACTGACCCGTGAAACAGTAGTTGCCAAATGATCGTTCATCGCATGAATGTATCCGGGCATAGCGTCAATAATAGTAGGAAGATCCCGGCTGGGAGGGTCACCGAGGCAGAACCGGGCCGGGCGTACTTAAGTTCCTTTTTTAGCACGCGTAGCGGAGGAATGGCTGTGATGGCAGCGACATTTGGAAATCATATCTCGCCTGAGAGTCTAAGGCTGATGCTTCTAGCCTACGGTATGGACCACGCCTACCGTGTGGTCAGCCTCGAAGAAATCGCGCACTCGATACCGTACGGGAGGAGAGATGAGGTTCGGGACGTGCTCGAGGCGTTGGCCCAGGAGGGGCTGGTCACAAGGTTCTCCGGCCGCTATTGCTTCAACAAGGCGATCCCAGTCGAGTTGCGACAAAATATCGAGCGCCTCATTACGCCGAGTGGGACAATCCGGCAAAGAACAAACTGACTGGATTCTACTCCTGTTAGTCCTCGTAAGGATAAATGCCGCTCGAAGAAGTACCCGCCTGTTCGTTCCCTGGTTTCGGGACAACAGGAAATTGTCGCTGACGAGTTGAGTGAGGAACCCGTTTGCATGCCTTCATAGCGACCGCGAATACCGTTTGTCCGAACGAGCGCCGGGCCAAGATCTGAACCCCAGTTGAACTATTTGACCTTCTTCAAGATCCAGTTAGATTCATCCAGTCCAACGCCAACCGGTTGCTTGGAGACGGTAAACGCGAACCGCTGCTTACGAATGTCGTTAAAGACGACTCGCGTTTCACTGGTGCCGTCGGAATAGTGAATCGTCACATCCAGAGGCATGACGTAATTTCCGTTTTCACGCCCGGGAATGTCCTGCGACTGCTTTTGTTTGACTACAAGCATCACCGTGAAGTTCCCAGC
>Ga0255312_1000224_pt1 | contig 10332 bp, 4 predicted proteins | sample EtOH5_T0_E5_meta_FD_202081 | JGI IMG/M metagenome (GOLD analysis project Ga0255312, IMG submission 202081) | Sandy soil microbial communities from University of British Columbia, Vancouver, Canada - EtOH5_T0_E5 | ecosystem: Engineered > Artificial ecosystem > Sand microcosm > Unclassified ...
AGTATGCCTGGATCGGATCGTGGACCTCGAGACCGACCCCGTGGGTGATGCCGTGAATGGCCCAGAGGGAAACCTGCTGACAGGCCCGCGGTGTCCTGGTGCAGTCGGCCGGCCAGGGGGGATCGAAGGTGGCGGTGGGGGACTCGACCAGCCCGAGCGCCGCGAGGCCAGCGGCCCGCACATCGATCGAGCTGTCCAGCGCCGCCTGGATGGACATGCCCGGTTTCGAGTTCCGCTCCGCCGCCGCCTGGCCGTCCCGGACCACCTGGTACAGCGCCCGCTGCTCCCGGCTGTAGGTCCCGTTGACCGGCAGGGTGCGGGTGATGTCGGTCGCGTAGCCTCCGAATTCCGCCCCCGCATCGATCACCACCACGTCTCCGGGACTGAGCGGGCCCCGGTCCTTCATATAATGGAGCTGGCTGGCCCGCGGCCCCGACCCCACGATCGACCCGTAGGCCGGGCGCTCGGCGCCGCCGCGCCGGAAGGCGTACTCGATGATGGCCTGGAGATCGTACTCGTGCATCCCCGGTTCGATCCGGCGCATCAGCTCGAGGTGGCCTTCGCCGCTGACCTCGGCCGCCTTGCGGATCAGTGCGAGCTCCGCGTCGCTCTTCCGGGCGCGCAACTGGTCCACCAGCGGGTGCGCATCCAGGACCTCCACCGCGGGATGGCGGGCTTTGAGCCCGCGCAGGAATTGTCCGCCGCGAGTAAGCGAATCGGCCGCGGCAAAATCCGCGTCTTCGAAATCGCGCAGCCCCCAGATCTTTGCACCGGTCGCCGCGAGCGAGTCCACCGCGGCCGACAGCCCGCCGGCGTCGCGGGACGCGAGCCCCAGCTCGCGAAGCAGCGCAGCCGAGTCGGGCTCCTCGCCGTAATAGAGCGCGCGCCGCGGCGTGCTCCGGGTGACGAACAGGGTACTGCTGCCGCGTCCCTGGTGGACCACCATCACCAGCGCCGCGTCGGCATATTCGTAGCCGGTCAGGTAGCGGAACGCCGGGAGCTGGTAGAAGGGCCCGAAGTCGGCGACCGGGATGCGCCCCCCGAATGCCACCACCACCCCTTCGCCGATCCGCGCGGCGAGCGAATCGCGCCGCGCCGCGTATTCGGCGGAGGAGATCTGTGCCGCGAGGGGCGCCGCGGCGGCGAGCGCCAGCGCCAGCGCCGGGCCGAGGTTCCTAGCGCGCATCCAGTTTCCGCCCCGCGTTCAGGTTGTCGAAGTTGAGAATCGTGTTGAGCACCAGGAAGTAGCTGCCCACCGTGGTGCCCCGGTACACCGGGTTGATCGAGAACAACACCACGTGGCCCTTGTCCCGCGGCGCGTCCACCACGATCGGCCGGTCCGCGATCTCGCCGCCCCCGCCCAGCAGGCCCGACACCAGCAGATCGCGCTGCGGCGCGAAGCGCAGCGCCACCCGCGGCCGCTGGTCCGGCGGGATCACGTTAAGCGGATTGCGGAGCTGCTCGTCCTGCAGCGGCGGAACCTGCCACTGTTCGACCGTCGGCCTCGCGGGTAGCTCGAAGCGCGGATCGAGCGCTGGGCGGCCCTGCGGCACGTCGGGATCGTTGAGGCTGCCGCGCCCCGTAGGCCGGCCGGTCGCCTCGCCAAAGCGGTTGCCGCCCCGGCCGCCCAGCGTGCTGTTGACCGAAAAGCTCTCCCCGTCGTCGCTCATCACCGCCAGGCTGTCGATGATGCCGTAGGTAATCGGACTGGTCTCGTCCACCAACCGGGAGCGCAGCAGGCTGCCCACCACCCGGCTCTGGCCGGCCTGGTTGACGCTCACCCCGCTGGTGAAGCCGAACTGGACCGCGAAGCTCGCTGTGTTGGCCGCCGTCACCAGCACCCCGCCCCGCGACACGAAATCCTGCAGGTGCCGCAACCCGTCCCAGCCGAGCCCGGGGCGCATGTCGTCGGTCTGGGCCCAGGTGCCGATGTTGGGGGTTTCGGGCGTGTTCTTCCAGGGCAGCGGATTGCGCCACATCGGCAAGCCGTTCACGATGGCCTGCGCGCTGCCGCCGGCGGGTGGGAACAGGATCACGTCCCACTTGCCGCGCAGGTCGGCGATCGCCGCGGCATCCTGCACGCTGATGTAATCGTAGGGGATCTGCATGAAATCGAACGCCTGCCGCCACCAGCCTTCGGTCTGCGTGCTGATCCAGGTGTGCATGATGGCGACCCGCGCGGCCCGCAGCGGGTGCGTCTTGACCGAGGGCCCGGCCGCCAATGCGTAACCGGTCAGTCCCAGCTCCTTGGTGAGCCGGTCCAGCTCGGCGGGGGCCACGCCGCGGATCAGGAAGCTGCCGCGATTGAACTTGTGCCCGGCCGCCTCGAACGGCTCCTCGGCGGCCTGGAAATCCGCGTCCTTGAGCTGGTAGCGCAGCGTAGCGAGCGCGTTGTCGCCGTTGTGGTTGATCGCGACCACCTCACCGGTCCCGGTGACGCCGCCCGCGGCCCGGACCTCGCCGCTCACCGGCGCCATGGGGACCTTCAGCACCGTGGTATCGACGACCCGCACCGCCTCGACGCCGAATCCCTCCGGGAAGGTCCACCCGGTGTCGTCATAGGGGGTGCGCTGCGGATCGGTGGGGCTCCAGTACTGGTAGTCGAGCAGCGCATCCGCGATGCGCGAGTAGGGCTGGTCCATCCGCACGATGTAGCTGCCGGCGGGGAAGGAGCGGGTCGTAGCCCTCGCCGTGGAATCAGGCCGTCGCCTTCCCGCGGAGTCGACCCCACCGACCCCACCGACCGCACCGTCCGTCCGTCCGCCAGTCCGCCTTGCCGGGAGGGTGACGGTAAACGGCGCCGTCGCCCGCGAGATCTCCACGTGCTGCTTCTGCAGCACTCGCAACAGCTCCGCCTGCGTTCCGGGTCGCCGGGTGTCGGCGCTCAGCACGTAGGCCGCCGGCCCCTCGGTCTTCGCCTTGAGGATCGAGCGCTTGCTCTTTTCGTAGAAGTTCTGCAGGATCAGCCGTCGGTTCTCGGCGATGTAGCTCAGCGAGACCAGCAGGCCGGTCTGCTCGTAGTTGTTGTTGTTCCGCAGCGACCACTTCACCCGCGGCAGCGGCGGGTTCTGCCGGTACCAGGTGCGCGAGGTCTCTCCGGGCGACAGGGTGCGCTCCAGCGTTTCCGCGCTGCCGCCGTTGCCGAAGGTCTCATAGAGCCGGCTGATCCCGTTGTGGGTCGCCGCCATGAACATCAGGTACCCGGGACTCCAGGTATCGAAGTTCCCGAATGCGAAGACGCCCGGCATTCCCAGCCGGGTCATCTCCTGCACGTTGTTCCACCCGATCATCTGCCATTCGTTGGTCACCAGCGGGTCGAGCCAGGCATTGTAGGGCCCGTCGCCGATGGTGTTGTCGTAGAGGTAGGGCACCGACTCGTGCAGATCGTGAATCAGCTGCGCCTTCTGCTCGACGTAGGTGTTGAGCACGTTCTGCGACAGCTTCAGGGTGAGTCCCATGGCGTCACGGTTGTTGTCATGCGCCACGTAGTGGCCCCAGTAGATCAGGCTCGGCCAGGTGTCGTTCGGGTGGGCCAGGTGCCACTTGAACAGGTCCACTACCCGGTCGCGGCCGTCCACCTCGACAATCGGCGTGATCAGCGTGATGAGATGGTCGCGGATGTTCTTGATGTAGGGACTCTCGTCCACCGCGAGCCGGTAGGCCAGCTCCATCAGCGCGGTCGGCGCACCGGCTTCGGGAGAGTGGATGGTGCCGGTGATGTAGTAGATCGGCGCGGCGTCGGCAGCGAGCTGCGCGGCCAGGGCGTCGTTCATCCCGATGCTGCGCGGGTCCGCCAGCTTGGCGAGCTTGGCCCGGTTGGCCTCCAGCTTGCCGAGCAGCGCTTCCGAGCCCACCGCCACCGCGATCATCTCGCGGCCCTCCTCCGTGGTGCCGATCGAGAACACCTTCACCCGCGGCGTCGCCTTGGCCAGCAGCCGCATGTACTCGTACACCTCCTTGGAGTACGGCAGTTTGTTGGGCGCGCCCGCGATGTCTCCCAGCACCACGCTCGGCGTCGGGACCGTTCGGGAGGCCGGCAGATAATCCACCAGCGGCGAGAGGAAGAACGGCTCGGTGGTGTATTCGCGGATCTTCCGGGTGTATTGCTCGTCGATCGGCTGGCTCGGGCTCCTGCCCGGGCGGATCGAGGCGGGCGATTGGGCCGGGGCGGGGCTGCTTCCCGCGCTGAGCAGAGCGAACAGCAGGGCCGCGGCGACGGCGAACCGATTCATGACGGAGCCTCGACAGGGTGGAGATTCGGTGCTGTAACGTATCGCCCCGCAACGCTTCCCCCAAACGGGGCGGGGGCATAGTTTCTTCCCATGCAAGCGGTGTCCTCCCGCCGATCCTTCGTAACCCGGTTGAGTGGAGCCTTCGCGGCGCTGATTCCGATGCTGCGCTGGAGGCCCGGTCACCGCTGCTGGCGGCGCGTCGCGGGGCCGCACCCCCTTCCCAGGCCCGGGATCACGGCCGCCAAGGTGCTTACCCGCGAGCAGTTGTCCGAAAGCCCGGGGCTGATTCCGGTTTTCGATCAGGTGCGGGAGATCCCGGAGATCGTGGACGGCATCCGCTGCCAGTGCGGCTGCGCCGAGCTCGAAGGCTTCTACTCGCTGCTTTCCTGTTACGAGGGAGATGCAATGGCCCGGGCCTGCCCGATTTGTCAGGGCGAAGGTCGGCTGGTGGCCCGCCTGCACCGCGACGGCAAGACCCTCGACGAAATCCGGGCCGCCATCGACGCGAGGTACGGCTGATGAGAGCTTTCCCCCAGGTCTTCGTGCTGGGTCTCCTCCTGCTGCCTGCGCCGGTGCCGGCGCAGGTGCGCGCCAGCGAAGCGGCCTCGGTGTCCCAGACCGTGGACGGCACCAAGATCACCGTCACCTACTCCCGGCCTCGCGCCCGCAGCCGGGATTCCCTCTTCGGCAAGGTGGTCACCTGGGGTGAGGTCTGGACCCCCGGCGCGAACCTGGCCACCACGCTCGAGCTGAGCAGGAACGCCAAGCTGGTCGGGCACCCGATCCCCAAGGGCAAGTATTCGGTCTGGCTGGTGGTGCGCCAGACGGGAGACTGGACCTTCGTGCTGGATCCCCGCGCCGACCTGTTCCACATGGCGCACCCGGATTCCACCGCCCTGCAAATCCGCTTTGCGGTCAAGCGCAGCGAGCGCCCCTTCGCCGAGGCGCTCACCTGGTCTTTTCCGGAAATCCGCCGCGCCGGGGCGACCCTCGCCTTCCAGTGGGGCACCGTCTACGTCCCGCTGGAGATCGAGGTCGAGCCCACCTACGGGTTGGCGTTCCCGGCGGGAGAGTCGGCGCCGTACCTGGGGAGCTACGACTACCAGTGGGACATGCCGGGCGATAGCTCCAGTGCCAAACCGGTTACGTTCATCGTGAGCTACGAGAACGGCAGCCTGATGGGTCGCTGGGACCCGGTCCCCTACCCGGAATGGTCCCGCTTCGCCCTGATCCGGATCGCACCCGACTGGTTCGTCCCCGGCTTTCTCGACGAGAAGGGTGAGCTGTGGGAGGTGGAGAAGGGCATGGTCTTCGAGTTCAAGCTCAAGGCGGGCCGGGCTGCTGAGCTCGATGTGCGCGGCGAGGACGACAAAATCATGGCTTCAGCCAAACGGAAGAGCTGACTTGACCACCCTTGAGCGCCTGCAGAGCCGGTTGGCCGACCGCTATTCCGTCGAGCGCGAGCTCGGCAAAGGCGGTATGGCCACGGTCTTCCTCGCCAAGGACATCCGGCACGACCGCGAAGTCGCCATCAAGGTGCTCCACCCCGAGCTGTCCGCCTCGATCGGCGCCGAGCGCTTCGAGCGGGAGATCAAGCTCTCCGCCAAGCTGCAGCATCCGCACATTCTCGGCCTGATCGACTCCGGTGAGGCCGACGGCCTCCTTTACTACGTGATGCCCTTCGTGAAGGGCGAAGCGCTCCGCGACCGGTTGGACCGGGAGGGGCAGCTTCCCATCGAAGACGCCATCCAGATCGCGCTGGAAACCGCCGACGCGCTGGGCTACGCGCACGCCCAGGGCATCATCCACCGCGACATCAAGCCCGAGAACATCCTGCTCTCCGGCGGGCACGCCCTGGTGGCCGATTTCGGGATCGCGCGGGCGGCGACCGAGGCGGGCGGCCAGAAGCTCACCCAGACCGGAATGGCCGTCGGAACCCCTGTCTACATGGCCCCGGAGCAGTCGGTGGGTGACGCCGTCGGCCCCACCAGCGATCTCTACAGCCTGGGCTGCGTGCTCTACGAAATGCTGGCGGGGGAGCCTCCCTTCACCGCCAAGAACGCGCAAGCGCTGATGGCACGCCACGCGATGGAGGCGGTGCCCAGCATCAGGATCGTGCGGAACACGGTCCCCGAGGAGGTCGAAGACACCATCTTCGCCGCGATGGCGAAGGTGCCGGCCGACCGGCCCCAGAACGCCGCGCAGTTTGCCGAGCTGCTCGGCATGCCTTTGGGGGCCACGGCCTCACGGCGCGCCAGCATCCGTACTACCGCGGCCCGCCGCGTGCCGACCGGCGCGGTCCGCACCTTCCAGGGCGCGCTCCCCTGGTGGCGGAAGCCCTGGGCCATGGCGCTGGGGGGCGTAATCGTCCTCGCGGTGGCGGCAACGGGATACCTCCTGCTGAAGCGTCCCGGCGGCGGCGGGACGGCCAGCGACGTGAATGTCCGGCGGATCGCGGTGCTCTCCTTCGAAGATCAGAGCAAGGACAAGCAACTGGGCTATCTGGCGGACGGACTCACCGACGCGCTCATCAGTACGCTCTCCTCGGTGCCCGAGCTGACGGTCCGCTCCCGGGACGCGATCGCGCCCTACCGGGGCAGCACCCTCTCCCCCGACAGCATCGGGCGGGCGCTCGACGTCGGCACCATCGTCAGGGGAAGCGTCGAGCCCGACGGCGACAAGATCAAGGTCAATTTCCACGTCGTGGATGCGGCCAGCGCGTCCGATATGAGCAGCGGGGGCTTGAGTCTTCCCGCGGTCAACCAGCTCGTCATCCGGGATTCCGTCGCCGGCATCGTGGGCCAGAAGATTTCCGATCGCATCCGCGAGCTGCTGCATCAACAAGTGACCATCCGGCAGCTCCGCGCCGGGACCGGCAACGCCCTCGCCTGGACCCTGGTCCAGCGGGCCGAACGGGCCCGGCTGGCCGGAGAAGCGGCGCGCGGCGACAGCGCCGCGCTGGGCCGGGAGTTCCGCGCCGCCGACTCGCTGCTCGCCCTGGCGGAGCAGCAGGACGCCAGGTGGATCCAGCCCGTGGTACTCCGGGCCGTCGCGGCCCATCGGCACGCCTATCTCCTGCCGCGCGATCCCGGCGTGCTCCGCCCCTGGATTGCCGAGGGAGTAGGGCACGCGGAGCGGGCCCTGGCGATGGACCCCCGCAATGCCGACGCGCTGGAAGCCCGCGGCGAGCTGCACTACTTGAGCTGGCTGGTCAATCTGGAGACCGATCCGACCAAGGCCAAAGCCTTGCTCCTCTCGGCCGAGGCCGACCTGGAAAAGTCCACCGATATCAACCCCCGCCAGGCCGGGGCGTTCGCCACCCTGTCGCACCTGTACAATCAGATTCCGGAAAAGACCGGCGTCGACGTCAACCTCGCGGCGAGCAAGGCGCTCGAGGCCGACGCCTACCTGAGCAACGCCGACGTCATCATGTATCGGGTGTTCATCTCGTCCTATGACTTGGGCCAGTTCGACAAGGCCAAGCAGACCTGCGCCAATGCCCAGGAACGCTTCCCCACCAATGTGGTGACGGTCCGCTGTCAGCTTCTCATGCTGACGACCCGGGTCGACCCGCCCGATGTGGCCAGAGCCTGGTTGCTCGCCGACTCGGCGGTTCGCCTCGGGCCGGAGCGCCGGCGACCGTACTTGAAGCTCGAGGCGGACCTGTACGTCGCCGCGGTGATCGCGCGGGCCAGCCAGAGCCAGCCCGCCCTGGCCGACTCCGCCCGGCGCGTCGCCCGGCGTTCCGAGGGGAGCGCCGAGATCGACGCGACCAGGGATCTGGCCCTGCGGGGCGCGTTTGTCTACACCCAGTTGGGAGATCGCCAGGAGGCGATTCGACTGCTCAAGCTCTACCTGGCGGTGAACCCCCAGCGCCGCCTGGCCTTCTCCCAGGACCCCGGGTGGTGGTTCAAGAGCATCGGTGACGACCCCGAATTCCGGCGTCTGGTCGGGTCCACCGGCCCCTGAACTCTCCTTTATCCAACGTTATGGGATCTTGCGGAATGTCGTCAAAGCGACGACATTGTCGGGCTATGGGCGCCCGGGAATCGCCCGGTCCTCCCCTTTGCAGCAAACCCGCGCCTCGCCCTCGAAAATGGTGACCGGTATGCGCCGTCTTCTTTCTGCCGCCACCCTGTTCATTATTGCTATTGCGGCCGCTTCCTGCGCCACTGACGAGCAGGTCACCGGCCCGCCAAACTCTCCCAATAAACCGGCCCCCCAGGTCGCACCGACCCCGGGCACCTGCATCGATTTCGCGACCCTCTACAGCCAGGTTTCCGCGCTCTTTTTGAACGGCTCGCCCGATCAGAACTCGGCGCTGGGCAAGCTCAACAACATGAAGCACCAGATTGACGTGGGAGACTTTGCGGCGGCCAAAGCGCAGGCGTTCAACCTGGTCACTTTCATCCTCAAGAAGTACAAGCAGGGTGCGCTGGTGGCATCGGAGGCCGATCTCGTTATAGCCATCAACAACATCTTCTGCTTTGCCGGGCTGAGCATCACCATCACGAGTGCTGATTCCTGGATCGTGTATCCGACCGACAGCCCGCAGACGCTGATCACCGGCGACGGGTTCGCCGGAACCAACCTCCCGGGCGCCGTCGTCGATGAGCCGACCCTGATCTCGATCAGCCGACTGCCCGATGGCTTCCAGCTGCCGACGGTGCTGGACCAGTATCCGCTCTTCTACAGATTCGAGAAGCAGTCCGAGAACGACCATCCGTTCCTGGCGAACGTGATCGTCGGCGTCTGCGCCGCAAACGGGATCGCCCCCGAGGTCCTGGCCCGGCTGCGCCTGGGCCACGGGATCGACCTGACCACGACGGAGATCACCCCGCCCGCCGATGCGAGCTTCCTGAATTGCGCCGGCGCTCCGTCCATCTCGGCCATCGGGGCCAATGCGTTGCCGGCCTGGCTCCGGGGCTTCGGTGAGCTGTTCCTGCCCAAGCCGGTGTACGCGATGCGCGCTGCTGCAGGCATCGGCGGCTCGGCGGGCGATTACAGCCCGTTTGCCCCGCTCGATCCCCAGCTTTCCACCACCTCGGGCGTCGGTGGCTCGGCCGGCGATTACCTCCGCATCGGTCCGGTGATCGCGAGCGTCACCAGCTGTCCGCCGGTGCAGGCTCCGGAGGGCGGAGCGGTGGATGCCACTTGCCGGCCCGAAGTGACGCTGACGACAAATCTTGGCACCAAGCTCAGCGGGGTTCCCGTCGACTTCACCGTCGAAACCGGTGCTGGAACGGTGGCTCCGGAGACCGGTGGCGTCTGCGGCACCTTCGGCAACACCGCCACGGTGAATACCGACGCCAACGGGAAGGCGCGCATCTGCTGGACCCTGGGTACCGGCGCCAACTCGGTGCGGGCTCGCCCGCGGCCGGGCGGCGACGCGCTCGATGACACCTACTTCGTGCCGCCGTCGATCGTGTTCAATGCCACGGCCAATCCACCGGTCGGGCTCGCGTTCGTGCAGCAGCCGAGCAATACGACGGCCGGGTCCGCGATTTCGCCGGCCCCGACAGTCAGCATCCAGGACCTGAACGGCGTCGAGGTGCCGGGAGCGACCCAGCAGGTCACGATGACGCTGAGCTCAAACTCGTTCACCGGCACCAGCACTACCCAGGCGAATGCGGTCGCGGGCCTGGCGACGTTCTCGAACCTGGTGATCACCAAGGCGGGGACCTACACGCTGACCGCGAGCGCCACGCTCAGCAACGGGCTCACCAGCACCATCAGCCAGTCGTTCACGATAAGCGCCGCGGCGGCGGCCGCGATCACGACCTACATGCCGCCGGCGAGCCCGGCGGAGGCGCAGAATTTCAGCTATGGAACCGGTCTCACCCCCTACCTGGCGGTGAGTCCGTCGCCGCAGGCTCGGGTTACCGACCAGTATGGGAACGTGGTCGGGACCGGCGTTCCGGTGTACTGGGCCGCCACGACGAGCAATGGAGGTTCATTGCTGGTCGGCTCGGGATCGGCCACGGGAGCCGGCGGTACCGCCCAGGTCACTTCCTGGACGCTGGGCGAGGGTTTCAACCAGCTCTCGGCCAGCATCTATTCGGATATCCAGACCCCACCCGCGGGCTTCCTCCCGGCGCTC
>Ga0255312_1000225_pt1 | contig 10324 bp, 9 predicted proteins | sample EtOH5_T0_E5_meta_FD_202081 | JGI IMG/M metagenome (GOLD analysis project Ga0255312, IMG submission 202081) | Sandy soil microbial communities from University of British Columbia, Vancouver, Canada - EtOH5_T0_E5 | ecosystem: Engineered > Artificial ecosystem > Sand microcosm > Unclassified ...
GCCCGGGGTCTCCTGCTCGATGAACTCCGTGAGGGTGCCGTCCGGCACGCGGTCACCGACTTTGATCGCCATGAGTGTCTCCTCCTCGAGGGTGGTTTGAGCGCGGCGGCCCGCTCGCTCGATTCAGCGGGCGGCGGTTAGGGTACCACAGCCGGCACGGGGGTGGGACGACGGCCCCGCCGTCGGGCCTGCCTCCTGCGCCGGGCGCCGCCCGGCCGAGCTGGGGTCTCATCTAACCCCCGTTTCCGCTGGCGATGAGCGCCCTGGCCCGCCCGGACGCGGGTATCCGTCACCCGGCGCGCGGCGGCCCCGGCGCAGAACGCGCGCGGCGGAGCCTGGGTGCCCGGGAGATCGTCGCCTGCCTGGTGTGCGGGCGGGCCTTCCGAGTAAGATGCGCCCTGATGAAGCCCAAGCTGCGGGTGTGGGTCACGTTCGGCGAGGACCTCAAGTTCGGGGACGGGCGCGCCCGTCTCCTCGCGCTGATCGACGAGCGCGGCTCGCTCAAGAAGGCCGCCCAGGAGCTCGAGATGTCCTACCGCAACGCGTGGGGCTACCTGCGCGATCTCGAGGAGGCGGCCGGCTTCAAGTTCGTCGAGCGGGTGCCGGGGGGCGGCCCCGAGAGCGGCATGCGGCTCACGAAGGCCGGCAAGCGCTTCCTCGAACGCTACCACAAGTTCCGGAGCGGCCTCGACGAGGCGGCCCGGCGACAGTTCGACCGCGCCTTCGGCGCGTGAGCCCCGCGGCGAAGTATCTCTACCTGACCACGCTCGGTCGGCGCAGCGGGCTGGCCCGCCGGATCGAGATCTGGTTCACCCGTCACGCGGGCCGCTACTACCTGGTCGCCGAGCACGGCCTGAAGGCGCACTGGGTGCGCAACCTCCTCGCAGAGCCGGCGGTGCGCGCGCGGGTCGGCCGCCGGTCCTTCCGCGGCCGCGCCCGCGTGGTGGATGCGCGGTCGGAGCGCGATCTCGTCGCCGCCATCCGGGCGCGGTCGGAGGCCAAGTACGGCTGGGGCACCGGCCTCGTCGTCGAGATCGCTCCGGCGGGGCGGCGCCGGCGCGGCGCGCCCGCTCGCTAGCCCGCCGCCACCACCCGGATCAGGGCGCCGTCGGGTCGGGGCGGCGCGACCTCGCCGATGATCGCGGCGGCTCCGTCGCCGGCGGCGCGCAGCGCACGCAGCATCGCCGGGGCGCGCTCCCGGGGCACCGTGACCAGCAGCCCCCCCGAGGTCTGGGGATCGAAGATCAGGTCGAGCGAAGGCTGCCGCGCCGCGTGCGGCTCCACGAGCATGGCGCGCCGCGCGCGGGCGTTCTCGGGATGCGCGGTGCTCCGGATGCCGCGGCCCAGCAGCGCCACCGCGCCGGGCAGGGCCGGGATCGCGGCGAGGTCGAGGACGGCCGAGCCCTTGCTCGCGCGCAGCATCTCGCCCAGGTGCCCGGCGAGGCCGAAGCCGGTGACGTCGGTGGCGGCCGACGGCCGCAGCGCGACCATCGCGCGGGCGGCCGAGGCGTTGGAGCGGAGCATCGAGGCCGCGGCCGCCTCCACCCATTCACCCCGCGCGAGGCCGCGCATGTCGGCCCGCAGGATCACGCCGGTGCCGAGCGGCTTGGTCAGGAGGAGCTGGTCGCCGGCCGCCGCCCCGCCGATGCGGATCAACGCGTCGGCCGAGGCCGCGAAGCCCCAGACCGCGAAGCCCACGACCAGCTCGGGCCCCGTGGTGGTGTGGCCGCCCACGAGCGTGACGCCGTCGGCCTCGAGCGCGGCCCGGGCGCCCGCCATCACCTGGTAGAGCGTCTCTTCCGCCCGCGCCGGCTCGGCTTCCGGCACGCTCACCTGGGCCAGGGCGAAGCGCGGCACCACGCCCTTGGCCCAGAGATCGCTGACCGCGTTGACCGCGGCCACGCGCCCGACCAGGTAGGGATCGTCGGCGAAGGCGCGGAAGGAGTCGACGGTGGCGGCGACGATCTCGCCGCGCTCGGTCTCCACCGCGGCCGCGTCGTCGGGCTGGGCCAGGCCCAGGACGACGGCGGGATGGCTCGGGACCCCGAGGCGCTCGAGCGCGCGGGTCAGCGAGGATTCGCCCACCTTGGCCGCGCACCCGCCGCAGAGCATGTCACCGCCGCGCATCGGGGCCGCCGCGAAGTCCGGCGTGACGGCGCCGTCGTGATCCAGCACCTGGAAGCGGCGCACGAAGCGGCGGTCGATCCAATCTTTCAGCGAGAAGAGGATGGTGCCTTCGAGCGAGACGCCCCACTTGGTGCCGATCGCCCCGCCGTCCCCCAGGTTCAGCAGCGAGAGGAAGTCGCGCTGCGGGCGATACGCGCGGAGGCGCCCGCCGCGGATGCGCGCCATCAGGTTGTGCGCGAGCACCGGGCCCTGGCGGACCGCGTACACACCGGCCTTGGCCAGGCCGGGCCCCGCGGTCCACGCCGCGCAGTCACCCACCGCGAACACCTCGTCGCGCCCGAGGCACTGCAGCGTCGGGCGAATCCGGACGAAGCCGCTCTCGTCGGTCTCGAGCCCGGAGCCGTCGAAGATCGGCAGCGCGGCGGCGCCCGCCACCCAGACCACCGCGTCGGCGCCCAGCCGCTCGCCGTCTCCCAGATGCACCGCGCCGGCCTCGACCCGCGTCACGCGCATGCCCGTGCGGATCGCGATGCCGCGCGCCGCGGCCGCGGCCTGGACGCGGCCCGCCGCGCTCGCCGCGTAGCCCGGCAGCACGCGGGGGCCGGCCTCGAGCAGGACCACCTCGACGCGACCGGCCCGCTCCCGCCGGAGCCGCGCCGCGAGCGCGAAGGCCACCTCGACGCCACCCGCGCCCGCGCCCACCACGACGATGCGCGCGGCGTCGCGGGCCCGCGCGGTGGCCAGCACCTCGTCCACCCGGCGGACGAACTCGCCGATGGGGCGCGTGGGGAGCGCATGCTCGCGAACGCCGCGCAGCCCGAGCCCCGCCACCGTGGAGCCCACGTCGAAGGACACGGTGTCGTAGGCGATCGGCGGCCGCCCGTCCAGGATGAGGCGCCGCGCGCCCGTGTCGAGCCCGGTCGCCGGGGCGACGATGCAGCGCGCCCCCGCGCGCAGCGCCAGCGGCCGCACGTCGATCTCGAGGGCTTCGCGCCGGTACTGGCCGGCGACGAAGCCGGGCACCATCCCGGAGTAGACCGCGACCGGCCGATCCACGACGAGGGTGAGGCGCGCGCCCGGGAGCGGGGCCATGGCCCAGCGCTTGAGCACCTGGATGTGGGCGTGGCCGCCGCCCACCAGGACCAGGTCGTGCCGGATGGGAGCCGCGGACGGCGAGCGCATGCCCGTCCGCGGTGGAGCGCTCAGTGCTTGCCGTTGACCAGAGCCAGCGCGATGCGCTCCGGGCTCATCGGCAGCTCGGTCAGGCGCGCCCCGGTCGCGTTCTGGATGGCGTTGGCGATCGCGGCGGGCGCCGGGATGATGGGCGGCTCGCCGACGCCGCGGGCGCCGAAGGGACCGGCGGGCGCGGGCACCTCGACGATGATGGTCTCGAGACTGGGCAGGTCCGCCGCGGTCAGCTTGCGATAGTCGAGCAGGCTCGGATTCGTCAGCCGCCCGCTGTCGTCGAAGAGGAGGCCTTCCGTCAGCGCCATGCCGATGGACTGCACGGCCCCGCCCTGCATCTGGCCCGCAACGCCCATCGGGTTGATGGCCTTCCCCACGTCCTGGACGACCACGAAGTCGAGGAGGGTCACCTCGCCGGTGTCCGGATCCAGCTCGAGCCGCGCGAGCTGGGCCGCGAAGCCGGGGGCCTGCTGGGTGAACGCCGGGTTGGCCTTGCCGAGCACCGGCGGCGTCTTCGACATGTAGAGGTTGCCCTTCTTGCCGATGGCGGCCAGCGTGATGCCCTTGTTCGGCGCGCCGCGCACCGTGACCTTGCCGTCCACCAGCTCGAGGTCGTGGACCGAGGCCTCGAGCTCCGCCGCCGCGATCTCGAACGTCTGCCGCCGGGCGTCTTCCGCCGCCTGCAGCACTGCCGCGCCCACGGTGTAGATGGTCTTGCTGCCCGCGCTCAGCCCGGTCATCGGCGCGACGTCGGTGTCGCCGGTGGTGATGCGCACCAGGTCGGTGTCCACGCCGTAGGCCGACGCGGCGATCTGGGCCAGCGAGATGTTGGTGCCCGCGATGTCCACCTGGCCGGTGAGCACCGCGAGCGTGCCGTCGGGATTCAGGCGCACCGTCGCGCCGGTGGGCTGCAGCCCGCCGAGCCAGCCGCCGAGCGCCAGGCCCACGCCGCGGCGCTTGCCGTTCTTGCCCGCGGTCACCCACTGCTTGCGGCTCTTCCAGTGCGGGTGCTCGGCGATGCGGGCGAGCACCTGCTTGGCCCCGTTGTTCTGCCAGGGCTGGCCGTTCACCATCGGATCGCCTTCCTGGATCAGGTGGCGCATGCGGAACTCGACGGAGTCGAGCTCGAGATCGCGGGCGATCTGCTCCATCTGCGACTCGATCGCGAAGATGGTCTGCGGGGCCACCGGCGCGCGGTAGGCGGCCACGCTCGGCTTGTGGGTCAGCACCTCGAAGCCGCGGATGTCGAAGGACGGCCACTTGTACATGCTGCCGAGGAAGACCGCGCTCACCGCGAGCACCGCGCCGGAGTACGCGCCGGAGTCGATCACGGTCTCCGCGTCGAGGGCCATGAGGGTCCCGTCGCGCTTGACGCCGGTCTTGAGCTTGATGATGACCTGCGGCGCGGGCATGCCCGCCTGCAGCTCTTCCCGGCGTGTCATGACGTAGCGGACCGGGCGCTTGGTGACCTGCGCCAGCACCGCGGTGATCGGCTCGCAGAGCGCCCGGATCTTGCCGCCGAAGCCGCCGCCGCATTCCACCGGGATGACCCGGATCGAGTTCTCGGGGATGCCGAGCACGTCGGCCACTTCCGAGCGCGTGTTGAACGAGCCCTGCGTGCTGGCCCAGAGAGTGAGCAGCCCGTTGCGGTCCCATTCGGCCAGCACGGCGTGCGGCTCGAGATAGCCCTGGTGCACCATCGGCACGCGATAGGTCTTCTCGAGGATGTGATCGGATTCCGCGAAGCCCTTGGCGGGATCGCCGCGCTGCAGCCGGGCCTGCTGGGAGATGTTCACCGCCTTCGCGGGCGTGTCGCTCTTGGCGATCGCCACCGCGGAGTGGGCGAGCGCCTCGCTGGTGTCGGCCTCGGTGCCCGCGTCGGCCACCGGCGGCGCGCCGGGCAGCATGGACTTGAGCGGATCGATCGAGGCGGCCAGCGCCTGGTACTCGACCTTGATGAGGTCGAGGGCCTCCTCGGCGATGGAGGGCTCGTCGGCGGCCACCGCGGCCACCGGCTGGCCCATGAACACCACGCGGTCGATGGCCAGCACGGCGTGGGCGCGCGTCGGCGCCTTCTTCTTGAGATGCGGGATGTCCTTGGCGGTGATGACCGCGCGCACGCCGGGGAGCGCTCGGGCCGCGCTGGTGTCGATCGAGACGATCTTCGCGTGCGCGTGCGGGCTGCGCAGCAGCTTGGCGTGCAGCAGGCCCTTGGGCTGGATGTCGGCCACGTACTGCACGCGGCCCGTGACCTTCTCGGGGCCGTCCGGCCGCGGAATCGAGATGCCCACTCCCTTGACGTCGCGCGTGGTCTTCATCGTGCTCATCGAGCGCTCCTCTGCGAGGCGAGGGTTTCCGCCGCCTCGCTGATCGCGGCCACCATCGCGGTGTAGCCGGTGCAACGGCAGAGATTTCCGGCGATGCCGTAGCGGATCTCCTCCTCGGAGGGCCGCGGATTCTCCTCCAGCAGCGCGGCCGCCGCCATCAACACTCCCGGAATGCAGAAGCCGCACTGGGGTACCCCGTGCCGGACGAACGCCTCCTGCAGCGGGTGCAGGGTGGTATCCGCGGATGCCAGGCCCTCGATGGTGCGGACCTTCCGGCCGCGGGCCTGCATGGCCAGCATCAGGCAGCTCGCCACCACACGACCGTCCACGTGGACGGTGCAGGCGCCGCAGTCGCCGGTGCCGCAGCCTTCCTTGGGGCCGGTGAGCCCCAGGTTCTCGCGCAGGGCGTCGAGGAGGTTGACGTACGGCTGGACGAGTACCTCGACGGCCTCGCCGTTCACGGTGCAGCGCAGGAGTTGTTTGGCCACGGGGATCTGCCTCCGGATCAGGCGTTCGCGCGCTGGAGCGCGGTGGTGAGCGTGCGACGGGTGAGGACGCGGACGAGGTGCTTGCGGAACTCGATGGAGCCGCGCTGGTCGTCGATGGGCCGGGCCGCCTCGATCGCCAGCGTGGCCGCGCGCTCGATGGCCTCGGGCGTCACCGCCTGGCCCTCGAGCGACCGCTCGGCCGCGGTGGCGCGGACCGGCGTCGGGGCCACCGAGGCCAGCGCGATGCGCGCCTTGGTGCAGCGACCGTCGGCCATCGTGAGCTGAGAAGCTACCCCCACGACGGCAATATCGAGCTCGCGCCGCGGCGTGTGCCGCAGGTACTGGCCGCCGCTGTGGGCCCCCGGCGTCGGCACGATCAGCTCGACCAGCAGCTCGTTCGGCGCGAGCACCGTCTTGCGGACCCCGGTGAAGAAGTCGGCCATCGGCACGCGCCGCTCGCCGCCCGGCCCCGCGATGACCGCCTGGGCCTCCAGGGCCATCAGCGGCGGCGCCATGTCGGCCGAGGGCGCGGCATTGCAGAGATTGCCGCCCACCGTGGCCAGGTTGCGGACCTGCAGCGAGCCGACCATGGCCGCGCTCTCCGCGATCGCGAGATAGGGCCCGCGCAGCGCCGGGCTCAGCTCGAGCTCGCGCGCGGTGACCGCGGCGCCGATGCGCAGGCCGCTGCCGTTCTGGACCTGGCGCACCCGGGCGATCCCGGAGAGGTCCACCACCAGGGCGGGATGCAGGGCTCCGTTCTTCATCTGGGGCAGGAGGTCGGTGCCTCCCGCCACCAGCTTGGCCCGTCCTCCGTGCTCCGCGAGGATCTTCAGGCAGTCTTCGAGGCTGTTCGGCAGAACGAGATCGAATCGTCGCATCGGTGTCTCCTGGGGGTTGGGCGCGCGCTCGTCATGATACACCGAGTCGCGGAGAGCCGGCGGCGAGTCTACCACGTTGACTATGCTCCACCGAGCCTGTATGCTCCGGCCCGCATAGAGCCTTGAAAACCCGCACGATGATCACGCGACTCGCTGCCGTGCTGTCGGTGGCGCTGGCCGGCCTGCTCCCGTCCACGACGGGGCCGGCGGTCGCCCAGTCGAACGTCGTCATCCTGTCCACCACCACCAGCACCCAGGACTCCGGGCTGCTGGACGTGCTGGTGCCCATGTTCGAGAAGCAGACCGGGCTGACCGTGAAGACCATCTCGGTCGGCACCGGCCAGGCCCTGGCCCTGGCGGCCCGCGGGGAGGCCGACGTCACCCTCGCCCACGCTCCCGGCCTCGAGAAGAAGTACGTGGACGAGGGCAAGATGACCAACCGGCGCCTCGTCATGTACAACGACTTCGTCGTCATCGGGCCACCCGACGATCCGGCGAGGATCAAGGGCCTGCCCAGAGCGCTGGACGCGCTCCGGCGCATCGCGGAGAGCCGGTCGCGCTTCGTCTCGCGCGGCGACAAGTCGGGGACCCACACCCTCGAGCTGGCCCTGTGGAAGCAGGCCGGCGTCGAGCCGAAGGGCGCCTGGTACATCGAGTCCGGACAGGGCATGGGACAGACGCTCGGCATCGCCAACGACCGGCGCGCCTACGCGCTGACCGATCGGGCGACCTTCCTCGCGTTCCAGAAGCGGGTGGACCTGCCGATCCTCGTCGAGAAGGATCGCCCGCTGCTGAACATCTACTCGGTGATGGAGGTGAACCCGGCCAACGGCCCGCGCGTCAACGCCAGGGGCGGCAAGGCCTTCGCGGACTTCATGCTGGCGCCCGAGACGCAGGCGGTGATCAAGAGCTTCGGCGTGGACAAGTACGGCCAGCCGCTCTTCGTCCCGGTGGCCGGCAAGAAGGACGAGGACCTCTAGCCGCCGCGGCGTCCACGGTGGGGCTCTTCGGGCAGGGCGTTCTCGAAGCGTTCCGGCTGCTGCTGGCGGGGGACGCGGAGGTCTGGCAGATCACCTGGCTGTCGCTGCAGGTCTCCGCGGGCGCGACCGCCCTCTCGCTGCTGGTCGGGATCCCGCTGGGCGCGCTGCTCGCGCTCGCGCGCTTCCCCGGCCGGGCTCTCGTGGTCAGCCTCGTGAACACCGGCATGGGGCTCCCGCCGGTGGTGGTGGGCCTGTTCGTGACGATCCTCCTCTGGCGCAACGGCGCGCTCGGCTTTCTCGAGCTGCTCTACACGCCGTCGGCGATGGTGACGGGACAGTTCGTGATCGCGGCGCCCATCGTCACCGGGCTCACCCTGGCCGCGGTCCAGCAGGTGCCGGAGACGTTCCGGCTGCAGATGCTGGGCCTCGGCGCCTCGCGAGGGCAGATGCTCTGGGTGCTGCTCAAGGAAGCGCGCCTGCCGATGCTGGCGGCGGTGATGGCGGGCTTCGGCGGCGTGATCTCGGAGGTGGGTGCCTCCATGATGCTGGGCGGCAACATCCGGGGCTCCACCCGGGTGCTCACCACCGCCACCGTGCTCGAGACCGGCAAGGGCAACTTCGACGTCGCCATCGCCCTGTCGGTGATCCTGCTGCTGATCACCTTCCTGGTGAACTGGGCGCTGAGCCTCATCCAGCAGCGCCGGCGCGCCTGACCGAGGCGGGCGGCGGTACGATGGGGGCCGGGAGGCACGCACGTCCATGAAGCGCTGGATCCCCGTGACGCTCGCGGTCCTGCTGGGCCTGGCGTCCGCCGCGGATGCTCAGTCGCTGACGGTGTCGGCGGCGATCAGCATGAAGGATGCGGTCACCGAGATCGGGAAGGGCTTCACGGCGGCCCGGCCCGGCGTGACCCTGCTCTACAACTGGGGCTCCTCCGGCGAGCTGCAGAAGCAGATCGAGGCGGGCGGTCCCATCGACCTGTTCATCTCGGCGGCCGTCGTCCAGATGGACGAGCTCGAGAAGCGCGGGCTCATCGTGCCCGGCACGCGCCGGGTGTTCGCGCGGAACCTGCTCACCGTGATCAAGCCGGCCGACTCGCGGGTGGATATCGCCAAGCCCGCCGATCTGGCGGGCGCGCGGGTCGCCCGGATCGTCGTGGGCAATCCCAGGGCCGTGCCCGCGGGCCAGTACGCGGAGGAGAGCCTCCGGGCCCTCGGGCTCTGGGACCGCGTGCAGCCCAAGCTGATCTTCGCGGAGAACGTGCGCCAGGCGCTGGAGTACGTGGCGCGGGGCGAGGTGGACGCGGGCTTCGTCTACGCCACCGACGCGGCGCTCCGCGGCCAGGCGGTGAAGGAAGCCTTCCGGCCCGCCGAGGACACGTACCGCCCGATCGCGTACCCGGCCGCCGTCGTGGCGGGGACGCGGCAGCCCGCGCTTGCCCAGGCGTTCATCGAGCTGCTGCTGAGTCGCGAAGGCCGGGCGGTGCTCGGCCGTTTCGGCTTCCAGCCGCCGCCGGCGGGCGTGCGCTAGGCAGCTCTGCTCCACCAGGGGGCCCTGCTCCGGCCGTCGAGGCATCCGGGCATGGCATACTACCGGGGCATCGCGTCGACCCATCATGAGCCCAGACAATCTCGTCGCGCTCCGGCTGTCGCTCCAGGTCGCGGTGGCGGCCACCGCGCTGAACGCGCTGGTGGGCATTCCCATCGCCTACGTGCTGGCGCGCCGTCGCTTCTGGGGCCGGAGCCTGGTCGATCTGCTGGTCACGCTGCCGCTGGTGCTCCCGCCCACCGTGGTGGGCTACTACCTGATCGTGCTGCTGGGCCGGCGCGGCGTCCTGGGCGCGCCGCTCTACGAGCTTTCCGGATTCACGGTGGCCTTCACGTGGTACGCGGCGGTGATCGCGGCCACCGTGATGGCGCTGCCGCTGCTGGTCCGTACGGTGCGCGCGGCCATCGAATCCGTGGATCGTGATCTGGAGCGCGCGGCCTACACCCTCGGCCGCTCGGAGCTGCGCACCGCGATCGAGGTGACGCTGCCGCTGGCCCGGAACGGCATCCTGGCCGGGCTCGTGCTGGCCTTCGCGCGGGCGCTCGGCGAGTTCGGCGCGACCCTGATGCTGGCCGGCAACATCCCCGGCCGCACCGCGACCGTGCCCCTCTCCATCTATACCGCGGTGCAGACCGGCGAGAGCGGCGAGGCGCTCGGCCTGGTCGCGGCCCTCACGGTGCTGTCCTGTCTCGTGCTCGTCGCCGCCAATCGCCTGGGGGCCCGCGCGGCATGACGAGCCGTCTCGAGGTCTCGGTCCGGAAGACGCTGCCGGGGTTCACCCTGGACGTCGA
>Ga0255312_1000226_pt1 | contig 10308 bp, 10 predicted proteins | sample EtOH5_T0_E5_meta_FD_202081 | JGI IMG/M metagenome (GOLD analysis project Ga0255312, IMG submission 202081) | Sandy soil microbial communities from University of British Columbia, Vancouver, Canada - EtOH5_T0_E5 | ecosystem: Engineered > Artificial ecosystem > Sand microcosm > Unclassified ...
TGCAGGGGTTCAGCCCGGCCGCGAACAGCGCGGTGCCGCACAATGCGCTGCACGACGCGCGATCGCTGCGCGACCATTTTGCAAGCGTCTTGGATTTGTCGCCGCTATCGGGTTAGACGGGCCGATGGTTCCCTTTTCGTTCGCGGGTGAGAGTTTCGTCGCCGGGGCCGAAGGCGCGCTCTACTGGCCGGCGCAGCAGGCGCTGTTGGTCGCCGACCTCCACCTCGAGAAAGCGAGCTGGTTCGCGCGGCTCGGCCAGTTCCTGCCGCCGTACGATTCGCACGCGACGCTGAGCGCGCTGGCCCGCGAGGTCGAGCGCAGCGGCGCCAAGCGGCTCTATTGCCTCGGCGACAGCTTCCACGACCGCTTCGGCTGCGACCGTTTGTCGGCGGCGGCGCGCGCGTTGCTCCTGCAAATGACTTCCACGCTCGACTGGGTGTGGATCGTCGGCAACCACGACCCGGGTTTTTCCGACCATTGCGGCGGCCGCCTGGCCGACGAGCTCGAAGTCGCCGGGATCGTCCTTCGCCACGAGGCGGTGCGCGGCGACCCGCGCCCGGAGATGTCGGGCCATTTCCATCCCAAGCTGCGGATGCACCTCCAGGGGCGCCACGTGTCGCGGCGCTGCTTCGTCGTTTCGACGACCAAGCTGATCATGCCGGCGTTCGGGTCGTTGACCGGCGGCCTCGACGCGACCCATCCGGAGATTCTCAAGCAGGTCGGCAGCGGCGCGGCGGCGCTGGTTCCGGTGTCGGATCGGTTGCTGCGCTTCCCGCTCGCCGCCTGACAATCACTCTTCGGCTTTGACCTCGATCGCCATGGTGCCGGTCGGCGACAGCAGGAGCCGCGCGATACCTGGCTGCTTGCGCCCGAAGGTCGCCGCCTGGAGCTCGTTGCGCGCCGCGTGGCGGTCGAAATCGAAACCCAGCGCCTCGGCCGAGCGCATCAGCCGCTCGAGATGCTGGTCGATGTCTAGGATTCCTTCGTCGGGATCGAATTGCATCGTTTCGACGAGATCGGCGGACTGTCGGGGAGCGGACATTGCGCTCTTAATCCACATCGGAGCGGGCGTCGGCAACCCCCGGCGATTGCGCGGCCGCTCCCCAGCCCGTAATCGGCGCGCATGAGAGCCCTGAGCCATGGACTTGCGTTGGTCCTATTGATGACCACCACCTTCAGCCCCGCCCACGCGCAGCCGATCGATCCCAAGGTCCAGGTGCGGATCGACCGCATCCTCAAGCGCACGCCGTTGATCGACGGCCACAACGACCTCGCCGAGCAGCTGCGCGAAAATTACGGCCTGAAGGTCGAAGGCCTCGCCAGCGGCACCGACAGCTGGAAGCCCAAGCCGCTGATGACCGATATGGCGCGGCTCCACGCCGGCCGCGTCGGCGCACAGTTCTGGTCGGTCTACATCGACGCCGACGTCCATGGCGACGAGGCGATCCGCGAGACCCTCGAGCAGATTGACCTCGTCACCCGGCTGGTCGCCGCCTACCCGCGCGACCTCGAGCTGGCCGGAACCGCGGACGACATCGTACGGATCCACAAAGCCGGCCGCGTCGCCTCGCTGATCGGGATCGAGGGCGGCCACCAGATCGGCGGTTCGCTTGCCGCGCTGCGCCAATTCTATCGCCTCGGCGCGCGCTACATGACGATCACGCACTTCAAGACGACCGAATGGGCCGACAGCGCCACCGACGATCCCAAATGGGGCGGGCTCAACGATTTCGGCCGCGTCGTGGTGGCTGAGATGAACCGCCTCGGCATGCTGGTCGACCTGAGCCACGTCTCGCCCGGCACGATGGCCGATGTGCTGGATGTGACCAAGGCGCCGGTGGTGTTCACCCACAGCGACGCGCGAGCCCTGAGCGACCACCCGCGTAACGTCCCCGACGATATCCTGCGGCGGATTCCGGCCAACGGGGGAGTGGTGATGGTCAATTTCTACATCGGGCATCTGTCGGAGCCCTACCGGCTCTGGTCGGCGGAGCGCGCCGCGGAGGAAGCGCGGCTGAAGTCGCTGTACAACGGCCAGCCCAAGCCGCGCGGGGCGGCGTTGGCCCAATGGGACAAGGCCCATCCCGCGCCAACCGCGACCGTGGCCCTGATCGCCGACCATATCGAGCACGTCGCCAAGGTCGCCGGCTACGATCATGTCGGCATCGGCGGCGACCTCGACGGCATCGGGATTGACGAGGCGCCAGCCGGGATGAACTCGGTCAGCGGATATCCCTTGCTGTTCGCCGAGTTGATCCGCCGCGGCTGGAGCGACGCCAACCTCGCCAAATTAGCAGGCGGCAACGTGTTGCGGGTGATGCGCCGCGCCGAGGCCGTCGCCGCGTCGATGAAGGACCAGCCGCCGTCGATGGCGGTGCTCGAACCGGCAAAATGAGCGTTCCTCCGCTTCGCGCGGCGGTCATTCCGGTGACCCCGCTGCAGCAGAACTGCACGCTTCTGTGGTGCACCACGACGATGGCCGGCGCGTTCGTCGATCCCGGCGGCGACCTGCCGCGCCTGAAGGCCGCGGCCGAGCAGGCCGAGGTGACGATCGAGAAGATCCTGCTGACCCACGGCCACATCGACCATTGCGGATCCGCCGGCATCCTCGCCGAAGAGCTCGGCGTGCCGATCGAAGGGCCGCACGAGGACGACATCTTCTGGATCAGCCAGCTCGAGGAGGACGGCCGCCGCTACGGCATCGCCGGCAGGCCGTTCACGCCCGACCGCTGGCTGGTCGACGGCGACCAGGCGAGCGTCGGCAGGCTGACGTTCGACGTGCGCCATTGCCCCGGTCACACCCCCGGCCACGTCGTCTTCCACCACCCGCAGTCGAAGCTGGCGATGGTCGGCGACGTGCTGTTCAAGGGCTCGGTCGGCCGCTGGGACTTTCCGCGCGGCGACCAGCAGCAACTGATCCGGTCGATCACCACGCGGCTGTGGCCGATGGGCGACGACACCGCGTTCGTCCCCGGGCACGGGCCGATGTCGACCTTCGGCCACGAACGCGCGACCAATCCCTATGTCGGCGATCGGGCGCTGGCCGCCGCTTGAACCAAGGCGCTTGAACCAAGGCGCCTGAATGCTTGCGCTTGAGCCCCTTTGCGCTATAGGAGCCGCGGTTCGCGACGATCCGGCCGCCGCCGCGGGAGTTTCCCGTTGAGATAGGCGCAGATCGTCGCAATTTTTATTTTTTCACAAAGCAGGTGCCGCAATGGCTGTCCCCAAAAGAAAAACCTCGCCTTCCAAGCGCAACATGCGGCGCAGCCACCATGCGCTGAAGCCGGCCGGCTTCCAGGAATGCCCGAACTGCGGCGAACTGAAGCTGCCGCACAATCTGTGCGCGGCCTGCGGCCACTACAACGGCCGCGAGATCGTTTCGAGCGAGGCCTGAGCGGAGCGAGGAACCGGGGCGCTCGCTGATGGACGCAGGCCCACGCATCGCGATCGACGCCATGGGGGGCGACAGCGGCCCCTCTGCAATGCTGGCGGGCGCGTCGCGAGCGCGAAAGCGCGACCGTTCGCTCCAGTTCCTGTTCTATGGCGACGAGAAACTGATCCGCGCGGAACTGGACCGGCACCGCAATTTGCGGACCGGAGTGATCGTCGCTCACACCGCCGAATCGATCGCGTCCAGCGAGAAGCCGAGCCAGGCGATCCGCCGCGCTCGCACCACCTCGATGGGCATGGCGATCAACGCGGTCAAGGAGGGCTTGGCCGACGCGGCGCTGTCGGGCGGCAACACCGGCGCGATGATGGCGATGGCCAAGCTGGCGTTGCGCACCATGCCCGGGATCGACCGGCCGGCGCTGGCGGCGCTGCTGCCGACGCTCGGCGAGCAGGACTGCGTGATGCTTGACCTCGGCGCCAACACCGAGTGCGACGCACAAAACCTCGTCCAGTTCGCGGTCATGGGCTCGGCCTATGCCCGCACCGTGCTCGGAATCGACAAGCCGCGGGTGAAATTGCTCAACATCGGCACCGAGGAATTGAAGGGCACCGACGAGCTGATTGAAGCCGCCGGGCTGCTCCGCGACGCCGATTACCTGCCGATGCGGTTCAACGGCTTCACCGAAGGCGACCAGCTGTCGCGCGGCAATCTCGACGTCGTCGTGACCGACGGTTTCTCAGGCAACATCGCCTTGAAGACCGCGGAGGGCACCGCGCGGTTCGTCACCGACTTGCTGCGCCGCGCATTCAAGAGCTCGCTGCGGTCGAAGGCCGGATTCGCGCTGTCGCGGCCGGCTCTGAATATCCTCAAAGTCCAGCTCGATCCCAACAACCACAACGGCGCCGTCTTCCTTGGCTTGAACGGGCTGGTGGTGAAGAGCCACGGCGGCGCCAATCCCAAAGGTGTCGCCAACGCCATCGGCGTCGCCGCGCGGATGGTCTTGAACGACATCACCCGCAAGATCGGCGAGGATCTCGATAATTTCCGTGCCCACGCCTTCAACCACGAGGCGGTGTGATGGCCAAAAGGTCCGTCGTCCTCGGCACCGGCTCGGCGCTGCCCAAGCGGCGGCTCGACAATGCCGAGCTGGCCAAGACCGTCGACACCTCCGACCAGTGGATCGTCGAGCGGACCGGGATTCACACCCGCTACATTGCCGGTGACGGCGAAACCACCGCGACCCTCGCCGCGGACGCGTCGCGCAAAGCGCTCGTGGCTGCCGGGGTGGACGCGAGCGAAATCGACCTGATCGTGCTCGCCACCGCGACCCCCGACCAGACCTTCCCGTCCTCGGCGACCAAGGTCCAGGCGATGCTCGGCATCCCCGACTGCATCGCGTTCGACGTCCACGCGGTATGCACCGGCTTCCTCTACGCGCTCAGCGTCGCCGACTCGATGTTGCGCTCGGGCAGCGGCGCCAAGGCGCTGGTAATCGGCTCCGAGACGTTCAGCCGGATCCTCGATTGGGAGGACCGTGCGACCTGCGTCCTGTTCGGCGACGGCGCCGGCGCGCTGGTGCTCGGCGTCGAAAATGGCGAGCGCGGCGTACTGGCGACCAAATTGCACGCCGACGGCCGCCACAACGACCTGCTGTTCGTCGACGGGGGCCCGTCGACCACCGGCACCGTCGGCAAATTGAGGATGAAAGGCCGCGAGGTGTTTCGCCATGCCGTCATCAACCTCGCCGAGGTGCTGAACGAGGTGCTGGCCGAGGTCGGGCTGACGTCGGCCGACGTCGACTGGATCGTTCCGCACCAGGCGAACGCGCGCATCCTCGACGCGACCGCGAAGAAGCTCGGGGTGTCGACCGACAAGATCGTGGTCACCGTCGACCGGCACGCCAACACGTCGGCGGCATCGGTTCCACTGGCCCTCGACACGGCGGTGCGCGATGGGCGAATCAAGCGCGGCGATCTGATTGTGCTTGAAGCGATGGGCGGCGGCTTTACATGGGGAGCTGCAGCGCTCAGGTATTGATAAATCTCGGCAATTAGGAGAAATGTCGAATTGCCGACACGGCCGGTTTCGGTTAAGTTGTTGTTAATTTCCGCGGCGGGGGCTCGCCGTAAAGGGCGGGAGAATGAAATGGCGGATCTCGGCGTGGCCCGATTGGGCAAGGAAGCGGGCGTCGGCGGGACTTTGACCCGCGCCGACCTGGCCGATGTCGCGCATCGCAAGCTCGGGCTGTCGCGCGCCGAGTCGGCCAGCGTGGTCGAGCGCGTCCTGCACCACATGTGCTACGCGCTTGCCCAGGGCAAGAACGTCAAGATCTCGGGCTTCGGCAGCTTCATCCTGCGCGACAAGGGCGAGCGCGTCGGCCGCAACCCCAAGACCGGGGTCGAGGTGCCAATCGCGCCGCGGCGGGTGATGACGTTCCGCGCCAGCCAGATCATGCGCGACAGGATCGCGAAGTAGGAACGGCGATGCCGGCCGCCGAAAAGGCACCGGGCGCCTTCAGGACGATCGGTGAACTGTCGCAGGAGCTCGGCGTCGCCCAGCACATCCTGCGGTACTGGGAAACCAAGTTCCCCCAGCTGAGGCCGCTGCAGCGCGCCGGCAATCGCCGATATTATCGTCCCGCCGATGTCGATCTGGCGCGCAAGATCCACCGCCTGCTGAGCCAGGACGGCTATACCGTACGCGGCGTCCAAAAGCTGCTGCGCGACAGGATGGGATCGGGTTCTTCCGAGACCGCTGCCGTGGCCGATGTGCCCGAATTATCGCCGCCGGTGCGCGCCGATGACTCAGCCCCTGCCGGCGTCGACGTCGATCGCCTGATCGCCGTTCGCGATCGGCTCGCCAGCGCGCTCGACGTCTAAGCCGGCTCCCGCCGCGGCGGGGTGCAGCCGAGTCGTCGCCACCCGTTCAATCGCGACGTCCAGCGGCACCCGCCGGACCGGCGCCGCGGGCGGAAACGCGGACAGCAGCCGCGACGGCATCGCCGCCGACAAGATGACGAAGATGCCGCGGTCGTTGGCACGGCGGATCAGCCGCCCGAACGCCTGGCCCAGCCGCGCCCGCACGACCCGGTCGTCATAGGCGCTGCCGCCGCCGGCCATCCGCCGCGCGGCATGGAGCACCGTCGGACGCGGCCACGGCACGCGCTCCATCACCACCAGCCGGAGCGAGTTTCCAGGCACATCGACTCCGTCGCGCAGCGCGTCGGTGCCGAGCAGCGACGTGCTGGGGTCGTCGCGGAAGATGTCGACCAGGGTCCCGGCGTCGATCGGATCGACATGCTGGGCCAGCAGCGGCAACCCGGCGCGGGCGAGACGATCGGCGATGCGCGCGTGCACGGCTTTCAGGCGCTGGATGGCGGTGAACAGGCCGAGCGCGCCGCCGCCGGCCGCCTCGATCAGCCGCGCGTAGGCGCCCGCCAGCGCCGCCGCGTCGCCCGGCTTGACGTCGGTCACGATCAGCACTTCCGAGCAGGCCCCGTAATCGAACGGGCTCTCGGCCTCGAACCGCGCCGCGGCCCGCGGCAGGTGGAGCGCGCCGGTCCGCTCCTCGGCAGCGGCCCAGCCGTCGCCGCCGCGCAACGTCGCCGAGGTCACCAGGACGCCGTCGGCCTGGGCCATCACCACGCCCGCTAGCGGCCGCGTCGGATCGAGCCAGCGGCGGTGGATCGCGACGTCGTACTCGCGGCCCTCGGCGCGCTCGATCGCCAACCAGTCGACGAAATTGGGATCGGCCGAGCCGCCGACCCGGCCAAGCAGCGCGATCCACGCGGCGAGCGTCTCACGCCGCCACGCGAGACCGCGAATCGCACCCTCGACTCGGGCCCGGGCCTGGCTGTCGAGCCAGTCGGGCGAGTCCTCGAGCACTGCCTCGAGCCGGCGAGCCAATGCGGCCAGCGGCTTTTGCAGCGCTTCCAAGGTCTCGAGCGCCGCGGCTGATGCAGCCACCAGCGCCCCGTCGGGCTCGGCCAGCTCGGTCTCCAGCCCGTATCCCGCCTCCTGCGCCTTGGCCCGCGCGTAGACCGTGCCACGCACTTCGCTGAGCAGCCTCTCCACCGGCCCGAACGGATCGCCTTCCGCGACTCGTCCCAGCCAGCCGTCGGACGGCAGCGCCCGCGCCGCCTCGATCGCCGCTTCCAAGGCGAGCCCGCCCTCGTCGTCGTAGGACGCGACGTCCATCAGCCGCGCCGCGAGCCCCCGCCGCCGGCCCCGCGCGCGGCCTTCGGGCCCGACGATCCAGCGCCGCAATTCGATCGCTTCCTGGCCGCCGAACGACACCGCGAACGTCGAATCGGCGGCCTCGAACAGGTGATGCCCCTCGTCGAACAGGATCCGCGTCGGGGCCGTCTCCCGCGCCCGCGCCGCGTTGATCATCACCAGCGCATGGTTGGCGATGACGATGTCGGCCTCGCGCCCGGCCCGCTCGGCGCGCTCGATGAAGCAGCGGCGGTAGTGCGGGCAGCCGGCATAGACGCACTCGCCGCGGCGGTCGGTGAGCGCGGTCGCGCCAGCCCGGCGGAACAGGCTCGGAAGCCAGCCGGGAAGGTCGCCGCCGACCATGTCGCCGTCGCGCGTGTACGCGGCCCAGCGCCCAACCAAATGCGCGAGGATCGCCGCACGGCCGGCGAACGCACCCTGCATCGCGTCTTCTAGGTTGAGCAGGCAGAGGTAGTTCTCGCGGCCCTTGCGGATGACGATTTTTTTCGTGCGCTCGGCCGGGTCGGCGAACAGCCGCGACCCCTCGGCGTCGAGCTGGCGCTGCAGCGCTTTCGTAAAGGTCGACACCCACACCGTCCCGCCCGATGCCGCGGACCACAGCGACGCCGGCGCGAGATAGGCGAGCGTCTTGCCAATGCCGGTGCCGGCCTCGGCGAGCAGCATGTTGGGCGCGCCCTCGGCGGGCTTGGGAGCGAACACCGAAGTCACCGCGGCGGCCATCGCCCGCTGCCCCTCGCGCGGTTCAGATGCGGACCCGGTCAGCTCGTCGAGCCTGGCCTGCGCTGCGTCGGGATCGATCGCCACGGTGCGCGGCGGCGGCCGGTCGGCGGCCTCATCCCATTGCGCGAGGCGCGAGAACAGCATCCGCTCGCCGCCCTCCGGCGGATCGAGGCGCGCCGAAATCAGCGGCGCCCAACCCCAGCCGAGCCGCGCCAGCGTCGCGTTCGCGGTCCACGCGCCTTCGCGCTCGGTCCATTGCCCGTCGCCAAGCGTCGCGAGCAGCTGGCGCGCCATCGCCGGCAATGCCGCCGCGGCTTCGGCCTCGCCCGGCGGCGGCTCGAGCCCGAGCGCGCGGCTGAGCCCGGCGACCGTCGGCACCGCGAACCGCGCCGGGTGGACGAAAGCGAACAGCTCCAGGAGGTCGAGCCCCGACAGGTCCGGATATCCGAGCCGTTGCCCGATCAGCGGCGCATTCAGAATCAGGTGCGGAGTCTCGGCGGCGCGGGCGATCGCTTCTCCCCGCTGCGCCTCGCGGACCTCACCGTCGGGCCCGCACAACCAGATGCCGGCGTGGGTTGCGTGGAGGGCAGGAAGAGGCAAAGGAGCGGCCATTCACCCTGACTTTGGCGGGCCAAGAACAAAAGAGCAACGAGATTGGACGCAGAAACCCTCCGTTCCGCCGCGATGCAGTCGAAGGCGTGGCCCTATGAGGAGGCGCGCAAGCTGCTCAAGCGCTGGCCCGAGGGGAAACCCAATGGCGAGCCGATCGTGTTCGAGACCGGCTACGGGCCGTCGGGGCTGCCGCACATCGGCACCTTCAACGAGGTGCTGCGCACTACCTTCGTCCGCAATGCGTTCCACGAGCTGACCGGCCAGCCGACGCGTCTGATCGCGTTCAGCGACGACATGGACGGGCTGCGCAAGGTTCCCGACAATGTGCCCAACGCGGCGATGCTCACCGAGCATCTCGGGCGCCCGCTGACCCAGATTCCCGACCCGTTCGGGACCGACGCAAGCTTTGCCCACCACAACAATGCGATGCTGCGGCATTTCCTCGACCGCTTCGGCTTTGACTATGAATTCCTGTCGGCGACCGACTGCTATTCCAGCGGCCGCTTCGACGATGTGATCCGCAACGTCCTCTCCAATTGGGACGCGGTGATGGCGGTGATGCTGCCGACCCTGCGCGAGGAGCGGCGGCAGACCTATTCGCCGGTGCTGCCGATCTCGCCGACCAGCGGGCGCGTCCTCCAGGTGCCGGTCGAAGTGGTCGATGCCGAGGCCGGGACCATCGCTTTTGCCGACGAGGATGGGACCCGCATCACCCAGTCGGCATTGGGCGGGCTCGCCAAGCTGCAATGGAAGGTCGACTGGGCGGCGCGCTGGGTCGCGCTCGGCGTCGACTACGAGATGGCCGGCAAGGATCTGATCGAATCGGTGATCCAGTCGGGCAAGATCGCGCGCGTTCTCGGCGGGCGGCCGCCCGAAGGCTTCAACTACGAGATGTTCCTCGACGAGAACGGCGAGAAAATATCCAAGTCGAAGGGCAACGGCCTCAGCCTCGAGCAGTGGCTGCGCTACGGCAGCGAGGAGAGCCTCGCCTTCTATATCTATCGCGAGCCGCGAAAGGCGAAGAGCCTCCACCTCGGCGTGATCCCGCGCGCGGTCGACGAATATTGGCAGTTCCGCGCCAATTACGCCGCGCAGCCGATCGAGCAGAAGCTCGGCAACCCGGTCCACCACATCCACGCCGGCAGGGTCCCGGAAGGCACGCTGCCGCTGACTTACGGGCTGCTGCTCAACCTCGTCAGCCTGCCGGGTTGCGGCGACCGGGAGACCGCGTGGAAATTCGTCCAGCGCTATGCGCCGAAAACGTCGCCCGAGACCGATCCCGAGCTCGACAAGCTGATCGAGCTGGCGGTCAATTACGCGCGCGATTTTGTCGCTCCGAACCTGAAGCGC
>Ga0255312_1000227_pt1 | contig 10301 bp, 9 predicted proteins | sample EtOH5_T0_E5_meta_FD_202081 | JGI IMG/M metagenome (GOLD analysis project Ga0255312, IMG submission 202081) | Sandy soil microbial communities from University of British Columbia, Vancouver, Canada - EtOH5_T0_E5 | ecosystem: Engineered > Artificial ecosystem > Sand microcosm > Unclassified ...
TAAGAGAGCACACTCCCACGACTTTTTCGATTTGCCCGACGACCAACGCAGATCCCGCCACCGGCTTTGCATCAAGGCCGGTCGCCTGAACATCGGGCATAAAATAACGATGGCCGGACACTGGCCCCACCCCTCTCGGTTTGCGCCGCGCCCTGGCAGAGATTTTAGTTTGATTGCGCTGCCGAGGCCTGTGCCTGTTAGGCTAAAACTATCGCCTTGAATACAATTTAAATCAACGACTAGACGATCTAAAGGGTTCAAATTAATGGTTTATTTTGAAGCGCTTATATCGGATTGTGGACGATAAATGCCAATCTGCGGGTTTTACCAAGATGTTGCCTGGGAGCCACTTTAATCCCCGTATTGTTGAAGTGACCCAGTAACACTGGTAGTTTCACTTGGGGACACCCGCCCAAAGGGGTCGACGATGCACGCGCATAAATCAGCGATTTTAGTAACGGGTGTTGTTTTGTTTGCCGGCGCGTTGTTGTCCGGCCAGGCACTCGCGCAAAATGCTCCGACGCAGCCTGCCGCGCAGAATGCGTCGATAACGCCTATTGGCAAAGTCGTTACGGCAACCGGCTCGGTTTCGATTGAGCACGTCAGCGCCGTTGTCGCTCAGGCCAGCCTCGGCGGTCAGTCCGGCGGCGCCAAGGTCGGCGATTCGGTTTATCTCGGCGATGTCGTCTCTACCGGAAGCGATGGCCGCGTCGGTATTAGCTTCACTGACGGAACGGCGTTCGATCTGTCCCCTAATGCCCGCATGGTCATGAATGAGTTCATTTATGATCCGAACGGCAAGTCGAATTCTTCGCTGTTGAGTCTCACCAAAGGGACCTTCACCTTCGTTGCTGGCAAGATCGCAAAAAGCGGCGATATGAAAGTCAACACTCCTGTCGCGACCATGGGCATCCGGGGCACGACCCCGCGCGTCGAAATCGCCGAGGACGGGTCTGTTAAATTCTCCACCCTGATTGAAGAAGGCAGGGACAGGATCAATCGCGGGGCGGCGCCGAGTGCGGCTCCTGTTACAGACGAGGGCAAGCCCAATCTTCAGATCTGTCGAGGCTGCTGAACCGGTGCCTCGGGGCAAAGCTCTATTTGGTGTGCGCGATGCCAACGAAAATTTCGCCGCTCCGCCTTGACCGGTTGGTTTTGGCTGGAGCGGCGGCGTTGTTTTTGCTCAACCTTTCGGCGGACGCATGGTCGGCGCCGCAAAGTTCACGGCTCATCAGCAAGATGAAGAATGTCGAGCTGTGCAACGGCTCCGATCGCAGTTCCCCTGAACCGCAGATCAGGGGCTGCACCGCCCTGATCAATGACGAGAATGAGACGACGCTGGTTAGGGCGGTGGCCCACAACAACAGAGGCGGCGCCTATGTGGCGCAGGGAAATTTCGACGCCGCGATCGACGACTACGGTCAGGCGATTAGCCAAAATCCGGATTTTGCGCGGCCGTTCAACAATCGTGGCTTCGCCTACATGAAAAAAGGAGACTACGATCGTGCGCTCAAGGATTTCGATCAGGCGATAAAGCTCAATCCGAATTACGCGAGGGCGTTTGCCAATCGGGCCGAGACCTATCAGTTGCGGCGCGACTATCAAAGTGCGGTGCGCGACTACGACAACGTGATTCGCGTCCAACCTGAGTTGGTGGCAGGCTGGAATGGCCGCTGCTGGACCCGCGCCATTATGGGCGAGCTGCAGCCTGCTCTTGCGGATTGCAACAAAGCGCTCGCCATACGGCCCAACGACGCGGCGACACTCGACTCACGAGGATTGATCCACCTAAAGCTTGGCCAATTCGATTCTGCGATCAACGACTACAGCTCGGCGTTGCGCATCGAACCAGCGCTCGCCACCGCACTTTACGGACGTGGGCTTGCCCGAATCAAGAAGGGCGACGCGACGGGCGGCAATGCCGATCTCGCTGCCGCCGTAAAACTTGAGAAAAAGATCGCCGAGAATTTCTCGCACTACGGCATTCGCTAGGTTTGCCGAGCGAATCCGGCGGTCAACTCAAAGATCGATAATCTGGCCCTCGCGTGCCGTCACGGTTCCGGCGCGAACGTCGTTCGCTTCGGCGGCGAGCGTATCCATGAAGTCGTCGTCGTGAGATGGGTCGTGGTGGAACAGGCAGAGATGCTTGACGTTGGCTTTCTCGGCCAGGCGAATTCCGCGCAGCCAGGTCGAGTGGCCCCATCCGATCCGCGACACGATTTCATCCTCGGTATAGGTCGCATCATAGACCGCCAGGTCGGCGTGATCGGCGAGCGACAACAGGTCGTTGTCGCATTTGCCGGGGAATCCTTCCGTGTCGCTGACCAGCGCGAATACGCGTCCGCCATATTCAAGACGATACCCGTTGCTGCCATCCGGGTGATCCAGCGGCGCGGTGTGCAGGACTACGTTTTCATGCGGGCGCAGGACCTCGCCGGACCGGAAGTCGTGAAACTCGATCGCGGCCTTGAAGATTTCGATCTGGATCGGAAATAGCGGCGAGCTCATCAACATGCGCATCACGCGCTCGATGCTGTTGGCCGGCAACAAATTACCGGCCCAAACACGCACGCGATAACCCTTGCGAAACAAAGGGGCGAAGAACGGCAACCCCACCACATGATCAAGATGGCAGTGCGTGATGAAAATATCGACGTGGCGTATGCTTTTGTCCTTGATGAGCTCCAGGCCGAGCGGGCGCAGTCCAGTGCCAGCGTCGAAAACAAGAACATGCTCACCGCAGCGAACTTCGATGCAGGGCGTGTTGCCGCCATAGCGAATTGTCGATGGACCGGGGCAGGCGATGCTTCCTCGGACACCCCAAAACCGAACCCGCATCGGCGATTTTGACATTCACGCGCGTCCGAAAATCACGTCAAACGTTTGTATTTGGAATGGATGGCGATGTCGAGCAGTGCGCCACTGGCGATAGACAGAATCTATTTTGATTCGGATTTTATGCGGCCATACGCGGAATTGCGTGCGTGCAAGACCTGTTCGGCGGCGGTGACGCCCGTTTCCCATCCGCCATGCGCCGTAGAGAAGTCACCGCGGGAGCAGGCTTCGCCGGCGAAGAAGAGCCGGCCGTCAACCGGCGCTGCGAGCACCGCCCGGCAGTCAGCCATTCCGGGAACTGCATATGAGTATGAGCCTCGCGCGAACGGATCGGCACGCCAGCGATGGATGCGAATTGGTTTTACTCTTTGCGCAAATCCGCTGCCGAGCAGGTCGACCAACTGCGACACCGCAAAATCAAAAAAAGCGTTCTCCCCACCCGTTTCGAGATCGGCTGCGCACCGCCCCCCAAAATAGGCCTCGATTTGCGGGCGACCGAATGGCCGCAGATGATAAGTCGCCGTGGCCGTTCGGTCGGTGGCGCCGATCAACCGGCTGTCTTTCTCGAATTCCTCGGCGTGCTCAAGGGAGAGAAAAAGTTTGTCGGCGAGACCAAGCGGCAGATTCCACGCTGCCGTCATCTTGTCGGGAAGCGAAGGTGTGAAGAAGCCATCGGACTCCGCAAGCACTGTTGTTGGAAGAGTGATGATGACTTGTTCGGCCTCGATTGTGCCGTCCGGTGTTTCGATCCTGAGGCGCTTCCCGTTATGGTCGATCCTCCGCACCGGGCAATTGAGCTTTACGGGCAATGAATCTCCACAGGCCGCAATTGTCGCGCCGTAACCTTCGACAATCCGCCAGTTGATACCCGTGTCGTCGAAGTTGTCGAAATCGCGTATCGACAAGCGATCGAGTTCGGCGCCGCTGATGTAGGTAGCGATGGCGTTGATCAGATTGTTCCACCGTCCACCGGGCGCGAGCAGTTCGCCCGCGGCGATGTCAGGCTCTCTTTGCGCGCGTTCACTGACGCGCGCGAAAAATTCCTCCTGGCTCTGCAGGAAATCTTTTTGTTCCCCAACCGGGAACCCGGACGGAAGGAACAACCGTCTCCACGGTGGCGGCGTTCTGTCGATCGTCTTCCGCTGTCCCTCGGCGACGACCACCCACGGATTCCGGTCTGCGGAATGAAGCCAGCCGCAACCGAGATCGATTGGAAATCCAAATGAGTCTGCGATCGTCCAGCCGCGTCCCCCAAGACGTGACCGCGCTTCGACGATGAGACATTTCACGCCGGCATTTTTCAGCCGCCGGCCCGCCGCGATTCCAGCCGCGCCGCCGCCGACGATCACGGTCTCGATTCCATTGTCCGCCATTGCGAGAATCTTCACTCGACCGTCAGAGGGAATAGCCGGATGTAGGCACGAAATGAAGATTTTGATACCTCCGAAAACGTCCCCAACTCATGCACGCTGAATTGATATGCCGCCGCAAATTTGACGCACAACGACGGAAGTTTTTGCGGTCAAAAAACGGGATGGAGGGACGGATGCGCAAGATCGTACTGCTTGCTGTGATGGGACTGACACTCGCCGGGTGCCAGACGGCGCGCGAAGACCGCATACTCGGCGGTTCGCTGATCGGCGGCGGTACGGGCGCGTTGATAGGAGGTCTCGCGGGTGGATCGGCTGGTGCCGCGGTTGCAGGTGGATTGGTCGGCGCGGCCGCCGGCGCAATCATCGCCGATGCGACCCGTCCGGGACGCTGCTACTACTATACCCGTTCCGGACACAGACGTTACGTGCGCTGCCGGTAAAGCGCGGTCCTAGCGCTGCATTCTCCAGTTGACGGTGCGCGCCTCGATTGCGCGAAAGATCACGGATTCGACCGCGAGTCCGATAAAAATGACGATCTGCAGGCCGGGACACACAGTTGCGGTGTCGAGATCGTTGCGGCCTTCAAAATGTACTGGAGCATTACGCCCTTTGCATTGAGCAGCGCGGACGCCATCAGAAACCGCTGTCGACCGCTGGCCAAAGCCTCCGCCGAACCTTGCTCATTAAATCCTCCCACAGCCCGCTTGTCTTTGTTCTATTTTGCGCGTCGGCCCCTGCGCTACGATGGCCAGCGGTCATTCGGTCAAGGAGTTGTTCGATGCCGGACCTGACGTCTCTCATTCGGGAAGCGCTGATGGAGCGCTTCGGCGAAGACCTTAGGGTCGGCGATGATTTGTCCGGTCTCGACGGACTTGCCCGGATGGCGGCGCACCGCGTGCATCGCCGCTATCTCGCGCGGGATGTCGCGCCAGACCTGCTGCGTCTCCTCTGCGCGTGCGCGCTTTCGGCGCCGTCAAAGAGCGACCTGCAGCAGGGCGATATTCTTGTGATCCGTGACACGGCAAAGCGCGATGCGATCGCCGGCCTGCTGCCGGAGATGTTATGGGTGAGTGACGCCCCGGTGTTTCTCGTCTTTCTCGCCAACGGCCGCCGGCTTCCCGAAATCTCGCGCCTGCGAGGCAAGCCGTTCCCGAACGATCATCTCGATCTTTTCTTCAATGCAACGGTCGACGCCGCTATCGTCATGACAACGTTCCTGCACGCGGCCGAAGCCGCCGGTCTCGGCTGCTGCCCCATCAGCGTGATCCGGGATCACGCCAGAGTAATAAGTGACATGCTGGATCTGCCGGCAAAAGTCATACCGGTAGCGGGAATGTGCGTCGGCTGGCCGGCCGAGCAGAGCGGCATCACGCCGCGGCTGCCGCTTGATGTGACCCTCCACGAAGAACGATTCACGGAAAGCGGTCTCGCCGATAAGATCGACACCTATGACCGGCGACGCGCAGTCACGCGTCCTTATCGTAACCAGCGCGACATCGGGCGTTTCGGCCGCAGCGAATTTTACGGCTGGTCCGAGGACAAGGCGCGGCAATACGCGGTGCCGTTGCGCGCCGACTTCGGCGCGTTTGTGCGCGGCAAGAATTTCAATTTGGATTGAGCTAACTTTTCCGGATGCGGAATGTCAGCACGCCGTCCGCCTCCGACTTCTCTTCCAACTTGTCTCCGGTCTGTCGCAGCAGGTTCGGGATGTCGATGATGGTGAGCGGATCGGTGCATTCCGCGACGATGAGGTCGCCACTTTTCAACCCCGACAATTTCTTGCGCACCCGCAGCGCCGGCAGCGGGCATTTCAATCCGCGCAAATTCATCATGGTTTCAGTCATTCGCTGAGCGGAACCATCGAGAGCTGTTTGTCAGTCGCAGGTATATAGGCTTCCTCAATCCCCAATTCCTTGCGCACGATATTGGTCCCGCGCGTCAACGCCACCATCTTGTAGAAAGCGTGCATGCGGCTCATCGATTGTCGTCCGAAGCCGCAGTCGCTCGTCAGGATCAGCCGCTCCGGCTCGATATATTCAAGTGCCTTGCGGATCAGGTCGGCGATCTCCTCGGGCCGCTCGACCTGCAGCGTGCGATGACTGATGACGCCGACCGCGATCTTTTTGTCCTTGGAGATCATCTTGCCGACATGCTCGAAGTCCAAGCCGCGATTGAACGCGCCTTCGATCGTCAGCACGTCGACGTCGAGTTGGTCGAGATAGGGCAGCGCGTTCTTGTAGGACTGATCCTTGCTCGCCACCCGTTGCGCCGCCGGGCTGCCCCAGCAAGTGTGGCACCACACTTCACACTTGTTGCGCAGGCCTTTGACCTCGACATTGAACGCTTCCACCCATTTCTCCGGCTTGATCGGCTGTTTCGGGTCGAAGATCACCTGGTGGATGGCCGGCTCTTCGACCTGAAGAAGCGGCGCGCCCGCGTCGGCGAGTGCGTGATACTCTTTGTTGAGCGCGATCGAGAGATCCATCAGCAGTTCGAGACGGTTCTTGTAGTGCTCATTCGCCAGCATCAACGCCAGGATCTGGGCCGAGATGGAGCCGATCTTCACCGGCCTGTCGGTCATCGGCGCGATCGCCTTGTAGGCGCGATCGAGCTGCAATGTCGTTTCGCCGATCTTGTCGGTGACCGGCGGAGTCATGCGCGTTTCAATCACTTCCCACATCAGATCGCCGGGTCCTTTGTCGGCCATGAAGCTGGCGGGCGGCACTTCAACGCGCGGTGTCCCGATCCCTGCGATGCGCTCGGTGACGTAACTGACCCAGGCACGTCCGGCCACGTCGTCGTCGAGACGCGCGTCGCCGTCGACGAAGATGTCGATGCCGGCACGGTGCTGGGCGGCCACGTGGCAAGCGAGGCAATCGAAGTGCTGCTCGCGATAGGCGAGACGGGAAAATCCCTGCGACAGGGGGATGCCGCGCAGGTTTTCGGTGTACCAACTTGGGCGGGGCAGCGCCCCCGTGGTCGTCGTGAGAAGAGCCTTGCCTTTTGTTGCGGTAAACACGCTTACTTTCCCCGATTTCACCAATGGAAAGCCGCGCTGCATGCACGGCGTTGTTCAGGTAAACTGAAGTCTCTGACTGCAACAAGGTCAAGAACAGCGAATGGCGGCGTCCGAAGCAATACAGACGATTTCACGGCTGACGCCGCTCACCGATGTGCTGCTGCTGATCGACGCGGAGGTGAGGCCGGTCACGCCGCGGACGATCGATGTTTCCGCGGCCGCTGGACGTGCGCTCGCGACCGACGCCATGGCGCCGGCGCGCCCGGCCTCCTCGCTGGCCATGCAGGATGGATGGGCATTGAGTTCTGACGAAACGCTCGGCGCGGGCGGTTACGCGCCGGCTCCGCTCGCACGCATGCCGCCGCGTGTCGAAGCCGGCCAGGCGATGCCCGCGGGGACCGACAGCATCGCGCCGATCGATGCGGTGAAAATTGCCGGTGGCGCTGCCGAGGTGCTGATGCCGATCAATCCCGGCGAAGGAGTTTTGGCGGCGGGTGGCGACAGCGATCCGGCGATCCCGCTGCGGCGCGCCGGCGAGCGATTGACTGCCACGGATGCTGCGGCGTTCGCGGCCGCCGGGATCGCGCGGGTCACGGTGCGGGAACCGCGCTTTCGCGTTTTGCCGTTGCGCGGCAGCGGAATCATCACCGCCGCGGCACGATTGGTCTGCACGGACATCGAGCGGCGCGGCGGCGCTGCGCGGTTCGACGACAGCGGCCGCGGTCTCGGCGTGGCGATGGCGGCGGAAAGCGCGGATGCGATCATCGCGATCGGCGGCACCGGCAGCGGCCGCAACGACAACGCGGTGCAGGTTCTCGCGCGCGAAGGCCGGCTCGCGGTGCATGGTGTTGCGATCACTCCGGGCGAGACAGCTGCGGTCGGATTTGTCGGTGCAACACCGGTTCTCTTGCTACCCGGGCGACTCGATGCCTCACTGGCGGTTTGGCTCGTCGTCGGCCGGCGCATTCTCGACCGGCTGGCGGCAGCAAAGAACAACGATGGTGAGATGGCGGAAGCATTGCCGCTCGCGCGCAAAGTCGCTTCGACCGTCGGACTCGCCGAGGTCGTCCCGGTACGCCGCAATGCGGCCCAGGCGGAACCGTTGGCGAGCAAATATCTTCCGCTCTCGTCCCTGGCGCGTTCCGACGGCTGGATTTTGGTGCCGGCCGACAGCGAAGGATATCCTGCCGGCGCGCCCGTCCAGGTAAGATCGTGGCCGTGAGTCATTCATCATGAGCGAGACCCGCAAGCCGCGGTTGAGCGGCGACAGTGATCTGATAGCGCGCGTGCGCGCCGCGGCTCGCCAGGAGCAGTTTCTCGAAGTCGTGTCGGCGGAAGAAGCGCGTTCACGCTTCGAGAAACATATCGAGCTCAAGCCATTTGCAGCAGAGAACGTGAAGCTCGCGGATTCGCGCGGCCGTGTGCTCGCGAACGATGTTATTGCCGCAGTCGATGCCCCGCCGTTCGACCGTTCGAATGTCGACGGCTTTGCCGTGCGTGCGGTCGACACCTCGGGTGCGAACGACGGCAATCCCAAGGTGCTGACGCTCAATCCGGAAGTAATTGCCTGTGGTCATATGCCCGTTGAAACAGTTGCACCAGGGTCCTGCACGGCGATTGCCACCGGAGGTGTCATCCCGCGCGGCGCCGACGCCGTAATCATGATCGAGCAGACCGATCTGATAGAGGAAGGTAAGCCCCGCCTTGAGGTGCGTCGTGCCGTGCTGCCGGGACAATTCATTTCCTTCGCCGGCTCGGACATCGCGCGCGGCGAAACGTTGCTGAGGCGCGGCACGGAAATCGGTGCGCGGGAAATCGGGATGCTGGCGGCCTGCGGGCTTGACAGCATCGAAGTGGTCAGGCGGCCGAAAGTGGCCGTGCTTTCGACCGGCGACGAGCTCGTCGAGCCAGGCAAGCCGCTCAGACCTGCCGGCGTCTATGACAGTAACGGCGCCATCGTCGCTGCTGCGGTCGCCGAAGCGGGCGGCGAGCCGATCGCATTTGGCGCGTTTCGCGACGATGCCGTGACGCTTGAAAAAGCCGTACGCGAGGCACTCGACGCAAGCGACATGGTGGTGCTGTCAGGAGGCACGTCGAAAGGCGCGGGAGACCTGTCGCACCGTGTGGTCTCGCAACTCGGCAAGCCAGGAATTCTGGTGCACGGCGTCGCGCTCAAGCCGGGCAAGCCCTTGTGCCTGGGTGTCGTCGGCAACAAGCCGATCGTCGTGCTGCCCGGCTTTCCGACCTCGGCGATCTTCACGTTCCATGCCTTTGTGGCGCCCGTCATCCGTGCTTGGGCCGGGCTTCCGCCGGAAGCCGAGAAAGCCATCCCTGCGCGCGTTCCGGTTCGCATCGTTTCCGAGCTCGGACGGAAGGAATTTGTGCTGGTTTCGATCATTGACGGCGGGGATACGACATTCGCCTTTCCGATCAGCAAGGGGTCAGGCGCAGTAACCAGTTTCTCGCAGGCCGACGGCTTTATCGAAATCGATGCGCTCTCGGCGACGATGGACGCCGACAGCGAAGCGCAGGTGACGCTACTCGACAGCGGCAAGCAGGCGCTCGACCTCGTCATCATGGGCAGCCACGATATCGCGCTCGATGTCGTGGTCGGCGCGCTTGCCGACCGTGGTTTCACCACGCGGACCCTTGCGGTCGGCAGCCAGGGCGGGGTTGCAGCGATCAATCGCGGTGAGTGCGATCTCGCGCCGGTTCACCTGATCGATTCCGCGACCGGACAATACAATAGGCACCTCATCGGCCCGGGCCTTGCGCTGGTTCCGGGGTGGCGGCGCATGCAGGGCGTTGTGTTCCGGCCCGGCGATAAACGCTTCGAAGGCCACAGCGCCGAGGACGCGCTGAAGATTGTCCTCGCCGATGCTTCCGCATTGATGGTCAACCGGAACGTGGGTGCCGGCACGCGTGTGCTGATGGAGCGCCTGCTCGACGGGGCGCGCCCGGCGGGCTACGCCAACCAGCCCAAGTCGCACAATGCGGTCGCAGCGGCGATCGCGCAGGGCCGCGCCGATTGGGGTCTTGCGATCGAGCCGGTTGCGAAACTTTACGGCCTGGGA
>Ga0255312_1000228_pt1 | contig 10294 bp, 9 predicted proteins | sample EtOH5_T0_E5_meta_FD_202081 | JGI IMG/M metagenome (GOLD analysis project Ga0255312, IMG submission 202081) | Sandy soil microbial communities from University of British Columbia, Vancouver, Canada - EtOH5_T0_E5 | ecosystem: Engineered > Artificial ecosystem > Sand microcosm > Unclassified ...
CAGCGCGCGATTGTAGACCAGGCTGTAGAGCCGCGCGTGGTCACCACCGGCGGCAGCCGCCTGGCTGAAGTCGGTCGGCCGGATCGCCTCGTGCGCTTCCTGCGCGTTCTTGACCTTGGTCGTGTACTGGCGCGGGCGGTCGGGTACGTAGCCGGCGTCGTAGCGGCTGGCGATCGCCCGGCGCGCGGCGCTGACCGCTTCGGGCGCCATGTCGACGCCGTCGGTGCGCATGTAGGTGATCAGCCCGTCTTCGTAGAGCGACTGGGCGACGCGCATCGTGTGGCTGGCCGAGAATCCGAGCTTGCGCGCCGCTTCCTGCTGCAGGGTCGAGGTGGTGAACGGCGGCGGCGGGTTGCGCCCGAACGGCTTGGTCTCAGCCGAAGAAACGGTGAAGCGGCCGGCCTCGACCACCGCCTTGGCGGCGTCGGCGTCGCCCTTGTTGCCGATCGACAGCCGCTCGAGCTTCTTGCCGTCGAGCTGGACGAGGCGGGCGCCGAACGTCTGCCCGTGGGCTTCGAAGGTCGCGCCGACCTGCCAATATTCCTGCTCGCGGAAGATTTCGATCTCGCGCTCGCGGTCGACGATCAGCCTGAGCGCGACCGACTGCACCCGCCCGGCCGATTTCGCGCCCGGCAGCTTGCGCCACAGGATCGGCGAGAGCGTGAATCCGACCAGATAGTCGAGCGCGCGGCGGGCGCGGTAGGCGTCGATCAGATCCTCGTCGAGCGCCCGCGGATTGGCCATGGCGGTCGTGACCGCCGACTTGGTGATGGCGTTGAAGGTGACGCGCTCGACCTTGGCCGGGAGCGCCTTCTTGCCCCGCAGCACCTCCTGGACGTGCCAGCTGATCGCCTCGCCCTCGCGGTCGGGGTCGGTGGCGAGGATCAGCGTATCGGCCTTGCGCGCCTCGTCGGTGATCGCTTTCAATTGCTTCGCGCGGTCGGGCGACGGCGTCCACAGCATCTCGAAGCCCTGGTCCGGGTCGACCGAGCCGTCCTTGGGCGGCAGGTCGCGGACATGGCCGTAGCTGGCCAGCACGCGGTGGCCCGGCCCGAGATATTTCTCGATGGTCTTCGCCTTGGCCGGCGATTCAACGACAACAAGCTTCATTCAATACCCCTCACGCATACGCGTATAGGGTGGAAGAGCGCGGTTTCGCTCGTCAAGCGGCCCGCAAGCTGACTTTGCCGCCGGCGTGGCGGTCGAGGCGGCCGGCGAGGTCGAGCTCGAGCAGTGCCAACTGCACCGAACCGCTCGGCGCGCCCGACAAGCGGATGATTTCGTCGACCGGCACCGGGCTCGGCCCGAGCAGCTCCTCGACCGTGCCCAATGCGGATTCATAATCCTGTGCCGGCCTCGCCTCGTACGATGCCGGCGGCGATTCGACCCGCCCCTCGAACGGCCGCACCGCTTCCATCACGTCGGCGGCCGACTGGACCAGCGTCGCGCCGTCGCGGATCAGCTGGTTGCAACCCTGCGCGCGCGGGTCGAGCGGCGAGCCCGGGACCGCCATCACCTCGCGCCCGGCCTCGGCCGACAGGCGAGCGGTGATCAGCGAGCCCGAGCGGGGCGCCGCCTCGACCACGACGGTGCCGAGGCTGATCCCGGCGATGATGCGGTTGCGATACGGGAAGTGGCGCGCCCGCGGCTCGGTGCCGGGCGGCATCTCGGCCAGAACCAGCCCGCGCTCGGCGATAGCTTGCTGGCGGGCCTCGTTCTCGGGCGGGTAGAAGACGTCGATGCCGCCGGCGACAATGCCGATCGTACCGCTGTCGAGCGCGCCGTCGTGGGCGGCGCTGTCGATGCCGCGGGCGAGGCCGGAGACGACCACCGTCCCCTGCTGGCCGAGGCCGTGGGCGAGGCCGCGGGCAAAGCGGCACGCCGCCGCCGAGGCGTTGCGCGCGCCGACGATGGCCACCGCCACGCGCTCGAGCAGGCCGAGCTGGCCCTTGGCAATCAGCAGAGGCGGCGCATCGTCCATCTCGGCCAGCAGCCGCGGGTACAGCCCCTGGCCGAGGACCAAATAGCGCGCGCCCAGCGCCTCGCTGCGCTCAACCTCGCGTTCGGCGTCGGCGGGGCTGACGAGGCTCGGCGCGCGTCCGCCGCCGCGCCGGGCGAGGTCGGGGACCGCGGCCAGCGCCGCCGCGGCGGTGCCGAAACGGGCGATCAATTGCCGATAGGTGATCGGGCCGATGCCGGGCGAGCGGACCAGCCGCAGGCGATCGATGAGGTCGTCGCTCAAGCCCTGGCCTTCCCAATGCGTGGCTCGGTTCCGGTCTTGAGCCGGTGAATGTTCGCGCGGTGCTTCCACACCACCAACAAGGCGAAACCGAGCAGCATCGGGAAGAGATTCTGGGCGCCGAGGAGTGCCGCGGCGATCGGCGCGCTGACCGCGGCGGCGATGCCCGCCACCGACGAGATTCGGACCGTCAGCAGGAGGCCAAGCCAGACAATAGCGTAAACCGCCGCGGCGATCGGCAGCAGCGCGATCAGGATCCCGAGCAGGGTCGCGACGCCCTTGCCGCCGCGGAACCTGAGCCAGACGGGATAGAGATGGCCGATCAGCGCGCCAGCGGCGGCAAAGCTTTCGGTCCCCGGCCACAATCGGCCCGCAATCAGGATCGCCGCCGTGGCTTTCAGGCAATCGAGCACCAGGGTCGCCGCGGCGAGGCCCTTGCCGCCGGCGCGCAGCACGTTGGTCGCGCCGATATTGCCCGAGCCGACGTCGCGCACGTCGCCCTTGCCGGCCAGCTGAGTCAGGATGAGCCCGAACGGGATCGACCCGAACAGATAGCCGACAAGCCATGCGGAGAGCAGTTCGGCGTTCATCCCCGCGGTGGTAGCAAATGGAGCGGCCCCGCAACAATCCCGCCCTTGCGGCCAATTAGCCGCCGCGCCACAGAGGCGCGAGAATGGACCCCGTAGCCCCGCTGCTGTTTTTCGATTCCGGCGTCGGCGGGCTGTCGGTGCTCCAGCCGACGCGCGCGCTCATCACCAACGCGCCGATCGTCTATCTCGCCGACAACGCCTGGTTCCCCTACGGCGAGCGCAGCGAGAGCGACATCGCGGCGCGCGTCCCTGCGCTGCTCGCACCGGTCGTCGAGCGGTTCCGCCCGCGGCTCGTCGTCATCGCCTGCAACACCGCGTCGACCATCGCCCTCGATCAAGCCCGCGCGGCGCTCGACCTGCCGGTGGTCGGCACGGTCCCGGCGATCAAGCCGGCGTCGGAGATGTCGAAGTCGCGCGTGATCGGCGTGCTCGGGACCCAGGCGACCGTCCGCCAGCCTTACGTCGACGACCTCGCCGCCCGCTTCGCCGCCGACTGCACGGTCATCCGCCATGGTTCGCCCGAGCTGGTCGAGCTGGCCGAGGCCAAGCTCGCCGGCGAGGCGGTCGATGTGGGGGCCGTCCGCGCCGCCGCGCTGCCATTGTTCGAAGCGGAGGGCGGCGCAGCCATCGACGTCGTCGTCCTCGCCTGCACCCATTTCCCGTTGCTCGACGAGGAATTGCGTGCCGCCTTTCCGGGCGTTGCGCTGATCGACGGCGGGCCCGGCATCGCCCGGCGCATCGCCTACCTGACCCGCGGGCAGCCGTGGCCGGCCGAATCGTCGCGCGGCATTGCCCTGTTCACCGGCGCCCCGCCCCGCGGACCTTTGCTCAACTCGCTCGCCCGTTTCGGCCTCGGGGATGTCCGCACGCTGTGACCTGTTGCGAGTCGTTCGCAATGGCAATCGCCCCCCTCCAAAGCTAAAGGGCGCGCGAGAGCCACGGAAGTGCCGGAAAACTTGGACTACGACCGCATCTTCAGGTCTGCGATCGAGCGCCTTCACGACGAAGGCCGCTATCGCGTGTTCATCGATATCCTGCGGACCAAGGGCTCGTTTCCCGACGCCCGCTGCTTCGCCGGCCACAACGGCCCCAAGCCGATCACCGTATGGTGCTCGAACGACTATCTCGGCATGGGCCAGCATGCCGCGGTGGTCGAAGCGATGGAAACCGCGCTCCACGACGTCGGCGCCGGCTCGGGCGGCACCCGCAACATCGGCGGCAACACCCATTACCACGTCGACCTCGAGGCGGAACTCGCCTCGCTGCACGGCAAGGAAGCGGCGCTGCTGTTCACTTCGGGGTATGTCTCGAACGAGGCGGCGCTGTCGACGCTCGGCAAGCTGCTGCCCGGCTGCGTGATCTTCTCCGACGAATTGAACCACGCGTCGATGATCGCCGGGATCAAGAACTCGGGCTGCGAGAAGCGGGTATTTAGGCACAACGATCTCGACCACCTCGAGCAATTGCTCAAGGCCGAGGACCCCGAAGCGCCCAAGCTGATCGCGTTCGAGAGCGTCTATTCGATGGACGGCGACATCGCCCCGATCGCGGAGATTTGCGACCTCGCCGACCGCTACGGCGCCCTGACCTACCTCGACGAGGTTCACGCGGTCGGCATGTACGGCGAGCACGGCGGCGGAATTTCCGAGCGCGACGCGGTCGCTGACCGGCTGACCCTGATTGAGGGCACGCTGGGCAAGGCGTTCGGGGTGATGGGCGGCTACATCGCGGCCGACAAGAACATCGTCGACTGCATCCGCAGCTACGCGCCGGGCTTCATCTTCACGACGTCGCTGTCGCCGGTGCTGGTCGCCGGTGCGCTGGCCAGCGTCCGCCACCTCAAAGCATCCTCGGCCGAGCGCGACGCCCAGCACCAGGCGGCGACGCTGCTCAAGGCCAAGTTCGCGGCCGCCAACCTGCCGCTGATGCCCAGCGTCACCCACATCGTGCCGCTCCAAGTCAGCTGCCCGGTCCGCGCCAAGCGCATCAGCGACATCCTGCTCGCCGAGTACGGGCTGTACGTCCAGCCGATCAACTACCCGACCGTCCCGCGCGGCACCGAGCGGCTGCGCTTCACGCCCGGCCCGTGCCACACCGCCCAGATGATGGACGAGCTGACTACCGCGCTAATCGAGATCTGGGACCGGCTGGAGCTCAAGCTGGCGGCCTGAGGCTCCCGACACTGGCGAATCTGCCGGGCTTGGCCTAGGCATCGCCCATGCGCATCGCCCTTGCCGCCGATCATGCCGGATATGTCCTCAAGGACGAACTCGCGGCGTGGCTGCGCGAGGCGGGGCATGACGTGACCGACCTCGGCACTAACGGCCCCGAAAGCGTCGATTACCCGGAATATGGCGCCCGGCTCGCCCGCGCGGTTGGTTCGGGCGAGGCGGAGCGCGGCATCGCCGTGTGCGGTTCGGGCATCGGCATCGCCATCGCCATCAACCGCTTTTCCGACTGCCGCTGCGCGCAAGTCAACGAGCCCTTGTCGGCCGAGCTGGCGCGGACCCACAATGACGCCAATTTCATCGCGCTTGGCGCGCGGCTGATCGGCAGCGACATGGCCAAGGCGTGCGTGTCTGCCTTCCTCGACACCAGCTTCGCCGGCGGCCGCCACCAGCGGCGCGTAGACCAGCTCTCATCCCTCCTGCAGGACAGCGACTGATGGCCACGGCAGCGAACCTCAACGACGTCCAGCCCGAAGGCTTCTTCACCCGGCGATTGAGCGATGCCGACCCGGCGGTGGCCGACGCGGTCCGCGCCGAGCTGACACGCGAGCAGACCCAGATCGAGCTGATCGCGTCGGAGAATATCGTCAGCCGCGCGGTGCTCGAGGCGCAGGGCTCGGTGCTGACCAATAAGTATGCGGAGGGCTATCCCGGCCGCCGCTATTACCAGGGCTGCGGGCCGTCGGACGCGGTCGAGACGCTGGCGATCGACCGCGCCAAGCAATTGTTCGGCTGCGGTTTCGCCAACGTCCAGCCGCACTCGGGCGCGCAGGCCAACGGCGCGGTGATGATGGCGCTGCTCAAGCCCGGCGACACGATCATGGGCCTGAGCCTCGCCGCCGGCGGCCACCTCACCCACGGCGCACCTCCCGCCCAGTCCGGAAAATGGTTCACGGCCGTCCAGTACGGTGTGCGCCGCGACGACCATCTGGTCGACCATGACGAGCTGGAGCGACTGGCCAGGGAGCATCGGCCCAAGCTGATCATCGCCGGCGGCTCGGCTTACCCGCGCCATTTCGATTTCGCGCGCTTCCGCGCCATCTGCGATGAGGTCGGTGCACTTCTGCTGGTCGACATGGCCCATTTCGCCGGGCTGGTCGCGGCGGGCGAGCATCCGACCCCGTTCGGCCACGCCCATGTCGTCACCACCACCACCCACAAGACGCTGCGCGGCCCGCGCGGCGGCATGGTGCTGACCGATGACGAGGCGATCGCCAAAAAGGTCAATTCGGCGGTGTTCCCGGGCCTCCAGGGCGGGCCGCTGATGCACGTCATCGCCGCCAAGGCGGTCGCGTTCGGCGAAGCGCTCGAGCCCGGCTTCAAGACCTACGCCAAGGCGGTGATCGCCAACGCCAAGATGCTCGCCGGGCGCCTCAAGGAGCGCGGCGCCGACCTCGTCGCCGGCGGCACCGACACGCATTTGGCGCTGGTCGACCTCAGGCCCCTCAACCTCACCGGCCGCGACGCCGACGAGAGCCTCGAGCGCGCCGGCATCACCTGTAACAAGAACGGCGTGCCGTTCGACCCGCTGCCGCCGGTCCAAACCAGTGGCATCCGCGTCGGATCGCCGGCCGGCACCACGCGCGGCTTCGGCGAGGCCGAGTTCAAGGACATCGCCGACATGGTCGCCGACGTGCTCGACGGGCTCAGCAAGAATGGCCTCGAGGGCAACGGCGCGGTCGAGGCTGCGGTCAACGAGCGCGTCCGGGCGCTATGCGCGCGCTTCCCGATCTACCAGGACTAGCGGATGCGCTGCCCGTTCTGCGCGCATGAAGACAGCCAAGTGAAGGACAGCCGCCCGTCGGAAGACGGCGCGGCGATCCGCAGGCGGCGGCAATGCGAGGGCTGCGGGGCGCGCTTTACGACCTTCGAGCGGGTCCAGCTGCGCGACCTGACGGTGGTCAAGAAAGACGGCAAGCGCGAGCCATTCGACCGCGCCAAGCTCGAGCGCTCGATCGCCATCGCCTGCCGCAAGCGCGACATCGCGCCCGACCGCATCGACCGCCTGATTTCGAGCATCCAGCGCCAGCTCGAGACCCGCGGCGACGAGGTCCAGGCGGTCCAGATCGGCGAGGCGGTGATGGACGGTTTGAACGCCATCGATCATGTCGCCTACATAAGGTTCGCCAGCGTCTACAAGGACTTCAGCGAGCCAGGCGACTTCGCCGACATCGCCGAAAAGGTCGGCGAGCAGCCGGCGCCGGCGAGCAATAAAGCCGCGGCCGACGACAAGCTGCTCTAGTTGACCGCGCTCAGCAGGTGGAAGCGCGGGATCGCGACGTCGAACGCGGTGCCGTCCTCGTCGACCATGCGGTAGCTGCCGCTCATCGACCCGGTCGGCGTGTCGAGCGGACAGCCCGAGACGTAATCGTAGCTCCCGTCGGGCGCGATCAGCGGCATTTCGCCGACCACGCCTTCGCCGTGGACCTCGTGCACCGAGCCGCGGCCATCGATGATCCGCCAACTCCGCGACAGCAGCTGGATCGCGCGGTCGGAGCCGTTCTCGATCCGCACATGGTACGACCAGAACCAGCGCTCCGACGACGGGTCCGACTGCTCGGCAAGGTAGCTGACCGCGACCCGCACCGTGATGTCGCGAGTCGTCGCGACGTTCGGAAACAGCATCGCCATCGTGTCGGTTGCGGTCACAAATTCGACGCTAGGCGAGCGCGGCGCCGCAAACAACAGCCGAAACTAATCGAGCCCGCCGGCGCGGCGCAGCCGGTCGACCAGCCGCGACCGCGCCTCGCCGAGAACCGCGGATTTCTGGGTCAATAAATCACGCATCAGGAAGTGGCCGGTGAGGTCGAGCCCCTGCGCGATGTCCGACCAGCTCGCCGGCCCGCCCTCGCGGACGAAGCGCGGCAGCGGCAGCAGCTTGCCGGTATAGGGCTCGGCCGCCGCGGCGCTGACCGCGCGGCCCGAACGCGGGCTGACCGCGACGAGATCGTCCCGAAAGCCGCTGACCGCGCAGCTTTCCAAATCGAGGCCGAAGCCCAATTCGGCGAGCAGCAGCAGTTCGTAGCGGACCAGCGCCGCGCCCCAGCCGCTGGCCGACGGCGCCGCCTCGATCGCCGCGAGCACCCCGTCGAGCGCCGAATAGAGCCGCGGATACGGTTGGCCCTCGGGCAGCGCGGTGGCGGTCAGCGCGGTCGCCCATTCGATCGCCGCGGCGGGCAGCGGCTCGGCCATCAGCGGCGCGCGGCTGTGGGTCAGCTCGACCGTCGCTTGCGGCAGCTGGCTGTCGGTGCGGGCGCTGAGCACGGCGGAGACCAGGTTGCCGGCAATCAGCACCGGCCGCATCCGCCGCCCCCGCGCGCCGCGGACGTAGGCGGCCTGGAGGCCATGGTCGGCGGTCATCAGCCGCACCACCGCGCCATGCTCGCCATGAGCGCGCAAGCCGCAGACGATTGCCGGAGCCTCGATCCTCATCCGCGCGGGTGGAAATAATCGTGGATCTGGCGCGCCATCGCCTTGCTGATGCCCGGCGCGCGTTCCAAATCGTCGAGCGCCGCGCCCTTGACCGCGCGCGCGGTGCCGAAATGCATCAGCAGCGCACGCTTGCGGTTCGGGCCGATGCCCGGAACCTCGTCGAGCGTCGAGGTGGTGAGGCTCTTCGCCCGCTTGGCGCGGTGGGTGCCGATGGCGAAGCGGTGGGCCTCGTCGCGCAGCCGCTGGAGGTAGAACAGCAAGGCCGAATTGGGTGGCAGCGTCAGCTCGCGCCCGCCCGGCATATGGAAGGTCTCGCGCCCGGCGTGGCGGTCGGGGCCCTTGGACACCCCGACCACCGGGATGTCGTGGACCCCGGCATTCTCGAGTATCTCGCAGACCGCCGACAGCTGGCCCTTGCCGCCGTCGATCAGCAGCAGGTCGGGCCACTCGCCGGTCGACCGGTCGGGGTCCTCCTTCTCCAGGCGTGCAAAGCGCCGCTCGAGCACCTCGCGCATCATCCCGAAATCGTCGCCGGGCGTGATCCCGCTCTTGATGTTGAACTTGCGGTAGTTGGCCTTGCGGAAGCCCTCGGGCCCGGCGACGATCATCGCCCCTGTCGCGCTTGTGCCCATGATGTGGCTGTTGTCATAGACCTCGATGCGCTTGGGCACGTCGGGCAACTCGAAGGTGTCGGCGAGCTCGCGCAGCACCTTCGCCTGGCTGCTGGTTTCGGCCATCCGCCGCTCGAGCGCTTCCTCGGCATTGCGCCGCGCCTGCTCGATCAATTTCGCGCGCGCGCCGCGCCTGGGCTGGTCGATCGACACCTTGTGGCCGGAGCGCTCGCACAGGGCCTCCTCCATCAGCTCGCGGTCGGGCAGCTCGCGGTCGACGAGGATCCGCCGCGGCGGCGGCATATCCTCGTAGAACTGGACCAAAAAGCTCGACATCACTTCGGCTTCGGGAACGTCGTTGGTGTGCGCCGGGAAGAAGGCGCGGTGCCCCCAGTTCTGGCCGCCGCGGATGAAGAACGCCTGGATGCACATCGCCCCGCCCTTGCAGGCCAGCGCAAAGATGTCGCCGTCGCCGAGCCCCTCGGCATGCACCGTCTGGCTGCCCTGGATATACGTCAGCGCCCGCAGCCGGTCGCGGTAGACCGCGGCTAACTCGAAATCCTGCGCCTCCGCCGCCTCGGCCATCGCCTTGCCGAGCCGCGCCTGGACGCCGGTCGACTTGCCGGCGAGGAACGCCTTGGCGTCCTCGACCAGCTCGGCATAGTCGGCCTCGCCGATGCGGCCGACGCACGGCGCCGAACAGCGCTTGATCTGGTAGAGCAGGCAAGGCCGCGATCGATTGGAAAAAAAGTTGTCGGAACAGCTTCTTAGAAGGAAGAGTTTCTGCAGCGCATTAAGTGTTCGGGTGACCGATCCGGCGCTTGCGAACGGCCCGTAATAATGCGCCCTTTTGACCCGCCGGGCGCCGCGGTGCTTCTGGATCCGCGGGAACGGGTGATCCTCGCGCAGCAGGATGAACGGGAAGCTTTTGTCGTCGCGCAGCAGCACATTGTAGGGCGGGCGGAAGCGCTTGATCAGCTGCGCCTCGAGCAGCAGCGCCTCGGCCTCGGTGCGCGTCGTGACGATGGTCAGCGAGCGGGTCTGCGAGACCATCCGCTGCAACCGCTTGGGCAGCCGCGCCACCTGCGTGTAATTGGTCACCCGCGACTTCAGGTCTTTGGCCTTGCCGACATACAGGACGTCGCCGCGCGAATCCTGCATGCGATAGACCCCCGGCCGCGCCGGAAGCGTCTT
>Ga0255312_1000230_pt1 | contig 10285 bp, 7 predicted proteins | sample EtOH5_T0_E5_meta_FD_202081 | JGI IMG/M metagenome (GOLD analysis project Ga0255312, IMG submission 202081) | Sandy soil microbial communities from University of British Columbia, Vancouver, Canada - EtOH5_T0_E5 | ecosystem: Engineered > Artificial ecosystem > Sand microcosm > Unclassified ...
ACTCGCCTTCATCACATAGGGACCCTGTATCCCCGAGGAGGAGCGGGAACCTGAGGTCGAGGCCAGCACCACCAGGTACTGCGCTCCCGCCGGCCCCGCCGCCGGGAAGCGGAGACACCCGCCCACCCCGGCCGGATCGACGATGGTGTGCTGGCCGGTGATCAGGGTGGTCACTGACTTGGACGCGCACACCACACTGGGCGATCCCGCCGGCGGCGGCGGCGGCGGTGGTGGCGGCGGGGAAACGGGATCCCCTCCGCAGGCAGTCAGGACTGCGGCCAGGTAGAGCCCGGCTCCGGTGAGATGGCGCAAGATCATGATGGACCGGGTGAGTGGTAAGAGGTGAGAGGTGAGACCTGAGGGGAGGCGGGAGTCATCGCGAGCCGTTGGAGCGCGCTCCACCTCTCACCTCTTACTCCTCACCTCTCACTGGTCGTCTGCATCCAAGTTAAGTCCTCGCAACGACTTTTGACAATCATCCAGAGGCTCGATAGGTTCACGGTCGCCGCCGGATCTCAAGCCCTCGCAGAATGGGTAGGAGACGCGCGGCGCGGCTCCCTGCCGCACCACCCAAACCGTATCTCCGGTCTCCGCTCGTGGCCCGCTGGCCGCGCCGGCCCGGCCAGCGATACAGGTCATTTGAATGGCGTTCGTACACCTCCACACCCATAGCGAGTACTCGCTCCTCGACGGAGCGAACCGGATTCCCGATCTGGTCGGGCAGGTGCAGAAGCTCGGGATGGACAGCCTGGCGGTGACCGATCACGGGAATCTCCACGCCGCCTGGAGCTTCTACGCCGAAGCCCGGGCCCGGAAGCTCCGGCCGATTCTCGGGTTCGAGGCCTACCTCGCCTACGGCGACCGGCGCGCCACCCAGAAACCGGCGGGAGCGCCGGCCCATTACAGCCACCTGGTGCTGCTGGCCCGCAACCGGGCCGGATATCGGAACCTGGTCCGGCTCTCCTCGATCGGATACACCGAAGGGTTCTACCGGCGGCCCCGGGTCGACAAGGCCACCCTGGAGAAGTACTCGGAAGGGATCATCTGCCTCGCCGCCTGCCTCTCCGGCGAAGTGGCCCAGTCGCTCCGGCTGGGCCGTTACGAGGAGGCCCGCGCCTCGGCCGAGTGGTTCGCCCGGCTCTACGGGCCCGAGGGCTTCTGGCTGGAGATCCAGGACCACGGCATCGCGGAGGAGAAGCTGGTGACCGAAGGGATGCTCCGGCTGGGGCGGGAGCTGGGCATCGGCGTGGTGGCCACCAACGACGCGCATTATCTGCGGCGGGAGGACGCCGAGGCGCACGATGTGCTGCTGGCGATCGGTACCGGCGCCGATCTCGACGATCCCAAGCGCTTCCGGTTCACCGGGCAGGAATCCTACGTCAAGAGCGAAGCGGAGATGCGGGCGCTGTTTCCCGATCACCCCGAGGCGGCGGACAACACCGTCCGGGTCGCGGCGCTCTGCGAATTCGAGTTCGAGAAACGGACCTACCTGCCCAGCTTCCCGCTGGCCCCGGGCTATAGCGACGAAAACGCCCTGCTGCTGGAGCTGGCCACCCGGGGGGCCCGGGCGCGCTACGGCGACCCCCTGCCCGCCCCGGCGGCCGAGCGGCTCGACTACGAGCTCTCGGTCATCACCCGGGCCGGTTATGCCGGGTATTTCCTCATCGTGGAGGATTTCATCCGGGCCGCCCGGGACCGGGGCATTCCGGTCGGCCCGGGCCGCGGCTCGGCCGCCGGCTCCCTGGTGGCCTACGCCCTCCGCATCACCGATATCGATCCCCTGCGGTTTGACCTCCTGTTCGAGCGCTTCCTGAACCCCGAGCGGGTGTCGATGCCCGACATCGACGTGGACTTCTGCTTCGAGCGCCGCGGCGAGGTGATCGAGTACGTCCGGGAGCGATACGGGCGCGACAGCGTGGGGCAGATCATCACCTTCGGCACCCTGAAGGCGCGGGCCGCGGTCAAGGACGTCGCCCGGGTCCTCAAGATCCCCCCCGGCGAAGCCGACCGGATCACCAAGCTGATCCCCTCGGGGCCGGCCTACAGCCTGACCATTCCGGAGGCGGTGAAGAAGGTGGACGAGCTGCGCGAGCTGGTGCAGAGCGCCCCGGTGTATCAGCGGATGGTCGAGCTGAGCGGACGAATCGAGGGCATTTCCCGGCACGCCTCGGTCCATGCCGCCGGCGTGGTCATCGCTCCGGGCCCCCTGTCCGAGTACGTGCCGGTCTGTACCGCGCCGACCCGGGGCTCGGGACAGCCGGCCGAGGGGGAGAGCGCGATCATCACCCAGTTCGAGATGGGCGCGCTGGAGCAGGTCGGGATGCTCAAGATGGACCTGCTGGGACTCAAGACCCTCACCGTCATCCACGACGCCGTCGCCATGATCGCCGCCCGCACCGGCACCGCGCCCGACATGGCCGCGCTGACCCTCGACGATCCCAGGGTGTACGCGATGCTGCGGCAGGGCCGCACCGCCGGGGTCTTCCAGTTCGAGTCGGCGCTGGCGACCGACACCCTCCGCCAGATGAAGTGCGACCGGTTCGACGATCTGGTCGCGTCCAACGCGCTGCTCCGGCCCGGACCGCTCGACGCCGGCATGCACACCGTCTTCATTCGCCGCAAGCTGGGGCAGGAAGAGGTGAGCTTTCCCCATCCGTCGCTCCGGGAGATCCTGGAGCCGACCTATGGCGTGATCACCTATCAGGAACAGGTGATGCGGATCGCCAACGTCCTGGCCGGCTTCACCCTGGCCGAAGCCGACGTGCTCCGGAAGGCGGTCGGCAAGAAGGACGCCGAGCTGATCCGGAAGGAGCTGGGGAAATTCGTGGAGCGGGCGGTCGCCATGGGCCACCCCAAGAAGCTCGCCTCCGACATCGCGGCCCAGATCGAGACCTTCGGCCGCTACGGGTTCAACAAGTCGCACTCGGTGGCGTACTCGGTGCTGTCCTACCAGACCGCCTGGCTCAAGGCCTGGTATCCGGCGGAATTCATGGCGGCGCTGCTCTCCTCCGAAATCGGCAGCACCGACAAGGTGGTCCAGTACATCAACGAGGCCCGCGAGCTGGGCCTCGACGTGCTGCCCCCCGACGTCAACGAGTCCGGGTTCAAGTTCACCGTGGTGAGCGACACCCGGATCCGCTTCGGGCTGGGGGCGGTGCGGAACGTGGGGCGCGGGGCCATCGAGTCCATCCTCGCCGCCCGGGAGCAGGGCGCATTCGGGGACCTCGCCGATCTGGTGGACCGGATCGACTTCCGGCTCTGCAACAAGCGGGTGCTGGAGTCACTGATCGCCGCCGGCGCCTGCGACTCCCTGGGCGGCTACCGCAGCCAGCTCCTGGGCGCGCTCGACGCCGTGCTCGGCGAAGCCCAGCTGCTCCACCAGGAGCGGGAAGCGGGACAGGCGTCCCTGTTCGGCGAATCGCCCGCCGCGGAACGCCACGCCCTGGCGCTCCCGGACCTGCCCGACTGGCCCGAGGCGGAGCGGCTGACCCGGGAGAAGGAAGTCATCGGGTTCTTCATCTCCGGCCATCCGCTGGAGCCGTTCCGCACCGAGGTGGAGCTGTTCGGCACCCGCACCACCGCCACGCTCCAGCAATGGACCGAGCACCCGGTGACCGTGGCGGTCGTGGTCACCGGGGTGAAGCGCCAGCTCTCCAAGAAGACGGGAAAGGAATATGCCCGTATCATTCTGGAGGACTTCCACGGGGCCGCCGAAGCGATCGTCTTCCCGGAGAGCTGGGCCCGTCTCAACCAGGTGCTGGTGGAAGACGCGGCGGTGCTGCTCACCGGTGGCTACAGCGCCCGGGACCGGGACGAGGAGCGCGCGCCGTTCGTGGTCGAAAGCGCCCGCCCGCTGGCGGAGCTGCGGGGTTCCGGCTCGGTGGGCATTCTGCTCCGGTGGAGCGTTCCGGGCGCGCCGAGCAGCGAGGCGCTGCGCTCCGCCGCCGCGGTCTGCGCCGGCCATCCGGGCCCGGCGCCGGTCTATATTGAGTGGTCCGACGGGAACGGTGAGGGCGCCAGGCTGCGAGCGCGCCGGTTCCGGGTGGAGCCCGGCGAAGACGTAGTGCTTGCCCTGCGGGATCTCCTCGGCGCGGACGCGGTCCGCTTCGTCAAGGTGGGGTGACGGATGGCCAACACGTACACACTCGATTTCGAGAAGCCGCTGCTCGAGCTGGAGCGGCAGATCGACGAGCTCAAGCGGGTCGGTGAAGAACGCGAAATCGACGTGGCCGAGGAGCTCACCACCCTCCAGGCCAAGCTCGACTCGCTCCGGGAAGACATCTACCGCAGCCTCACCCCCATGCAGCGGGTCAGCGTAGCCCGGCATCCCCGCCGCCCCTACACCCTCGATTACCTCGGCAGCATCTTCACCGATTTCGTCGAGCTGCACGGCGACCGGCTCTATCGCGACGACCTGGCGATCGTCGGGGGCTGGGCCCGGCTGGCCGGCGGCTCGGTCATGGTGATCGGGCACCAGAAGGGCCGCGACACCCGGGAGAACATCCGGCGCAACTTCGGCATGCCCCATCCTGAAGGCTACCGGAAGGCGCTCCGCCTGATGCGCCTGGCCGCGCGATTCCATGCCCCGGTCATCACCCTGATCGACACCCCCGGCGCCTACCCCGGCCTCGGGGCCGAGGAACGGGGACAGTCCGAGGCGCTGGCCACCAACATCCTGGAGATGGCCATGCTCCAGACCCCGGTGGTGGCCGTGGTGATCGGCGAAGGCGGCTCCGGCGGAGCGCTCGCCCTCGGCGTGGCCGACCGGGTGCTGATGTTCGAGAATTCGGTCTACTCGGTCATCTCGCCGGAAGGCTGCGCCGCGATTCTGTGGAAGGATGCCAGCCAGCGGGAGCGGGCCGCCGAGGCGCTGCGTCTCACTCCCAACGACCTCCTCCAGTTCAAGGTGATCGACGAGATCATTCCCGAGCCGCTGGGCGGCGCCCACCAGGACCCCGACGCCGCCGGCGAAGCCCTGCGGGACAGCCTGATCCGGCATGTCACCGAGCTGCGGAAGACCCGCCCCGAAAAGCTGGTCCGTCGGCGCGCCGAGAAATACGCCGGCATGGGAGTGTACACCGAAGCCTGATGCCCACCACCGTCGAAGTACGCTTCAAGGGCAACCGGAAGGACTACTTCCTCTGGGCCGACGACTCCGAGCCGCTCCGGCTCGCGGAGGCGGTGATCGTGCCGGTCGAGCGGGGACTGGACTTCGGCCGGGTGTCCGCCGTGGGCGAGACCGCCACGCGGAAATGCGCCAGCGGCTGCGCTGGCTGCGCGGTGGGGGAGGTCAAGGTTCCCCAGCAGGGCGTGGTCCGCCGGGCCACCCAGCAGGACATCGCGACAGCCAACGACCTGCGCCGGGGCGAGGAGACCACCCGCCGCACCGTGCTGGAGCGGGTGCGGGCCCGCCAGCTCGACATGAAGGTGAGCGACGCCGAGTGGCAGTGGGACCGGAAGAAACTCACGGTGTACTTCACCGCCGAGAAGCGGGTGGATTTCCGGGAGCTGGTCCGGGATCTCGCCGCGGCGCTGCACACCCGCATCGACCTCCGCCAGATCGGGGCCCGCGACGAGGCCGCCCGGCTGAGCGGGGTGGGCCGCTGCGGCAAGGAGTTCTGCTGCTCCTCCTGGCTCACCACGCTCTCTCCGGTATCGCTCGCCCTCGCCAAGGATCAGCACCTCTCGCTCAACCCCGCCCAGATTTCCGGCGGCTGCGGCCGCCTGCTCTGCTGCCTCAAGTACGAGCACGAGTTCTACGTGGCGTCGCGCAAGCGCTTCCCCAAGGAAGGCAAGGCCCTGCGGACCAGCCGGGGAGCGGAACGGGTGGTCGCGGTGGACATCTTCCGCGAGCGGGTGTTCCTGCGGAGCGAGGAGCAGGGGCCCCGGATCGTGACGCTCATCGAGTTGCGCGAGGAACTGGAGCGGCTGGGCGAGCCGCCCCCGGAGGCGCGGGGCGTGCCGGCACCGCGGAGCAGCGCCCCCGAGTCCGTGCGGGCCCCGCGAAGCCGTCCCAACGAGATCGCCAGGGACGCTTTGACACCTCGCGATGCCAGCGGACCCGGCGCGGCGGCGCCGCCTCAGGGTGACGAGTCGTTGCGCCCGCAGCGAAGCCATCCCGACCCGAGCGCCGCGGGCGCCGCCCGTCCTCCCGAGGACTCCTCCGGCGAGCGCAAACGGAAGCGCCGCCGCCGCAAGCGCCGGGGCCCCCGGCCCGAGGGTGGCCCGCCGCCCGGGGAGTCCTGAGTGGCCAAGTTCTATCTCACCACCGCCATCGATTACGCCAATGGCGATCCCCACCTGGGGCACACGCTGGAGAAGGTGGGCGCCGACTGCCTGGTCCGCTACCGGCGGCTGCGGGGGGATGCGGTGCATTTCGTGATGGGCATGGACGAGCACGGACAGAAGGTGGCCCTGGCGGCGGAGCGGGCCGGGATGGCTCCCCCGGAGTGGGTGGACGAGATCAGCGAGCGGTTCGCCTCCACCTGGCGCGCGCTGCATTGCTCGGAGGACGACTGGATCCGGACCACCGAGCCCCGGCATCATGCGTCGGTGACCGAGTTTCTCCGGCGGATCCAGGCCCGCAATCCGGATGATCTCTTCGTGGGCGATTACCAAGGGCTCTACTGCGTGGGCTGCGAGGAGTTCAAGCAGGAGTCCCAGCTGGTGGACGGGCGCTGCGCCGAGCACCCCGAGCGCGAGCTCACCCGGATGAAGGAGACCAACCACTTCTTCCGGCTCTCCCGCTACGGACCCCGCATTCTGGAGCTGATCCGCTCGGGGGAATTCCGGGTCGAGCCCGGGATCCGCCGGAACGAGGTGCTCAACGTGCTGGAACGCGGGCTCGAGGATGTGTCGATCTCCCGGGCCCGGTTCCCCTGGGGCATCCCCTTTCCCGGCGATCCCGGCCACACGGTGTACGTCTGGTTCGACGCGCTGATCAACTACATCACCGCGGCGGGTTTCCCCCGGGCCGGCTGGGACCGGCTCTGGCCCGCCGACGTGCATCTGATCGGCAAGGGCATCACCCGGCTGCACTGCTGTCTCTGGCCGGCCATGCTGCTGGCCGCCGAGCTGCCGCTCCCCCGCATGGTGTGGGCTCACGGATATGTGCAGTGGGACGGCGCCAAGGTCTCCAAGTCGAGCGGAACCGCGGTGAGCGTGGAGACCGCCCTCGCCCGTCACGGGGCGGATGCGCTGCGCTACTTCCTGCTCCGGGAAGTGGGGCTCGAAAACGACGGGAATTTTTCCTGGGATCGTTTCGACGAGCGGTACGTCGCCGACCTCGCCGACGGGCTCGGCAACCTGGCCTCCCGCTCGCTCGCGATGCTCGACAAATACCGGGGCGGTGTGGTGCCCGACCGGCCCGCGACCACCCCGCTGGATCAGGCGGGGACCCGGGCGGTGGCCGGGTATGCCGGGGCGATGGACCGGTTCGACGTGCGCGGCGCGGGCGACGCAGCCTGGGCGCTGGTGGCCGAGGCCAATCAGTACATCGTGCAGACCGCGCCCTGGGCCTTGGCCAAACAGGGCCGCGAGTCCGAGCTCGACGACACGCTGACCGCCCTGGCGCGCTGTCTCTTTCGTCTCGCGGTGCTGGCCTCTCCCTTCATGCCGGAGCGCTCCCTGGTGCTCTGGCAGGCGCTGGGCCGGAGCGGCTCCCCCGGGGAGATCGACTGGAGCGCCCTGGCGGAGCCCATGGTGGCGGGCGACCGGACCCTTCGGCCTCCAGTGCTCTTCCCCAAGCCGGAAGCCGCCCTGTCCTAGTGTCGTAACTTGCTACATCGCAAATATTTAGACGAACGGCCCGAAGCTTGACATCCCGGGAATCAAGGGGCATACTCTAGCGTCGGTTCTCCGCAACCGGCCCTTGACCGCCCGCCGGCGGCCCTCACGTCCCGGCGCTCTCGCAGTGCTCATTGCGTTTTCGCAGGTGGCTGGATGTCCAAGCGTCGCTGGACCATCATCGTCGTTCCCCAGGGGTCGAGCGCTTCGAGAATCCTCGAAGTGTCGTACACCGCGCTCAAGCTGGTCGGAAGTCTGGCGGTCGCGGCCTCGCTCCTCGCGGTGCTGCTGGGATACGCCACGGTGCGCCGCTCGGTCAACCTGGCCCACGCCGAACGGCTGGAGCGGGAAAACGCCCGGCTCGCGAGCGAGCTCAACATGCTGCACGGCCGGGTGACTTCACTCTCCGACACGGTGGCCCGCCTCGAGCTCCGCGACACCCAGATCCGGCTGCTCGCCAATCTCGATCCCATCGCTCCCGAAGTGCACGCCGCCGGCATCGGTGGCCCGCGTCCCGCCGGCGCCGACGCCCATGCCTCGAGCGAGCTGCTGGGCCGGGCCGGCCAGGTGCGGGTGGACCTGAGCGCCCTGATCCGCCGGGCCAATCTGCTGGCCCATTCGTTCCGCGAGGCGGGCGACAGCCTGGCGGAGCACGTCGAGCGGCTGGCCGCGACGCCGTCCATCATGCCCACGGCGGGATGGCTGAGCAGCGCGTTCAGCCGGATGCGCTCCCACCCGATCCTGCACATCGCGCGGGCCCATGAAGGGCTGGACGTCACCGCCCCGATGGGCACCCCGATCGAAGCGCCGGCCAAGGGCCGGGTGGTCCAGGCCGGATGGGAAACCGGCTACGGGAACACCGTCACCATCGATCACGGCTACGGCATCGTCACCAAGTTCGCCCACGCCTCCCGGATCCTGGCCCGGGTCGGCGCCAGGGTGGAACGGGGCGAGCGCATCGCCCTGGTCGGGAACACCGGGCTCTCCAGCGGCCCCCACCTGCACTACGAGGTGCACGTGAACGGGCGCCCGGTGGATCCGAGACGATACATTTTGCCGGGAGTAGTTACGGATTAGGAAGTAGCGAAGAGCGAAGCGCGAAGAGGAAAGACAGCGCCCCGGCCAACCGCGCCGGGGCTTTGTGTTTTCACCTCTTCCCTCTTCGCTCCTCGCTATTCGCTAGAATTTTACCGCCGGCGCCTCCGTCGCTCCCGGCGTGGTCAGCTCGAAGTACTCCCTCGGCTTGCCCAGCCCGAAGACTTTCGCGGTCAGGTTGTAGGGAAACCGCCGGATGTAGGCGTTGAAGTCCTCCACCGTCTTGTTGTAATCCTGCCGGGCCACCGAGATCCGGTTCTCGGTTCCCTCCAGCTGGTCCTGGAGCTGGAGGAAATTCTGGTTGGACTTGAGCTCGGGATAGTTCTCCACCACCACCAGCAGCCGGCTCAGCGCCGAGGTCAGCTCCTGGTTGGCGGCGCCCATCTCCTGGAGGTTGCCCGACTGCACCGCGCCGGTGAGCCGGCTCCGCGCGTTGGTCACCCCGATGTAGATGGTGCTCTCCTGTTTGGCCACGCCCTGGACCGTTGCCACCAGATTGGGAATCAGGTCGGCCCGGCGCTGGAGCTGGGTCTTGATCTGGGAAGCCGCGCTGTTGACCGCCTCATCCTTGGTCTGAATCGTGTTGTACCCGCACCCGGTGGCGATCAGGGCCGCCAGCGCGAGTGCCGGGAGCGAGCGCCGGAGCGTGGCCATCAGTTCCCTCCTCGAGAATAAGTGTCGATGACGCGAACGGCGGCAGCGACCGCCGAAAGATATCCCTCGAACAATTCCGGGGCGCAGGGCGGTCCCTGCCACACCCGGCGGGTCCACAGCTCGGCCACCGCGGCGGTCGGCACCCCCATCGCTTCTGCCACGGCGGCGAGGGCGGCCGGGGTGCTGATCGGCGCGGTCCGCCCGTACAGGACCAGCGCCACCCGGAACAGCGCCGCCACCGAGGCGACCGTGCCGGAGGCCACGACGCCCAGGGTCCTGGGATCGGTCGCCTCGTGGGCGTAGGCCTGCCGCAGCCGGAGCAGCTTGGCGCGAAACTCCGCCTCCAGCGCCCGGCGCAGGTCGGCGGGTTCCACCACCATCCCGGCCACCGGATCCTCGCCCCGCAACAGCCGGTGGGCGATCTGCATGTCGGTCACTTCGATCGGAAACACGTCGGTCGCGGCGGCCCACTCCTCCCGCTCGATCAGCAGCGGCGGGGGCTGCTGCTTGCCCCGCAGTCCCGCGAGCGCCACACTGAGCCGCCGCAGGGTGGCCGGGCCCAGCTCTTCGCATATCAGCAGCAGGTTGACGTCGGAGACCCCGCTCCGGAATTCCCCCCGTGCCCCGGAGCCGTACACCAGGGCGACATACCGGGGCCCCAGCACGCCGTCGATTCGGTCGAGCACCGGTGACACGATCCCGCCGACTTCGTCCTCCATCAGAACCTCCCCCCGGCGCCGCCGCCGCTGAA
>Ga0255312_1000232_pt1 | contig 10274 bp, 7 predicted proteins | sample EtOH5_T0_E5_meta_FD_202081 | JGI IMG/M metagenome (GOLD analysis project Ga0255312, IMG submission 202081) | Sandy soil microbial communities from University of British Columbia, Vancouver, Canada - EtOH5_T0_E5 | ecosystem: Engineered > Artificial ecosystem > Sand microcosm > Unclassified ...
TGCTCAAGAACGGCGACCGGGCGGCGGTCGACATCCTGCTCCGCATCGCACGGACCGAGACGGATCCCTCGGTACGACGTTCCCTGATCAATCGCATGGGGCGGATGGAAGACGAGCGGGTTAAGGCGCTCTTGAAAGACTTGATCGAACGCTAGCCGTTACCCCAGAAAGGCGCGCACTCGCGGATCCATGCGCTCGGGAGTCCAGTACGGCTCCCAGACCAGATCGATCTCCACACTGCGGACGCCCGCAAGGTCCCCCAGGACCGTGCGGGCGTCCTGCATGATCTCGGCGCCCGATGGGCAGCCCGGAGAAGTGAGCGTCATGGTAACCCGCACGTCCCCCGCCTCGTCAACCGCGGTGTCGTAGATCAGCCCGATATCGACGATGTTAAGGCCGAGTTCGGGATCTTTCACGGCCCGCAGTGCTTTGCGAATCGACTCGGGCGTCAGATCGGTCGGCATGAATACCCCTTCAGGAGCGCTTGCGAACAATGGGGCAGCAGGCAGAAACGGTCAAGGAACGACCGATTCGCTCAGTCGGCCTAGTGGTAGCTGGTACAACAACTGTACAGTGGCACGATCGCGGGCGCTCAATCGGCCGACGCCGCTCACCGGATACATCACATCGCCGGGGTTACTGGAGTGGGGCAGGCCGAGGCCGTGCCCGAACTCGTGGATCGCGATCGCGAGGGCGGCGGGGGGAGGGATGGGCCTCCCGGCGCTGTCGGCACGGGCCAGGGTTATGGTGGCCCTGCGAATCGCTCCCGCTTCGTTCCAGACGAGGTTGGTTTGGCCCGCCAGCCCGTGCTCGAGGTGCTCGGTTGATTGCACGACCAGCTGCGCGGCCGAGGTATCACCAGTCACGAGAAGGCGAACTCCCAAGGCGGCTCCTTCCCACACTCCAATGGCGCGCCGCACCAGGGCCTCGAGCTGCGGATCCGACCGCGGTGGATCGACGCGAATCGCCACGTAGAGGACCCGATCCTCGTTCCAGCGTCGCAGAACCGAATCGGTATCGACGAACAGAGAATCGAAGTACGTATAGGGGGCCGCTTGCGCCAACCTCCGCTTGCTTTCGAGGCGGGCGAGCAGGTCGATGCTGGGAGTGCGGGAGAGGGACGGGACCGGATCGGGGGCAGCGCGGGAGGCGGCGCTTTCCGTCACGGTTCGCGGCGGCGGGAACTTGACCGGTGCCGCAATGCGCTGGGCGATTGTCGCGGTGGAAGGCGGCGGCGCAACCCGACGGAGCCGCCCGACTGCTATCAGCGCCAGCAACACCAGCATCCCGCCGAGCAGAAATCGTGTCATGAGGTCCTTGCCGCAAATATGCGGCAGGGAGATGCGCTGTCGCTACCCTGCTGCTTTACTGGCGCGTGACCGGGGGGCAGCCCTACCATTCGGGCTTGCAGAGTCTTGCACGCGTTCAGCACGGGATCAATCCGGGTCCATGAGGCGCGACCCGCTCCCCGGAATCTCGGAACCGGCCGCCGCCCTGGTCGTCCGATTCCGTTGGCTCGTGGTCGCCCTGTGGGCCGTCGTGGGAAGCATTGGAATCGTCCGCGCCAAGCACACTCCCGAGCTGCTCAACGTGCGCGGCGGGGCGGACCGGGAGACTGAGGCGGCGCTGGCGGATCGCCTGCTGAGCACCCGGTTCGCCAGGCCCTTCAGCGAGTTTTTCGCGGTCGCCCTCGAGAGTACCCAGCCCTTCACCGCGGGGCTTCCCCGCGCTGCCCTGGATTCCATCGTCGCGGACCTGCGCAACGAGCCCTACGTCCGCGCGCTGCTCTCCTATCCCAGCACCAAGGACTCCCTCTTCCTGAGCGCCGACGGCCGCAAGACCTTTCTCCTGGTCTCGGTCGACGCCCCGGCGGGAGACAGCCTCGGAAAGCTGGTGCTGCGATTCCGGGGAGCGTTGGGTCGGGCGATCGCGCACGTGCCCCATCGCGACGATTATCGGGCCTGGGTGACGGGCCGTTCTCCCCTGGATCTCGATGTCCGGGTGGTCAGCACCGACGATAGCCGCCGGTTGGAAGCCCGGCTGATTCCCTTGACCCTGGTGATCCTGGTCCTGGCCTTCGGCGCGCTGGTCGCGGCCCTGCTCCCGCTGCTGGTGGGCTTCATCACCGTGACGCTCTCCCTAACCCTCGTCGGCGTGCTGGCTCGCCACACTCCGATGTCGGTATTTGTCCTGAACCTCACCACCATGATCGGGCTGGGCGTCGGAATCGACTATTCCCTCCTGATGGTCACCCGCTTCCGCGAAGAGCTGACCCGGGGGCACCGCCGGCGCGAGGCCGCGGCACGCACGATCCGCACCGCCGGCCGCGCGGTGCTCACCTCGGGTCTTACGGTCGTGGTGGGCTTTGGCGCCCTGGTGCTGACGCCGCTGGTAGAGACGAAGAGCGTGGGATTGGCGGGACTGGTGGTGGTCGCCGTGGCAGTGCTGCTGTCCACGACCCTGCTGCCCGCCCTGCTCGCGATCATCGGGAGAGAGATCGACCGGCCCCGCTGGCTGGCGCGGAGACTCACCTGGTATCACTCCCCCCGAGGATGGGAAAAGTGGGCGCGCACCCTCTCGCGCAGCCCCCGCAAGGCGCTGGTGCTGGGCGGCGTCGCGGTGGCGATCCTCACGGCACCCCTGCTCTGGATCCGCATCGGGTTGCCGGCCCGCCACTGGTGGCCGTCGCACACCGAGGCCGGGGAAGGCGTGGAGGAGCTCACCAAGATCGGCGTGGCGGGGTACCTCTTTCCGATCCGCGTGGTCATCGAATTCCCCGCGGGACAACCGGCGACCCAGCTCATCTCACTGCGGGCGCTGCGGCGATTGTCGGATTCGCTGCGCGCGGATCCGCGGGTACGGGACGTCCGCAGCCTGGTCGACCTCGAGCGGGGCCAGTCGCTGCTGGGGTATTCCCTGCTCTACTCCGACCTCGACGCCGCACGGGCCAAGTACAAGGATGCGATCGACGCCTATCTGAGTCGGGACCAGCAGACGACGCTGCTGGACGTCATCGCCCGGGATTCGACCTCCTTGACGACCGAGATGGAGCTGGTCGCCGCTGTGCGGCAGGTGGCCAAGAGCAAGGCGATCCGGCAACTCGCCGGCAGCAAGGCGGCGGTCGGGGGATACGTGGCGGGCGCGGTGGATTTTCAGGCGGACCTCCTGGGCCGCTTTCCCTTGATCATTCTGTTGGTGCTCGGAGTGACCGGCGTGATGCTGGCGGTGGCGTTCCGCTCCGTGTTGGTGCCGATCAAGGCGGTGATCATGAACTCCCTGTCGGTGAGCGCCACTTTCGGGTTGATCGTGCTGGTATTTCAGCACGGGGTGGGCGCGCGGGAATTCGGGCTCGACGGAGCCACGGAAGCGATCTTCGTGGCGGTGCCGGTGCTGGTGTTCGCGGTCGTCTTCGGCCTGAGCATGGACTACGAAGTGTTCCTGCTGTCGCGAATCAAGGAGGCTTTCGACCGGACCGGGCGCAACACCGAGGCGACCATGGAGGGCGTCAGCGCCACGGCTTCGGTCATCACCTCGGCCGCCCTGATCATGATCGTCGTCTTCGGGGCCTTCGCCTTCGCCCGGGTCCTGATGGTTCAGTTCCTCGGTTTTGGGCTGGCTATAGCGGTGCTCTTGGATGCGACGGTGATTCGCATGGTGCTGGTGCCGGCCTTCATGCATCTGGCGGGACGCTGGAACTGGTGGCCGGGGACGAAGAAGGCAGTGACCAGTGACCGGTGACCGGTGACCGGTCACTGGTCACTGCACTTTCGCGTCCAGCCAGTTGTCCCCCACGCCGACGCCGACCACCAACGGCACCTTGAGGTGAGCGGCGCCCTCCATGCAGGTCCGCACCAGTGCCGACACGCGCTCCACTTCTTCGCCCGGCGCTTCCAGCACCAGCTCGTCATGGACTTGCAGCAGCAATCGGGCGGCGAGCTTCCCCTCCCGCAGAGCATGGTGCAGCCGCACCATCGCGATCTTGATGAGATCGGCCGCCGACCCCTGGAGCGGTGCGTTCTGCGCCTGGCGCTCGCCGAAGGCGCGCAAGTTGAAATTGCGCTCTCGGACTTCGGGGATATAGCGCCGCCGGCCAAACAGGGTCTCCACGTAGCCCTGCTCCCGGGCCAGCGCGACCTGGCGATCGAGGAAGGCCCGTACTCCCGAAAAACGCTTGAAATACTCGGCGATGAATGCCTTGGCCTCGTCCTGGCTGATCGCGAGCGCGCGGGACAGCGCGAAGGGCCCCTGCCCGTAGATGGTGGCGAAATTGATCGTCTTCGCCCGAGCCCGCATCTCGGCCGTTACCGCGCTCACCGGAACCCCGAAAATGATCGACGCGGTCTGGCGATGGATGTCCTCCCCCGCCTGGAAGGCTGCGATGAAGGCGGGATCATCCGAGAGGTGCGCCATCAGGCGCAGCTCGATCTGGGAGTAATCGGCCACGATGAACTTCCAGCCGGGCGCCGGCACGAAGCCGCGACGGATCTCTTCTCCCCGGGGAGTGCGGATCGGGATGTTCTGGAGGTTGGGCTCGGAGGACGAAAGCCTACCAGTCGCGGCGCCTACCTGGTTGAAGCTGGTGTGGATCCGCCCGGTCGCCGGGTGGACCTTGACCGGGAGGGTGTCGACATAGGTCGAGCGGAGCTTTTCCAGCTCCCGATACTCGAGCAGCAGCTTCGGCACCTCATGGCCCAGTTCGGCGAGCTGCTCGAGCACGTCCGCATCGGTCGAGGGGCCGGTTCGGGTCCGCTTGAGCACGGGCAGCTGGAGCTTTTCGAAGAGCACCGTGGCGAGCTGCCGCGGACTGTTGACGTTGAACGCCACCCCGGCCACGCGGGAGATTTCCGCCTCCAGCCGCCGGAGATCGGCGCCCAGCTCGCGTGACAGCCGGGCGAAGAGGCCAGGGTCGATCGCGATGCCGGCCCATTCCATGTCCACCAGCACCTGCACCAGCGGCATCTCGATGTCGTCGAGCAAGGGTTGCAAAGCGGCCTGCGCGAGCCGCGGCGCGAATACCTGGCGCAGCGCCAGCACAGCCGTGCTGTCGGCGCAGCAGTAGACGGCCGCCTCCGCGATCGCGACCTCGGCAAACGGGATCTCCGCCTTGCCCTTCCCGGCGGTTTCGCCGTAACTGGGCATCGGGGCGCCGAGGTGATCCAGGGAGAGCGTGTCGATGCCGTGAGAGCGCCGGCCGGGGTCGAGCACGAAGCTCGCGAGCATGGAGTCGTAGCTGACGCCGTCCAGCTCCACGCCGGCGCGGCGCAGCACCTGCCAGTCGTACTTGATGTTGTGCCCGGCCTTCTTCACGCGGGGGTCGCGCAGCAGCTCGGCAAGCGCCGCGCAGGCGGGATCGCCGAGCGGAGGCAGATTAAATACGGGAGCGGGAGCCGCCAGTTCGCCCCCCCGCGGGCGGTGCCCGAAGGGGAGGTACCACGCGAGGTCCGGCGTCACGGCCAGCGAGAGACCGATAAGCTCGGCATCGCGCGGTTCCAGCGAGCTGGTTTCGGTATCGAGCGCGATGATCGCGGCCGCTCGCAACGCCGCGACGAGCTCGGGCAGCCGCTCGACCTCCGCGATCACCCGGGGCAGCAGGGGTCGGGTGCCGGCCGACGCTGGAAGGGGCGCAACCTCACCCGGAGTCTCCAGAGCCAGTGACTCGGCCGGTCCTTCGGCCTCCATCAGGCGCTTCGCGAGGGTGTGGAACTCCAGCCGGGTGAGCTCTTTCAGGAGCGCGGGGCGATCCGGCTCGCACGCGGCAGCTGTTGCGAGCTCGAGCGTCAGCGGGACGTCGGTCTTGAGCGTAACCAGCTCGAGCGAAAGCCGGGCCTCGGCCTGATACTGCTGCAACGCTTCCCGCGCCCGCTTGCCAGGAACCTCAGCGGCCCGGGCAATGAGGGTTTCCAAGTCGCCGAACTGTTGCAGGAGCTGCACGGCACCCTTCTCCCCGATGCCGCGCACCCCGGGAACATTATCGGACGTATCGCCCACCAGGGCGAGGTAGTCCGGTACCTGGCGCGGCGGTACGCCGAGCCGCTCGACGGCATTGGTTTCGTCGACCCAGTGTTCCTCGACGCCTGCCGGTCCGCCGCGCCCCGGATTCAGCAGGGCGATGCCGGGCCCGACCAGCTGATGAAAGTCCTTGTCACCCGACACGATCACGACCTGCCGGCCGGCATTGGCCTCCCGGCGGGCGAGTGTGGCGATTACGTCGTCGGCTTCATAACCCTGGACCGCGAGAACCGGCACCCGAAAGGCCGCCAGCAAGGCGCTCACCTGCTGCAGCGCAAGGTCGAAATCGGCCTGCAGCTCCTCGCCCAGCTTGGCGCGCGTCGACTTGTATTCCGGGTAGCGCTGGGTGCGGAAGGAATCGCCGGCGTCGAGCACCCAGACCAGATAGTCGGGGCGATACTTGGTCTGCAGGCGAAGGAGGAAGTTGACGACACCCCAGGCCGCCGAGGTGTTTTCCCCCCGACTGGTCCGCAACGGCCTGCTGATCAACGCAAAAAAAGCCCGATAGATGAGGGCGTGGCCATCGACGAGGAAGAACTGCGGCGGATCATGTTGCGGCATGACAGTGAACGGTAACCGGTTAACGGTTACCGGTCACTGGTCACCGTGAATTCCCCTGGCGCATCACCTGGGCCCGGGCGCGGGAGAATTCCGCCCGCGAGGCAGGAGTCATCCGGAGCCGAGAAAAGCCCAGCTGGCCGGTGAAGTTGATGACCGCGCGGTAGTTGCTATAGACCCATTGGACGATCCGCTGCTCGGTGCCGGGGGGCGTTTCGATGACCTGATCGGGCTCACCCAGGGTCACGAACACCTCGCCGCGGTCGGTTCGCCAGCCGGGGCCGCCTTCGTCCTTGAAGCGCTCGTTCGCGATGGCGATTCGCGTGAAGTACTGGTCGAGTGCTTCGTTCTCGCCGGTTTCCGGCACCGGATCGCTCGCCGACCAGAATTCCCGCCAGAGCCGGGGGCGATCCCCGGGTTTTGCGTTGCGCAGCGCGTTCAGGCGGTCCGGCGCCCAGGGGAAGAAGCGCAGCAGGGCGAGCAGATTGTCGTAGTTGGTCACTACCCAGCTGCGCGAGAAGGACACCAGCGCGGTGACCTTCTGAGCGGCGGCGCCCTCTCCGAGGGTGATGCGCAGTTCCCCCAATGGCGGGGCGTCCGAGGCCAGACGAACCACGTGGGCTTCGAGCGGCTGGCCACCCTGGAAGGGGATGCTGCCGTGATAAATCACGCTATCACGGTCGTCACGCACTTCCACCGGGACCTGGCGGGGACCGGAGAACTGGTAGCCCTCGACATACATCAGCAGGGAATCTCCGCCACCGTTGGCGACCGTCCCCCGCGCATTGAGCACCAACATGAGAGAGTCCGCGAGCCGCTGCCGGGGCCGGGCCTGATATACCAGGATGGGCGAGGTATTGCTTCCCGCCCGAAAGGCCGGGACCTCGATGGCCTGTTCGGCGCGGGAGAACGCGTTGGAGCCCGGATCTCTCACGGTCACCCCGAGCTGGTAGTTTCCGGGAGCGAGCAGAAACCCCTGCTCCACGATGACGCTCTCATCGCCCCGTTGGGTTTCCCGGAAGGACTCAACCCGGATCACCTCATCGCGCACCGCCTGCACCGGCGTCCCGGCGGCCCGGGCCTCAGCTCCGGGGGTCACCCGCACTCCGGCAGCCCCGCTGACGGGGGTGAAATTGTACTCGACGCGAATCCGGGTCGAAAAAGCCCGTCCATCGCGCGAAAACGCGAAGGCGTGGTTCTCGAACGAGAGTCCGACCCGGACGATGGTCGAATCCCCCTGCCCTGCCACAAACGCGATATTGCCGACAAAAGGCATCGGCCCGCTGGCCGCGAGCCGCCCCATGCGCTGGTAGAGCGCGGGGAGATTGAACAGCTCGGTAAGGGTCTGCTCGGTGGAGGGGGTCACGCCGCCAGCGGGCGTGCGGCTGCCGCCGCAGGCCAGCGCCGCCAGCAGCAGTCCGGCAGCGGAGGCGCGCCGGAGAAGTTCGGAGGTCGTCATACGAGCGCCGCGATTAAGGTGGCGAAGCCGGGCCGGGGAGGTCTGGTGTTCGAAGAGGGGACGCTCCACCCCCGGGGGTCCTGCACGTGCGCTTGTAACCACCCTGCCCCGGCAGTAGCTTGGACTGCCTCCCATGAGCCAAGATAATCTCGTCGGCCGGACCGTGGCCGGATACAAACTTCTCTCCCACGTCGGAGAGGGCGGGACAGCAACCGTCTATCGCGCCGAGCATCCGGAGCGCGGAGCGGCCGCCATAAAGATTCTGCGGCCGCGCATGGCGCAGGACCCGATTGCGGTCAAGCGCTTCCTGCGCGAAGCGGAATTCGGGGCCCGGATCCGGCATGACAACATCATCCGTACCTACGACTTCGGCGAATCGGAGGGGTTGTATTATCTGGCCCTCGAATGGGCCAAAGGCGAGCCGCTCGCCAACTTCCTCACCGCGGCCGGAAGGCTCGTCCCTCCGGTCGTGGCGAACATCATCGAGCAACTGGGCTTGGCCCTGGCGGTAGCGCACCGGGCCGGGATCATCCACCGTGATCTCAAGCCCGCCAACATCATGTACGATCCGGAAACCCAGACTGCGCGCCTGCTCGACTTCGGGATCGCCCGCGACGCCGAAGACAACCCGGCCGAACGGCTGACCCGGGCGGGGTTCTTTGTCGGGACGCTGCAATACGTCGCCCCGGAGGCGCTGTCAGGCGAGCTGGTCGGCGAACAGGCCGACGTCTACAGCCTCGCGACCATCGCCTACCATTTGTTGACCGGGGTACTTCCCTTCCCGGGCCGCAGTCCCCGCGAGCTGTTCCAGCAATTGCTCACCCAGTCCGCAGTTCCGCTCAACGAGGCCGTCAAGGGGCTGAAGTTCTCGCTTCCCATCGAGCAGGCCGTCATGACCGGCCTGGAGCGCGATCTGTCCAAACGCTGGAAGACGGTAGAAGAGTTCGCGCGGGCGTTCTGCGCGGCGAGCAACGAGGACGCGCCGTCCGGAGCCAAGAAAGCCGGTTTCTTCTCTTCGATCTTCCGCCGAGGCAACGAGTGAACGATCAGGAGTCGCTCGCGGCCCTGCTCCGCGAGCGCTCCGTCAGCTTTGGGGACTTTCGGCTCGCTTCCGGGAAGCGCTCCCGCTACTACATCGACGCGCGCAAGACCACCATGTCGGCGCCGGGCCAGCTCCTGGTTGGACGGCTTGGCCTCGCCGCCATTCGAGCGGCTGGCTGGGCGCCGGCGGCGGTTGGCGGTCTCACCCTGGGTGCCGACCCCGTGGCGTATGCCATTGCGCGGGCCAGCGCCGACCAGCCTCCCCAGGTGCATGCCTTCAGTGTCCGGAAGGAGCCCAAGACGCATGGGACCGCGCGGCGCATCGAGGGAAATTTTCAGTCCGGCGACCAGGTGGTGGTTCTGGAGGACGTGGTAACCACCGGCGGATCGGCGCTGCAGGCCATCGCGGCGGTTCGGGCCGAGGGTGGCGAAGTGATTGGGGTTCTCGCGGTGGTCGATCGCCTGCAGAGCGGGCGGGCGGCAATAGAAGCAGCAGGAGTTAACGTAGTAGTACTAACAACTATCTCAGATCTTGGTATCGGAGTCGACTGAGCCCCACGATTCCTCCCGTGCGCTGCCGTTCAAGGGGTGAAAGCAGCCCCATACGGGCTCGTATGGCACCACCAACTGGTCCAGGAACCGCCGCAGCGCGGCGGGAAAAGGGAAGCGGCGGCGGAACTCGCCCGGAGTGATCCCCAGCATAGCGCGGAGAGTGCGTCCAAAACTCTGCGGAGACGAGCAGTCGAGCCGGTAGGCCACGTCCGCAACGGAACGACCCCCGCCCTCGAAGTACTGCGCGGCATAAAGCAGCCGGAGGGCGGCCAAATAGGTCTTGGGGGAGGGAAGTCCCGCCCGCGCGAAGCGCGACATCAACGTGCTCGGCTTGATCTGGAAGCGGGCCGCGAGTGCGCGCACCGCGGGGGTTTCTGGGGCGAGTCGCACCAGCAGCTCCACGAAGAATCGGGCATCGGCCGGGAGTCGCGGCAATGCCTCCAGCACCGGTGCCAGGATCCGGGCCGCTCCCCGCGTCGCCGGCTCGGCAACCAGCTGCCGCAGACGCGCCCAGCCCGACGCGGCGGTGACATCCACGACCTGACGAACGCCGGTGGCGCCGAGGCGGAGCAGCGTCTCGGAGGCGGTTGCATCGTGCCGAGTGACCAGGGCTACGGTGGGAACACCCGGGAAACTGCGTACCAGCTGATCCACC
>Ga0255312_1000234_pt1 | contig 10252 bp, 5 predicted proteins | sample EtOH5_T0_E5_meta_FD_202081 | JGI IMG/M metagenome (GOLD analysis project Ga0255312, IMG submission 202081) | Sandy soil microbial communities from University of British Columbia, Vancouver, Canada - EtOH5_T0_E5 | ecosystem: Engineered > Artificial ecosystem > Sand microcosm > Unclassified ...
CGGATCGAGGAGGGCTCCCTCTATCCCGCGCTCTACCGCATGGAGCGGCGCGGCTGGATCGAGGCGTCCTGGGGCATGTCCGAGCTGGGCCGGCGCGCCAAGTTCTACCGCCTCACCAGCGCCGGGAGGGTTCGGCTCCGGCAGGAGGTCGCCGAGTGGCGCCGACTCAGCGGCGCGGTCGGGCGCATCCTCGAGGCCCGGGCATGAGGGCGCTCCCATGAGCTGGCGCTTCTGGCAGCCGTCGTTGCAGCGCGAGATCGACGACGAGATCGCGTTCCACGTCGAAATGCGCACCCGGGAGCTCATCGCCCGCGGCATACCGGCAGAGCAGGCCCGCCGGGAAGCCGAACAGCGGCTCGGCGACTCCAGCACCCTCCGGCGCACGCTGCGCCGCGAAGGCAGGGAAAGAGACCGCAGCATGCGGCGAACCGAATGGCTTGCCGAGCTGCGCCAGGACCTCGCCTACGGATTTCGCACCCTGGTGCGCAATCCCGGCTTCACCACCATCACGCTGCTCACGCTCGGGATCGGCATCGGCGCGACGACCGCGATCTTCAGCGCGGTCAATGCAGTGATTCTGCGGCCGCTGGCCGTGCCGAACGTCGCTCGCGTGATGCTGGTGGCCGAGTTGTACGATGGTCGGCCGGCGGACGTCTCGGTGGGCAATTTCGTCGACTGGCAGGCCGCCAATCAGGCCCGCCCGGCATTCGTCGCGATGGGGTCGATCAACTGGCGGAATTTCACGCTCGCCGGGGAGCAGCCGGAACGAGTCTTCGGCGCTGCGGTCAGCGCCGGGTACTTCGAGGTGATGGGCGTGGCTCCGTTGCATGGGCGGGTCTTCACCCCGGAGGAGGATCATCCCGGCGGGGCGCGGGTCGTGGTGCTGGGACATCGGCTCTGGCAACGGCGCTTCGCCGCCGACCCCTCCGCGGTCGGCCGGGTAATCAACCTGAACGGCTCGCCGCACACCGTGCTCGGCATCATGCCCGCCGGGTTCGATTTCACCACTGGGACCGAGGACCTGTGGGTGCCGGCCGCGTTCACTCCGGCCCAACGGGCCCAGCACGACGAACACTATCTCACCGTCTATGGGCGGTTGCGTCCCGGGGTGACGCTCCAGGCGGCGCGCGCGCAGCTGGCCGAGGTGCAGCGGGTGCTCAACCAGCGCTATCCCGATGCCAACGGAACCCGGTCGGTCCACATCGAGCCGATGATGCGACAGTTCGTGGGCGACGCGCGCAGTCAGCTGCTGGTGATTCTGGGAGCCGTGCTGCTGGTCCTGCTGATCGCCTGTGCCAACGTGGCCAACCTGCTGCTCGCGCGGGGCGCGGCGCGCGCCCGCGAGCTGGCCATTCGCGCCTCGATCGGCGCCGGCCGGGCGCGCCTGGTACGTCAGCTCCTGGCGGAGAGCGGCGCGCTGGCCCTGGCCGCATCGGTGGCGGGGATGGTGGTGGCCTGGGTGGTGATCCGGACCCTGGTCGCCGCGGCTCCGCGAGGCGTGCCCCGCATCGAGCAGACTCGCTTGGATCCGGCCACGCTCGGGTTCGCGCTGCTGCTGGCCCTCGTCTCGACGCTGCTGTTCGGCTTGGCGCCGGCGATCCGCACCGCCCGCACGGATCTGATCGGCGCGCTTCGCACCGGCCAGGTGCGAGCGACGGGATCGCGGCACGACTGGTTTCGCCAGGGTCTGGTGACGGCCGAAGTGGCCCTGGTGCTGGTGCTCCTGGTCGGCGCCGGCCTCCTGGTTCGCACCGCCGTTCATCTGCAGCGGCTCGACCCCGGCTTCGAGGCGCGGGGTCTGCTGACCGCGCGCATCGCCCTGCCCGCGGAGCGCTACGCCACACCCGAATCGGCGCGCCGCGCCTTCGAGTCGGTGCTGGCCAACCTGGCGGCCTCCCCGGGAGTTCGCAGCGCCGCGCTGTCCACCCAGGTCCCGATGGGCCCGGGAGGCGGCAGCAACGGGTTGGTTCCCGAAGGGAAGGTACCCAACCACGACAACGCGGTGGACGCGCGCATGCGCCTGGTGTCGCCGGGATATATCGCCACCCTCGGCATCCCGTTGCGCCGCGGGCGAGATCTCACGGCGGACGATCGGGCCGGCTCGCCGCGGGCCATGCTGGTGAACGAAGCACTGGCCAAGGCGCTTTTTTCCGAAGGCGATCCCATCGGCAAGCGGGTGCTTTGCTGTGAAGGGGCGCCGGACGATCCCCGCTGGAAGACCATCGTCGGCGTGGTCGGGGACACGCGCTCGGGCGGCCCAGCCCAGGACGTGGAGCCGGAGTTCTTCCTCCCGATCGCCCAGGCGCCCGACGCCGCGTGGGACTGGATTGCGCGGACCATCAGCGTGATTGCCCGCGCCGACCGGAATCCCATGTCGCTGGCGCCCGCGATGCGCGAGGCGCTGCAGCGGGTCGACCCTTCCCTCCCGCTCTACCGGATCGAGACCCTGGAGACCTCGCTCAACAATGCCCTGGGCCCGGCCCGCTTCCGCACCGTCCTGCTGGGTTCCCTGGCGGGCATCGGGCTCCTGCTGGCCGTTGTGGGGATCTATGGGGTGGTTGCGTATCTGGTGACGCGGCGGCGCGCCGAGATCGGCGTCCGCATGGCGCTGGGCGCATCGAGCGCGAGCGTGCTGCGGCTGGTGGTGGGGCAGGGACTGCGACCGGTGCTCGCCGGCACCGGCGTGGGCCTCATGGGCGCGCTCGCCGGCGCCCGCCTGCTCTCATCCTGGCTCTCGGGGGTCAAGGCCAGCGACCCGATAACCCTGGGCGGCACGGCGGTCGTGCTGCTGCTGGTCGCCGCGGTCGCCAGCTACGTCCCGGCGCGACGGGCGACCCGGGTGGATGCGCTGGAGGCCATGCGAGTGGAGTAGACAGTGACCGCTCACCGGTTCGGGTCACCGGTCACACTTTCAGCACGATCCCCTTTCGCTCCAGCAGCTTCAAGATTCCATACCAGAGCAGCACGAACCCGATCGCGTACGCGAGGGAGGCGTTGCGCGGCGAGAGCCAGGAAGCGAACGCGCCGCGATAGATGGCCTGCTGCAACGAAACCGATTCTCCGCCGAAGGGAAGCTGGATCAGCCCCAGCACCCGCGCCATGGCACCCGACCCCACGAAGGCGGTGATGGGGTTGAGCCCATAGGTGATGAACGGCTTTGCCCAGCGCCGGAAGCCCCGCACCTCGATCAGCCAGGTACAGGTCGCGATCGCGACAGCCGCCATGCCCGCCGTGAACAGGACGTAGGAGCTGGTCCACAGGTTCTTGTTGATCGGGAAGACCCAGTTCCACATGAGTCCCGCCACCATACCCAGCGCTCCGGCCGCAAAGAGCCGGTTGAGCCGCTCGGACAGCGGTTCCTGCCGGGCCAGCGAACGGCCGGCAAGGATACCCAGCAGGCAGGTCCCGATCGCGGGCAGGGTCGAGAGCAGGCCTTCGGGATCCCAGGTCTTCGATTCCCGCCAGAGATGGCTGCCGAACACGGTGCGATCGATCCACGCGGAGAGCGTCTCCCCTGGAACATCGATCGTGGGGACTGCCACGCCGGGTGGCGCGATCAGGGTCTGCAGTCCCCAGTAGCCCAGCAGCAGTACCGCCAGCATCGCCGCGACCGCCCGTGAAGAGCGCCCCCGCGCCAGCAGTGCGGCCGTGAGGTAGCACACGCCGATGCGCTGGAGGACGCCGGGAAAACGGAGCTCGGTGATCCGGGTCAGCGGGACGTAGGGAAAGGCCTGCAACAGCAGTCCGAGCAGGATGATCGTGGCGCCCCGGCGCAGGATCTGCGCGCGGATGGCGCCGGACGAGGCGCCCTGCCGCTCGCGCGCGCTGAGAGACAGGTGGGTGGTGACCCCGACGATGAAGACAAAGAACGGGAAGATGAGGTCGGTCGGCGTCCAGCCGTGCCAGGGGGCATGCTCCAGCGGAGGATAGATCGCGCTCCAGGTGCCCGGATTGTTCACCAGGAGCATTCCCGCGATGGTCATGCCTCTGAAGGCGTCGAGCGCGCTGAGTCGCTCCCGCATCGGCTCCTCCTTGGGGCTATCTTCCTCCGGGAGCGGCCCGCGCCGTGAACCAGGAGTCCGAATGCCCAGATTCGCCCTCATCACGATCGTACTGCTGGGTTGCGCGGCGGTATCGTCCGCGGAGGCGCAGCGCAAGGAGTTGACCGCGCTGCTCGGCGGTACCCTGACCGGCGCCTCAGGCGGCAACCTCGACCAAATGCGAGCCCGGGGGGGCTTTGCGGCCGGGTTGAGCCTCCGGCTTCCCCGCAGCCCGCAGTTTTCGCTCGAGACCCAGGCCTTGTTCGTCCAACGGCGGGTCTTCGGTCAGCGGGCCGCCACCACGCAGCCGCCCCTGGCGGCGGGCCCGTTGGCGGATGCCGCCGATCTGCGCTACCTCCAGGTTCCCATCCTGCTGCGCTTTCAGCGGGGTTACTCCAGCGTCCGCCCGATGCGGCCCTATCTCACCGTTGGCCCCTACCTGGGCATCCGGCTCGGCTGCAAGCGCGAGATCACCGAAACGAACGGCAACCGGCTGCATACCGACTGCACGGTGGCGGCGGGCACCTTCTCCCCGGGCTCTGAAACCTTTCTCCCCGCCGTGTACCAGGAAGTCGACGTCGGCTTCCAGGGCGGCGTCGGTGTCGAGCTGCGCGCGCTCACCTTCGGGGTCAGCTTCGGGCGGAGCATTCGCGACATGGTCGAGTCCGCCGGGGGCGTACATACCTCCCCGTTCGACAGCTCCCGGATGTGGATCGGGATGTTTTCGATTGAATACTTGATCCGGGTGATCTAGTCCGAAGATAGCGTTTTTCGGCGCTTGCCGGATCAGCACTTCGCCTACCCCGGCCGTAGCTCAACATAGGCCGCCGCAGAACTCATTGTGGAACGCATTCTCGAACCGCTGCTCGCCTTCCTCTTCAAGTATCCGCCGCGGCTGTATCAGCGGGGGGTTCTTGCCGTGGCCCCGACTCTGCCGCCGATCCTGCTCGCGGGCGGCGCCCTCCTCGCGCTGCTGATCCTCGGCCTGGCGCTCGGCCGGCTGCGCACCCCCGCACCGCTGCGCGACCGGCTGGTGCTGGGCGGTTTGCGCGGCCTGGTGTTTCTGCTGCTGGCAGGCTGTCTGCTCCGCCCCGTCCTCCTGCTCTCCAGCGCGGTGCCGCAGCGCAACGTCCTGGGGATCGTCTTGGACGACTCCCGCAGCATGCGGCTGGCCGATCTGCCCACCGGGTCCCGGCTCGACGCGGTCCGGCGCGCCTTCGGAGACTCCGCCGCCAGCCTGACGCGACAGCTGGGCGATCGCTTCGTGCTGCGCTATTTCCGCTTTGCAGCCGATGCCGGCCCGGTGACGGGAGCGGACCGGCTGCGCGGCTCGGGTTCGCGCACCGATCTGGCAAGCGCGCTGGAGGCGGCGCGGCAGGAGCTGGCCGGGGTTCCGCTGGCCGGGTTGATCCTGGTCTCCGACGGGGCCGACAACGCAGGGTCCGACCTGACCGCGCCGCTCCTGGCGCTGCGCGCGAGGAAAGTCCCGGTCTACGCGGTGGGCGTGGGTCAGGAGCGCTTCGCCAAAGACGTCGCGCTCGAGCGGGTCGGGCTCCCGGCCAGCGCGCTGGCGGGCGCGGGTGTCCTGGCCGAGATCGCGCTCCGGGTGCGCGGCCTCGGGGGCCAGACCGTCCAGGTCACCGCTGAAGACGAGGGCCGGGTTGTGACCGAGCGCGCCGTGCCGGTACCCGCCCGGGGCGATCTGGCCAGGGTCCGGCTGCGGCTCCCGCCGCTCAGCGAAGGCGCGCACCGCCTGACCTTTAAGGTCCGGCCGGTACCGGGCGAGATCGTCACCGAAAACAACGAATTCCGCGCCGTGCTGCGGGTGCGAGCCGGACCGGAGAAAATCCTCTATGTCGAGGGCGAGCCGCGGCCGGAGCTGGCGTTCCTGCGCCGCGCCGTGGCCGGCGACAGCGCGCTGCAGCTGGTGACGCTGCTGCGGAGCGCCAAGGGGAAATTCCTGCGGCTCGGCGTCGACGACAGCCTCGAGCTGGCCCAGGGCTTCCCCACCCGGCGCGAGGAGCTGTTCCGCTATCGGGCCCTGGTCCTGGGCAGCATCGAGGCCGCGTTCTTCACCGGCGATCAGCTCCGCATGCTGGCGGATTTCGTGAGCCGGCGCGGCGGCGGCTTGATCGCGCTGGGTGGACGCGCGGCCCTCGCGGAAGGCGGTTTCGCCGCGACGCCGCTGGCGGAGGTGCTGCCGGTGGCGCTCGACCGGCCCGCGGTGACCGATTCCGCCGCCGCCGCGGTGGAGCTGGCGGTGCGGGTTACGCCCGCCGGTCGCAGCCATCCCGCTCTGCAGATGGGCGCGACCGAGGAAAGCGCCGGGCGCTGGGATTCGTTACCGCCCCTGACCGGCGTCAATCACCTCGGCGCGCTCAAGCCGGGAGCCACCGTCCTGCTGAGCGGAAGGCCGTTGAGCGGCGGCATCGAACAGCCGGTGCTGGCGATCCAGCGCTTCGGTCGCGGCACCGCGGCGCTGCTCGGCGTGCAGGACACCTGGCTGTGGCAAATGCACGCCAGCATCCCGCTCGACGACCTGACCCACGAGACGCTGTGGCGACAGTTGCTGCGCTGGTCGCTCGACGGAGTTCCCGAGCGCGTGGAAGTGGCGGCGGCACCCTCGCGAGTCGGGCCCGGCGAGCCGGTGACGATCCAGGCCCGGGTCAGCGACGAGACCTTTCTCGACGCCAACGACGCGGTGGTCATTGCGCGCATCGTCACCCCTACCGGCCGCACCATCGAGCAACCGCTGACCTGGACCATGCGGGGCGACGGCGGCTATGAAGGGCGGTTCGTCGCGGAAGAAACCGGGATGTACCGACTCGAGGCCGAAGCGCGGCGGGGTCGCGATACCGCCCGGGCGGCGCCCGCGGCGTTGCTGGTGGACGACTACGGTGCCGACGTCGAGCAGGCCGAGCTCCGTGCGCCGCTGCTGCGCCGAATCGCGGCGGAAACCGGCGGGCGCTATTACCCGCTCGCCGAGGCCGGCCGGCTGGCCGACGACGTGCTCTACACCGAGAGCGGGGTCACGGTCCGCGAGTCCAGGGACCTGTGGGACATGCCCGCGGTGTTCCTGGTCCTGGTGCTGTTGCTGGGCGGGGACTGGGCGTACCGGCGGAGGCGGGGACTGGCGTGATACCCCGGCTGACGGCTCTCGGCTCTCGGCTAACGGCTGCGCTCCTGTTCGGCGGGATTCCATGCGCCGTGCAGGCGCAGCCGGGCGGGGCGACGCGGGTGCTGCTGGTGACGGGACTTTCCGGCGAGCCGCGCTTCGCGACGGGATTCCACTCCGCGGCATCCGCACTGTATGACGCGGCGCAATTGCGCTGGGGCGTTCCCGATTCCAGCCTGGTCTATCTCGCCGAAGACCCCGCCCAGGATGCCAAACGGATCCGCGCCCGCGCCACGCGGGATAACCTGGCGGCAGCGTTCGCCGACCTGGCCAGGCGGTCGGCTCCGGGGGACGTGGTGCTGGTGGTGCTGATCGGACACGGGAGCGGTCAGGGCGCCGACAGTCGACTGAGCCTGCCGGGTCCCGATGCGACGGCGGCGGACTTTCTCGCCTGGCTGCGTCCGCTGGCCGGCTGCACCACGGTGCTGGTCAACGCGGCGAGCGGAAGCGGCGACTTCCTGCCGGCGCTGGCCGATTCGACCCGGATAGTGGTGACGGCGACCAAGACGGCGTTCGAGCGCAACGAAACCACTTTCGCCGAGCCCTTTGCGCGGGGCCTGAGCAGCGGGGCGGCCGATGCCGACAAGGACGGGCGGGTGACGCTGCTGGAAGCCTTTCAGTTCGCCAAGCGGGAGGTAGCCCGCAGCTACGAAGCGCGCAACGTGCTGCTGACGGAGCACGCCCAGCTGAGCGATTCGGCGCTGGCGCGGAGCGTCGCGTTCGGCACCCAGGCGGTCCCCGCGGATCCCGCGCTCGCCGCGCTCTACGCCGAGCGGCGCGCGCTCGAGGGCCAGGTCGACGCGCTGCGGCGCCGCAAGGGAGCGCTGGACTCGCTGGCCTACGACCGCGAACTGGAGCGGCTGTTGCTGGCGATCGCGGGCAAGAGCGCGGCGATCCGCGCGGCGGAGGCGCGTAAACCATGACTGCCCGGACCCGCGCGGGCGCGCTGGCGCTGCTGACGCTGTGCTGCGGCAATAACCCGCAGCGGCAGGCAGACAGCCCGCGCGCGCAGGCCCGGGCCCTCGCCGAAGCGGGCCGCCTGGCGGAGGCGGAACGGCTGGCCCGCGGCGATCCCGCCCTCGCGGTTCCGCTCGGCGAGGTCCTCCTGCTCAGGGGCAGGCTGGTGCAGGCCGAGTCGTCGTTCGTCGCGGCGGTCCGCGCCAATCTCCCCGACCGCCGAACCGCCGAGGCGGCCCTGGCGGAGCTTGCGGCGCGCCAGGGCGACCGGGCCACCGCGCGGCGGCGCGCGCTGGAGCTGGCCGCGGCGTACCAGCGCGACGGCGAGCGCTGGTCGGTGGAGGACAAGACCGCGGCGGGCCGCGCCTACGCGGTGCTGGGCGACGAGGATCCCGAAGCGGTGCGGGAGGCGCTCAGAACCTTCGACGCGGCCGTCGCCGCGGATTCGTCCGCGCTGGAGCCGCGGCTGCGCACCGGCGATCTCTTCCTGGACAAGTACAACGCCCCGGATGCGCGGGCGAGTTACGAGGGCGTGCTCCGCCTCGCGCGGGAAAACCCCCGCGCGCTGCTCGGCCTGGCCCGGGTGCTGGAGTTCGAAGGCAGTCCGGAAGCGCTGGTGGCGGCGCGACGGAGCCTGGCGGCCAATCCGGTCCTGGTCCCCGCCGAAGTCCTGTTGGGCGGGCTGTACCTCGACGCGGAGCAGTACGACTCCGCCGCCCGGGCCGCCGCGCGGGCGCTCGCGACCGATTCCAGCGCCGTGGCCGCGTGGGCATTGCTCGGCGCAACCCGCTGGCTGTCGGGCGATTCGGCGGGCTTTGCGAGCGCCCGCGCCGCGGTCGGGCGGGTGCATCCCCGGCCGGCGGAGTTCTTCGCGATGGCGGCGGAAGCCGCGGCGCGGCACCGGCATTACGCCGAGGCGGTGCGATTCGGCCGGGAAGGCATCGCACTCGACTCCAGCGCCTCGCACGCGCTGGGCGTGCTGGGTATCAACGAGCTGCGGATCGGCTCCATGGACTCGGGCCGCTCGCATCTCGAGCGGGCATTCGCACGGGATCCGTTTCACATCTGGTACAAGAACACGCTCGACCTGCTCGATGAACTGCGCGGCTTCCGCACCGTCACCACCGCGCGCTTTCAGATCGTGGCGCCGCCGGCGGAAGCGGACTTGCTCGCGCTGTATCTGGGCCCCCTGTTGGAGGAGGCCTACGACTCACTGGTGGCGCGCTACGAGTACCGGCCCCCGATCCCGGTGCGGATCGAGTTGTTCAAGCGCCCTGCGGATTTTTCGGTGCGCACCGCCGGGCTCACCGGGCTCGGCGCCCTGGGGGTGAGCTTCGGCCGCGTGCTCGCGATGGACGCGCCCTCGGCGCGGGACGTGGGCAGCTTCAACTGGGGCTCGACCGCCTGGCACGAGCTGACCCACACTTTCACGCTGGGTCTCTCGGAATTCCGGGTGCCGCGCTGGTTCTCGGAAGGACTGTCGGTGCTGGAGGAACGCCGGGCGCGGCCGAGCTGGGGTGCCGGGCCTTCGCTGCTGTTCCTTGCCGCTCTCAAGGCCGACAAGCTGCTCTCGGTGAGCAAGCTGAACGAGGGATTCGTGCGGCCGTCGCACCCCCTGGAAATTCAGTTCAGCTACTACGAGGCGTCGCTGGTGTGCGAGATGATCGAGCGGCAGTTCGGCCGGGCCGCACTGGTGGGCATGCTGCGGGGGTACCGCGACGGACTCGCCACGCCGGCGGTGTTTCAGCAGGTGCTGGGCATCGGTGAAACGGAGCTGGGTTCGCGATTTTCCGCCTGGATGCGCGAACGCTTCGCTGCGCCGCTCCGGGTGGTGGCGCCGTGGGACGGCAAGGGGCCGGTGCAGGGCGAGCTGGTGAACGCGTTGCGGGAGGCCAAGGTGCTGCTGGAGGCCGGGAAGCTCGACGAGGCGCGCGCGGCATACGAGCGCGCGGGCGCGATGTTTCCGGAGTACACCGGGGGCGATGCGCCGCCGCTCGCCCTGGCGCGGCTCGCCAGGCAACGGGGCGATTCCCGAGCGGCGGCGGCGGCCTTGAGTCGTTACGTCCTGCTGGACGAGTCG
>Ga0255312_1000236_pt1 | contig 10209 bp, 9 predicted proteins | sample EtOH5_T0_E5_meta_FD_202081 | JGI IMG/M metagenome (GOLD analysis project Ga0255312, IMG submission 202081) | Sandy soil microbial communities from University of British Columbia, Vancouver, Canada - EtOH5_T0_E5 | ecosystem: Engineered > Artificial ecosystem > Sand microcosm > Unclassified ...
CGACCTGCGCGGTGATCGCGGTCTGGCCCCGGGTGGTGCGGGGCAGCGCCGGGTTGCGGTCCACGTTGTCGGCCAGGTCGGACTGCGACAGGCGCAGGCGCAGGAGGCCCAGCCGCTGCCCGACCCAGACCTCGGTGCCCTCCCGGTCTCGCTGCGACGGCGGTCCGCTCACCAGGCGCTCGAGCCGCTTGCCGATCGAGCGATACTCGGCGCCGCCCTCGAAGTCGCTGATCGAGCCCTTGAGCCCGAGGGAGACCGGCTCCTCTTCGTCCTCCAGCCCCAGGCCGAAGGCCGCGCCCGGTGACACCACCGGCCCATAGCCCAGGCCGCCCTCCGGGCGAGACGCCGCGAGGCTCGGTGGGACATAGGCAACCGCCCCGTACGCCGTGACCTTGGCCTCCTGCGGCCTGGACACGGCGGCGGCGCCGAAGCGCATCAGGTGCCAGCGCTCTCCCTTGCCCAGCAGCACGCGGAGGTCGCTCGAGTCGTCCTCGCCGGTGGACCGCAGCGTCAGGGGATCGGGCTGGACGGCCGCGCTGGGCGCGTCACGCAGCAGCACCGCGCTCATGTCGCTCAGGCCCGCGTCATCCTGCGGGCGATCCTCCAGCGGCCGGCCCAGGCGGGAGGCGAAGAGCCACGGAGGCAGGTCGCGCGGACGCTCCTCGATCCGCGGCTCCTCGGTCCGAGGGTCCTCGAGCCACTGCGATTCGCCGGCCGCAACGGAGGGCAGCGCGAGCGCGATCAGGGCGGCCAGAGCGAGTAACGGGCGGGGGATGATCATGCGGGCTCCTGCGGCGTCGTACTTTCAAGTCTACGACCGCGGGTAATTTCCCACCAAGCTTTGCGGCACCGGCGCGGCGCACTGCGCAAGGTTCGTGTATAGTCCAGCCGATCTCACCGCCGTCATGAACGGAATCGAGAGGAGGACGACGATGTCCAGGTTCCTGATGCTCGCCGCGTTCCTGCTGCTACCCATCCCCGCGCGGGCCGCCGATACCATCAACGTCTACACCGCCTGGCCCGAGTCGCTGTCGCAGCCGATCTTCAAGGCCTATACCGCGCGGACGGGGGTGCAGATCAACTTCATCCGGCTCTCGACCGGCGAGCTGGTGGCGCGCGCCACCGCCGAGAAGAACAACCCGCGGGCCGACGTGATCTGGGGCGCGCCCGGCGACGGCTTCGCGGCGGCCAAGGCCGCGGGCATCCTGGAGCCCTACAAGGCGGCCAGCTGGGGCAAGATCGCCCCGGAGCTGAAGGACCCGGAAGGCTACTACACCGCGGTCAGCAAGAACACGCTGCTGTTCATGTCCAACGCCAAGCTGCTCAAGGAGAAGGGGCTCAAGCCACCCACCTCCTGGAACGATCTGCTCGACCCCGCTTACAAGGGCCAGATCCAGACCGCGGACGCCCGCACCTCCGGCACCGCGCTGACGCGCATCCTCTCCATCTACTACGCGTTCGGGAAGGACGAGGCGAAGACGCTCGACTACCAGAAGAAGCTCCACGCCAACGTGCAGGTCTACACCAAGAGCGGGGGCGGCTGCACCATCCCGGCCGCGATGGGTCAGGCCACGGTCTGCATCGCCCACATGCCGGACGCGATGGAGGCCAAGAAGAAGGGCTACGATATGGTGACCACGTTCCCCCGGGAGGGCGTGGCCGCGGTGATCGAGGCGGTGGCCCTGGTCAAGGGGGCCAAGAACCGCGAGGCCGCCACCAAGTTCATCGACTGGACCTTCACCAAGGACATGCAGGACCTCCTGGACAAGAACGAGGTCTACATGCTGCCGACCCTGCCCGAGGGCAGCGTCAACCCGACGGTGCAGGCCTTGATGAAGGAGGCCAAGCTCCTGCCGGTGGACCTCGAGTGGGTGGGCAAGAACCGCAAGCGCCTGGTGGATCGCTGGGTCAACGAGGTCATCAAGGACTGAAGTGAGCTCGGCCACCGCCCCGGCGGGCTCGTCGCGGGCGGCGCTGCGGGACCCGGTCCTGGCCCCGGCGGTCCTGCTGCTCTGGGCCGCCGTCGCGCTCTTCGTCCTCTACCCGGTGGGCCGGCTGCTCGCGCTCACCTTCTGGGACGACGGCCCGACCCTGGCCGCGGTGCGCGAGCTCGTCGGGAGCTGGCAGCATCGCCGCGCGCTCTGGAACAGCCTGGTCCTGGCCGCCCTCGTGGGTGCCGCCGGCACCGCGCTGGGCTTCGCCTTCGCGCTCCTGGCGGTGCGGGCCAACCTGCCGCGCTGGGTGGGCGCGGTCCTCGACACCATCGTCCTGCTGCCGCTCATCTCCCCGCCCTTCACCGCCGCCATCGCCCTCATCTTCGCCCTGGGCCCACGGGGGCTCATCTCCTATCACGTGTTCGGCATCACCGGCCTGAACATCTACGGCCTCGGCGGCACGCTCCTGTCGGAGACGCTCACCTATTTCCCCATCGCCTACCTCACGTTGAAGGGTGTGCTCGCCAACATCGACCCGAACCTGGAGGACGGGGGCTTCAGCCTCGGCGCCCGACGCTTGCGCGTGTTCCGCACCATCACCGTCCCGCTCGCGGTGCCGGGGATCGCCAACTCGTTCCTGCTCCTCACCGCGGCTTCACTGGCCGACTTCGCCACCCCGCTGATCCTGGGCGGCACCAAGTTCCCGGTGCTGCCCACCCAGGCATTCCTGCAGATCACCGGGCTCTACGACATGCGGGGCGGGGCCGCGCTCTCGTTCCTGCTGCTGGTTCCCGCGCTGGCCGTCTTCGTGGCCCAGCGCTGGTGGACGGAGCGGCGCTCGGTGGTCACGGTGACCGGGAAGGTGGGGGCGGCCACCCGCGTGAAGAGCCTCTCGCCCGGGGCGGTGGCGGCGCTGGCCCTGGTGTGCGCGCTCACCGTGCTGCTCGTGCTGACCTTCTACCTGCTGATCGTGTTCGCCTCGATGGTGCGGGCTCTGGGCGCGGACAACAGTTTCTCCACCGCCCACTACGCCCACGTGTTCAGCGGCGGGCTCAAGGCCATCCGCGACACCCTCATCATCGCGGCGGTGTGCATGCCGGTGGGCGGACTCTTCGCGGTGGTGCTGGGCTACGTGGTGGCGCGCACGCAGTTCCCGGGGCGCCGGGCCCTCGAGTTCGCGGCCATGATCAACTACGCGCTGCCCGGGACCATCGTGGGCATCGCCTACCTGGTGGCGTTCAACGACCCGCCCCTGGCCCTGACCGGCACCGCATTCATCCTGGTGATCTGCTACGTGTTCCGCTACAGCCTGGCCGGCACCCGCGCCACCACCGCGCTGCTCGCGCAGGTGGACCCGTCCATCGAGGAGGCCTCGGCCAGCCTCGGGGCGCGTCGTGACGTCACCTTCCGTCGCGTGATCCTGCCCTTGATCCGGCCCGCGCTGCTCGCGGGCATGACGGTGCTGTTCATCCGGGCCATGACCGCGATCAGCGCCACCATCTTCCTGGTCTCGCTGAGCTGGTCGCTGGTGACCGTGCGCATCCTGGAAGGCATCACCAATCTCGAGCTGGGGCAGGCCTCGGCCTTCTCCGTGCTGGTCATCCTGCTGGTCTACGCCGCGGTCATCCTTTCCAGCCTGATCATGCGGCGGCTCAACGCGGGCAGCCTCGGCCAGGCCGGCACGCTCCTGGGCGGATGAGCGCGGCGGGCGCGCGGCTCCGGCTCGTCTCCGTCTCCAAGCGCTTCGTGCGCGCCGAGCAGGGCGTGGCCGCGGTGGACGACGTGAGCCTCACCGTGGAGCCGGGCGAGCTGCTGACCCTGCTCGGACCCTCCGGCTGCGGAAAAACCACGACACTACGAATAGTCGCGGGCTTCGAACAGCCGGACTCGGGCCGGGTCCTGATCGACGAGCAGGACGTCACCGGTCTCATGGTCTACCGCCGGAGCATCGGCTTCGTGTTCCAGAACTACGCGCTCTTCCCGCACCTCACCGTCTTCGAGAACGTGGCCTACGGCCTGCGGGTGAAGCGGCTCGCCGCGGGAGCGATCCGCGAGCGGGTGGAGCGCGTCCTCGCCCTGGTGGGGCTGCCCGGCTACGAGCGCCGCTTCCCGAATCAGCTCTCGGGGGGCGAGCAGCAGCGGGTGGCGGTGGCGCGCGCGGTGGTGGTGGAGCCGCGGCTGCTCCTCTTCGACGAGCCGCTCAGCAACCTGGACGCCAAGCTGCGCGTGCAGATGCGCGAGGAGCTCTCGCGCCTGCAGCGCCAGCTCGCCATCACCACCATCTACGTGACCCACGACCAGGAAGAGGCGATGGCCATCTCCGACCGCATCGCGGTGATGCACGCGGGCCGCGTCGCCCAGGTCGGCACCGCGCACGATCTGTACAGCGCGCCGCGCTCGGTGTTCGTCGCCCAGTTCATCGGCCGCGTCAACCTCCTGCCCGCCCGCGTGGTGCGCGCGGACGCCGGCGCCGCGGTGGTGGCGCTCTGGGGGCGCGAGGTCACGGTCCCCGCCCAGGAGCCGGCCGCAGGCGGGCAGACCGTGTCACTGGTGCTGCGGCCCGAATCGGTGGGGCTCCTGCCCGAGGGCGCGGCCGCGCCGGTGGCGGACGTCGCCATCGCGGGCGTGGTGCGGAGCCGGACCTTCCTGGGCGAGAAGGTCGAGTACGCGGTGGAGATCGCCGGCGCCGTGCTGCAGGCCGTCTCCTACGATCCGCTCCGCCACGGTCTCTTCGACGTGGGTGCCCGCGTCCAGGTCGCCTGCGCCCCCGCGTCCCTCCGGGTCCTCCGCGCCTAGCGCGTCGACTTGGCCGGCGCAGCCCTTCCCGGGGGGAGGCTCGGAGGGGGCCGTCGAGGCCCCCTTCGATGACTTAGCGCGCCATCATCTGGCGCGGAAGCCAGAGGGCGAGCTCGGGGAAGAGGAAGAGCAGGACCACCATGAGGATCATCAGCACCACGTAGGGCGTGGTGCCCACCGTGACCTCGCGGGCGGTGCTGCCCGGCATCAGGCCCTGGATGACGAAGAGGTTCAGGCCCACCGGCGGCGTGATGAAGCCGATCTCGAGCCACACCACCATGATGATGCCGAACCACACCGGGTCGAAGCCGAGGCCGGTGATGAGCGGGAAGAGGATCGGCAGGAGGATGATCATCACCGACAGCTCCTCCAGCGCGTAGGCGATCACGAGGAGGAACGAGAACACCGCGGTGAAGAAGGCCCACTTGGGCAGCCCGAGCGAGACCACGGAGGCGAGCAGGGCCTTGGGCGCGCCGATCAGAGCGATGACGTGAGAGAAGATGGCCGCGAAGATGATGATGGCCATCACCATGGAGGTGGTGCGCACGGTCTCCTCGAAGGCGCGCCGCAGGGCTACCCGCGTGAGGCTCCCCGCCCACCAGGCGAGCGCCAGGCTCACCAGGGTACCCAGCGCCGCCGCCTCGGTGGGCGTGACGATGCCCAGGTACATCGAGCCCAGCACCACCACGATCAAGATGGCGACCGGCAGCACCTCGCGCAGCGCCTCGAGCTTGGAGGCGAAGGAGCCGCGATCCTCGGCCGCGCGCGGCGCCGCCTCCGGCCAGATCATCGCGTAGACGATCACGTAGCCCGCGAAGATCAACGACAGCAGGATGCCCGGGATGATGCCCGCCATGTAGAGGTGGCCGACCGAGGTCTCGGTCATCACTCCGTAGATGATCATCGGGATCGAGGGCGGGATCAGGATGCCCAGGGTGCCCCCCGCGGCCAGCGAGCCGATGATCACGCTGCGACGATAGCCGCGGCGCTCCATCTCGGGAATCGCGATCATGCCGATGGTGGCCGCGGTGGCCACGCTCGAGCCCGACACCGCCGCGAACACCGCGCAGGAGAAGATGCTCGCCACCGCGAGGCCGCCCGGCAGGAAGCCGACCCAGCGCGCCATCGCCCGGAAGAGGCCGCGGCCGATCCCGGAGTGCAGCAGGATACCGCTCATGAACACGAAGAGCGGCACCGCGATGAACGAGAAGCTGGTGGCGTTGGACCAGGCGATGGACCCGATCACGCCCAGGCCCACCGTGAAGCCCTTGAGGTAGAGCAACCCGAGCAGGCCGACCAGCCCGAGCGAGATGGACACCTCGAGCCCGAGGGCCAGCAGGAGGAACATGAGCCCGATCAGCAGGCTCCCGAGAAGGGCGTCGGTCACCGGGGCTCCAGGGAAGGAGGCACCTCGTCGCGCCCGGCGCGCGGCCCGAGCGCGGCGCGAAGCTGGCGGCGGAGCGCACCGAGCATGACCGCGCTCATCAGCAGGAGGCCGGCCGGGATCAGCAGCATGGGCGCCCACAGCGGATACAGCATGACGGTGGACACGCGCCCGTACCGGTACGCGGTGAGCGCGGACTGGAGCGTGGTCCACGACACGATGAGGATGAACGCGATGCCCAGCACCAGGCCGCCGGCCCGCAGCCAGGCGCGCAGCGCGGGGGGCAGGTGCGTAGTGACCAGGTCCACCCGCACGTGCCCGCCGCTCAGGAAGGTGTAGGCGAGGCCGCCGAAGATCACCAGCACCAGGAGGAAGCTCGCCACCTCGTCCACGAAGAGCAGCGGCGAGTTGAAGAAGTAGCGGAGCAGGACGTCGGCGGAGATGAGCACCGCGATGGCCAGCGTGGCGATGCCGGCCAGCAGCGCGGCAACCCAGGACAGCCGCGCGATCACAATCCGAGCATCCGCCGGCTCACCTGAGCAGCCCCGCGACGACCTGCGCGAGCGCGGCCTCCGCCTTGCGCCGCTGATCGTCGGCGGTCTCCCCACCCTTGCGATGCGGGATCACCACCAGGGCCAGATCCGGCACGTTCTGCAGCCGCGCCTGCATGCGCGCCGCGTTCTCGAAGTTGTCCCAGACGATCGTCACGGTATGGATCCCCCGCTTCTCCAGCGCCGCGGCGTCGAGCACACTGCCCGACGTGCACGAGCCTCAGAGGCCGATGCCGACCACCGCCGCGCTCGCCGCCGCGGCGGCCTCGTCGATGAGGGGGCGCGGCGAGGGCGCGGTGCCGGACGGCTTCACCAGCCGCCGCACCGCGGCCCCGTGCTCGCGGCCCAGCAGCATCTCGAGGTGAGTGGTGAACGGGATGTCGAGATTGTCGTCGACCAGGGCGATGGTGGCGCCCGCGAGCGTGCGCGGCCGCGCCGGGGCGGATCCCCCGGCGCCGGGCGCGGGCCAGACCGGGCTCAGGATCTCCACGGCTCAGGCCCTCCGGATCGCACGGGTAACCGCGAAGCCCCCGAAGCCGCCCCAGCCGGGCAGCACCGCCGCGAAGTAGCTGCGGCCGCCCGCCACCACGATGTGGATGTCGTCGGGCTCCGCGGAGACCGGGATGCGGGTGGTCGGATTGTCGAGGTCGTAGCGGAGCGGGTAACGGCCGGCGTCGCGCTCCATCTTCCGGAACTGCTCGTGCACCACCCCGCACGCCCGCACCTGTTCGATCGGCCGGCGCGCGTGCTCCCAGAGATAGCGGCGGACGTCGGTCTTGGACCAGCCGCGCCGGGCGAACTCCTCGGCGTTCAGCGGGTTCAGCACCACCAGCATCTGCCCCATCACGTGCATGTTGTTGTTGCCCAGCCCACACATGGAGTCGGTGAGCACGTGGAGCATCTCCTCCGGCGTGCCGTAGCAGAAGACGCTGTGCGGCCCCTCGCACGCGAACACGGTCACCGCGTCGGACCCGGGCGGGCAGCCGCGCTCCACGTGGAGCGGCGCCCACGGATTGTCTTCCTCTTCCTCCGCGATGCAGAACGCGTACTCCCCCGGGTGGGAGAGCGTGGCCTTGTCGGTGTCCCACGGCACCGCGCCGCCCAGGTTCCACAGCGCCAGGCGCACCGCGCGCCCCACCGCCGCGTTGGCCCGATAGCCGTTGCCGAAGACCCCGTCGCGCGAGTTGAACCCGAGCTCGCGCGCGATGGGACCGTTGACGATGACGAGGGGGACGCACATGTGGGTGGTCTGGCTCACCCCGTTGAGATTGTGGGCCGGGTCGAGCAGCGCCTCCAGCGCGGCCAGCACCACCGGGAAGTGCGCGGGCAGGCAGCCGCCCATCACCGCGTTGATGGCCAGCTTCTCGACGGTCGCGGGGCCGCCCTTGGGCGGCACCGGGCCGAGACTCTCCTGCGGGTCGCGGCCCGCGCCTGCGATCATCGCCTCCACGCGCCGCCGGGTGGGCAGCACGATCGGGAGGCCGTCCGTCCAGTTCCGCTGGTAGAAGAGCTCCATCGCCTCGTCGTAGTCGTCGACGTCGAGGCGCTCCGAGATCAGGTTCATGGGCGATCGGTCTCCTGGGCCGGTAGGGCGACGGCGTATTGTCCCCGATTCCACCCGGCGCGACAAGCGACTTGGGCCCTTGACTTCCCCCCCGCCCCGCGTTATCGGTGTCGGACCCCCCCGGGATCCATGGACGAACAGGCCCTTCGGGAGATGCTCGCGCAGGTGCAGCACGGCGGTCTCACGCGCCGGCGCTTCGTGCAGGCGCTCGCCGCCGCCGGGCTCGGCGGCCCGGTCGCCGGCCACCTCCTCGGCGCGGCGGGCGCGGCCACCGCGCAGCCGCGCGAGGCCGAGTTCACGCCCACCCGGCGCGGCGGCGGCGGCACCCTCCGCATCCTGATGTGGGACGCGCCCACCCTGCTGCACCCGCACTTCGGCCGGGGCCTGCGCGACTTCACGGTCCAGCGGATCTTCTACGAGCCGCTCGCCGCTCCCACCGCCGACGGCACCTTCGTACCGGTCCTGGCCGAGGAACTGCCCTCGCGCAAGGCGGGCACGGTGGCCAAGGACGGCCAGTGGGTGACGTGGCGGCTCAAGCGCAACGTGCGCTGGCACGACGGCACCCCCTTCACCGCCGACGACGTGATCTTCAACTGGGAGTTCGCCATGGATCCCGCCACCGCCGCGGGCACCCGCGCGGCCTACGAGGATATCTCGCGAATCGAGCGGATCGACTCCCACACCGTCAAGCTTTTCTTCAAGAAGCCCCAGCCTTCCTGGGACTCCGCATTCACGGGCGGCGGGCTGCTCCCACGGCACGTCTTCGACCGGGTCAAGGGGGCCGGCGCCCGCGAAGCCATCGGCATGATTCCCGCGGTGGGCACCGGGCCCTACCGGCTCGCGGAGTTCCGGCCGGGCGACTTCATCCGCGCAGAGATCAACAAGACCTACCACGTGCCGAATCGGCCGTTCTTCGACCAGCTCGAGATCAAGTGCGGCGGCGACGCGGTGGGGGCGGTTCGCGCGGTGATGCAGACCGGGGAGTACGACTTCGCCTACTACGTGCTGGTGGAGGACGAGGTCCTGCGGCGGATCGAGCAGGGCGGCAAGGGCCGCATCCTCTCCATTCCGAGCAGCGGGGTGAGCTTCATTCAGTGCAACCAGACGGATCCGTGGCGCGAGGTGGACGGAGAGCGCTCGAGCCTCAAGGCGCCCCACCCGTTGCTGGGCGAGCAGTCGGTGCGTAACGCGCTGAGCCTGCTGGTGGACCGCGTGGCCATCCAGGAGCATCTGGTCGGGCGCACCGGCCAGATCACCGCCAACTTCCTGAACTCCCCCGACCGCTTTCGCTCGCGGAACACCACCTGGGAGTTCAGCGTCGAGAAGGCCAACGACGTCCTGGAGCAGGCGGGCTTCGTACGCGGCGCCGACGGCGTGCGCGCCAAGGACGGGCGGCGGCTGCGCTTACTCTATCAGGCCGCCGCCAACGCGACGGTGCAGAAGGTCCAGCTGGTGATCAAGCAGGCGGCTGCGCGCGCGGGCGTCGAGATGGAGATCAAGGCGATCCCGGCCTCGGTGTTCTTCGCCGCCGACGTCAACAACGTTGACACCAACGTCCGCTTCCACGCGGATCTCCAGACCTACACCGTGTTCACCGGCCTCGACCCTCAGCTCTTCATGGCCCAGTTCGCCTCCTGGGAAGTGCCCACCAAGGAGAACGGCTGGACCGGGCGGAACATCGTGCGCTGGCGGAACGCGGAGTACGACCGGCTGTGGCGCAAGGCGGACGTGGAGCTGGATCCGGTCAAGCGGGCCGCGCTGTTCATCAAGATGAACGACCTCGTGGTGCAGAAGGCGGTGGTGATTCCGGTGACGTGGCGCAACGTGCTTCACGCCGCCGCCAACAACCTGGCCGGCATCGACCTGAATTCGTGGGACTCGATCTTCGGCCGGATCGCGTACTGGTACCGGGCCTAGAATCACCTCTCACCCGCCGATCATCCCTCACCCTGCCCTCTCCCCGGAGGGGAGAGGGGGACG
>Ga0255312_1000237_pt1 | contig 10208 bp, 10 predicted proteins | sample EtOH5_T0_E5_meta_FD_202081 | JGI IMG/M metagenome (GOLD analysis project Ga0255312, IMG submission 202081) | Sandy soil microbial communities from University of British Columbia, Vancouver, Canada - EtOH5_T0_E5 | ecosystem: Engineered > Artificial ecosystem > Sand microcosm > Unclassified ...
GGGATGTACTCGCTGCTCGGGCCCTTCGTGGGTACCGCGCTCACCATCGCGCTCTCCGAGTACCTGCGCATCTACTTCGGCATCAAGCTGATCGGCATCGCGGAGACGATCTACGGCCTCCTCCTGATCATCTTCATCATCTTCCTGCCCGCCGGCATCTACGGCTCGATCCGCAACGCGCTGTTCCGCCGCCCCGCCCGATCGGCGGGCGCGGCCGCGGTCGCCGTCCTCGCCGCCCTGATCGCGGCGGGCTGCGGCGGAGGCGGCGGTCTCGTGGTGCGCGGGCAGTCGGACGCCCAGATCGCGGAGGACCGCGCCCAGTGCCTGCCCTTCGTGCAGGCCCACACCGAGACGACGCCCGAGCTCGCGGAGGCGGCGTGCCTGGTCAACCGCGGGTACCGCGCGCCTCTTCCTCTCGCCCAGGGCCCGGCCGGGATCGGCACGCTCTACGCCACCGCCAACCGGGACGCCGGCGTGATCGTCGCGGACTTCCAGGGCTGCCGGGTGGAGGCCTTCAACACCCCGATGCCCGAGAACAAGGAGAAGAAGGCGCCCTCGGGCATCTTCTCGAGCTTCTTCGGGCAGATGTTCCCACGCGGCTTCATCAAGAAGGCGCAGACGCCGGACCAGTGGGCGCTCCAGACGTTCGCGGCGTGCCTGAACCGCCGCGGCTACACCGTCTCCGACGTCACCCCCGCCCGCTAGCGACCGGAGCGCGCCTCGCCGGGTTGCCGGTGATGGGCGAATCCGGCCGCCACCACCCCCACCACGCAGACGCAGGGTAGCCAGGCGAGGACGGCCGACGATCGCCCGTGGAGGACGGTGCCGATGAGCGCGCCCGCGCCGTAGACGAGGAAGACCGAGGCGAGCAGGCGCAGATGCCGCGAGGCCGAGTCGGTCACGAGCTCCGCCATCAGGCTGGTCAGCGTGCCCGTGATGTAGGTCGACGCGACCCCGGGGACGCCGAGGTGGCGCACCGCCGCGGCCTGGATCCCCATCGCGAGCCCGGACAGCGCGATGAGCCCGAGCGTCAGGGCCTCGGGGCGGGCCCCCGGCCCCTCGGGGCGCCACATCGCCGCGAAGACGCCCAGGACCACCGCCTCGATCGCCAGCGTGGCGGTCACGATCGGCGGCCACTCCCCGCGCGCCCGGCCCCGCCGGAGCACCATGGCTCCCCCGGCCGCGCCCACGCTGAAGGTCACCAGCGCGAGGGTCGACCTGAGCGCGGCGGCGAGCTCGCCCTGGCCGACGGCGAGGGCGAGCAGCACCGTGTTGCCGGTCATCATCGCGGTGAACACGTGGCCCAGCTCGAGGTAGCTGATCGCATCGACGAGGCCGGCGCCGCACGTGAGCACGAGCAGCATGACGTCGCGGGTCGCGGTCCCCCCGGGGATCGCCTCGATCAGCTCTCCAGCGTCGCGGTCGGTCACCCGAGAACGGTACCACGGCCCCGCCGCGGGCCCTCGCGCTCCGGGGCCCGGAACGAGGGCGAGCGCGACACGACGCGCGACGTGGCGTCGCGTTGACATTGTGTTTCCTTGCATTCATATTGCCCGGCATGGCGAAGTGGCGGGTGGTGCCGGACGAGGAGCCGGCCCGGGCGGTGGTGGCGCTGGCCGACCAGGTCGAGCGCGACGGCGGCTCGGTGCTCGCCATCTATCGCGAGCCGGTGGGCGACCACTGGCAGATCTTCTGCCTCCTGCCGATCGACAAGGTCGAGCCGACCCCCTACCAGCGCGATCTCTCGCCGACGCACGTCAAGCGCCTGCAGGAGGTGGTCAAGAAGATCGACCGCTTCGTGGACCCGGTCGTGGTCATGTCGCCGCGGCCCGGGGTCTACTGGACGCCCAACGGCAACCACCGGCGCACGGTGCTGACCAAGCTCAAGGCCAAGGTCATCCCGGCCATCCTCGTGCCCGAGCCGGAGGTGGCGTTCCAGATCCTCGCGCTCAACACCGAGAAGGCCCACAACCTCAAGGAGAAGTCCCTCGAGGTGATCCGCATGTACCGCGGCCTCGTGGACGACGAGCCGCAGTCGGGCGAGGAGGACTACGCCTTCCAGTTCGAGGCGCCCCACTTCATCACCCTCGGGCTGCTCTACGAGCAGAACAAGCGCTTCGCGGGCGGCGCCTTCGCGCCGATCCTGCGCCGGGTGGACAAGTTCCTGAAGGGGCACTTCCCGAAGACGCTCAAGGAGCGCGAGGAGCGGGCCGCGCTCGTGCGCGACGCCGACGAGGCGCTCGTGGCGGTGGTGGCCCGGATCAAGAAACGCGGCATCAACCATCCCTACGTGAAGAACTTCGTCCTCGCGCGCACCACCCCGCTGACGCGGCAGCGCAAGACGCTGCCCGGCTTCGAGCAGACCTTCAAGAAGCTCGTCGACAACATCGAGGCCTTCGACGTCGCCAAGGTGCGCTACGAGGACATCCAGCGCTCCGCGATCATGGGCGCCCCCGCGGCGGGCTGAGCGCATGGCCCGGCCCCCCAAGCTCGCGGACGCGGACGTGACCCAGCGCCTCGCCGCCCTGCCCGGGTGGACGCTGAAGGACGGCAAGCTCCACCGCGAGCTCGCCTTCCCGGACTTCACCCAGGCCTTCGCGTTCATGACCGACGTGGCCCGCGAGGCGGACGCGCTCGATCACCACCCGGAGTGGTTCAACGTGTACAACCGCGTGGTCATCGACCTCAACACCCACGATGCCTCAGGCATCACGACGCTCGACTTCGAGCTGGCGCGGCGGGCCGAGGACCTGGCGCGCCGCCGCGCGCGCCCCGCGCCGTGACCGGCCGCGTCGCGATCGTCACCGGCGGCACCGGCGCGCTCGGCCAGGCGATCACCACCACCCTGCTCGAGGCGGGCGGAACGGTGGCGATTCCCTACGCGGTCCCGGCGGAGCTCGAGGGGCTCGAGGCGCGGCTGGCCCCCGAGCAGCGCGCGCGGCTTCTCGCGGTGCCCGCCGACGTCACCCGCGAGGACGCGATGGGCGAGTTCGTGCAGATGGTGCGCGACCGGCACGGCCGGGTGGACGGTCTCGTCAACGCGGTGGGCGGCTTCGCGGGGGGCGACCTGCTCTCGACGCCGCTCGCGGAGTGGGAGCGCATGATGGCGCTCAACCTCACGTCCATGGTCATCGCCTGCCGCGCGGTGCTGCCGGTCATGATCGCGGGCGGGGGCGGCCGCGTCGTGAACATCGCCTCGCGCGCGGTGCTGTCACCGCAGGGCGGCTTCATCGCCTACACCGTGTCCAAGGCGGGCGTGATCACCCTCACCCAGGCGCTCGCCCAGGAGGTGAAGAAGCACCGGGTCACCGTCAACGCGGTGCTGCCGAGCACCATGGACACGCCGGGCAACCGCCGCGCCATGCCCGACGCGGACCGCTCGGAGTGGGTCGGCACCGCGGACGTGGCCCACGTGGTGGCCTTCTTGCTCTCCGAGCGGGCCGCCGCGGCCACCGGCGCTCTCCTCACCGTCTGACCGGGGCCCCGCGATGGAGCGCTTCGATCTCGTCGTGATCGGGGCCGGCGCCGCCGGCCTCACCGCCGCGCGGACCGCGGCGGGCCTGGGCGCGCGGGTGGCGCTCGCGGACCGCGGCCCGCTCGGCGGCCTCTGCGTCAACCGCGGCTGCATCCCGAAGAAGGCGCTGGTGACCGCGGGCCGCGTGCACCGGCAGGTGCGCGAGGCGGGCGGGTTCGGCACCTTCTCGGGCCCGGTCCGGCTCGACTGGGACGCGGTGCAGCAGCGGCAGAACGAGATCGCGGACGCGCACCGGCCCGCCGCCGCCGACCTCGAGAAGCGCGGGATCCACGTGGTGATCGGCGAGGCCCGCTTCACCGACCCGCACATCGTCGAGGTCAACGGCCGCCCGCTCGGGGCCGAGCGCTTCGTGATCGCGGCGGGCTCGCGGCCGGTCATCCCCGAGGTCCCGGGCCGCGAGCTGCTCATCACCTCCGACCAGCTCCTCTTCCTCTCCGAGCTTCCGGTCTCGCTGACCTTCATCGGCGCGGGGCCGGTCGCGCTGGAGCTGGCGGGAGCCTACAACGACTTCGGCACCCGCGTCACCGTGCTTGCGCGCGACGCGGAGATCCTCCCCGGCCTCGACGCGGACGTCGCCCGGACCCTGCGCAAGCGCATGGAGGAGCGCGGGGTGACGTTCCGGCTGCAGACCGACGTGACCGGCCTCGCCCGGGCCGCGGACGGCGTGCGCATCGCCTTCTACAGCGCGGGCATGGCCAACGAGATGACGAGCCGCCAGGTGTGCGCCGCGGTCGGGCGCCGCTTCCACCCGCGGACCATCGGGGCCGCGCGCATCGGCCTCGAGATGGGACGGTTCGGCCTGCGCACGAACGCGCACCTCGCCACCTCGGTCCCGCACATCTACGCGGCGGGCGACGCGGCGGGCAATCGCCAGCTCAGCACGGTGGCCGCCCACGAGGGGCACGTCGCGGCGATCAACGCCCTGCGGGGCGACACCGAGCGGGCCGACGAGGCGGTGATCCCCCAGGTGCTCTCCACCACCCCCACCGTCGGCCTGGTGGGCATGGCCTACGGCGAGGCCCCCGCCCACGGCGTTCACGCCGCGGTGGCCCGCCACGACGCGACGGGGAGCAGCTTCAGCGTGACCACCGGCGAGGACGCGGGCTACTTCAAGCTCGTCTTCGACCAGGACTCCCAGCGGCTGGTCGGCGCGCAGATGGTCTCGCCCGCCGCGGAGGAGCTGATCCAGCTCTGCGCGCTCGCGATCCGGGCGCGGGTGCCCGCGTCCCTGGTGGAGACGCAGCTGACGGTGCACCCGAGCCGCGCCGACCACCTGATCCGAGCCTTCGCGCCCGAGCCGGGCGCGGTCCCCCGGCCCGTCGCGGACACCGGCGTAGTAGAATCGCGTCCGTGACCCGATCCGCCCGGCGGCGCGCGATGCCGTGGCTGGCCGTCGCGCTGCTCGTCTCCGCCTGCGCCGGCTCCGGCGCGCGCTCCGCGCCGCCCGCGCCGGACGCGGCCCAGGCCGAGCTGCCGGCGCCCGCGCGCCAGGTGCTGCGCAACGGCATGCGGCTCATCGTGCAGGACCACCGCGCCTCCGACATCGTGGCGCTCTACCTCTTCGTGGGCGTCGGGGTGCGGTACGAGGCGCCGGACCAGCTGGGCTACGCCCACTTCCAGGAGCACATGCTCTTCAAGGGCACCGACCGCTTCGGCCCGGGCTACGTGGACCGCACGGTGGAAGGGGTGGGCGGCCGCTCGAACGCGGTGACCTCGTTCGACTACACCTCGTTCTACCTCGTGTTGCCGAGCGACGCGACCGCCTCGGGCATCGACCTCCTCGCCGACATGGCCTTCCGGTCGAGCTTCGTCCCCGACGAGATCGGCCGCGAGCGCGAGGTCATCTTCGAGGAGGCTCGCATCGAGCAGGACAACCCGCGCTCGGCGATCGTGCGCCAGCTCTACGGCCTGGTCTTCGCGGGCAATCCCTACGGGCGGCCGGTGCTGGGCACCCGCGAGACGATGCAGGCGGCCACCCAGGAGCGGCTGCGCGCCTTCAACCGCCGCTACTACGTGCCGGAGAACATGACGCTGGTGGTGGCGGGGCCCGTGGATCCGGTCGCGGTGCGCGGCATCGTGGACCGCACCTTCGGACGCATGCCGGCCACCGGCTACAAGCCCACCCCGGCGCCCGCGCCGGCCCCGCTGACCGGCGGGGTGCGCAAGACGGTGGAGCGCGACGAGCAGCAGGCCCACCTGGCCCTCGGCTGGCAGGCCCCGCGCTCGGACGACGCGGCGGGCGACGCGGTGGATCTCCTCACCACGATCCTCGCGGGCACCGAAAGCTCGCGCCTGGCCCAGCGGCTGCGCGACCGGGAGCGGCTGGTCTCCACCGTGACCATGAGCTACTCGGCGCTCATGGGGGGCGGCATCGTGAGCCTGCGGGCGGAGCTCGAGGCCAAGGACCTGGAGCGGGTCGAGGCCATCATCCTCGAGGAGATCGCGCGGATCCAGGAGAGCGGGCCCACCGAGGAGGAGCGGCGCCTCGCGGTCACCAAGTTCGAGGCGCAGCACGCCTTCGACACCGAGACCTCCGAGGGCCTCGCCTACGCCTACGGGCTCGCCGAGACCACCTGGACGCTCGACGCCGAGCTGCGCTACGTGGACCGGCTGCGGCGCATCACCCGCGAGCAGATCCGCGACGCGGCCCGCCGGTATCTGTCGCGTGACTACGCGCGGCTGGCCTTCGTGCCGAAGCCCGGGGCTCGCTGATGCGCCCGCGCGTGCTCCTCCTGGCCGGCCTCCTCGCCCTGCTCGCGGCCCCCGCCGGGGCCCAGAGCCCCGCGGTCAGCCGGGCGCGGCTCCCCAACGGGCTGACCGTGCTGGTGCGCGAGAACCCCACCGCCCCGGTGGTCGGCGTCTCCCTGATGGTCCGCATGGGCACGCGCTGGGAGACCGCGGAGAACGCGGGCATCTCCAACCTGGTCCAGCTCATGATCGTGCGCGGTACCACCACGCGCGACGGCGGCCAGATCGTCGAGGCGGCCGACGCGATGGGCGGCAGCATCGAGGCCACCGGCGACGTGGACTACTCGGAGATCGCGGGCACCGCGCTCTCGCGCCACTGGGTGGAGATCCTGGAGCTGGTGGCCGACGTGGCCCTGCGGCCCACCATGCCGGACGGCGTGGTGGTGGCGGTGCGCGACTTCCTCCTGCGCCAGGTGCGCAATCGCGGCGACAAGCCCTACGACGTGGCCCTCGACACGCTCGCCGCGCGCGTCTTCGGCCGTCACCCGTACGGCTGGGATCCGCTCGGGCTCAAGGAGAGCCTCGAGCGGCTCGACCGCGACGCGCTCCTCGCCCACTACAAGCGGCACTACGTGCCGGGCGGCCTCGTGCTCGCGGTGAGCGGCCGCGTGAAGACCGCCGAGGTGATGGCGCAGGCCACGCGGCTGTTCGGCCCGATGCCCGCGGGGGCCGCGCCGGCGGCCGCCCCGCCGCGGCCCCCCGCGCCGGCCCCGTGGCGCGAGGCGCGCGTCGTGCCCGGCGCGCAGGCGCAGATCCTGATGGGCGCGCTGGCGCCCGCGCTCACCGACGCGGACTACCCGGCGGTCAAGGTGCTGGCGAACGTGCTGGGCGGCGGGATGGCGGGGCGCTTCTTCTCCGAGCTACGCGACAAGCAGGGGCTCGCCTACACGACGGCGGCCCAGTACCCGGCGCGCGTGGACAGCAGCTACTTCGTGGCCCAGCTCGGCACCGCGCCGGAGAACGTGGCTCGCGCCGAGGCGGCGCTCCGGGCGCAGCTCGAGCGGGTGCAGAAGGAGCGGGTCTCGGCGGATGAGCTGCGGGTGGCCAAGGCCTACGTGCTGGGCAATCTCGCGATGGACCGCCGCACGAACGCCCGCCAGGCGTGGTACCTGGCCGCCTACGAGGAGTCCGGGGTGGGCTACGAGTTCCTGGATCGCTACGCGGTGGCGGTGCGCGCGGTCACCGCCGCCGACGTGCAGCGCGTGGCCCAGCGCTACCTGGCCGTCCTGCGAACCGTCATCGTCCAGCCCACCGCCCCCTGAGGCGGTCGCCTCACGGCATCCGGGTCAGCTCGATCCGCACCGGCGAGCTGGTGTAGAGGAACTGGCCGACGAGCTTGTCGCCCTGCAGCGTGAACGTGGCCGCGAACGGCCGGCCCGGCTCGGTGCCGTTGACCCACATGTCGGTCTCGGAGACGGACAGCTCGATGGGCGAGCCGAAGGAGGAGTTCTCGCGGAGCGACAGCGGGACGCCCTCGGCCATGCGCGCGTCCATGAGCACGAGCCGGCCCTGGCCGCTACCGCCGTCGACCGTCAGCATCGCCTTCGCCACGCCGCCCCGCAGCGTCCGGGACATGCCGTACCCGCTCCAGGTCCCCTCCCAGGTCCCGGCAACATTGGCCCGCGGGGCGACGAACGGCGTGTTCCGCCCCCACCAGCCCTCGCCCTTGGCCTGGTCCATCAGCTCGGTCGTGACCTGGGGCCTGGCCCCCACCATGTTCTGCATGGAGAAGGAGAGATGGTTACCCGTGGCGTAGTGCGTCGGGTGGGCCCGCCAGACTTCCCACTCGCGGTGAGTGGCGGCGCAGCCGGTGGAGACGATGACGAGGCCCAGGAGCAGCGGCAGGAAGGTCCGGTGGCGCATTGGTGAGTCCCTCCAATCAAAATCCATGTGGAATCACAGTGTTGCACACCGGAATTTTCCACCCAAGCTATTCGAGTAGCTCCGGAAACGCACGGATGATGCGGTGCGGTACCACCGAGCAGGACTTGGGCAGCCCCTGGCCCGGCGCGTCCACCCATACCCCCCGGAGGCCCAGGCGCTGAGGGGCCAGCACGTCCCACTCGAGGTTGTCGCCGACCATCCAGGCGTCCTCGGCCTTCACCCCGAGCTTGGACAGCGCGTAGCGGTAGACGACCTCCTCGGGCTTGCCGACACCCATCTCGCCCTCGACGACGATCACGTCGAAGAACCGCTCCAGATCGTGGCGGTCGATCTTGCGCCGCTGGTGGCCGGCATCCCCGTTGGTGACCATGGCCAGCGGGACGCCGCGGGCGCGCAGGCTCTCGAGCGCGGCGATGACCCCGGGGAAGAGCGTCATGCGCTCCCAGCGGCGCTCCGCGAAGTCCGCCGCGATGCCGCCGGCCAGCGCCTCGTCCGCGCGGTTCATCCGGCCGAGCGCGTGCGCGGTGATCCGGGTCCAGGCGCGGAGCATGTCCGTGCGCTCGGTGCGGTGGCGGCCCGGGTCGCTCCAGAACCAGCGCCGGGTCTCCACGATCGCGGCCACGAGGCCGGGGGGATCGATGCCGGCGGGCCCGGCGAGCGCCTCGCAGGCGTGGAGCCAGCACTCGTCCACACCTCCCGAGTAGTCGAGCAGGGTGTCGTCGAGATCCACGAGGAGGGCCTTCAGGTGGCGGCCTCCTGGGCGGCGGCGAAGGGCGCCAGCTCGGGGCGGCACACCGCCCGGAAATTGCACCAGCGGCAGATGCGCAGCTCCTCGGTCTTCTCGAAGCCCGACTCCTCGGCGAGATTGCGCTCGGGATCCTTGAGGTAGGCCTTCATGGAGCGGACCGAGAGCCGGATGTGCTCGCGGACCCGATCCAGGCTGCCCGCGTCCCATGGATGGACGGTGACCTTGGCCTCGCGCAGGTTGACCTCCAGCAGGTCGACACGCCCCAGGTCCACCCCCAGCACGTCGAGGGCATAGAGCGCGTAGCCGCCGAGCTGCAGCCCCGCGCCCTCGCCGCTGCCGCCGGTCTTCCAGTCCAGGAGCTGCAGGCGGTCGGCGTGGCTCCAGTACCCGAAGTCGGGAGCGCTGAACACGCGGGTGCCCTCGAAGGGAAAGGAGCCGATGTCCTCGATGAAGACCCAGCGCTCGGTCGGGGTGCCCTTGATGTCGGCCAGCACGGGCAGCCGGTGGAAGTTCCGCAGGCAGCGCACCACGTGATCGCGCAGGGCCTGCCACTCGCTGTCGCGGATGGCCACGCCGTACTCGTGCTCGAACAGCGACGGCCGCTTCGGGGCCTGCCGGTAGACCCCGGCGCGCGAGCCCTTCCATTCCTCGCGCATCTGGCGCACCGTATCCTCGATGAGGGAGGCCTCGCTCAGGCCGTGGCCGTCGCGCAGGGCGAGCAGGGAGCGCTCGATCGCCTCGTGGACGAGCCGGCCCGCCCACATCTGGCGGGTGGCGAGCTGCTTGAGCATGTACAGGCGGCGGACGGCCGGGTCCGCGTCGGCGCTCCAGCCGCCCCAGGCGCCGTAGTACTGGTAGTAGTAGCGGCGGCGGCACTCCTGGAAGGCGTTGTCGCGGGTGCGCGACCAGGAGAATTCGTTGACGAGGTCGGCCACGGGTAGAGCATAGCATTGCGGGCGCGATACCCGGTCGTGGGACACTGGTGCGCAGGATCCGCCAGACCTGAGAGGAGATCACCATGCGAACCGTCATCGGAGCGCTGCTCATCGTGGGCCTCGCCACCGCCACCGCCGGCCCGATCCGGGCCCAGGGCAAGTCCACCGAGCGTCTCGGCACGGTGCGGTTCGCGACGTCCTGCGCGCCGGCCGTCCAGCCCCAGTTCGATCGCGCGGTGGCCCTGCTGCACTCCTTTCACCTGGACGCCGCGGTCGGCGCCTTCACCGACGTGGCGGCCGCCGACCCCACCTGCGGGATGGCCCACTGGGGCGTGGCCATGTCGTGGCTCGGCAATCC
>Ga0255312_1000238_pt1 | contig 10203 bp, 8 predicted proteins | sample EtOH5_T0_E5_meta_FD_202081 | JGI IMG/M metagenome (GOLD analysis project Ga0255312, IMG submission 202081) | Sandy soil microbial communities from University of British Columbia, Vancouver, Canada - EtOH5_T0_E5 | ecosystem: Engineered > Artificial ecosystem > Sand microcosm > Unclassified ...
GGCCTTGGTCAGGCGCTGACGGAGAACACCATCTACGATGCCGGGGGGCAGCTCGTGTCCGGTTCGTTCATGGATTATGCGATGCCACGCGCCGACCTGATGCCGGGGATGAAGGTCGAGCACCACTCAGTTGCCTGTCGCACCAATCCGCTGGGCGTGAAAGGAACCGGTGAGGCCGGCACGACGGCGGCGCCGCCGGCGGTTATGAACGCCATCGTCGACGCCTTGCCGAAGGGTACCAAGCTCGACATGCCGGCGACATCCGAACGCATCTGGCGGGCTTTGCGTTCTTCACAGCAGTAAGGCGTTAATCACCGTTCGGCCATTGTCATAAGGCGAGGTCGAGCTGTCGATTCGGAGAAATTCCGGTGATGCGGCTTTATCGTTTGCTGCTGTTACTGCCCGCGCTTTGCGCGCTCGGAAGTTGTGCCGATAACTTCGTTCCGAAGTCGGAACCGAGCTTCTATCGCAATCTTGCACAGCCGGGCGCCCAGCTTGATGCCGCCGCCGCGGCCTCGATGATTTCGGGGTACCGCGCGAACAATGGATTGCCTGTGGTTGCGCTTGATGCAGACCTGATGCGGCTCGCGCAAGCGCAAGCGGAAGCGATGGCCAAGCGTGACAAGCTCGATCACGGCGCCGGCAAGCCGTTCGTGCAGAGGCTGAAGGCGTCGGGTTACGATGCAAAAAGGGCGGCCGAGAACATCAGCGCGGGTTACCACACCTTGGCCGAGGCGTTCTCCGGCTGGCGTGACTCGAATCCGCATCGCGTCAATATGCTGCTCGCCGGCGCCACCCGAATGGGCATTGCGGCGGTCTACACGCCAAGCTCGAAATACAGGGTCTACTGGGCAATGATCCTCGCCGAGCCCGACGACAAGTCGGAATAGCTCAACGAGAAGCCGCCTTATGGTCACTTGGCAGCCGCCACCCGGTCGGGATAATTTTCTTGTTAGCGAGGCAGTATGACGCGCACTTTTTGGCAGGCGTTGTTCGGCGGCATTTTCTTTGTGGCGCTATTGCTGGTGGTGCAGCTGGCCATCGCAGAGACGCTTTTGCATCGCGCCGAAAATCAGGTGCCGGTGGCAATCGTTGAGATCAAGCGTCCGCCAGAGCACACCGAAATCCGCCTGCAGGCGCAAGCGCCGTTGACGAAAGTCTGCTTTGCAGCGAGCGGCCCCAACAGCCCCTATCTTCTCGCCAGCGGGCGCAACTACCGCTATCTCGGTGGGGAGAATATCACGGCCTGTCCCGAACGCCGCGACTATGCCGCCGGCGAAGTAATGGTCTTGCATTTCGAACCTCTTGCGGCCGGCTCGAGCACATTCTCGTTCGTGTCGGGTCAGGGTGGAGAAAAGCAGCCGATCGATGTCGTCTCCCCGACCACGCCGTACTGGAATTTTCTACGTGTGAGGTTGAATTGAAAGGCGGGCTGGACCTTACCTCGCTCGCTGACTAGTTTTGCGTTCCATGCCGGTTCTGCCTCGCGTCAAGGATTATGATTCGCTAATCCGCCAGTTCCGCTGGCCGGTGCCCGCCCGTTACAATATCGGCGTCGATGTCTGTGATCGCTGGGCCGAGAAGGAGCCCGGCCGCCTTGCCATTTTACATGCCAGGCCCGACGGGCGTGACGAGCAGGTCACCTATGGTTGGCTGCGCGAGACGTCCAACCGGCTCGCCAACGCACTGCAAGCCAATGGCATCAAGCGCGGCGATCGCGTTGCGATACTGCTGCCGCAGCTTCCCGAGGTGGCTGCAATTCACATCGCGATCTACAAGCTTGGCGGCGTAGCCCTGCCGCTTGCCGTGCTATTCGGGACGGACGCGCTTTCTTATCGTCTGGCGAATTCCGGCGCCGCAGCGCTGATCACGAATGCGCGCGGCGCCGAGCGCATTGCCGAAATTAGAAAGGATTTGCCTGCGCTCAAGCTGGTGCTTTCGCTCGACGGCCCATGTGACGGCGCGCTCGCTTTTGCCGATCTGCTTGCAAGGGCCTCGCCGGATTTTGCACCGGTCGACACGTCAGCCGACGACCCGGCGATGATGGTCTATACGTCCGGTACGACGGGACAGCCGAAAGGCGCCTTGCACGGTCACCGGGTGCTGATCGGTCATTTCCCCGGTGTCGAAACGCACCACGATTTTTTGCCCCAGCCGGGCGATCGCATTTGGACGCCGGCCGACTGGGCCTGGGCAGGCGGATTGCTGAATGTCCTGCTGCCCGGTCTGCACTACGGTGTGCCGGTGGTTGCGCGTCGTTTCGAGAAATTCGATCCGGAAGAGGCCTTTGCGTTGATGGCGCGGACGCAAATCCGCAACGCCTTCATTCCTCCAACTGCGCTCCGCATGCTGCGTGCCGCGCCCAATCCGAAAGGCCGCCATGTCATAAACATGCGCTCGATCGGCTCCGGCGGTGAATCGCTCGGGGCGGAAACTTACGAGTGGGGAAAGTCGGCGTTCGGGCTCGTCATCAACGAGTTTTACGGCCAGACGGAATGCAACATAGTCCTTTCCGCATGCAGCGCCATCGGAGTGTCGAAGCCGGGCGCCATTGGCAGGCCGGTCGCCGGCCATACCGTTGCGATTATCGACGCCGCGGGGAATCCGCTGAAGGCGGGCGAAACCGGGCAGATCGCGGTGAGGCGCCCTGATCCGGTGATGTTCCTCGAATATTGGCGCAACCCCGACGCCACGCGCGACAAATTCATCGGTGACTGGATGACGACCGGCGACCAGGGCGTCATGGACGAAGAGGGTTATGTCAGCTTCGTTGGCCGGGATGACGATGTCATCACCTCGGCGGGCTTCCGGATCGGGCCGGGAGAGATCGAGGATTGCCTGATCCGCCATCCAGCCGTGGCGCTTGCAGCCGCCGTCGGCAAGCCGGACGCCCTGCGCACGGAAATCGTGAAAGCCTTCATCGTGCTCAAAAACGGCTACGCGGCGTCAGACTCACTGGCGTTGGAAATTCAAAGCTTTGTGAAGACACGTCTATCCGCGCACGAATATCCGCGCGAGGTCGCATTCATCGACGACATGCCCATGACAACGACAGGCAAAGTGATCCGCCGCTTGCTGCGGCAGCGGGTGTGACGTCAGGTCAGGCCATTTCCAACTTTGCGACGTCGGCAAGAATTGCTTCGATTGCTTCGCGATCGGCGGCTCCGAGCGCGGCCTGCGGCGGCACCGGATCACCCACGGCATAGCCCTGAATTTGCAAGCCGGCCTTGATGCAGGCGGCGAGATTGAAGCGCGCGAAAGCCTCGTTGATGCGCCAAAGATCGCGTTGAAGCTTCATTGCTTGCGGCCATTGCCCGGCGCGACAGAGTTCGTAAAGCCGTACGCTCTGGCGCGGGACGATGCAGGCCGGCCCTGCCATCCAGCCGACGCCGCCGATCAGCATCACCGCGGCCGGAATATGGGCTGACGCAGAAAACACCTTCACCCGGGGCGCGCGGTTCATGATCGACAGCAGGCGCCCGGTATTGGTAGACGCATCCTTGATGTAACGGATACGCGGATGTTCCGAGAGGCGCGCGATCACGTCGAGTGAAAGGTCGCTACGTTGAAATTGCGGATTGGTGTAAAGCACGACGGGAATATCGACAGCATCGGCGATCGCGCGGAAATAGGATTCGACCTGCGTGTCCTTGAGAGGGAAGTACGCCTCAAGGATAGCTAGGATGCCGTCGGCGCCGAGTTTCTGGTAGGCCTTTGCCTGGTCAACCGCGTCTGCCGTCGCCGTTGATGCGACGCCTGCGATCACTGGCACTCGTTTTGCCGCTGCCTCGATTGTTGCCTTCACCACCACCTCGCGTTGCGCGCGATTGAGATAGGCAAACTCACCGGTCGAGCCGAGTGGCGTCAGTCCGTGCACGCCGGCCTTGATCAGGTCGGACGCCAGCTTGCCGAGCACGTCGGTGAGAATGCGGCCGCCTGCATCGATCGGCGAAACAAGATACGGAAAGACGCCGTGAAAGTCGGTCATATGTGAAACCTAAAACACCCACAGTGCGTCGGGTGGGAACTCGACATAGTGCTCGCCTGGATCGAGCGGGGCGGGAGCATAGGCGCGCACCGTGAGATTCTCACGTGCGAACACAAGCTCCCAGCGTTCGCCAAGATACATCGGGGCCTTGAGCTGCATTTTCAGCCGGTTGGGGCCGGGATTCGACGCGCAGCGCACGCGTTCAATGCGGATGATGCCGGTCGCCTTCGCTCCGGTTGCTGCTTTTGTGCGCGACATGCCGGTCAAGCGCTCGCCGAACAATTCGATAGTGGTACGGCCGCCGGAATTATCGGCCAGCGTGCCGTTGAGCCGGTTGTTGGCACCCATGAATTCAGCGGTGAACAGGGTTGCCGGCTCGTTATAAAGCGCAGTCGGCGTGCCTTCCTGCGCGACAAGTCCGGCGTCGAGCAGCACGACGCGATCGGCAATCGCCATGGCCTCGACCTGGTCATGCGTGACGTGGATTGCCGACAAGCCCAATGTGACGATCAGCGTGCGCAGCCAGGCGCGCGCTTCCTCGCGCAGCTTGGCGTCCAGATTGGACAGTGGCTCGTCGAGTAAAATCACCGACGGCTCATAAACGAGTGCGCGCGCAATGGCGACACGCTGCTGCTGTCCGCCGGAAAGCTGGTGCGGGTAACGCGCTGCAAGATGGCCGAGCCCGATCTGCGACAGTGTCTTCTCCACGCGGGTCCTGGTTTTCTCAGCCGAGACGCCGCGCAGTTTGAGGCCGTAGGCGACATTGTCGAACACTGTCCGGTGGGGCCATAGCGCGTAGGATTGGAACACCAAGCCGAGCCCGCGTTTCTCGGCGGGCAAATCGATGGCGCGCGCCGCATCGAAGAACTCGGTATCCCCGATCGCGATCGAGCCCTGGTGCGGCGTCTCCAGACCGGCAATGGCACGCAGTAACGTCGTCTTGCCGCTGCCCGACGGACCGAGCAGGGCGACCACTTCGCCCGCCGGCACTGAAAGCGAAACGCCCTTGAGAATCTCGTTGTCGCCGAGGCGGAGAGCGACGTCCTTGACGATGAGCTCAGCCATGCAGGCGCACTCCAAGGCGGACAGCGACGGCAAGGCCGACGCCAATCATGACCACATTAACGACTGACAGCGCCGACACCAGATCGACTGCGCCGGTACCCCAGAGCGACACCAGAAGCGAACCGATCACCTCGGTGCCGGGGCCAAGCAGGTAGATGCCGGTAGAGTATTCGCGCACAAAAATCAGGAACACCAGCAGCCAACTGGCCAGCATGCCGTATTTGATCAGCGGCACGGTAACATCGCGCTTGACGCGCAGGTCGGTTGCGCCGGCTGTGCGCGCGGCTTCCTCCAGCTCCGGCGCGACCTGCAGCAAGGTGCCGGAGATGAGCCGCATGCCGTAGGCGAGCCAGACAATGGAATAGGCGAGCCAGATCGAGGCCATCGTCGACTTGAGCGGCGAAAGGAACGGCACGAACAGGAATACCCATAGCAGGGCAAGGCCGGCGACGAGGCCCGGCATGGCACGCGGCACCATCACCAGATAGTCGACAAGCCGCGTCCAGCCGGAGTTCCACCGATGCACGGCAAGCGCGATCGCGGTATAGCAGGCGACGGCTGCAGCTCCGCCGATAACGCCGATGCCGAGCGTGTTGAAGATGCCGCGCACCACGTTTGGATAATCTGTGAGCTCGCGATAATGATCGAGCGTCAGCACGTCGAGCAGCCTCACGCCTTCGCCCCAGGTCACGACGAAAGAACGCAGTGTGATGCCGAAGATCGGCACGACCACGGTCACGAACAGCCATAGAACAATTCCGGCAAACGCAACCCAGCGCCAATGATGCAACGGAAGCAGTTGCGTTTTCAGACCTTTGCCTCGCATGGACACGTATCGTTGGGCCTGGCGCAGGAGCAGGCGTTGCATGAACACCAGCGGTGCGGTGATCGCGATGATCGCAACCACAACCACGGCCATCAGCTGATATGACGGCACACCCAGTTTGTTGGTGAGCTTGAACAAATAGGTCGAGAGCACCAGCAGATCCTGCGGATCGCCCAGCACCAGCGGCAGGCCGAACAGTTCGAAGCCCAGAAAGAACACGAGCACGCCGGCGAACAGGATTGCCGGCAGGATCATCGGCAGGCTGACGCTGACGGCGACGCGAAACGGGCTGGCGCCGGACACACGCGCGGCCTCCTCGAGATCGGTGCTCAACCCACGGAGCGCAGCCGCACTATAGAGGTAGACGTGCGGGACGTGCGTGAGTCCGGCAATTATGATCAGTGCCAGCAATGAATAAAGATTCCACGGAACGAAGCCGAAAAGGTCCTTCGCAAGCGTCGAAAAAATTCCGACCGGGCCTATCGCCACGACGTAGCCGAATGCAATGACCACCGCCGACACGAAGATCGGTATCAGGATCAGCGGCTCGAGATATCGCCGGCCGGGAACGTCGGTGCGAACCATCAGAAAGGCGAGCAGCGCACCGAGCGGCACTGCGATCGCAGCCATGCCGGCCGCGATCGCAACCGTGGTCCAGAACGCTTGCCAGAAATCGGAATCGGCGAGCACGAATGAATAGGCGAGCAGGCCGACCTTCGCGGAAGGGTCAAAAAACGGTGCAGTAAGGAAACTCTGGTAGACCACAAGCGAAAGCGGCGCCACCACGACAAGCGTGGTGACGCCGAGCACGAGCAAACGGTACACGACAATGGGCATGGCCGCCCTTGATCCGGCGCGCCGAAGGGCGCGCGCTATGCCTATTGTCCCTTCTTCGCCTGTTGCCACTTCGACAGGAAGGCAAGCCGTTTTGCCTGGTCGAGATTTTCCAGGAGCGTCTGGTCGATCGGAACGGGCCGCGCCTTGTCGCCGATCAGCCTCGTAACGCCTTTGATCGTCGCCTCGCCATCAACGTCTGAACGAAGCGAATAAAGATCGGCCTTGTTTGCGATGATTTCCTGTCCGCGCTTCGACAGGATGTAATCGAGAAAAAGCTTGCCGGCGTTCGGATTCTTGGCGTGCTTGGAAATGAAAGCGACGCGCGAGGTCACCATCGTATAGTCCTTCGGCAGAATGATGCCGAGGTTGGGATCCTTCTTGGAACGGCCGAGAGCGTAGGAGCCGAAGACTCCATAGGCGATCAGGTGCTCGCCCGACGTGACGCGTTCCATCATGGCGCCGGCGCTTGTGTAGAGCTTTGCCTGCGTCTTGCCCATTGCCCTGAAGAGGTCCCAGGCCTGCGGGAAACTCTTGATGTCCGCGTTGCAGAACAGATAGCCGACGCCGGACCGCTCTGGATCGTACGCGGTGATCTTGCCTTTGTAGAAATCGGCTTTGGCGTTGAGCAGCTTCAAGAGATCGGTGTGGTCTTTCGGCACATCCCCTTCTGGAACGAGGCGTTTGTTGTAGACGAAGGTGATCGGCTCGTACGTCGTGCCGTAGGCCGAATCCTTCCACACCGCCCATTTCGGCAGCGCCTTGATCTCCGGCGAGGCATAAGTCGTGGCGTGACCGTCGGCGACAAGCTTCACCTGCAGGTCCATCGCCGACGACCAAATGACGTCCGCGGTGCCGTTGTTGGCCGCGGCCTCGGCAATGAAGCGGTTATAGAGCTCGGTGGAGTTAATATCGGAGTATTCGACCTTGATGCCGGGGTAGAGCGTCTCGAAGTCCTTGATCAGCGGATTGGCGGCGACGGCGTCAGTGGTCGAGGAGATGACGATCTTGCCCTCCTTCTTGGCGGCCTCGACGATCTTGGCATAGTCCGCCGGATAACCTTGCGGGGCCTGCGCGTGCGCGGCGCTGCTGAGGGCAATTAAGGTTGCGGTGAAAACGGCGGATATGACGTGACGCATGACGACTCCCTGGCGTTTTTCGGGGGGCGCCTGCCCCCGCGGCGGCCGTTCGTGAGCGATGCTACTCCAGGGCTTCATCCACCGCCTAGGCCCACAAAAGCGAAAGCCTTGGCGCCGGGAAGATCAGCCGGCAAAGCCGCCGGTGTCGAGAAAGGCCTGCTCTCCCGGTGTCGTGCTGCGACCGAGAACGGCATTGCGATGGGGAAAGCGTCCGAACCGCCGTATGATGTCGGCGTGAATTTCCGCCCATTTCAAGCTCTCTTGGTCTCCCGCCGCCTTGTTGAGCGCGATGCAGCGCTCCTGGTCCGCGAGATTCTCCGAATGCTCGAACGGAAGGTAGAAGAAATTCCGCAGCTCTTTCGGTACCTGACTGTCGAATCCGCGGACGATCGCGCCGGCGGTGATGGCACGCGCCAGTGGGTCGGTGGCAAATGCACGCGCATCGCCGCGAAACATGTTGCGCGGAAACTGATCCAGCAAGATCAGCAATGCCAGCGCGCCTTCCGCGCTCTGCTCCCAGCCGGACAATTGCCCGGCGGCGGCGGCCTCGTGGGCGGCAAGAAATCGTTCGCGGATCTCGTCGTCGAATACCGGATCCTTCTTGAACCAGCGGTCCGGACCTGCCTTCTGCCAGAACGCCACGACGTCGGCTGCACTTGCGACCATTATGCCTCGTATCAATGGGCTGCCGGGTGCGACGGTTCATCGCGCAGGGCACGTCGCAGGATCTTGCCGACGTTTGTTTTCGGCAGTTCCTCCCGGAACTCGATCTGCTTCGGCACCTTGTAGCTGGCAAGGCGTGAGGCGAGGAAAGCGCGCAGGTCTTCGGCCGTGACATCGGGTTTTTTCCTGACCGCAAACAGCTTGCCGGTTTCGCCGGAGTGCTCGTCGGGTATGCCGACGACGGCGCACTCCAGCAGGCCGCCGTGGCTCATGGCGACTTCCTCGACTTCGTTCGGGAATACCTTGAAGCCCGACACGGAGATCATGTCCTTCTTGCGGTCGACGATACGCACGCGGCCTTGCTCGTCCATCATGCCGATGTCACCGGTGCGGAAAAATCCGTCTTTCGTCATCGCTTTCGCAGTCTCGTCGGGCCGTTTCCAGTACCCCGCCATGATCTGCGGACCGCGCGCGCAGATTTCGCCCTGCTCGCCGATTGGCAATTCACGCCCCTCGTCGTCGCGGATCGAGATCTCGGTCGAGGGCAGTGGAAGGCCGATGGTGCCGGTCCATTCACTGATGTCGCCGCGGTTGCACGTGAGCACCGGCGAGGTCTCGGACAGGCCGTAGCCCTCAATGATCGGCCTGCCGGTGGCCTTCACCCAGGCGTCAGCAACTGGCTTCTGCACGGCCATGCCGCCGCCGATCGTGCACTTCAGCATGCTCCAATCGATCTTGCCAAAATTGGGGTTGTGAAGCAGCGCGTTGTACAGCGTGTTCACCGCCGGAAAGATGTTCACCTTGTATTGCGACAACACTTTCACCAGGCCGGGAATATCGCGCGGGTTGGTGATCAGCAGGCACATTCCACCGATGCGCATGCTGAGCAGAAAGCACCCGGTCAGGGCGAAGATGTGGTACAACGGCAGTGCCGTGACGATGATCACGTGATCGACTTTCGGCGGGATATCGACCATCGGCTGATTCCACGCCTCGACCTGCAACATGTTGGCGACAAGGTTGCGATGAAGAAGCATCGCGCCTTTTGCCACGCCAGTGGTTCCGCCTGTGTATTGGAGAAATGCAATGTCGTCGGGTTCCGACGCGGAGACTTCCAGCGCCATCGTACGCCCAGCCGTAACGGCGTCGTTGAATTTTATTGCGTCCGGAATCGAGTAGGCGGGCACCATTTTCTTGACGTAGCGGACGACGGTGTTGACGATCGTGCCTTTCACCGTGCCAAGCATGTCGCCCAGGCTCGCGATTATCACATGCTTCACCTGCAGATTCGGCAACGCCTGTTGCAGCACACTGGCAAAATTCTCGAGCACGATGATGGCTTCCGCGCCCGCGTCGGTGAGCTGAAATTCCAGTTCGCGTGGCTTGTAGAGCGGGTTGACGTTCACGACCGTGCAGCCGGCGCGCAGGATGGCGGCGATGGCAACCGGATATTGCAACACGTTGGGCATCATGATGGCGACGCGCGCGCCACGTTTCAGGCCCCGGTTTTGCAGCCAGGCTGCGAGCGCGCGCGATGACTCTTCGACGTCGGCATAGGTCAGAGACTTGCCCATACAAGCACAGGCTTCGCGGCTGGCGTATGTCCGGAAGCTTTCCTCAAACATCGTGATCAGCGACGGGTAACGCGCTACATCGATCTCGCTGGGTACGCCCGGCGGATAATGCCG
>Ga0255312_1000240_pt1 | contig 10188 bp, 7 predicted proteins | sample EtOH5_T0_E5_meta_FD_202081 | JGI IMG/M metagenome (GOLD analysis project Ga0255312, IMG submission 202081) | Sandy soil microbial communities from University of British Columbia, Vancouver, Canada - EtOH5_T0_E5 | ecosystem: Engineered > Artificial ecosystem > Sand microcosm > Unclassified ...
CCCGGGAATTGGTTCCGCGCGATTCGGTACCCTGGTTCAGCAATTCGAATCTCCGAGCGGCGCCCTGACGGCGCCGTTCGCGCTCTTGGCCGCGGTTCCCGGGATGTCGCTCGCCGCGGCGACTGCCGTTACCCAGGCCGATCGGACGGCCGGTTCCCGTGCCCTGGCGGCGCTCGAACGAGCCGGTGGCCGGCTTCTGCTCCCCGAGGATTCCGAGTTTCCCGCGCCGCTCCGCGACATTCCGGAGCCGCCCACCTGCCTGTTCGCGCGCGGGAACCTTGCCCTGCTCCGGCGGCCGGCGGTGGCGATCGTCGGCAGCCGCGATCATTCTCCCTATGGCGCCGAAGTGTGCCGCGGCCTGGCGCGCGCCGCGGCCGACGCCGGACTTGCCGTGGTCAGCGGCATGGCGCGGGGACTCGATGCGGTCGCTCACACCGGGGCGCTCGAGGGCGGCGGCGCAACCATCGGTGTGCTGGGCAACGGGCTCGGCGTCATCTATCCGGCCGCCAACCGCCGGCTCTACGAGCAGGTCGAGCAGCACGGGCTGCTGCTCACCGAGTTTCCCCCTGGCGAGCGGCCGAACGCGGGGAGCTTTCCGCGCCGCAATCGGCTCATCAGCGGGCTGGCGCGGGTGACCGTCGTGGTCGAGGCAGCGATAAAGTCGGGCGCCTTGCAGACCGTCGCCTGCGCGCTGGAACAGGGCAGGGAGGTGTTGGCGGTCCCGGGGCCACTCACCAGCCCGGTCTCCACCGGGACCAACGGCCTGATTCGCGACGGAGCGGAACCGCTGCTCGAGCTGTCGGATCTGCTTCGGCACTACCCTGAGTTGGCGTCCCGCCCCGCCGGAACCCGTCCGGAGTCCGAGGGAATCATCCCACCGCTCGAGCGCCGGCTCATCAACGCGCTCTACCAGCAATCGCTGCCCGCGGAGCGGCTGGTCGAGCTGACTGGCGCGCCGGTCGCCCAGGCGCTCGACGCGCTCTCGGCCCTGGAGCTGCGCGGAGTGGTGACGCAGGAGAGCGCAGGCCACTACCGGCTGGCCCAGGACCGCCTCTTTCGCTGAGCGCGGCGATATTCCCCGGGTGCACCTCTACATCCACGTCCCCTTCTGTGCCCGGCGCTGCAGCTACTGCGACTTCGCGATCGCGGTGCGGCGCGAGGTGCCGTCGGAGGCATTCGCCGCCGCGATCCGGCGTGAATGGGAGGGGTGGCAGGACGATCCCGCCTGGGCCGAGTCGCCGCTGCTCGAGACCATCTACTTCGGCGGAGGAACGCCCTCCCGCCTCGCCGCCGACCAGCTCGCCGCCCTGCTGCTGCGATTCAGACAGGATCGCCCCGTCGCCGCCGACGCGGAGATTACGCTGGAGGCCAACCCCGACGACGTCGGCGCCGCCGATGCCGCGGCGTGGGTCGCGGCGGGTGTCAATCGCGTCTCGCTGGGTGCCCAGTCGTTCTCGCCGCGGGCGCTCGCCTGGATGCACCGGACCCACGACGAGGCCCAGATAGGCGAGGCGGTTCGCACCCTGCGCGAGGCCGGGTTGAACAACCTGTCGCTCGATTTCATCTACGCGCTCCCCGCCGACATCCCGCGGGACTGGAATGCCGACCTCGATCGCGCCCTGGCGCTCGAGCCGACCCACCTATCCCTCTATGGGCTCACCGTCGAGCGCGGAACGCCGCTGGGACACTGGACTGCGCGCGGCGAGACGATAGTGGCCCCCGACGAGCGCGCCGCCGAGGAGTTCCTGGCCGCTCATCAGCGAGTAACGGAGGCGGGCTTCGAGCATTACGAGGTTTCCAACGCCGCGCGCCCCGGATTCCGGGCACGGCACAACTCCGCCTACTGGAAGCGCAGGCCCTTTATCGGGCTGGGTCCTTCCGCACACAGCGGCTTCGGAGCGTTGCGGGCGTGGAACCTGCGCGAGTGGGAGGAGTACCGCCGCCGCAGCGAAGCGGGAGAATCGCCGCGCTCGGCGGCGGAAACCCTCACCCCTGAGCAGGTTGCACTCGAGGAGCTCTACCTGGGTTTGCGAACTTCCGAGGGTGTGGAGGCAGGACGGGTCCCGCCCGAGCATGCGCAACGTTGGCGCGGCGCGGGCTGGGCAACCGAGCAGGGGGAACGGCTCCGCCTGACCCCCGAGGGATGGCTTCGGCTCGACGCGCTGGTGGCCAGCCTAACTCATTGCTAGTTTTTCTGTTATGCAGAGCTCCGAAGTCCTGAGCGATCGCCAGTTCCGCGTGCTCGAAGGGGTCATCCAGATCTACGTCGAAACCGCCCAGCCGGCCGGAAGCGAGGCGGTCGCGCGGCGTTCGCGACTGGGGATCTCTCCCGCGTCAGTCCGCAGCACGATGTCGGAGTTGGAATCGCGCGGCTACCTCTTTCACGTCCACACGTCCGGGGGCCGGATTCCGACCGAGCGCGGCTACCGGCTGTACGTCAACCGGCTGATGCGGCCGGCGCCGGTCCCCAAGAGCGCCCGGGTCAAGCTGGCCAGCGAAATCGTTCCCGCCGCGCGCAACCCGATCGAGGAGATCCTCCGGCGCGCGGCCCAGGTGCTCGGGGTGCTGACGCAGGAGCTGGGCATAGCGATCGCACCGACCCTCGACGAGCTGGTCCTCGAGCGGCTCGAGCTGGTGCGGGTCAGCAGCGAGCGCCTGCTCGTGGTGCTCACGCTGCAGAGCGGGCTGGTGCGCACCATCTTCGTCGAGGTGCCGGCCGCGGTCGCGCCCGAAGCGGTCGAGCACGTCTCCCGCATCCTCAACGAGCGGCTGGCCGGACTCCCCCTCGGTGAAATCCGCGGCAGCCTGTCCGAGCGACTGCGCGACGCCGGCGGCGTCGGCAACGGCGGCGGCCTGCTCAACATCTTCATCGCCGAGGGCGAGGACCTGTTCGATCTCGCGGGGGCGGGCAGCGTGGTGCTGGGCAGCGCCCAGCCGCTGGCCGATCAGCCCGAGTTCGCCTCCAACGAGCGCATGCGCCACCTGCTCGACCTCACCGAGCGGCGCGACGTGCTGCGGCGCGCCTTCGAGGACCGCCACGGCCGCGGGCTCACCATCACCATCGGCAGCGAGAACAGCGACCCCCGCCTGGCCGACTTCACCCTGGTGACTTCGGCCTATCGCAGCGGCGGGTTGAGCGGAGTGATCGGGGTGATGGGCCCGATCCGCATGCCCTACGACAAGATCATCGGCCTGGTGGAGCACACCAGCCGCATGGTGGAAGGATTGATGGAGTGAGCGATTTCTACGAGCTGCTCGGCGTCGGGCGCGACGCCGGCGAGGACGAAATCAAGCGGGCCTATCGCCGGCTGGCGATGGAATACCACCCCGACCGCAACCCGTCCCCCGACGCGGCCGCGAAGTTCCGGGAGATCGCCGAGGCCTACGAGGTGCTGGTGGACGCCGAGCAGCGCGCCCGCTACGACCGTTACGGCGAGGCGGGCCTGAGTGGCGGCGCCGGCGGGTTCCACCACGTCGACCTCGCCGAGGCGCTTCGCATCTTCATGCGCGACTTCGGCGGCATGGGCGGGCTGGGCGGTCTCGAATCGCTGTTCGGCGGGGGCGGCAGTCCGGCCGAGTCGCGCCGCGGGCAGGACATCCGCGTCACCGTAAAGCTCACGCTCCAGGAAGTGGCCACCGGCGCCAAGCGGGTGGTCAAGCTGAAGACGCAGCTGCGCTGCGAGACCTGCGGCGGCAGCGGGGGCGCCAAGGGCAGCCGGCCCACCAGCTGTACCACGTGTGGCGGCAGTGGCGAGGTGCGTCGAGCGGCCCGCAGCGTGTTCGGCCAGTTCGTCTCGGTCGCCGCCTGTCCCACCTGCGGCGGCGAGGGCGCCATCATTACCAATCCCTGCGAAGTCTGCCGCGGCGAGGGCCGGACCCGGGGCGAGCGCTCCGTCAGCGTGGACATTCCCGCTGGGGTGTCCAGCAACAACTACATCACCCTGCGCGGCCAGGGAGCCGCCGGGCCCCGCAACGGTCCCAACGGCGATCTCCTGGTCATCATCGAGGTCAAGGACGACGAGCGCTTCGAGCGCGTCGGCGACGACCTCAGCCTCGATCTCCCGCTCTCCTTCAGCCAGGCGGCCCTGGGTACCAGCGTCACGGTTCCGACCCCCTACGGCGACGAGCGGCTCGCCGTCCCCGCGGGCATCCAGTCGGGCACCGTGCTGCGGGTTAAGGGCAAGGGGCTGCCGCGGCTGGGCCAGAGCGGCGCCGGCGACCTCAACGTCCGGATCCACGTCTGGACGCCCGAGACCCTCACCGGCGAGCAGCGCCGCCTGCTCGAGGAATTCGCCAAGATCGAAGGTGCCCCGCCCAAGCAGAGCACCGGCTTCTGGTCCCGCCTCAAGGAGGCGCTCGGCGCATGAGCTGGTGCGCCGTGGACGTCAGCGGCCCGGCCGACGATCGTGACGCGATAGCGGCCTGGCTGGTGGGACGGACCGGGCAGGCGGTGGAGGAGCGGGACGACGGGACGCTGGTCGGCTTCGCCGAAGACGAGCGCGAGGCGGGCGCGCTGCTGCGCGAGCTGCAGATGGCGTTCGGCCCCCGGGTCGGCGCCGCCTCGCGCGCCGTGCCCGAGCTGGACTGGCGGCTGCGTTGGCGCGACGGGTTAGGCCCGCGCCGCCTCGGACGCCTCACCGTCACGCCCAGCTGGGCCCGCGACACCGCTCCGGACGGCCCCACCGTCGTCATCGATCCCGAGACCGCGTTCGGCACCGGCGAGCACGGCTCCACTCGCGGCGCCCTGCTGTTGCTCGATCGCGTCATCCATCCCGGCGACCGGGTGCTCGATCTGGGGAGCGGCAGCGGCATTCTCGCGATCGCCGCGGCGCGGCTCGGCGCGACCCGCGCCACCGGCATCGATCTCGACCCCGAGGCGGAGCCGATCGCGCGCGCCAACGCGGAGCGCAACGGCGTCGCCGAGCGGGTGCGCTTTCTCACCGGAGACGCCGCGACCCTCGCGCCGCTCCTGGGCCCCGTCGAGCTGCTGCTCTCCAACATCCTGCGCTCCCTCAACCAGGAGTTGCTTCCCGCGGTGCGCGCCTGCCTGGCCCCCGGCGGCGGCGCGATCTTCGCCGGCATGGAGCACACCGAGCGCGGGCTGTTCCTCGCCGCGCTGGGCAGTGCCGGCTTCCGCGTGGTGGACGAGGCGGTCGACGACGGCTGGTGGGGCGTCGGGACGCGGGTGACCTGAGGTGCATTCGGTGCTGGTGGCCCCGGGGACGCTGCTCGCCGGCGCGACGCTGCTGCTGGAAGAAGAGGAGCGCCACCATCTCCGGGTCCGCCGCGCGGGGCTCGCCGAGCCGGTGCGGGTGCTCGATGGTGTCGGGCACATCGCCGAGGGTCGCCTGGTCGAGGGCCGCAACGGCTTCGACGTGCGGGTGGGAACGGTGCGCGAGGTCCCCGAGCCGCCCGCCTTCGTGCTGGTCGTCGGCGCGGGCGACAAGGAGCGCTTCGGCTGGCTGGCGGAGAAAGCCGCGGAGCTCGGCGTGACCGACCTGGTTCCGCTCAAGACCGACCGCACCCGCAGCGTGGCCGCGGGGATCCGCGAGGGTCACGTGCTGGCGCTGCAGCGCCGCGCCCGCCAGGCCATCAAGCAGTCGCGCGCCGCCTGGGCGCCGCGGGTCCACCCGCCCGAAGGTCCCCGCGACGCGGCGGCCCGCGGCGCCGGCACCCGCCGCTGGCTGGCCGACGGGCGCGCGGAGCCGCCGCCCGCGGTGCCGCCCGAGGATGCGCTCACCGTCGTCGTCGGCCCGGAGGGCGGGCTGATCGCCGCCGAGCGGCAGATTTTCCTGGCCGCGGACTTCACGCCGGTGCGGCTCGCCCCCGATCTGTTGCGCTTCGAGACCGCCGCCCTGGCCGCCGCCGCGGTGGTGGCCAGCCAGCGTCCCCGGAGGACCCATGACTGATTGCATTTTCTGCCGCATCGCCGCGGGAGAGATCCCGGCGAACATCGTGGCGCGCAGCGAGGACGCCGTCGCCTTCCGCGACCTCAACCCGCAGGCGCCTACCCACGTGCTGGTGGTCCCGCTGGCCCACCTGGCCAATGCGGCCGCCGCCGACAGCGAGGCGGGGGAGCGCGTGTTAGGGCACACCCTCCGGCTTGCGGTCCAGGTCGCCGCCCAGCTCGGCCTGCTGCCGGGCGGCTATCGCCTGGTGCTCAACAACGGCAAGGACGGCGGCCAGTCGGTGGACCATCTGCACGTTCACCTCCTCGGCGGCCGCCGCCTGGCCTGGCCCCCCGGATAGCCCCGGGCCGGCTTCTCTTGCTTCTCGAAGCCAGCTCGGCTATGTTGCACTGTCTCAACCACTTACGCGATAAAAGTGACGCAAAGTCGCAGGGAAGAGCAGGCTGGTGAATAACTTTCTCCTGATGGGAGTCCAGGCCGGATGACGGCCCTGGTCTCCTCGGCGGTACAGGACGGGGTGTCGGCGCACCGGAGCGCCGGCACCCCGTCCCCTTTGGGGCAGGAGGCAGTCGGTGCCGCGCTCGAGGTGCTGGAGTTTCAATGCGCGCTCGAGCTGGTCGCCGCCCACGCGGCGGGCCCGCTTGGCGCGGAGCGGATCCTGGAGCGGCGACCGTCAGGAAGCCTGGACTGGATCCGCGCGCAGCTTGCCCCGGTGGCCGAGCTGCTCGGCTTTTTCGCCGAGGGCGGCGACCTGGACGTGAGCGCGGTCCCGCCGCTCGCGGCGGTGCTCTCCCGGCTTCGGCTCGAAGGCAGTGTGCTCGAAGGCCTCGAGCTGGTCGCGATCCAGCGCTCCCTCGGCGCCGCGCGCGCCGCCGCCGCCGAGCTCCGCCGCATCGCCGCCGCCGCTCCGCAGACCGCCGGGCTGCTCGCCCCGGTACCCGAAGCCGGCCTGGAGAAGCGGATCGACCAGGTCGTCAACGAGAGCGGGGAAGTCCTCGATTCGGCGAGCCCCGCGCTGCTGCGGGCGCGGCGCGAGGTGCAGGCCACGCGCGAGCGGCTGGTCAAGCAGCTCGAGGGTATGCTGCGCGACCCCGGCGCCGGCGTCACCGTGCGCAACGGACGCTACGTCATTCCGGTTCGGCGGGACTCTCGCGCGCGGCCCGAAGGCATCGTGCACGACGAGTCCGCCAGCGCCGGCACCCTCTTCATCGAGCCCACCGCGGCGATCGAGCTGGGCAACGCCCTCCGCGCGGTGATTGCCGACGCCGAGCGCGAGGCGCTGCGGGTGCTGCGCGAGCTGACCCAGCGTCTGCGCCCCCACGCCGACGGGCTGGAGCAGGCGCACGCGATGTGCGTTGCGCTCGACGACCTGGTGGCCCGGGCGCGCTACGCCCGGGCCGCGCGCGCCACGGTGCCCGCGTTGCTTGCCGCCGGCGCCGGCCTCACCCTGCGCGATGCGCGGCATCCCCTGCTGCTCGGGCGCGGCATCGCGGTGGTCCCCTTCGACCTCGAGCTCGACGCCACGGAGCGCACCCTCGTCATCAGCGGGCCCAACGCGGGCGGCAAAACGGTGCTGCTCAAGACGGTCGGGCTCGCCGCGGCGCTGGCGCAGTCGGGCGTCGTGCCGCCGCTGGGCGCGGGCAGCGCCCTGCCGCTGTGCGAGCGCATCGTCGCCGATATCGGCGATCACCAGTCCATCGCGGCCGATCTTTCCACCTTCAGCGCGCATGTGGCGGTGCTGCGCCGTACCCTTGATGCGGCCGGCCCCGCCACCCTGGTGCTGATCGACGAGATCGGCAGCGGCACCGATCCCGCCGAGGGCGCCGCGCTCGCGGGCGCCGCCCTCCGCGCGCTCACCGCGCAGGGTGCCCGCACCATCGCGACCACGCACCTGGGCGCCCTCAAGGCCCTGGCGACGCAGACCGCCGGCGTGGTCAACGGCTCGCTGCAGTTCGACGCCGAGCGGCTGGAGCCGACCTTCCGGTTCCGCAAGGGCATGCCGGGCCGCTCCTATGGGCTCGCCATCGCACGGCGGTTGGGGGTCGCCCCCGCGGTGCTGGCCGACGCCGAGGCGCGGCTCGGCGCGGAAGAGCGCTCGCTTGACGCGCTGCTCGAAGCGGCCGAGCTGCGCGAGCAACGGCTCGCCGCCGACCAGATCGCGCTCGGCGACCGGCTGGCGGACGCGGAGCGTGAGAATGCCCGGCTGGCCCGCGAAGCCGGACTGCAGAGCGCGCGCGAAGCGGAGCTGCGGGCCAGGGAGAAGGACGCCGAGCGCAAGGCCCGCCAGGAAGCGCGGCGCTTTCTGCTCGACGCCCGCGAACGGGTCGAGGCCGCCCTCGGCGCCGCCGCGGCCGCGCAAGGCGAAAAGGAGGCCACCGAGGCGCGCCGCCGCCTGGAAGCGGCGATCCGGCTCGAGGGCGAGGCGCTGCGTGGCCTGGAGGAGCCCGAGCCGGCAACGACGCCCGGGAGCGCGGAATCGATCGCGGTGGGGCAGCGGGTTAGGCTCCCCGCCGGGGGCATCGGCAAGGTGCTGGAGCTGCGGGGGGACGGCACCGCCGTGGTCGTCGCGGGGACGGTGAAGATCGTGGTGCCGATCGAGGGGATCAGGCTGGCAGGCAATCCGGCCATCCGGCAATCAGGGAATCAGGACATCAGGCAATCCGGCAATCCGGGGGCGCATCGATCCCCTGATCGCCTGATTGCCGGATCGGCTGATTCCCCTTCGGAAATCGACCTCCGCGGCTTCCGGGTCGACGAGGCCGAGGCCGCCACCATCGCCGCGCTCGACGCCGCCGTGCTGGCCGACCACCCCTTCCTCCGCATCATCCACGGCATGGGCACCGGCGCGGTGCGTGAGGCGGTGCGCCGGGTCCTCGCCGCCGACCGCCGGGTGCTCAAGTTCGATTTCGCCCCGCGCCAGCAGGGCGGCACCGGCGTCACCATCGCGGAGTTCGGCGCGTGAGCATGATCCCCGACGACCTCATCGAGCAGATCCGCGACTCCGCCGATCTGGTCGAGCTGATCGGCGAGGCGGTGCCGCTCAAGCGCCAGGGCTCCGACTGGCGCGGCCCCTGTCCCTTCCACGGGGGCACCCACCGCAACTTCGCGGTGATCCCCAAGAAGGGGATGTACTACTGCTACGTCTGCCATGCCGCAGGCGACGTCTTTACCTACCTGATGAAGCGCCAGGGGCTCGACTACCCCACCGCGGTGCGCGAGGTGGCCCGCCGCGCCGGCATCGTGGTGCCCGAAGGCGGCCGCCGCGAAGGCCCCGACCCGCGCGAGCCCCTGTTCACCGCCGTCTCGGTCGCGCAGGAGTGGTTCGCCGCGCGGCTCCGTGAGGACGCCGAGGCCGACCCCGCGCGGAGCTACCTCAGCAGCCGCGACATTCCGCTCGAAGCCGCCGGCGAGCACGGCCTGGGCTACGCCCCCAGGGGCAACCAGTTCCGCGACGCCATGAAGCAGCTCGGCATCGAGGAGCGCATCCTGCTGGAGGCGGGCCTGCTGCACCAGCGCGAGGACAAGAGCGTCGGCGCGCGTTTCCGCGGCCGGTTGCTCTTTCCCATCCACGACCTGCGCGGCCGCGTGGTCGGCTTCTCCGGCCGTGTCCTCGGCACCGGCGAGCCCAAGTATCTCAACTCGCCGGAGAGCCCGATCTTCCACAAGGGCTCGCTGCTGTATCACCTGCACGCGGCCAAGCACGCCATCCGCAAGGAGGAGTTCGTCCTGCTGGTCGAGGGCCAGTTCGACGTGCTGCGGCTGGTGCTCGCCGGTATCGACCACGTGGTCGCGCCGCTCGGCACCGCGCTCACCCCCGACCAGGCCGCGCTGCTGCGCCGCTTCGCCCCGCTCGCGATTCTGCTCTACGACAACGACTCGGCGGGGCTCAAGGCGACCTTCCGCGCCGCCGACGAGTGCCTGCGTCACAAGCTGCGCGTCAAAGTCGCGACGCTGCCCGACGGCGAGGATCCCGACAGCCTGGTGCGCAAGGGCGGCGCCGACGCGCTCGCGCCCATCCTGCGCGACGCGATCGACGCGCTGGACCGCAAAATCCAGCTGCTCGAGCGCAAGGGCTGGTTTGCCAGCCTCGAGCACCGCCGCGAGGCGCTGGATCGCCTGCTGCCCACCGCGCGCGCCGCGGCCGACCCCATCGCGCGCGATCTCTATCTGGCCCGCATCGCGGAAGTGACCGGGGTGACCCGCCAGGTACTGGAGCACGAGTTGGCCGCGCGCCCCGAGCGCCCCCTGCCCGCCGCACCTCGCCCCGAAGACCGGCCCC
>Ga0255312_1000242_pt1 | contig 10155 bp, 7 predicted proteins | sample EtOH5_T0_E5_meta_FD_202081 | JGI IMG/M metagenome (GOLD analysis project Ga0255312, IMG submission 202081) | Sandy soil microbial communities from University of British Columbia, Vancouver, Canada - EtOH5_T0_E5 | ecosystem: Engineered > Artificial ecosystem > Sand microcosm > Unclassified ...
GCGGGCGAGCCGGGCAAGCTGGGTTTCCCGGTTGGCCGGATGCCGGGCGATCCACAGGCTCCCGGCGGCGATGCCCAGCAGGAAGGCCAGCAGCATGTCGCCGAAGGCGTAGGCGCTGGTCCCGACGACGACGGCCAAGAGGTGCGTCCACACCACCTCGTAGGCGAGGGCGATGAGCCCGGTGGCGAACGCGGTGGCGAGCAGGATGCGGTCCAGCCCGCGCGCCGGGCCGTCGGGAAGGGCTGCCCCGGCTCGGGCCGGTTCGGCCGTGAAGGGGGGGTCGCGGGTTCCCTCGACCCGATCCAGCCGGAAGGCGCGCCGGCCGACGTACAGGTTGAGGAGTACGCCGGCGGTAATCGCGCCGTAGATCCCGGTCCAGGGTACCAGGAGGTAGTTGGCCGCGAAGGTGCCGGCCGCCGCCCCGAACGTGTTGACCGCGTAGAGCCGGGCGACCGTCGCACCGCCGCCTTGCCCGAGGCTCGCGAAGTGCCGGGCCAGCAGCGGCAAGGTCGCCCCCATGAGTGCCGCAGGCACCACGACCACGGCGCCGCCGAGCAGGAAGCGAACCAGGTTGAGCTGGGCCGGGGAGAGCGGCGCGACGTGATTGAGCCCGACGTAGCTCTCCCGCACGACGCTCATCAGGAACGGCGCCGCGAGCATGTACCCCGCGATGGCGATCTCGATCCAGGCGTAGACCCGCAGTGGACGGCGAGTCCGGTCCGCGAACCGGCTGACGATGGCGCTGCCCAGCGCGAGGCCCCCCATGAACGCGGCCAGCACCGTCGCGGCAGCATAGGCCGTGGTGCCGAAGATGGTGCCGAGCAGTTTGGTAAAGACCAGCTCGTACACCAGGCCGGTGAGCCCGGAGAGGAAGAAGAGCGCGACCGGAGTCGCCGGACGCCGGAGGAACCAGCGGGCAGAAGCGGTCATCCCTGCGATTCCGCGAACAACGCGCGCAACGCGGCGACGGTACGGCGTCGATCGAAGTGCGCTGCGACCGAAGGGCGGGCGTTGGCCGCGAGCCGGCGGTACAAGGCCTCATCGTCCAGCACCTGCTCGATCGCGCCGGCGAGCGCGGCGGCATCCCCGGAAGGGACCAGCAGGCCATTCTCACCGTCCCGCAGCACCTCGGGAATTCCGGTGACGGGTGTGCTGATCACCGGAAGCCCGGCGCTGAGCGCTTCGGTGAGGGACACCGGCAGGCCGTCGGCGTCGCCGTTCGCCGCGACCTGGCAGGGCAGGACAAACAGGTGGGCCCTCCCGTAGTGGGCCCGCACGACCGCCTGGGTTGCGGCGCCGAGCAGGTGGACGCGGTCTTCCAGGTTGGCCTCCCGGATCTGGGCCTCGAGCCGTCCTCGCAGCACGCCCTCCCCGATAATCTCGCACTGGACCGCGCGGTGACGATCGCGCAGCAGGCGGCAGGCTTCCACCAGAGTGCCGACACCCTTCTTCTCCACCAGGCGGGCGACGCACAGGATGCGGAACGGCAGGTCGGGCGCCGGTCCCGGGAGAAAGCGTTGCATGTCGATCCCGGTGCGAATCAGGTGGACGCGGTCCCGGGCTGCGGGTTCGATCTCGGCCAGAAAACGCATGTTATACTCGCTGACGGTGGCGACGAACCGCGCGGACGCCAGCTTGCGCGCGAGGAGCGTGCGATTGACCCGCTTCCTGAAGAGGTCCATCGCGTAGGCAGTGAAACTGTACGGAACTCCGTTCAGCTCCGAGGCGAGCATCGCCACCAGAGCCGGATGATGGGCGAAGTGGGCATGGAAGTGAGTCACGCGCAATCGCCGCGCCTCGTTCGCCAGGTACCCCGCCTGCACGAAGCGCCAAAGGGAGGACAACCCCGATCGTGCGGCTCGCGCGAGCGCTCGCCGGTACGCTACGGGGGTCGTCCGAGCCAGCGCGGCGTGCCGCCCGAGCAGCCGGTCGACCCGGCCCGGCAGGTAGTGAACCGCAGTCTTGAGCTTGCCGAAGTCCTCGTGCAGGAGGGTGTCGGTCCGGGGCGCCAGCGAGAAGATGTGGAGCGGGACCCCCTGTGCCTCCAGCTCCAGCAGCTCATCGAGCACGAAGGTTTGCGAGAGTACCGGGAACTGGCTCAGCACGTAACCGATCATGACGACCGTGCCGTCGCCGCATCTGCCGGGACCCGGGGCAGCCGCTGATGGAGCCGGAACAGCCTGACGCCGCCCAGAAACAGCAGGATGAAGAGGCCACCCCGCGCCGCCAGCTGCAGCAGCGGCCCGCCCGGCGCAACACCGGCGAGGGCGGTCACCGCCGCTGCCCCCGCCGCCACGGCGAGCACGCGCAGGTAGACCGCCCATGGAAAAACCTCCCGGAGCGGCAGCTGCACGACCCGGGCAATCCGCACCAGCGCGAAGGCCCAGGACAGCAGATTCGCCGCGACCGCACCGGCCGCCGTGCCCACCATCCCGAACGCGAGCGTCAGCGGGAGGCTGATCACGACGTTCCCGCCCAGCAGAACCAGGCTCGCCAGCCACAATCCCCGGGTGTCCCCGGCGGCACGGAGGATGCCTCCGTATTCGGTGACGCGGTGGAGCAGAATCAGGGTGAAAACCTGGAAGGGGAGCACCGCGTCGACGTAGCTCCGGGTGAACAGCAGCACCAGCAACTGTGGCGCGCACAGGATGATACCGACCACCGCCGGCAGCACGATCAGGGACGCCCGGGCCGCCGCGGCCAGCCAGTAGGAGTGGGCCACGCCGGTCCGTCCGGAGTGGAACGCCGCGACCAGCCGGGTGGCGAGCACGGCCCCGATGGCGTACGGCAAGATGGGAATCAGCGGGACTTCCGTCGCCGCGATCGCATAGGCTCCGAGGCTCAGCGGCTGCAGCCCGGCCACCATCCACTTACCCACGTCGCGGTTGATGAGCGTGGTCGCGAGGGAGAATCCGAGTGGCAAGGTGTACCTGACCTGCTCGCGAATCGAGCCGGGATCCAGGCGGATGGCCCCGGGGGGCGTCACCCAGAACAGCAGCGCGGCTGAGCCCACCAGCTTGATCGCCGCGTAGGCTACCAGCCCCAGCGCCGCGCCGCGAAGGCCGAAGCCCAGCCCGATCGGCAGCGTCACGGCGAGCACGCGGAGGAGGGAGGTTGCCGCCAGAAAGCCGGCGGACGCGCCCACTCGCTCCGCCGCGATAAGAATCTGCGGCGATCCCAGGGAAGGGACCTCCAGCAGCACGGTCAGCGCCAGCCAGGGCAGCAGTCCGCTCACCCGGAAGGGAGAATCCGCCAGCAGCGGATCAAGAGCCAGAATCAGCAGCGCGGCGGCGAGGCCCGTCAGCGCGAGCAGCCCGGTGGTTTGCACCGCGAGGTTGCGGCGCCGCTCGGCCGGGAGTCGTCCGTAGAAGAAATAGATGCCCTGCTGAAGGTTCATTCCGCCGAGCCCGATGGCGACGGAATAGATGGAGAGCAGGAGCGCCATGGTCGCCCAGTCGGCCGGGCTGAGGATGCGGACCAGCAACGCGGCAACGAGGAGGTCGGCGACCTTGGCGATGCTCTGCCCGGCGGTGACCAGCGCGGTACGGCCCCCCAGGGAAACCGGGCGGTCTCCCGCAGGGGCCTGGCCGGGACCCGCCCCGGGCGGAGGAGCACCGCCCGGAGATCCGTCGCTCATCCGGTCAGCAGCAATCCCCCGACCACCTCGGCCGGTGCAGCCGGCTCGGGCGGCGGCTCGAGCGGGAGCTGGCGCGGATAGCTCGCCGCCAGCGGCGAGCGCTTGAAGAGGTTGGCGCGCAGGCAGTAGTTGGCCCAGACCCGATTCCAGCGGAACACATGCCACGCGGCGTCCGGCGAGACTTCACGGTAGGTCCGCCAGTACAGCTCGGCCAGGTGGTCGGGCCGGAAGAACTGCAGCACCTCGAAATACCGCTTCATCAGGCCGGCGCCGCTCACGTGGAGCATCCGGGTGACCGGGAAGGCCAGGGTGTACTTCTCCCAGTCGCCGGGATAGTCCTTGAAGAGGATCCGGCCTTCCTGGTCGTAGCGGACATAGTCGCGGGTTCCCGGGAGCGGCGTAAGGATCGTCAGGTTCATCCCGTCGAGCCGGACGCGCTCGGCGAAGGACAGAATCTCCGGGGCGATCGTCTCCATGTTCTGGCTGTCGATCCCCAGGATGAACGAGCCGACCACGCCGATGCCGTGACGGTGCATCCGGGCGATGTTGTCCTCGTAGTAGCTGGTCCCCCGCTTCTGCGACTTGCCGTCCTTGCGGATCAGCTGGAGCGAGGCGGTATCCGTGCTCTCCAGCCCGATGAACACGCCGGCGCAGCCCGCGGCGCGGGCCAGCTCGAGCATCTCGTCGTCGTCGCCGAAATTGATGGTGACCTGGGTGATCCAGCGCTTGCCGAGATCGGCGGCGATCATCGCCCGGAACAGCGCGAGGCAGCGCTCCTTGGCCTTCTTGGAGAAGCCGTTGAGGTCGTCGTCGACGAAGATGATGTCGCGATGGGGGATGGCGCGCACCTCCGCCACGACATCATCGACCTCCCGCATCCGGAAGATGTTCCCGTTGAACACCGTCACCGAACAGAAAGAGCAGTCCATCGGACAGCCGCGGGTGGTTTGCGCGGAGACGTACTCGTAGTGGTACTTCTTGAAGATGCTGCGGTCGGGCCAGGTGTGGTGCTCGGGCGGCAGATTCTTGCCCGCGTAGGTCTTCTGCAGGGTGCCGGCCTCCACGTCCGCGACCAGGTCGGCCCAGCCGGACTCGCACTCACCCATGTAGATCGCGTCGCAGTACTGACTGGCTTCGGTGGGGACCAGGGACGCGTGGATCCCGCCGAGCACCACGGGGACGCCGCGCTGGCGGAACTGCGCGGCGATTTCGTAGGCGCGGGTGACCTGGGTGGTGAACGCGGTGATCCCGACCAGGTCCGCCTTGTGGTTCGCGTAGTCGACCAGGCCCTCGCACTGCTCGTCGATCAGCTCCACGTCCCAGTGCTTCGGGGTGACCGCCGCGACATAGGCCAGCGAAAGCGGCTCCCAGAGGTAGTCGCCGTACAACGACACCCGGTTCCGCGGGTTAATGAGCAGCAGCTTCTTGGGCGACACCGGACCCTCCTTCGGTGAGCACGCCGGCCTGCTTGCCGACGGCGGCGAGGATCTCCAGCGCCTGGTCGATCTGCGCCGGAGTGTGGGCGGACGAATAGCTGGTGCGCAGCAGGCATTGACCCTTGGGGCAGCCGGGCGGCAGCACGATGTTGACGTAGAGCCCGGCCGCGAGCAGCGCCTGCCACATGCCGACGGTGAGCTCCTCCGGCCCGATCAGGATCGGCACGATGGGCGACTCCACCGGGCCGATCGTGTAGCCCATGCGGGTGAGCCCCGCGCGCATGCGCCGCACGTTGTCCCACAGGCGCAGCGGGGCGAGCCGGTCCTCGCGCAGCACCGTGAGGGCCGCTTTCACCCCGGCCACCGTGGCGGGCGAGGGCGAGGCGGTAAACACGTAGGGTCGCGCGGCGAAGTGCAGCGCCCGCAGCTCCGGGTGGTCCGAGACCGCGAAGCCGCCCACGGCGGCGAGCGCCTTCGAGAAGGTGCCGACGACGAAGTCGACCTCAGCCAGCACGCCCTGCGCGTCGGCGCAGCCCAGCCCGCGCTCGCCGTACACGCCGAAGGAGTGGGCCTCGTCCACCAGGAGATAGGCGCCGCCAGCCTGGCACGCCCCGATGATATCCGCCAGGGGTGCCACATCGCCATGGATCGAATACAGTCCCTCCACGATGACCAGGCGGTTGGTTTCGCCCTTGGGCAAGCGGCCGAGCTTCTTGGCGAGGTCGCTCGCCGAATTGTGCCGGAAGGCCAGCACGGAGGCGCCGGAGAGCCGTGCGCCGTCATAGATGCTTGCGTGGCAGGCGGCGTCCAGGAGGATGGTGTCGTCGGTGTTACAGAGCCCCGCGACCAGGCTGAGATTGGCCTGGAACCCGGTCGAGAAGATCATGCCGTAGCGCTTGCCGAAGGCCTCGGCGAAATCGCGCTCCAGCTCTTCGTGAATTCGCAGGGTACCGTTGGCCACCCGCGAACCGGTGCTCCCGCTCCCGAAGCGCCCGACGGCCTCCCGTGCGGCGGCCTGCACGGCGGGATGGAAGCTCAGGCCGAAATAGTTGTTGGAGCCGAACATCAGCACCGGGCGGCCGTTGAACAGGACTTCGCAGGGTCCCAGCACTTCGTCGAAGACGGTGTCGAAGGGCCGGCAGACCGCTCCATCGAACCGGGCAGCCCGGGCGCCGATCGCGCGCAGCTTGTCGAGGAGATCCATGCTCAGGGAAGCGCTTCGCGCGGGACCGGGGGCTGAGCCGCCGGCTCGGCGGGAGCGGCGGGACGGCCACGAAAGTGGCCTGACTCGTACTGGGATTTGAGCAACGACCGCTTGACCTTTCCGCTGCTGGTTCGCTGGACGGTGCCCGGCGGCACAACGACCACTTCGTCCACCTGCAGGCCGACGCTGTCCACGATGCGGCGGCGCACCTCCAGGGTCAGCTCGGAACCCGGGAGCTTCCCCTTGGACTCCACCACGACCACCACCCGCTCGCGCTCGCCACTGCCGAGCCCGCCGACGCCCAGGGCCACCACGTTGCCCGAGCGGACGCCGGATAGCTCGCCGACCGCCCACTCCAGGTCCTCCGGATAGAAATTGCGTCCGTTCACGATCACAATGTCCTTCTGGCGCCCGCAGACATACAGCTCGCCGTGCGAGAGGTACCCCTCGTCGCCGGTGTGCAACCAGCCGTCACGCAAGGTACGGGCGCTGGCTTCGGGCTGCTCGAAGTAGCCTACCATGACCGAGGGGCCGCGGGCCACGATCTCCCCAACGGCGCGCTCCGGGAGCGGCAACCCCTCCTCATCCACGATGCGAACCTCGTGGCCGGGGAACGGCCGGCCGCAGTTGACGATCCGCAACGCGCGCTCGTGCGGCCCCCGCGGCGGAGCGGCCCGGCGCCGCACCACCAGCGCCTCCGAGGAAATCTGATCGACCTGCAGTGGCGTCCCCAGCCGCGCGAAGGTGATGGCAAGGGTGTGCTCGGCCATTCCGTAGCAGGGCATGAAGGCGTGGGGCTGAAATCCGGCCGGCGCGAACGCTTTGGCGAAGGCCTCGAGGGTGTCGGCCCGCACCGGCTCGGCGCCACAGCCGGCGATGCGCAAGCAGGAAAGATCGAGCAGCTCCAGGTCGGCCGGCTTGACTCGGCGCAGGCAGAGATCGTAAGCGAAGCTGGGTGCGAACGTGATGGTTCCGCGAAAGCGGTGAATCGCCTTGAGCCACTCGGTGGGCCGCTTGAGAAACAGCACGGGCGACATGATGGCCGTGGTAATCCCGGCGGCGAGCGAGCTCAGCGCCATGCCGATCAGTCCCATGTCGTGGTGCAGCGGCAGCCAGCTGACGCCGAAGTCCGCGGCGCTGAGTCCGAGGCCGTCCGGCCCGCCGATGGCGCTGGTGTTGGCCGCCAGCGTCGCGTGGGTAAGCACCACGCCTTTGGGCTGTGCGGTAGAACCGGAAGTGAATTGCAGGAAGGCGGGCTCCGACAGGCTGACCGGCTCGAACCCGGCGAGGGCGGGCCCCGTCAGCTCGTCCCAGCGGCACACCAGCGGCACGCCGACCTTGCGCGCGCGGTCTCTTAGCACCACGTCGAGCGGCTCCGCGGTGAGCACCGCCGCGACACGCGCCGCCTGCAGCACGTGCTCGGTCGTGGCGAGATAGGCTTCCTGCGCGCCGAAACTGCTCGGCGGACACACCGGCACCGGCACCAGCCCGGCGAGCGACGCGCCCAGGAAGGCGGTCATGAACCCTTCGGGCTCCTGAATGACGAGGGCCACCCGGTCACCGCGGCGGAGTCCCCGGGCGCGCAGGGCACCGCCTAACCCGGCGGCCGCGTCGCGCAGCTCGGCGTAGGAACGCGGCCGTTCTTCGCCGCTCTCGGAGAGAAAACGGAACCCGCCGTTCCCCCGGGCCGCGTCCGCGAGCATCTGCGGCAGCGTGCGCGCTGCCGTCACCCGGCGCTCCGGGCTTCCTGCATCAGGCGGGCGAGGGCCTCGGCCATGTCGGCCACGGTCTTGATTCGGGGCAGTTCGTTGAGCGGAATGGAGACGTTGAAGTGGTCTTCGAGCTCGGCGACGAGCTCGATGACCTGGATCGAATCGAATTCCAGGTCGGCCAGCAACTCGCTCTGCAGGGTCGGCTCGATGCCGGGACGCCCGACCCGCTTGAGGATCGCCAAGGTGTCACGCGCTATCTCGTCCCGCGTGGGGTCGCCCATGCAGTGGACTCCGGCTGGTGGCGCAAGCTGCCATCTATCATACAGATAGGGCTCGACCCGGGCACCGGCTTGGCCCCGGGTCGTTCGACGAAGGCTACCCGGCAAAGATGCAGGTGGGGACGGAATCCGCAAGGTGCGCCGGGGAGCCCGATCCGCCATCTTTCCTGACCCTGCATCGGAGGGTCGAAGTCACGATGCTGTTTGGTCTTATGCTGCTGATGGCGGCGGATTCCAGTGCGGTCCGCCGGGTGGCGGTCGCCCCTGCCGAAACCTTGTTGACCACCACGGTGGGGCAGGGACGGCCCGTGGTGGTGATTCCGGGCCTGATCGGCTCGGCCTACGCGTTTCGCAAGGTCATTCCGCCGCTCAGCGCCGCGGGTCTCTCCATCATTGTGATCGAGCCGCTGGGCGTGGGCGGCTCCTCGCGGCCGGAGAAGAGCGACTACTCCTTCACCGCGCAATCCCGCCGCATCGCGGCTGTGCTCGACACCCTGGGGATCCAGGGCTGCGTGCCGGTACTGGCGCATTCGCTCGGGGTGGCGATGGCCTTTCGGCTGGCGCTCTTCCGCCCCGAGCGGGTCTGCGGCATCGTGGCGGAAAACGGCGGCCCGCAGGAAAGTGTCGCCACCACGAGTGTTCGGCGCGCGGTGAAGTACGGCTGGCTCATCAAGCTGTTCGCCGGACGGGGGAGGATCCGGAGCCAGATCCGCAAGGGCCTGATCGAAACGGCGGGAGACAGCACCTGGGTCACCCGGGAAGTGATCGACAACTACACTGCGGGAGGCGCGGGCGACATGGGGGCGGTGCTCCGCGCCCTCAAAGGGATGGCGCGCTCGAGCGACCCCGACTCGCTGGCGCCGCAGCTCCCGAAAATCAGCATGCCGGTTCGCCTGCTCGTCGGCGGGGCGCCCAAGACCAACGGGATTCCCGCCGCACACACCGAGCTGCTCCGGGCCAGGCTTCCCCGCCTGGCCGTGGACACGGTGCCCGGCGCCGGGCTCCACATCCACGAAGAACAGCCCGACGCGGTGGTCAGGGCCGTCCTGGAGCTGATTCGCCAGGTGACGCCGTCTCCAGCGCCGCCTTCCGCTCCGGCCAGGCCATCCCCGCGCTGATCCGTTTGGGCGTCGGCTCGCCCCTTCAGCCAGGGGATCGAGCCCGAGCGGTTCCCCGCTGCGCGACCGCCGCAGAGGCCTGGCCCCTGCGGCGGTGGTCCCGCGTCTCGGAGAAAAGCCGAATTATGGCGCGGCGACCAGCACCAGATTGACGCCGGTTTTCGCCTCGGAATTGCCTAGCGTGAGCGCGGCGCTCACCGCCACCGCGAAACCGGTGGCCTTGGCGGCGATCACGTAACTGCCCGGCGCCAGGAATTGGATGGTGTAGGCTCCCGTGGTGGCGTTGGGGAACGCCGTTCCGGCGGTGTCGGTCCCGGCGATGGCATACACCGTTGCGTTGGCCGTCACCGGGGTCACGGTCCCGCTGATGCTCCCGGCGACATCCATCGCGGTTGCGTGCAGTACCGGTTTGAACGAAACGCTGTTCGGATGGTCACGCGGTCCCTGGAACACGAAGCTCTGGCTGACGTCGAAATCGACCAGCAGGACCGTCTGGCCCTCCGTGACGCTGATCGGGGGACTGAAATTGACCTTGATGCCGGTCTGCGATCCGCTCGGTACCGTCAGCTTCGCGGTCGTCGATCCGTCGGAGAACGTGTGGCCGGACTTGAGCACGACGCGGGCCGAGTCGACCAGCAGCCGCACCTGGCTGTAGCTGCCGGTAGGCACCGTGGCCGTGCCCAGGGTGGCCGTGACGCCGTTCTGCAGGGTGAGCAGGTCGAAGGACGCCTTGGTGTTGCTGATGACTTGCTGGTCAGTGCTGGCGTCGT
>Ga0255312_1000243_pt1 | contig 10143 bp, 26 predicted proteins | sample EtOH5_T0_E5_meta_FD_202081 | JGI IMG/M metagenome (GOLD analysis project Ga0255312, IMG submission 202081) | Sandy soil microbial communities from University of British Columbia, Vancouver, Canada - EtOH5_T0_E5 | ecosystem: Engineered > Artificial ecosystem > Sand microcosm > Unclassified ...
TGCGCGAGGCTTTCAACCTGATCCACGATTGCCCGGAAGTCGGCCATTTCAGTTTCCTTTCAACGCGACGCGCAATTCGTCGAGCGCCGCCTTTGCTTCGACCAAGGCCGTTGCGTAGCTGGTCGTCGACCCGGCGGCGGCGGCGCGCTCGGCGGCGTTGAGCAAGCCCGAGACTTTGTCGATCCCGTTGGCAATCCGGATCGCCTGGGGCGTTCCCTTGACGCTCGGCTTGGCCGCCTTCCACAGGTCGATTGCGTCGAGCGCGACGTCGAACGACCGCCAAGCCGCTTCGAGCGCCTTGTCGTCAATGACGGTCGCGGCGAGCGGTGCTGGGGCGTTGACGGTCGCCCCGCTTCCCAGCAACCCGCCGAGAGACGGGACCATACAGCCCGAGAGGGACAGCGAGAGGGCGGAGGCGATAAGGAAGAGACGACGCATAGCTGGGTCTCCAAAATTGATGGGTCCGACCCGTCCGATTTGCGCGAAGGGGCGAGCCGGACCCGAGGTCGTTATGCGCGCGGCATGGCCGAGGCGTCAAGCCTCGTCGCCGAGCCGTTCGTCGAGGGTGAACTTGGCGAGGAAGTCGGCTTCCGTGCGAACGTGAATGGGGATGCTGTCCTCGTCGTCGCGGGAGTAGGCGACGCCCTTGCTTTCGTGCGCGTCGTTCGGGTCCTTGAGATAGACGGGCCGCCCTTCCAGTTCCTCGACCGTGACCGAATAGCCGTTGCGGTTGTGCGTCCAGTGAGTGCCGGGTTCGATTGCGGTTTCGTCTGCCATCATGGCCTCCAAGTTGTGCGCGGGCGGTGGCGCGGGAAATATCCGGACGGCGGAAAGGCGTTTTCGTCCTCGACCGTCTCCAGGCCGAACAGTTCGACGGCGCGGTCGGCAGAGTGCAGCGCGCGAACGAACCGGAGGCCGTCGAAGCCGAGAAGCTGGGAGTGAAGATCGCCGGTCCATTGCGGGTTGAGTTTGTCCCACGGCGCGCCCGGATCGGCCAGCCGGGCAATGTCCGAGACCCTAGTTATCTTCAAGGATGGCGTCCAGGATGTGCCGCTGGCCGCTGGCGTAGCCGATGCAGAACTTGAGAAGGTCGGCCTTCTCGTCGTCGGACAACGCCTTGCCGCGCTTCGCCATGAACGACCAAAGGCGGGGCCAGTAGTCGTCCTCGCCGCGCACTTGGGCCTGATAGCCGCCCTCGCAAATCTCCTCGGCATAGGGAGCCGGGAAAACGCCGACGGTCGGCGGAGCCGAGACCGGCGCGAGGGCGAGGAGAAGGGCCGTTAACATGGGGACGTGCTGTAACGCATAACGCGTAGGATGCAAGCGGTCATTTCGCCTTGCACCATGGCGAGACGCAAGCGTCGGCTTGGACCGGCGCGACCCGTTGCTGGCATTGCTCGCACCAAACCTTCCCCTCGGGCGACGGCTTCGGCCTCGGCTGAACGCGAAACGTCGCGAAGTCGGGCATCGGCTTGCGTTCCATGATGACGACCTCTTCGCGGCGCGGAACCCCGGCCATCGAGTCGAGCGTCTTGCGGAAAGCCTCGGCGTCGCCGACGGTCTCGCGCTCGGCGATGAACTGGTCGAGTTTGCCCTGTTTGCGGGCTTCGAGGAGTGTCAACTTCTCGGCCCGACTATCCCATCGCCGCTTCGCCGCCGCGCTCATTTTCTGGCGGGTCTCGGCGCTCTTTGCCCGGCCCTTGTTCGCTTTCGAGATGCGCTCCCGCGTGTCCTCGGCATGGTGGCGGCCCTTAAACCCGAACGTTCCCTTCGCCATGCGCCGACGCGCCTCCTCGGCCCGCATCGCGCGATCCTCGGGCGTGAACTGCCGCCGCATTCTCGCGACCATCCGGGCCATGCGCTCCGGGTCGCCGTGGAACCTCGCCAGGCCCGCGCGGCGGTTGGCCTCGGCGAGCGCGCGCGGCATTTTGACGCCGAGGCCGGTAGCGCGTTGCTGACACCCGTTAACGGATCGGCGAAGAATGGCCGCGATAACCGGATAGTCGATCCCCTTGGCGACCATGCGCCGGAGCCGGGCGTCATCGTTCGGCTTCCAGCGCGGCTTGACACATTGCTTGCATCTCCTCGCGTCCGGGTCCTTGCGACCGCCACAGGCGCAAACCCGCAACCCGTCGCCGCGCAGCCGCGTCATTTTTGGGTCTTGGAGACCGGACTCGTCGCCTTGGGGACCGCCCGCTTCATCGCCTTGCCGCGTCGCTCCAGTCGGCGGAGGTTGTTCGCGAGGACAAGGGTCTTGGCCGAGGTCGGGGCGCGGATCATAGCAACTGCTCCTGGACGAACGTCCGGCGGACCATCTTCGGCGGCGGCTCGGGCGTTGGCGTGTCGGCAATGGCGTCGGCGAACGGCTTCCACTCGCCGCCCGCCAGCGTAACCTCCAGATGGAGCGCGTCCTGATGCCAGTGGAAGCCGATTATCGTCTTCTTGTGCGCCTTGGCGTGTTTCACCCAGGCGGCCATCTGGCGGTCGAACTCGGCGGCCTCGACGTCGGTCATTTGTGCCTCGCATAGACGCCCATGTTGCGATGAACCCCAGCGCGGGCGGCGTCGCGGCCAGTCAGACGATTGTCCGGGTCGATTTCGCCGTCGACCTCGCGAATCGCGCGCTCAAGCAAGACACTCTCCCAGTCGCGAAGCGCGCGCCGTCGGGACAGCGCGTCGAGCCGGTCGACGATTTGTTGAGGCGACCAGTCGTTCCGGGTCGGCCATCCCATCGCTCAACTCCGCCGCCCGAAGTTGTCCTCGACCGCCGCGAGGATCGCGCCGCAAGTCTCGGCTTGCTCAACCTCGTCCATGTTCGAGACCAGCGAACACGCCCTGGGGACGCCGTCGTCGCCGATGACCGTCACCAGGACCGCGACCGCGCGCGTCCCGCCGTTGCCGAACAACTCGGCGATGGCCGCGACCTCCTCCTGTAGTTGGGCGACCAGCGCGTCCCTCGGCGGGTCAATGAAATAGTCCTCTGGCCGTTTCATGGGCGCGAGCGTAGCGACTGGCGCGGCCCGGTCCAGCGTGAAAGTCATCCGTGGCCCTCGGCCTTGTTCAGCGCCTCCGCGATCTCGGGAATGGCGAGGATGCGGTCGGCTAGTTCGCGGGCCTGCTTCTTCGCCGCGCTGCCGTAAACTTCGAGCGCCGCTGCCTCGATCTTCTCCCTCAGTTTCATGCTCACTCTCCCTTGTGAATGGTGGGTCGGTTGTGGCGATGCCGTTCCGGCCCGCGCTACTCGCGAGTGGAGCCGCAAGCGTCTCCATCCTTCGGACGAGTATCGCTATCGCGTCCACGATTTGCCGATAGGCCATGCCGCCAGTCCGGCCACCACATTCTCTACCGGAGACATGGCTGCGAACCGCTCGGCAATCTTGCGCTTCATCGTGTCGGCGTCGGGACAGTGGCGTTCAGGGTCGTGGTTGGTGCAGTAGCGGTATTCGCCATCGCCGCCGGTCATCAGGTCAATGTCCTGCACCGCGCTTTCGTAGCCGTCGCGCTTGCCGATCTCATACGCTTCCTCTGTCTCTACCGGAGAGCGCAGGGCTGCGGGGCGGGTGTTCCAAGCGGCGATTGCGAACTCTTTTGCTTTCTCAAGAGGCTGGCGGATAACCATAGCGCGCTTCTTCGTCGAGCAGCCCCAAGCCAGGCATCTCACCTCGAAGCCTCGTTTAGCCGTGACCTCGTTGCCGATCTGCACGACTTCGGCATCCCCGCCGCAAAACGGACACGGCAACAGCACCTCATCGGATACGCTTGGGGATGCTGGGGTCATGGCTGGCCTTCTTCCTCGGCTCGACGCCGCCAATATTCATCCTCGCCGCGCTGCTGTTCGGCGTTCCATTCGGCCTCTTGCTGGCGCTGATATTCCTCGGCGTAGCACTGACCGCGCTCGCATTCGTATTGCGTGTCGGTGCCGTGGCATTGATCGCAAGCTCGGCGCTTCATGCTGTTTCCTCCACACCGCTATCGGCTTGGGCTGCTTGGGTGACGGCGGGCTCGGCAATCGCGCGGTCTAGTGCGTCCGCCCACGTTTCCATGTAGCGTGGGCCTTTGATGTCGAGTGCTTCTGCAAGTTCGGCCATTTGCCGCCAGCCAGTGATTATGACGAAACGGGTATGGTCGCCAGTTTCATCGCCGTCGGGCTCGTCGTGAAAGTCAAATGCATCGGCCAGCATATTCAGAAACGCCTCGCGCGCATCTTCGATCTTGCCCATCGCCGTCACCCCTCCTTTTCGGTGCTGGTCGCGCGGGACAGGGCGGCGCGGGCGATTGGATTGACGCCGGTTCCGTCGCATTTACGGCACTCGACTTCTTCGGACACAAAGCCGCGCTCGCCTCGAAAGCCTTTGTCCTTATAGCGTCCGGTGCCACCACACGAACCGCACTTGCCGAGCGATTCCAGCGCCTCCCGCATCTCAACCCAGGCAGGGTCGGCGGCTCGACAGGCTGGATAAACGACTGCGACTATTTCTTCGTGCGACGGCAAGTGATCTTCGCGCAACAACTTGAACGCCTTCACGCCAGCCTCGATCACCGATGGGCTAATATCTCGCATAATCAATCTCCAGACTGGCGGGGGTTTGCTGGAATGAGCGGCGGCGCTGAAGCATCGAACTTGAATTGCAAGTCAGGGCGGTTGTAGAAAATCGCCGCGTTGGCAGCCTCCATCAGCTCGCGCTCCGAGATTTCCCACTCGCAATACCCTTCTGGCGATGCGGAACGGGTGGCGTTGGGAGCGGTCATGCTGGACCGCCTTTGGGCGATGCCTCTCCGAGGCCCGCGCCCTCGTGAACGGCAGCTTCGCTTGCCGCCCTTTGGGCTTCGGTTGCTATCGCGTGGAGCGGGCGATCATCGGGCGGCTCTTCGGTGCTCGGCAGAAGTCCGCTGTCGAGCGCGCAATAAAGACAGACGGCCTCAGCCCCCGCGAACTGACGCGGCAGGGCAACTTCTTTCCCGCAGGCGCACTGATCGCCAATCGGATGGCCCTCGCTTTCCATCGACATCCGCAGATGCCACGGCCAGCAAGGCACTTGCGGTCTAGCGACAAAGCGCGGCGACCAGTTCATCGCCGCATCTTCCTCGCGCGGTCGCGGCTCGCCCTTGGAGCATTCGCATATGACCATGACGGGCGGGTCCCACTCGATTTCCTGTGTCCCGGTCGCGACGGGCTTGTTCGTGAAGCCCCGTCCATCGCACTTTTTGCAAGCCATGTTGTCAGTCTCCTTTTGCCGGTCGGGTTATAGTCCGGCGCGCAATCTCGCGCTTGTGCAAGTGTGGCCCGCCGTGACGGTTGCCCTCGGCGATGGAAGCAGAGCGAGGCAAACAGGAATTAACCGCCCGCCCTCCCTTGCGCTCGGCGAACCGGCGTTGCTGGCGAGGAAGCGCGGCCAGTCGCTCGCGCTCCTTCTCCTCGGCCCGAAGTCTGGCCTTCTCCCAGGGCGTCACGATAGACCCAGGGCGGACCGATAGGTCTCCAGGAGCGCGTCCATCTCCTGCCTCGTATGGGTTTCGAGGCGGCGGAGGCGGACGATTGCCCGCATGGTCTTGCTGTCGAAGCCGTTGGCCTTGGCCTCGGCATAGACGTCGCGGATATCGTCGGCCATCGCGCGCTTGTCCTCCTCCAGGCGCTCGATCCATTCAATGAAGAGGCGGAGTTGGTCGGCTGCTACGGTTCCTTCGGCCATCAGTTCTTCTCCTTGGGTTGGACGTTCAATATCTCGCGCAGCTTGGCGGTGCTTACGACGAGCGCATATTGCAGCGACCTGGTCGAGACCTCGTCGAGGAAGAAGGCGAGGACGGTCCCGTCTTCATGCTGGACCTGAACCATGATCGCCGAGGAATTGGGAGCGACGACCGGCGAGACGATAATCTGGCCCGGCCCCGTCGAGTTGGGCTTGTTCGCGTCGACCGGATGCTCGACCGTGGCGGCAAAGCCGAGACCCTGTCCGGGGAGCGTTTGATTGCCGTCGCACGGCGTAAGGATTTCGGGCTGGTCGGTCATGCCTCCGCTTCCTCGAAGTCGTCGACATACCAATCCTCGCCGCGCCGCGACAGCATGGCGCGCTCGATCCGCTCGACCTCGCGTTCGCCCTTTCCGGTAACGTCGACCTTGCCCGGATTCTCGGCGCGCTCGCCGGTCTTGTGGTTCACGAACTGGAGATAGCGCTTCATAGGAGGCCCGCCTTGGCGAGGGCTTCCCGCATGGACTGAAACCAGCCGTCGCCCGGCACAAGGCCGCTATCCGAGCAAGCGAGCGCACCGCGCAATGTATCGACCATGTCCGGGACAGCGGCAATCGCCTTGGCGTTGCCCTCGGTCACTGGACCGGCTCCGCGTCCGCAAATGCTCTTGTCGTCCGGTCCTCGGACGAACCAGTTATCGGCGTTGCCGACGTATTTTTCGGCCTTCCATGGGCCGGGCATGATGGTCATTCGAATCGGCTCCTCGCAATAGCCGGTCGGCGTTACGCCTTTTGCGTAGCGACCGCAATAGGCTCCAAGCGTCTTAGACGGATGCCGAGAATTGGCCGCCGTCGCGGCTCGGTTGCTGATGCGCCGCCGTCATGCCCGACAGGTTCCGGACGCGCTTGTCGGGCTTCCTGGGCGGTCATGCTCGCCTGGTCCCGACTTTCTGGGTCGAGCCGTCCCAAACGAACTCCCCGGCTTCGCCGACCGGGAAATAGCCGCGACAATGGCAACAAAAGGTCGAACCGTAGTAGCCCGGCTGGGCCGCATAGGTTTCGGCGCAAAGGACTGGCATTCGAGTCACGCCGCCGCACTTTTCATGAACGTAGCTGTCCCGATACGGCTCGACGTAGCCTTTCGCCCGGTCCTCCTCGCACAGGACATAATGGTCGGCCAGTTGCCCGTCGGCCAACTTGTCCTCGGTCGGCGCATGGTCCGGAGCCTTGGCCGGGTCGACCGACTGTCCTCGGGCGGTGCAACGCTTCTGGCGGGTCTTCATTGTTTCAACTCCCGGCATTCCTTCTGGCAGCGCTCAAGGAGCGCCTTGAGGGCGAGCATATTCGAGGTTTCGACGGTTAGGAGCGTCGTGTCGCCCGTCAATGGTCCGGCGTCCTCGTATTCGTATCCCGCCTCCGTGAGCCGCTTGCGGAAGACCGGCAACTTCCAGTCGTCGACAGCAATCCCCGCTTTCATCGCGAAAGCCCGGCCATCGCGGCGCTGATGCCGTCCCCGTCGAGCGTCGCCAGTTCCAGCCGCGCCAGCGATTTGACCTCGTCGTCGCCCGACAGCATCAACTCCAGGAGCCGCAAGCGCAACGCAATCCGCGTCTCCGACCTCGCCCGGATCGCTTCCTCGACGGTCATCACATCAACCTCGACGACCGGATCGTCCAGGCGAGCCGTCACCCGGCAAACCTCGGCGGCAATCGTGAACCCGACCATCGGCAGGAACGCGACAAACAGCCCCTCTCCATACCATCCGACAGCAACAACAGCGACGATTCCCCATGCCAAGGCCGCCAGCCGATAGGCTCCAGCCATCCCCTCTCCTCGGTCGCGCGCGCGTTTTGGTGGGCTGCTTTCCGGACCAATTCGCTCCGGTTTCGCTTCGAGACCAGTTTCATTCCGCAACTCGTTCATGGCGTTATCCCTCTCTCCAGGAGTTCCCGGATACGCTTGCGCTTGCCGTATATCGTCCGAGCGGAGCATCCGTATTTAGCCGCGATCTTTGCAGCCGACAGGCGGTTGGAGCCGTTCGACAGTTCGCGGACCTCGGGAAGGGAAGGCGGCTTGTCGCATCCGAACCGCGAGACCGGTCGGGGTTTCACTCCGGGAAGATAGACCGTGTCCCCGCCGAAGGCTTCGACGAGGCGTGTCGTTTGTTCGAGGCCGATGACGATTTCGAAATGCTCGGCGTTGGCGGTTGTCGAGGGAATGCGGATCGTTCGACCTGGTCCCCATACGGCGGCGAGGAGGGCGATGCTTTCGGGTTTCAGGACCCGGTGCAATTCGCCTTTGCGTCTCATGGGGCCTCCGGTCGGGAAGCGTTTCACTATCCCGAATTGGAGCATGGGGAAAGCGGCTTGTCATGCGACCGTGACGTCGTCGATCCCGGCGACGGCCTCGGTCGTCTCGCGGATTTGGTCGAGGAAGTGCTGTCGTATCCAGTCGGCGACGAAGGGTGAGGCGGCTTCGACTTTCAGCGAACTTCCGTTCAGGGACATGGCGGTTCGACCGGGTCGGAGCCATCCGTCATAAGTGCGCTGGCCGACGGTCTTGCGGAGGACGTTGCGGATTTGTGGGAGACGGGCGTCGTCGCTGTCCGTGGCCTTCATGTCGGGCGCGGTTTGCGGCTTGGCAGGGCGCTTGACGTTATGCGCTTTGCGGACCGCGCTGTCGAAGTAGGCGAGGGAGTTGACGGTCTCGCTGTCAGCCATGTCGGAGAGGCGCTTGGCGATGACCGGGAGAATGACCTCGTCGACGCCGATGCCGTCCGCTGTCCAGCGTTTCACGATATCCATTTCCCGAGCGAGGCGGCTGGGCTGAATGACCGAGACCGAGGCGGCGGCGGTGATGCGCTGGGTAAGGGCCAAAAGGTCGCGCGGTTCAGTCTTCGGCGCTGGTAGTGATTCTCTAATAGACTCTCCCTCTCCCTTCCCTTCTCTTCCCTTGCCTCGGTTTAGGCGCGCAACATCGGCCTCGGTTGCGCGTAACGGCGGCTCTTGTTGCGCGTAACTTTCGAGGCCCAATTCCTCCTGTTTTGGCGGTTTTCTGCCGTCCTTGATGCTGTCGGGTCGGCCACTTGCGAGCCAATTTTCGAAGCTGGGACTTTCGAGCGTTTTTTCCGGATTTCTGGAATTATTCATGCGGATTGCGCTGCAAAAAGTGCGGTGGCGTTGCTTGAGGCGTTCGAGCCAAGCCTTGTTGACCTTCTCGGCGACGACGGGATGATAGAGCCGTCCGTCGGAGCATTCGACCCAGCCGCGCATCGCGTGGGACTTGATCTTGCGCCACGCCTTAAGCGCCCGGCCATAGCCCGCGAACTGGGCGAGGGTGCGGTCGTCATTGGTCAGGCTCCCCGCCGGGCGCTGATGCCACGACGCGCCCCACAGGAGGAGCGCGGCCAGCACCGCCTCGGGCGGCGCGAAGGCGACGAGGTCGCTTCTGGCGAAGCGGACGACGTCGAGCGGCATGAAGTCGAAGCCGGTCAGGTCGCTGTCGGGCGGCGTCATCGGCGGCGGGCGGGTCATTGCCCCGCCTCCTTGTTGAGCGGCAACGGCAACTGGACAGCCTTTTCGCGCGGGAACTCGCGGTCCAGCTTGCGGCACTCGGCGCAATCGCAACCGGGGACGCCGCGCCAATACTGGCGCGGCTTCATGCGTCGGACCCGAACAAGGGCAAGCCATGGCCGCCAGCCTTGAGGCGCTTGGCCTCGTCGTGACCGTTGGCGAGTTCGTCGATTGTCGCTCGACCGAGGCCCTGGATATGGTCGAGGCGGCGAGTGATATCGTCGGCGGCTTCCTGTCGCAACTCGACCATGATCCCGTCGAAGCCCTCGACGAACGCCGCGATCCCGGTCGAGCCGGTCCCGGCGAACGGGTCGAGGACGGTCCCGCCCGGCGGCGTAACCATGCGGACCAGCCAACGCATCAGCGCAACCGGCTTGACGGTCGGATGATCGCTCCCGAGGCGGTCCAGCTTGCCCGCCTTGGCGCAATACATGAACCGCCTAGCGCCGCTTAAGACCTTCTCCCCATGTTCCGAGTTGGTCGGCGTGATGCTGAACGTGACAGGATCGGCAGAGCCATCGGATTTCCAATGGTCGAGAATAATCGTCGTGATGCCGGTCGGCTCGACCGTTACCGCAACGCTCGCAAGGCCGTCGGTCGGGATATGCTTTTCGTGCAGCGACCCGAGCGAGGACGCGCTTTCGATAGTCAGGCTCGCCATGGTAGCGGATACGCATAGCCGCCTTAACTCGTGCGGCGTGACGCTCGTAGAAGGTCCCGCCGAAACGCTTAACCGCTTGTCCTCGCGGAACGCCTCGGCTGCTACAACTTCGAGAGCAAAAGCGGCGGCTTGGCTTGACAGCATCGAACCGGCGTCCGCAACATTCGCAATCTCGGGAAGGCATTGCTCGACAATGGACGTCGCGCGCCAAAGAAGCAACTCGGA
>Ga0255312_1000245_pt1 | contig 10108 bp, 8 predicted proteins | sample EtOH5_T0_E5_meta_FD_202081 | JGI IMG/M metagenome (GOLD analysis project Ga0255312, IMG submission 202081) | Sandy soil microbial communities from University of British Columbia, Vancouver, Canada - EtOH5_T0_E5 | ecosystem: Engineered > Artificial ecosystem > Sand microcosm > Unclassified ...
GCCGCCCCGACGCGGAAGCGGCCACGCTGACGCAACACCTGCTCGGCTGGCTGATTGGCGCGCCGACCGAGGACTTCGACGAGGCGATCGCCGACGAGGCGATCGGCGCCGGGCGTGAAATCGCATCGGCGCTGCAGGGCGCGGCCGGGGCGCGCACGCGCAATACGCGCGACGGCCGTGCGCGCATCGTTTCCGCGGCGCACCCCATCTGGGTCGGCGACCAGGTGTATGGCGCCGTGGTCGCCGAGGAGACCACCAATCGGATCGCCTCGCTCACCAACCAGGCACTCGAGCGGCTGCTGATCGTGACGCTCGCCGTGTTCGCCCTGGTTGCGGCGGTGCTGCTGTGGTTTGCCACGCGCATCTCGAACCGCATTCGCCGCCTGCGCGACGAGGCGGAAGCCGCGATCGATGCCCGCGGCCGCGTTACGCGCCTGCTGACGGCCTCCGGTGCGGGCGACGAGATCGGCGACCTGTCGCGCAGCTTCACGACGGTGCTGCAGCGCATGGACCGTTACAACGCCTACCTGGAAGGCATGGCCGGGCGGCTGTCGCACGAGCTGCGCACGCCCATCGCCGTGGTGCGATCGTCGCTGGAAAATCTGCATGCCGCGCAGGACCAAGTGCAGGCGCGCACCTACTTGTCCCGCGCCGAGGAGGGCCTCGCCCGCCTCAGCGCCATCCTGGCGCGCATGGTCGAAGCGAGCCGCCTGGAGCAAAGCCTTTCGACGGCGGCGCGCGAGCGCTACGACGCGGTGCCCGTGGTGCGCGGCTGTGCTGAGGGGTACCGCCTGGCGTACGCCGGCGTGACCTTCGAGACGGTGCTGCCCGAGGGCCCGGTGATGCTCGATGGCAGCGCCGACCTGCTCGCGCAAATGCTCGACAAGCTGGTCGAGAACGCGGTCGATTTCCATGCCCCGGGGACCCCGGTGCGAATCGAGCTCGGCGCCGATGCGGGCCTGCGCGTGGAAAACGCCGGCCCGCTCCTGCCGGAGGCGATTCGCGACTCGCGGTTCGAGTCGATGCTCTCGCAGCGCACGGCGCGCCCCGGCGATGCGCCGCACCTCGGCCTCGGTTTGTACGTCGCGCGCCTGATCGCCGAATTTCACGGCGGCCGCCTGCGCGCGGCAGACCTGCCGGACGGGCGCGGCGTCGTCTTCAGCGCCACGCTCAGAGCGGCGCGCGGGCCGACTCTATAATCGGCAGCTTGCAAGCGCACGCTTTCCCTGGCAACACGGTCGACCTCCTGGTCGTGGGCGGCGGCGTCAACGGTGCCGGCATCGCGCGCGACGCCGCAGGCCGCGGCCTCACCGTCATCCTGGCGGAAAAAGACGACCTGGCGAGCGCGACTTCGTCCTGGTCCTCGAAGCTGATCCACGGCGGCCTGCGCTACCTCGAGCATTTCGAGTTCCGTCTCGTCGCCGAGGCGCTCGCCGAGCGCGAGGTACTGCTCGCGATCGCGCGCCACCTGGTGTGGCCGGCGCGCTTCGTCATGCCGCACGTGCCCGAGCTGCGGCCGCGCTGGATGATCCGCGCCGGCTTGTTCCTCTATGACAACCTCGGCCGGTTCGGCGCGGCGCTTGCCTCGCAGGGTCGGGAGCTGCCGGGCTCGCGCAGCGTGCGGCTCGACCGGCCGCCGCTCAACGCCGGTCTGAAGCCGCAGTTCCGCCACGGCTTCGAGTACTCCGACTGCCGCGTCGACGATGCGCGTCTCGTGGTTGCCAACGCGGTGAGCGCGCGCGAACTGGGCGCCGAGGTGCTGACGCGCACCGAATGCGTCTCGGCCGAGCGCCGGGACGGCCTGTGGCAGATCGCGTTGTCGAACGGCAGGCGCGTGCGCGCGCGCGCGATCGTCAACGCCGCCGGTCCGTGGGTGAAACAGGTGCTGAACGAGCGGCTGGGGCAGCCGTCGCAGGATGCCGTGCGCCTGGTGAAGGGCAGCCACATCGTGCTGCCGCAGCTCTACGAAGGGGAGCACGCTTTCCTGCTGCAGAACGACGATCGCCGCGTGGTCTTCATGATTCCCTACGAGGAGCGCTACACCCTGGTGGGAACGACCGATGAGCCGGTGACGGAGGCAGCGAGACCAGCCGCCACGGCGCAGGAAGTGGACTATCTCTGCCGCGCGGTCAACCGCTACCTGGCACGCCCGGTAAACCCGCAACAGCTCGTGTGGTGCTATGCGGGCGTGCGCCCGCTCTACGACGACGGTTCGAGCGACCCGTCCGCCGTGACGCGCGATTACACCCTGCGGCTGGACGACGGGCCGGACGTCGCCCCCGTGCTCTCGGTATTCGGCGGCAAGATCACCACCTACCGGCGATTGGCGGAACAGGCGCTCGAGAAGCTGGCGCGCCACTTTCCCGGAATGAAGCGCGCCTGGACGATGATCGCGCCGCTCCCGGGGAGCGACTTCGGCGCCGACGGACGCGCGGCCGCGCGCGAGCAGCTGTTCGCGCGCCACCCGCGGATCGAGCGCGAGACGCTGCGCGGCATCTTCCGGCGTCACGGCACCCGCGCAGCCGAGGTCATCGGCGACGGCGACCTGGGAGAGCACTTTGGCGCCGGCCTGCACGAGCGCGAAGTGAATTACCTCGTCGAGCGCGAGTGGGCGCGCAGCGCAGAGGACGTGCTCTGGCGGCGCACCAAGACGGGGCTGCACATGACGGCTGCGCAGCGCGCGCGCGTCGCCGCGCGGCTGGGCGCGTGATGCGTACGCTGGCCGAGCTGCCCACGCAGGGAATCCGCGGCCTGCTGTTCGACATCGACGATACCCTCACCTCGGAGGGGCGCCTCACGGCCGGCGCCTACGCCGCGCTGGAACGCTGGCACGCGGCCGGCCGCCTCGCGGTGCCCATCACCGGACGCCCCGCCGGCTGGTGCGACCAGATCGCGCGCCTGTGGCCGGTCGATGCCGTGGTCGGCGAAAATGGCGCCTTCTATTTCCAGCATCGCGAAGGCCGCCTGCAACGGCGTTTTCATGACGCCGAGAGCGTGCGCCAGGCGCAACGCGCACGGCTCGGCGAAATCGCACGCCGCATCCTCGCCGCGGTGCCGGGTTGCGCGCTCGCCTCCGATCAGCCCTACCGCGAGACCGACCTCGCGATCGATTATTGCGAGGACGTGGCGCCGCTCGCGCTCGAGCACGCCGAGCGCATCGCCGCGCTCATGCGGCAGTCGGGTCTTACGGCGAAGATCAGCTCGATCCACGTCAACGGCTGGTTCGGCGACTACGACAAGCTGGCGATGACGCGGCGGCTGTTCGCCGAGCGCTTCGACACCGACCTGGCAAGCGCCAACGCGCAGTTCGTGTTTGCCGGCGATTCGCCGAATGACGCGCCGCTGTTCGCTTTCTTCGAGCGTTCGGTGGGCGTCGCCAACGTGGCGCGCTTCGCGGGGCGGCTCGCGGCAGCGCCGAAATACGTAACGCGGTGCGCCGCCGGGGCGGGATTCGCGGAGCTGGTGTCGCACCTGCTTGGAGCGCCGTAGTGGAGTGGTGGTGGGCATACCTCCTGACCGGCGCTGCGGTGGGATTCCTCGCCGGACTGCTCGGCATCGGCGGCGGCATGGTGATGGTGCCGGCGCTGGTGTTCATCTTCACCGCCAAGGGATTTCCCGCGGACCACATGATGCATCTTGCGCTGGCCACGGCGATCGCCACGATCGTGTTCACCTCGATCGCGAGCGTGCGCGCACACCACCGCCACGGCGCCGTCGACTGGCCGATCGCGCGTGCGATGTCCCCGGGCATCGTGGCGGGGTCGTTCGCCGCGGCGCTGCTGGCCGGTGTCGTACCGACGCGGCCGCTCGCGGTATTCTTCACCGGCTTCCTGTTCTTTGCCGCGACCCAGATGCTGTTCCAGAGACAACCCAAGTCGACGCGTGCGCTTCCCGGGGCGGCAGGCGTTTTCGTCGCCGGCGCGGTCATCGGCGGTTTCTCCAGCCTGCTCGCCGCGGGCGGCGCGTTTCTCTCGATCCCGTTTCTCGCCTGGTGCAACGTGCCGCTGCGGCGCGCCATCGGCACGGCCGCGGCAAACGGATTTCCCATCGCGCTGGCCGGTTCCGCCGGCTACGTACTGCAAGGCCTGCGCGTCGAAGGCCTGCCGGCCGGCAGCTTCGGTTTCGTTTATGTGCCAGCCCTCGCGCTGATCGTCGCAACCAGCATGCTGGTTGCGCCCTGGGGGGCGCGGCTTGCGCATCGCCTGCCCATCACGCGCCTGCGCGCCGTGTTTGCGCTGCTGCTTTACGCCCTCGGCGCGCGCATGCTGGCGACGCTCTGGTAATGCCGCTCAATCAGGACAGGAGAAAAACTCATGGCAGGTCCCTTGTCGAATGTTCGCGTGCTGGATCTTTCCCGCGTGCTCGCGGGGCCCTGGGCGGGCCAGAATCTCGCCGATCTGGGTGCGGAGGTGATCAAGGTCGAGCGCCCCAAGCTGGGCGACGACTCTCGCAGCTACGGTCCGCCCTGGATCAAGGACCGCGAGGGCCGCGATTCCGCGGACTCCGCCTACTTCACTTCCGCCAACCGGGGCAAGAAATCGGTCACCGTGAACCTCGCCAGCGCGCAGGGCCAGGCGATCGTGCGCGAACTCGCGAGCGTTTCGGACGTGCTCGTCGAGAATTACAAGTTCGGCGATCTGGCGCGCTATGGGCTCGGCTACGATGATCTGAAGGCGCTCAATCCTCGCCTCGTCTACTGCTCGGTGACGGGCTTCGGGCAGACTGGCCCGTACCGCGAGCGGCCGGGCTACGACTTCATGATCCAGGGCATGGGCGGGATGATGAGTGTCACCGGCGAGCCGGACGGGGCGCCCGGCGGCGGTCCGCAGCGGGCCGGGGTCCCGGTCGCGGACATCATCACCGGCATGTACGCCTCGATCGCCATCTGCGCCGCGCTGGCGCATCGCGCAGACTCCGGCGTCGGCCAGCACCTCGATCTGGCGCTGCTCGATTCCCAAATCGCCCTGCTCGCCTACCAGAACACCAACTACTTCGCCACCGGCACGCCGCCCGGGCGAATCGGCAACCTGCATCCCAACATCGTTCCCTACCAGCCGTTTCGCACGCGCGACGGCGAGGTGATCCTCGCCTGCGGCAACGACAACCTCTACCGGAAATTCTGCGAGGCTGCCGGCTGCGCCGCGCTGGCCGCCGATGCGCGCTTCGCCACCAACGGCAAGCGGGTCGAAAACCGGGCGGAACTGACGCGCTTGCTGCAGGACCTGTTCGCCCGGCGCAGCACGCACGAATGGCTCGCGTTGCTCGACGCGGCGGGGGTGCCGAACGGGCCCATCAACAACGTCGCTCAGGTATTCGAAGAGCCGCAGGTGAAGGCGCGCGGCATCCGCATCGAGCTGGACCACCCGGTCGCGGGCAAGCTCTCGATGGTCGCAAGTCCGATGCGGTTTTCCGGAACGCCGCTGGAGCACCGGCTTGCGCCGCCCCTCCTTGGCCAGCACACGGACGAAGTGCTGCGCGGCATTCTCGGCAAGAGCGACGCCGAGATGGCCAAGCTGCGCGCCGATGGCGTGATCTGAGCGCTCTAGTTATCCACCTTCGCGCCCGCGTCCTTGACCACCTTGGCCCACTTGGTGATCTCGGTGCGGATCAGCTTGCCGAACTCTTCCGGCGGCATGCCGCCCGGGTCGGCGCCCTGCTCGGCCCAGATCCTCTTCAGGTCCGGCTGATTCATCGCGATGACGGTCTCCTTGTACATGCGGTCCTTGATTTCCCTGGGCGTGCCCTTGATGGCCCAGATGGCATACCAGGTCCGCACTTCATAGCCGGGCACGCCCGCTTCCTGCACCGTAGGTACGTTCGGCAAAACCGGATTGCGCACGGCGCTGGTGATGGCGAGCGGAATCAGCTTGCCCGCCTTGATCTGCGTGGAAGAAGTGCCCATGCCGTCGAAGGCGAGATCGACCTGCCCAGCGAGCAAGTCCACCATGAGCGGACCGGCGCCGCGGTACGGAATATGCACCAGGAAGGTCTTGGTCATGGTCTTGAACAGCTCGACCGACAGGTGGTGCGTGGTGCCGCTTCCCGCCGAACCGTAATTGAGCTGGCCGGGATGGGCGCGCGCGTAATCGATCAGGTCCTTGAGCGACTTCAGCTTGTCGGCGTGCTTGGGATGCACCACGACCACGTTGGGCACGAAGGCCGCAACGGTGATCGGCTCGAAGTCGCGCTCGAGGCTGTATTGCAGTCGCGTGTACAGGCTCTCGGCGATCGTGTGGTGCACCGCGCCCATGAACCAGTTGTAGCCGTCCGGGGCCCGTTTCGCGGCGCTGGTCGCACCCACGGTGCCGCCCGCGCCGCCCTGGTTCTCGATGATGAACTGGTGTCCGAGCTGTTGCGACAACTTCGCCGCGATCGGCCGCGCGAAGGTGTCCGTGCCGCCGCCTGCCGGGAACGGATTGAGGATCGTGACGGGTTTTGTCGGCCAGGCCTGGGCCGAGGCGCCGAGGCTGGCCAATGCGAGGGCGACGCCCGCGCCGATGCTGAGCCACTTCATGTTGGTTCCTCCATTTTGATGAACAGACGTACGCGACGGTCTTGTTCTTTGGCCGATGCTAGCAGATTGACGGCTGCCACCGCGCTCACGCCCGCTGCAGCAAGACGCGCGAGACCGCGACCCGGCCGTTTACGAAACCTTCGTGAAAGTCCTCGATCCGGTCGAGGTCGTAGACGTAATTCACCATCATGCCGTAGGACTCGGCCAGCCCGCGCCGGGACCGGTTCGCGAGCAAGTTCAGGCGCTCGATGCGGGCGCCGTTGTTGAGGTGGAATTTCGCCACCGGGTCGCTCGCCGGATCGGCGTCGCGCGTCGCGCAAAGGTAGGCGACCGCGAGCCGTTCGAGGCTTACGCGCAGCGCGGGATCCAGGTTCTCGAGCAGTCCCGCGTCAGGGGCGAGCGCGCCGTGTTGCAGTGCGGCGGCCGCAATTTCGCGCGCGCGCTCGAGCCGCGCCGCGGCGCCGCGCGGCGCGCGCTCCGGGTCGAGCGGTGCGCCCGCCCGCAACCAGGCGGCAAAGCCGGGCATCGGCGAGAGCGTGCAAAAGCGCCGCACGTCGGGGTTCTCGTGGCGCAGGATCTCGCACACGCGCTTGATGAGAAAGTTGCCGAGCGACACGCCGCGCAAGCCGGGCTGGCAGTTCGAAATCGAATAAAACACCGCGCAACGCGCGCTCGCCGACCCGGCATCGGCGGCGCGGTCTTCGATCAGCGGTCCGATAGAATCCGGCATATCGCCGAGCAGGGCGACCTCGACGAAGATGAGCAGCTCGCCCGGCAATGCGGGGTGCAGGAAGGCAAAGCAGCGCCGGTCCGGCTCCAGCCGGCGTCGCAGATCGTCCCAGTCGCGTACCGCGTGCACCGCCTCGTGCCGGATGATCTGTTCGAGCAGGCTGGCGGGCGATTTCCAGTCGACGCGGGCCAGCTCGAGGAAACCCGGGCTGAACCACGATGCGAACAGGTGCATGAAATCCGCATCGACCGCAGCGAGCGCCGGATGGGCTTTCATCGCCTTGTGCAGGTCGACGCGCATGCGCACGAGCGCAGCGGTGCCGTGCGGTGCGCGGTTGATCCGGCGCAGCAGTTCCTGGCGCGGCGGTTCCACCGCCTCGAACAGGCGTTCCAGGTTGCCGACCGAGCGCTCCTCGGCGTAGGCCTTGGCGCAGGCCAGCACGCGCTCGGCGTCGGGACCGAAACGCTCCGCCAGCAGGCCGAAGAAGGCTACGCGTCCTTCGTCGCCGAGCGCGGTGTAGCGCTCCATCGCGAGCTCTGCAAACTTGGCGCTGTTGGCCGCGCCACGCTCGCCGAGCAGCGTGTTGCAGGTCTCGTGCAGCCGGCGCAACGCGGCGGCGTCGCGCGCCCCTTGCGTGCGAAACAGGCGTTCGAAAAGTCCCGGTGCCATGTCAGCTTGCTTTTCTGCAGAACGTGTTGCGGCACTGCAGAAGGAAGGCTTCGCCCATCCCTTACTTGTAGAACAACTGGACCAGCCCCAGCCCCGTGACCGGAATATAGGTCACCATCATCAGCACGGCAAACAGCACGCCGATGAAGTAGATGTTGACGCGGCTCACCTCCCAGACGCTCGCCTTGGCGATCGAGCAGGCCACCATCAGGACGCTCGCGACCGGCGGGGTCTGCTGGCCGATGCCGAGATTGATGGTGACGATGAGGCCGAAGTGCACCGGGTCGATGCCGACCGACTTCACCAGCGGCATCACGACCGGGACGACGAGGATGATCGCGGCGGCCGAATGCAGGAACATGCCGAGCAGGAGGAACAGCACATTGAGCAGCGCGAGCACCACCCACTTGTTGGTCGTAAGCTCGGCGACCGCGCGCGCCAATTTTTGCGGTGCCTGCACCTCCGTGAGGTAGGCGCCCAGCAGCGCCGACGTGGCGACCAGCAGCATGACCACCGCGGTCTGCACGCCACCCTCGATCATCGCGGCCTTCAGATGCGCGAGATCGAGCTCGCGGTAGATCACCAGGCCGATGAACAGCGCCGCCACCACCGCCAAGGCCGCTCCCTCGGTCGCGGTGACCATGCCGCCGAAGATGGCGCCGAGGATGATCAGGGGCAGCGTGAATGCCCAGAACGCCTCGCGAAATGTCCTGCGGATGCGCGCCCACTGCAGCGTCTGCTCTACCGGCAGGTTGTAGCGCCGGGCGAACCAGTACGCCATGCCCATCAGCCCGAAGCCGCCGAGCACGCCAGGCACGATCCCGGCGACGAACATCTGCACCACCGAGGTTTCGGCCATGACCGCGTACAGGATCATCGGGATCGAGGGCGGGATGATCACGGCGAGCGTGGCGGCGGACGACATCACCGCCGCGGCGACGGCTCTCGGATAGCCCTTGTTCTTCATCGCCGGAATCAGGATCGAGCCGAGCGCCGAGACGTCGGCGACCGCGGAGCCGGAGATCTCGGCAAAGAACATCGAGGCACCGATCGAGACCATGGCCAGTCCGCCGCGGACGAAACCGAGCAGCGCGCTCGCGAACGCGATCAGCCGCGTCGAAATGCCGGACGCGTTCATGATCGCGCCGGCCAGGATGAAGAGCGGGATCGCGATCAGCGGAAAATTGGTGGCGCCGTTGTAGAGCACCACCGGCAGGTTGGGCAGCGACGCCAGCCCCTGCGTGAACACCATGGCGGTCACGGCAACGATGCCAAGGGCGACGGCGATCGGCACGTCGATGATGACGAGCGCCAGCACGCACACAAAGAGAAGCAGGATTTCCATCAGTGCGTTGCGTCGCCGGCGGCCTCGACCGCAGGCGCTTCGCGCGCTGCCGCGAGGGCCCGCGGCAAGGTGAGCAGCTCTGCCGCCACGATGAGCGCGGCGCCGATCGGCACGACCGACTGCACGAAGCTCACCGGGACTTCGGGCAGGCTGACGAGGTGATCGGTTGCGAGCACGCCGAGGATCGTGTAGCCCATCCAGCCGACCAGCAGGAAGAATCCGATCACGAGCAGCTCGGCGAGGCAGCGCGCGACGACGCGCGCCGCGGGCGGCAGGAGCGCGACCACCTCGGGACAGCCGATGTGGGCGCGCTTGGCTGCGGCAAGTGCCGAGCCGTAGAACGTGAGCCAGGCGAGCAGGATCGAAGCGATTTCGTCGTACCAGACGAGCGACGCACCGAACGAACGGTACAGCACGCCCACGGTCACCTCGGCGGCGAGCGCCGCCATGAGGGCGATGACGATCCACTCCAGCAGGCGCTCGTAGCGCCTGCGCCAGACGGCCAGCATCGGCGGATTACTTGCCGAGCGCGATGGCGCGGTCGATGACTTCGCGCGCGCCCTTCACTTCCTTGGCGTACTCCTCGTAGACGGGCTTCGAGGCCGCGATGAAGGCGTCCTTGTTCGGCGTATTCACCTGGACGCCGGCGGCCTTGATCTTGCCGAGCAGCTCCTCGTCGTCTTTCGCCGCCCTGGCGTAAACGAAGGCCTGTGTTTCCTTCGCGACCGCCTCGAGCGTGGTGCGCACATCGGCGGGCAGCGCCGCCCACTTCTTCGCTCCCACGGTCGCGTAAGCCGGCGTATATACGTGCCCGGTTAGCGACAGGTACTTCTGCACTTCCTGGAACTTG
>Ga0255312_1000246_pt1 | contig 10090 bp, 9 predicted proteins | sample EtOH5_T0_E5_meta_FD_202081 | JGI IMG/M metagenome (GOLD analysis project Ga0255312, IMG submission 202081) | Sandy soil microbial communities from University of British Columbia, Vancouver, Canada - EtOH5_T0_E5 | ecosystem: Engineered > Artificial ecosystem > Sand microcosm > Unclassified ...
GCCGACACGATCCATTGCGTCAGTACGCCGCCGCCTTCGCCGCCGAGTGCGGCGATCAGCATTGTTATCGGACGTGTCGAAGTCATGTCGCGGCCTCGCCGGCGTAGCCGCCGAACCAGCCGATCACCTTCTGCCGCAGCCGGTGCATGAACCGGTCGCGCCAGGTCGCATTGCGAATGATCTCGGCACGATAAAACGACGGGCACAGAACCGCGGCGTGTGCAACCTCGCCACACAATCCGCATCCGACGCAGCTTTCGATCACCGTTGCCACCGGGTCGGTCCGCAAGGGGTCGGGCGAGGGCTTCACCGTCAGAGACGGGCAGCCCGACAGGCGGATGCACGAATGATCGCCCGTGCAGATTTCATCATCGACTCCGTAGCGCGTGCGCGTGACGCGCTCGCCGCGCTTGAGCTTTTCCGCATCCTCCACCCGCACGCGGCGCTGGCGCGCGAGCTGGCATTCGCCGTCCGCAATAATGACCTTCAGGCCGCGTTCCGCGGTCTTCATCGCCTCTTTCAGCGTCTTCACCATCGTGCTGACGTTGTAGGTGCGGACGGTGCGAAGCCATTTCACGCCCATCGCCCGCAAAGTCCGCTCGATGCCCATTCCGGGCGCCGGGCCTTCCTTGCTGGCCGTGCTCGACGGGATGTATTGCTGGCCGGTCGCCGACGCGTAGCCATTCTGCATCACAATCAGAACGCCGTCGCCTTTGTTGAAAAGATTGGACGCCACGCCGGTGATCAGGCCGTTATGCCAGAAACCGCCGTCGCCCATGATCGCGATCGGGCGCCTCTCCATGTTGGGGGTCACCGCTGCGGCACTGGCAAGCGACATGCCGTAGCCGAGGATGGAGTTGCCGAGCGAGAACGGCGCGAACGTCGCAAAGGAATGGCAACCGATGTCGGCACTGATATGCGTCGGACCAAGCTCGCGCTGCATCAGCTTGATGGCCGAGAAGACCGGCCGCTCCGGACAACCGGTACAGAAGGCGGGCGGACGAGGGGGCAAAGGGCCGAGCGCGGCCGCGGCGACCGGCTTGTGAGCGATCAGGCCGCGCGCGGTCGTTGCGATCGCGTCGGCATCGATGCCTTTCGGCTTTGTATCCTGCAGAAATGCGGCAAGCCCTTCGAGCAGCACATCGGAGGCGTATTCCCCCGCATTCGGCAACACCCCTTTGCCGAACACGCGGGCATTGATGTCCGCCCGCCGCAGTTCGACATTGACGGCCTGCTCGATGTAGTCGGGATAACCCTCCTCGACGACCAGCACCGCGCTCTTGCCCGCGCAGAACTCCCGCAGCTCTTCCGGCACCAGCGGATAGACAACGTTGAGGACGAACACCGGAATGCGGGAAGCGCCGAACACATCGGCAAGCTCCATGCGTTCCAGCGCACGCAGCACGCTGTTGGTGAGTCCGCCCATGACGATGATGCCGACGTCGCTCAAGTCGCCGGAAATCGTCTCGTTGAGCTTGTGTTCGCGGATGAAGGCGCGTGCCGCCGGCAGCCGCTCTTCGACCTTCAGGCGCTCCTGCGTAAAGATCACTGGCGGATGCGCGAGCCGCCCATATTCGAATCGCGGCGGCCCTTGTAGCTTGTCGAGGCCGGACACGACGCCTTTACGATTGCTCTTCGCGGTGAATTCGCCGGTCGCATGGCAGGCACGGATGCGCAACTCCAGCATCACCGGCGCATGGCTTGCCTCGGACAGCTCGAACCCTTTCTCGACCGTGCGGACGATCGAGGGAAGATCCGGGCGCGGGTCGAGCAGCCACATCGAGGATTTGAGCGCGTAGGCGTAAGACCGCTCCTGGATGACGCTGGCGCCTTCACCGTAGTCCTCGCCGAGAATGATCATGGCGCCGCCGATGACGCCGGGCGAAGCGAGATTGGACAGTGCGTCGGCGGCCACATTGGTGCCGACGATCGACTTCCATGTCACCGCACCGCGCAGCGGGTAATTGATGGAAGCGCCCAGCATCGCCGCGGCCGACGCTTCGTTCGAACAGGTTTCCAGATGCACGCCGAGCTCGGACATGATGTCTTCCGCATCGACGAGAACGTCGAGCAGGTGTGAGACCGGCGCGCCTTGATAGCCGCCGACATAGGAAACGCCGGACTGCAGCAGCGCCTTGGTGACTGCGAGGATGCCTTCGCCGTGGAAGGTTTCGCCGTCACCGAGCTTGAGTGCCTGCACTTCCTTCTTGAACGAGCGTTCCATTCTCAGGCCTTGGCCAGATAGTTGGGACCCAAACTATATAGCACGGCTCACCTACATATGGGAGGGCAGCCACAGCGCAATGATCGGGAAGGCGATCAGGATCGCCAGCCGCACCAGGTCGGTCAGGATAAACGGCAGAACGCCATAGAAAATTGTCGAAATCTTTGCATCCTCCACGACGCTCTTGATTACGAAAATGTTCATGCCCACCGGCGGGTGGATCAAGCCGAGCTCGACCGTCATCACGATGATCACCCCGAACCAGATCGGGTCGAAGCCGAGCGTCTTGATCACCGGAAAGATGATCGGAACCGTGAGGATGATCATCGCCAGTGCATCCATCAGGCAGCCCAGCACGAGGTACATCACCATGATGATGGTGAGGATGCCGTAGCTGCCGAGCCCGAGCGAGCCGAGGAACTCGGTGATCTTCTGCGGCGTCTGCGTGATGGTCAGGAAATAGCCGAACAGAAGCGCGCCGATCAGCACGGTGAACACCGCCGCCGTGGTGCGGGTCGCCTCCAGCAGCGAGCGCAGGACATCGTTGAGCGACAAGCGCCGTCGCAGAACGCCAATAATGAAGGCGCCGCCGGCGCCCATGCCAGCGGCCTCGGTAGCGGTGAACAGCCCGCCATAGATGCCGCCGATCACGAAGGCGAAAAGGAGTATGGTCGCCCAGATCTCCCTTACGCCGTCGAGCCGCTGCGCCCAGGTGCTACGCGGGCCAGTAGGCAAAAACCCCGGGCGGAGCGCGCCGATGATCGAGATCGTCGCAATATACATCAATACAGCGAGGATACCCGGGAGAATGCCGGCGACAAACAGCTTGCCGACGTCCTGCTCGGTGATGAGTCCGTAGACAGCGAATACCGTGGAAGGTGGGATCATGATCCCGAGCGTGCCGCCGGCTGCGATGACGCCGGTCGCAAAGCTCTGTGGGTAGCCATAGCGGCGCATTTCGGGATAGGCGACGCGCGAGAACGTCGCTGCGGTGGCAACGGAGGAGCCGCAGATGGCGGCGAAGCCGCCGCAGGCTGCTATAGTGGCAATGCCAAGCCCGCCACGCAGATGGCCGACAAACGCGTTGGCGCCCCGGAATAGCTCCCGGCTCATGCCGGACGTCGTTGCCAACGATCCCATCAGCAGAAACAGCGGAATGACCGCGAAGTTGAAGTCGGTCACGGTCCGCATGGTGGTGTGGCCGACGATCTTGAGCGCCGGGCCGCCACCGGAGAGATAGGCAAAGCCGCTGACGCCGACGAGCCCCATCGCCATACCGATCGGCACACGCAGCAGCATCAGCGCGAACAGCACGATGAAGCCCGTTATCGCTACGCCGTCAGTGCTCATGCGGCATAGCTCATTCGACCGGCTTAAGAATGTTCTGATTGGCGGCCATCAAATCAGGCCGGAAGATCAGCCGGTAGGTACGCACCGCAATCAGCAGCACGGCGGCAACGTCGCCAATCCACGCCACCATGAAGAAGGGCCATACTGGTAGGCGCAGATCGAAGGTCAGCAGGTTGGCATCGCGCGTGCTCACGACCTTGTCGAACAGCGTATAGGTCTGCACCGTCACAACAAATAGCAGAACAAGCGTCGCAAACACGTCAATCCAGCGCTGATAGCGCGGGGCGACATTGGCCCAAACGAGATCGACGGTGATGTGAGTGCCGCGGTAGGACGTGGCGGCGATGCCCCAGAAGATCAAAATGCCGAGCAGGAGCTGCCCGAAATCGTAGGCATCGGGAATGGCGATGCTGAAGAAATAGCGTAGCAGAACGGTGATGAACACGTCGGCGGCGACGATGCCGATAAAAAGTGCAGCGATCCATTCGATCGAATCGATGAACCGGTCCATGAGGTTGACGCGCATGGTCATGCCTCGCCGCGCGCCGGTCGCCCGGCCGCTTCTGCGCAAAATAGACAAGGGAACGGCGGGGATGAACGCCCCGTCATCTCAGTCGTATCAACCTGCCGGTACGAGCCAATCCATCAATAGGCCGCTTTAAACTTCGCAAGCTCCCCCTTCAATTCCTTCATGATGGTGTCGGGATCGCCGCCCGTCTTCTTGACGTTGTTGGCCCAGGTCTGAGCCAGAGGCTCAGCCGCTTTCTTCCACTCGGCGACCTGCGCTGCGCTGGGCGCATAGACTTCATGGCCGGCCTCCGCTTTGATTTTTGCGATGCCGGCATGCTCGAAATCGGCCCAAGGCGCCGCCACTTTCAACGCCCATTCTGGCGTGCAGTGATTATCGATCACTTTTTTCTGTGCCGCCGACATTTCATTGTACTTCGCCTTGTTGAACACGAAGGCGAAGGTCGTGACATAAAGTGGCATGTCGAGGTGATACTTGGTCACCTTGTCGATGCCGAACAACGGCACCGAACCCCAGGGGAACGTGACCGCATCGGCGACGCCTTTTTCGATAATGTCGCGGACTTCCGGCGCAGAGGCCTGCACATTGGTACCGCCGAGCATTGTGACGAAGGTTGCCATGGTGGCGTGCGCCGGGCGGATCTTCATGCCCTTGATATCGCCAGGGACCAGGATCTTCTTCGCCCGCGAATGGAACGCGCCGGGATCATGCAAGAAGGCGAGACAGAACTTGACGTCCTTCATCTCCTTGTCGGCGTATTTGCGATACCAGGCATCGAGCGCCTGGGTGCCACCCTTTGCAGTGGTCATCAGGAACGGCAACTCGCCGGCGCTGATGATCGGGAAGCGGCCCGGCTGATAGCCAGGATTGATGTAGGTGAGGTCGGCGATGCCGTCACGCGCCATATCATAATGGTCGAACGCCTTACCAAGCTGCTGAGCCGGATAGACCTTGTATTTGATGGTGCCGCCGGAAGCTTTCTCGACCGAAGCGCCCCATTCTTCCAGCGCCTTCTGCAGCGGATGCGATGGCGGCACCCAATGCGACAATTTGAGTTCGAAAGTTTTGTCTTGTGCGAACGCGCCGGTCGCGCCGCCAATCAGCAGGGCGGCAGCGTAGACACATCCGGCGAAACGGAGTTTCATAGGTTCCTCCCTTGAGGGTTGGGTGTTGGTTAAGTCGCCAACTTTTTGCAATATTCAGCCGAATGCCAGCGACGTTGTAAAGCGTATAGTTTGACACCCAACTAAATGCTGGTGGTTGAAAGGATCGACGCGGTGCACGGAACGAACGGCTTAAGCCGCACAAATGGCGTAGGCGGGCGCCGGCGCGGCAGGAACGGCGAAGCCATTGGGTTATCGGTCAATTTTGGTCCGCTCGCGCATTGGGTCGGTTTCAATTTGCGCATGGCGCAGGAGGCTGCCTTTCAGGCGTTCTCCCTCCTTTCGCAGGAGATCGGCGAAAGCCCAGGCCGGTTCGCCACTCTGACATTGATCGCGCGCAATCCCGGCATCAGCCAAACGGAGCTGTCGCTGGCCAATGGGCGCGACAAGTCCAGCCTTACGCCCGTGGTCGAGGATCTGGTGAAGCGCGGGCTGGTCGAGCGCAAACGCATGGACAACGACCGGCGCACCTATCGGCTCAATCTCACCCCCTCCGGAAAGAGGGTGCTCACCATGTTGACGCGTTGCGCGCGGCGGCACGAGCGCAATCTCGATCGGGTCATCGGCCAACGGGATCGAAAGCGGTTTATTCAGATTCTGAAGAAAATTGCGGCGGAGCTCGGCTAGGTTTCGCCGAAGATCATCCCCCGAACTTATCCAGCACGGCGGCTGGGACCGGATGCGACTTGAGCCGGCCGCTCTCGTCGCGGATCACCCACACGCGCTTTTCCGAGCACTCGACACAGGTTTCGCCGTTCAGACTCAACTGGTGCTCTACGTCGAAACTGGAATGACCAAATGAGATGGTGCTCTTGACTGTCACGTCATCCCCGAAGCGCGTTGGCCTCAGGAACCGCGCCCGTGTGCGTACGAGCGGGAAGCCGCCGAATTCGAGATTCTTGAGCATTTCGAATTTGGTCATTCCGAGCCTGCGCTCGAACAGCAGCGCGGTGGAAGCATCGAAGATCTCGAAGTAGCGCGGATAGAAGATGATTCCGGCGGGATCGCAATCGCCCCATTCGATCCGCACCGTGCGAGTATTGCTGGATGCCGCCACCGTGACCTCAACGTGGCGCCATGCGCAATGCGCCGTCGAGGCGGATCACCTCGCCGTTAAGATAGGCATTATGGATGCAGTGGAGCACGAGCGCCGCGAACTCGCGCGGTTCACCCAAGCGTTTTGGGAACGGCACGGCGGCACCAAGTGAATCCTGCGCCTCCTGGGGAAGCGCGCGCAGCATGGGGGTGCTGAAGATTCCAGGCGCGATGGCGAGTACGCGAATGCCGAATTGCGCGAACTCCCGCGCGGCCGGCATCGTCAAGGCCGCGACGCCGCCTTTGGACGACGAATAGGCCGACTGGCCGATCTGCCCTTCGAAGGCCGCGACCGACGCCGTGGAGACGATGACGCCGCGCTCGCCGCCCGGCAGCGGCTCCGTTGCCTGAATGGCAGCGGCGACAAGCCGCATCATGTTGAAGGTGCCGATCAGGTTGATGCGAATGACGCGCTCGTAGTCGGCGAGCGGCATCGGTCCATCACGGCCGACGATGCGCTTCGCCGGTCCGACCCCGGCGCAGTTGACCAGAATGCGGGCCGTGCCGTGCGCGGCGGCCGCTTTCTTGACGGCCGCTTCGCCGCTGGCGCTGTCGGCAACATCGCAGGCGACGGCAACGCCTTTGACGTCCGCAGCAACGTCCGCAGCCGCTTTTTCGTTGACATCGACGATAGCAACCTTCGCGCCGGCCGCGGCCAATGCCCGCGCCGTTGCCGCACCCAAACCTGAGGCGCCGCCGGTCACGATTGCAGCCTGTCCCTTGATCTCCATCAGCGGCCTTCCTCAGTGGTGATCACGCGAGAGGATAGAGGCGTCCCATAAAGCTCGTCCACCAGAGATGCACGATTTCGCAGGACGGCGCGCTGGTTGATCGATCCCTTGTCGGTCATCTCGCTCCTGTCCATGGATGGCAGATCGGCCATCAGGATCGCGCGTGCGATGCGCGTCGATGACCCCTGACTGAGCGCAGCCAGCTTTTTCAGCAGTTCGGCGAATTTCTGGCGGACGCCCGGCGCGCCGACGATGTAGGATGTAGACGCGTCGGGGCCGAGGCCGCCAAGTTTCCGGCAGGCCTCAATATCGGGGAACACAAGCGCAGCGATGAAATTGCGATCGGCGCCGGCAAAGACCACGTCGCGGACGTACGGCGCAAAATGATCGATGAAGCGCGCGCGCAGCGGCCCGACGCTGACCCATGTGCCGGTGGAAAGCTTGAAATCCTCGGCGATCCGGCCGTCGAACAGCAGTCCTTTGCCCGGATCGTTCGGATCAACGAATTTCAGCGCGTCGCCGATCTTGTAGAAGCCGTCTTCATCGAACGCGTCGCGCGTCAACTCGTGCTGCCGCCAATATCCGGGAGTGATATGCGGGCCGCGCAACCGCGCCTCCAGTTTCCCTTCGTTCGGAACCAGCTTGAGCTCAACGCCCGGCGTCGGCACCCCTATGTTGCCAGGCCGGTCGAAATCCCACGAGCACGCAAGAGCGAGCGGCGAGGTCTCCGTCGATCCGAGTGAGGACAAGAAAATAATGCGCTCGCCCGTCGTTTCGACCGCGAGCTGCGTGAGTTCGTCCCACGTTGTCTGGTTTAGTCCCGCACCGGCATAGAAGAGGACCTTCAACCGGCTGAAGAAATTGCGGCGCAGGGTTTCATCGGCACGAAAGTGAGCGACCAGCGCCTCGTAGCCCTTCGGGACATTGAAATAGATGGTGGGAGCGATCTCGCGCAAATTGCGCACGGTCTTCGGCACGCCCGGTGGCGTTGGATTGCCTTCGTCGATGTAGAGGGAGCCACCATATGTCAGTACCATATTGAAGTTGTGGTTGCTGCCGAAAGTGTGACTCCATGGGAGCCAGTCGACCACGACCGGCGGCTCATCTGTGACGAAAGCGAAGCCGGAGGCGAGCATCGCCTGGTTTGAGCACAGCATGCGATGCGTGTTGATGACGGCCTTGGGGCTCCCGGTCGAGCCTGACGTAAACAGAAACTTGACGATCGTGTCGGGCGTGACTGCATCGTGCGCCGCGTTAATGCTCGCGTCGTCCGGAGCGCCAAGAAGGTCGGAGAACAATGTGGTCTTTCTGTCGCCCAGCGGGTTGCGCGCGACCACGAGCTCGATTTCGTCGGGAACCGCTGCATAAAGGGCGCGCGCAAAGGGTCCTCCGTCGTTCACGAAGACGAGCCCAGGCGTCAGCAGTTCAATTATCATTCGTAGCTTTCCGAAGTCGCTCGACATCAACGAATAGGCGGGCGAGATCGGCGCATAGGGAATACCGGCGTATGTCGCTGCCAGGCCGAGCAGCGCGTGCTCGATATCGTTACCGGACAGCACAACAATGGGTTTGTCGGGAGAGAGTCCGCGCCTTAGCAGCGCGGCGCCAATCCGCCGCACGTCGAAGAGGACCTGCGCATAGCTGAGCTTGCGCCAATCTCCCTGAGAATCGCGTTGCGCAAGGAATATGCGTTCGGGCGCAGTTTTCGCCCAATGCTCGAGAGCATCACTGAGCTTGCGATGGTATTTGCCAAGCGGTTGCGCCGCGCGGATATGCATAACGTCATCGGCGCCCTTTTCGAGGACGACGTCGAGCTTACCGAGCCGGACCGCCCGCAATGGTGCGGCCGCGGGGGTCGTGACCTTCGGTGCTGGGTTTGACATCAGCAGCTTGCTATCCCGGCTAGTTGCGTGTGGCCTTCGGTGCCCGCTTCTCAAGAAAATCCTTCAGGCGCGCTTTTGCCTCGGGGTCGGCCTGCGCAATCGCCGAAATAAGCGCCTCCACGGCGTACCCGCTCTGCGGATTCATTTCGGCAATGCGCGGCAAGGCGTGCATCACGGCGAAATTCGTCAGCGTTGCGTTACCGGCGATGCGTTGCGCGAGCTCAAGACCTTTTGCAAAACCCTTGCCGGCTTCCACCAGGTAAGTCGTCAGACCGATGTTCTGGCCTTCTTCGGCAGAATACGTGCGGCCGGTGAGCATCATATCCATCATTCGCGCGGTGCCGATCAACCGCGGCAGGCGGACCGAACCACCACCGCCTACATAAATGCCGCGGCTGCCTTCGGGCAGCGCGTAGTAGGCCGATTGCTCGGCGACGCGCACGTGCGCCGCAGCGGCAAGCTCAAGACCGCCGCCGACCACCGCGCCATGCAAAACAGCGACGGCCGGGACTTTACCGAATTGAATTTTCTCAAACGCTTTGTGCCAGAGCCCGGAATGCGCGATGCCTTGTGTAACATCGCGTTCTTCCAGCTCTGAGAGATCAAGGCCGGCAGAGAAATGCTCGCCCTCGCCGGCGATCAGCACCGCGCCGATGCCATCCGGCAACGACGTAAAAAACTGCTCGATCCCGACAATTGCCTCGTCGTTGAGCGCGTTGCGCTTTTGCGGCCGGTTAAGTCGCAGAATGGCGACCGGGCCCTCACGCTCCGCAATGAGGGACGCCGGAAGCCTGACTGCAAGACGCTCCGCCATTATTCCACCTCGTAGACATCAAGACGCACAGCGCGTGCTTCGCGCTGGCCGCGCGCCAGGGCCAGAATCCGGTTGAGCCAATCGACCTTTGGATCGGAAGCCTCGAACCGCATCACGGTCCGGAAATAATAGTGAGCGGGATCGACATTGTCGCCCCGCGCCAGCCTTTCCATTACTTCGGGCGGCCCGTGCCGGAGCCCCTCGCTGGTGACCATGATGCGGGCGCCGCCGTCGGTTTCGATGATGTACCGCGCTTTGATATCGGCAGCGCCGTCTGTGCGGATAATCTGCCAATCCGCGC
>Ga0255312_1000247_pt1 | contig 10089 bp, 6 predicted proteins | sample EtOH5_T0_E5_meta_FD_202081 | JGI IMG/M metagenome (GOLD analysis project Ga0255312, IMG submission 202081) | Sandy soil microbial communities from University of British Columbia, Vancouver, Canada - EtOH5_T0_E5 | ecosystem: Engineered > Artificial ecosystem > Sand microcosm > Unclassified ...
CACCGGGCTGCCCGACAGCAAGATCCTGCGCATCGACGGTTCGGACAATTTCTGGGCCATGGGCGATACCGGTCCGTGCGGACCGTGCTCTGAAATCTTCTACGACCATGGTGACAAGATTCCGGGCGGCCCGCCGGGCTCGGCGGATTCTGAAGGCGACCGCTTCATCGAGATCTGGAACCTCGTGTTCATGCAGTACGAGCAGCTCGAGGGCGGCAAGCGTGTCGATCTCCCGCGGCCATCGATCGATACCGGCATGGGGCTCGAGCGCATCGCGGCCGTTTTGCAAGGCACGCACGACAATTACGCGATCGACCTGTTCCAGACGCTGATCCGCGCAATCGCTGAATTAACAGGCGTCGACCCCAACGGGCCGCAAAAGGCCTCGCACCGCGTGATCGCCGACCATCTGCGCGCGGCGGCCTTCCTGATTGCGGATGGCGTGCTGCCCTCCAACGAAGGACGCGGCTACGTGCTTCGCCGCATCATGCGGCGCGCCATGCGCCACGCCGAGCTGCTCGGCGCGAAGCAGCCGTTGATGTGGAGGCTTGTCCCCGCGCTCACGCGCGAAATGGGTCAGGCCTATCCGGAGTTGATCCGTGCGGAGGCTCTGATCACCGAGACGCTGAAGCTGGAAGAGACCCGCTTCCGGCGCACGCTCGAGCGCGGCCTTGCCATCCTCGATGAGAAGAGCAAGGGCCTTAGGAAAGGCGCCATGTTCGACGGCGACACCGCGTTCACGCTCTACGACACCTATGGCTTTCCGCTCGATCTCACGCAGGATGCGCTGCGCTCGCGTGGAATTTCCGTCGATATCGCCTCCTTCACCGACGCAATGGAGCGCCAGCGCGCGAAGGCGCGGGCATCCTGGGCGGGATCGGGTGAGGCGGCGCAGGAGACGGTCTGGTTCACTTTGCGCGAGAAAATTGGCGCGACGGAATTCCTTGGCTACGAGACGGAGACCGCCGAGGGTATCGTTGCGGCGCTGGTGAAGGACGGCAAGGAGGTGCCCGAGCTCAGGAAGGGCGATAGCGGCGCCGTGGTGATGAACCAGACGCCGTTCTATGGCGAGAGCGGCGGTCAGGTCGGCGATACCGGCGAAATGCGCCGCGAAGGCATCCGGCTGGCCGTGTCCGATACCCAAAAGAAAGCGGGTGATCTGTTCGCTCACGTCGTGAAGGTGGAGCAGGGATCGATCAAAGTCGGCGATCCGCTGTTGCTGGATGTCGATCACGCGCGCCGCGGCGCAATTCGTCAGAACCACTCGGCAACACACCTTCTTCACGAGGCACTGCGCCAGGTGCTCGGCGACCACGTCGCGCAGAAAGGCTCGCTCGTCGCGCCCGACCGGTTGCGGTTCGATTTTGCGCACCCGAAGCCGATGTCGGCAGAGGAAATCGATCGGGTCGAAGACATCGCCAACGACATCGTTCTCCAGAACGCGCCAGTGACGACGCGCCTGATGGCGGTCGATGACGCAATTGCATCCGGCGCGCGCGCGCTTTTTGGCGAGAAGTACGGCGACGAGGTGCGGGTGGTCGCGATGGGTGAGGGCACCGGCAACACCCTGGGCTGGTCGATAGAACTGTGCGGCGGCACCCATGTGCGCCGGACCGGCGACATCGGGCTTGTCTCGCTGATCGGGGAATCCGGGGTGGCCGCCGGCGTACGCAGAATTGAGGCTTTGACCGGAAAATCCGCCCGGAAAACCGCTAACAAACAGCTTCAGGTCGTTAAAGCGGCAGCTGCGGAGCTTAAAGTCCCGCTTGAAGAGATGCCCGGACGCATCGGGACGCTCTTGGATGACCGAAAGAAACTCGAACGTGACCTCTCCGAGGCCAAAAAGAAGCTGGCCATGGGAGGCGGCGGGAAAACGGCCGGGGAGGTTGCGGACGTGCGGCAGGTCAACGGGGTCAAGCTGCTTGCGCGCGCGATCTCCGGTGTCGAGCTCAAGGACCTGCGCAGCCTCGCCGACGAGGGCAAGAAGCAGGTCGGGTCGGGCGTGGTCGTCATCGTCGCTACCGCTGAGGACGGCAAGGCCGGCATCGTGGTCGGCGTCACTGATGACCTGACCAAGCGTTTCAATGCGGTCGAGCTCGTGAAGAAAGGCGCCGAGGCGCTCGGCGGCAAAGGTGGTGGTGGCCGCCCCGACATGGCGCAGGCCGGTGGGCCGGATGGCTCCAAGGCGGGGGCCGCGCTCAAGGCGATAGAGAACGCGCTCGGCGGCTGACGCTACGCTTCAATCGCTTCAATCGCTTCAAGCAGAAAGCGGAAACAACGCCATTTGCCGCCTGTTTCCGCGGTCCGGCGCTGTTAGTTTCGATTGATCGACCGCAAGGCGGCGGCCACCCCACAATGTACTAGTATCGTCACGATTCAAGCAGGGTTACGACCGCATGGCACGCGACAGGGTCAGGACACTTCGCCAGCGCGCCTACCAGGTGCTCGAGCAGGGCCCGGTCGGCGACGGGCTCAGCACCGCCGTCGACCGGCTGATGGTCGCGCTCATCGTGATCAACTTGATCGCGGTCGCGCTCGAATCGATACCCGAGTATCAGGAACAATACGCGACGGCGTTCGCGCTGATTGAATACGTCTCGCTCACCGTCTTCACGATCGAATACGGGTTGCGGCTGTGGTGCGCCGTCGAGCACGGCCCCCATCAACACCTGGCGCCGGGGCGGGCGAGGCTGAAATACGCGCTCAGCCCGGCGGGCATCGTCGACCTCGTCGCGGTGCTGCCGTTCTGGTTTGCGATATTTTTGCCCGCCGATCTGCGTACTGTACTGGTGTTCCGCCTGGTGCGCTTCTTCAAGTTTGCACGCTATTCGCCCGCAATGCGTTCGCTGCTCGACGTGCTCTATCGCGAACGCCGTGCGTTGTTTGGCTGTCTGGTGATCACGCTCGGCAGCGCGGTGGTGGCCGCGGCGATGATGCATCTGGCCGAGGCCAAAGTGCAGCCGGACAAGCTCGGTACAATCCCCGAGGCGCTGTGGTGGGCGATCGTGACGATCGGCACCATCGGCTATGGCGACGTGGTTCCAGTGACGGCGCTCGGCAAGTTGATCGCGACCGGTACCATTTTCGTCGGTCTTGTGATGATGGCGCTGCCAATCGGCATCATCGCCACGGCCTTCGCCGATGAGATCCACCGGCGCAACTTCATCGTCACCTGGGGAATGATCTCGCGGGTCCCGCTGTTTGCGGAGCTCGACGCTTCGGAGATTTCCGATGTCATGGAGTTGCTGCGCGCCCGGGTCGCCGAAGCCGGCGAGGTGATCGTGCGTGCCGGGGACCCCGCCCATTCGATGTATTTTGTCGCCGCCGGCGAGGTCGAAATCGTGATCAAGGGCAAGAAGGAACCGCTACACCTCGGCGTCGGCCAGTTCTTCGGCGAAGTGGCGGTGCTGCGCCGAGCCCGCCGCTCTGCGACTGCTACCGCGCTCGCCCGCACCAATTTGCTGGTGCTCGACGCGCAGGACCTGCATGCGCTGATGCAGCGCGACCCGCGCATCGCCGCGCGCATCAAGGACGTGGTGGAAAAGCGCGTCGGCCAAGAGGTGGTGAGCCCCAGGGGCGATATCGTGGAGGAAGAAATAAAGTAAGTACCGTTTTGAATCGAAATGGCCGGGACTGGCCCGGCCATGACGGCGTTAAGCCATCGCTTTCTTCAGGTTCTCATCGACCTTGTCGAGGAAGCTGGTGGTGGAAAGCCACTTCTGGTCGGCACCGACCAGCAGCGCCAAATCCTTGGTCATGAAGCCGCTCTCGACCGTATCGACGCAGACCTTTTCCAGCGTCTTAGAGAACTTCGCGAGCGCGTCATTCCTGTCGAGCTTGGCGCGATGGGCAAGCCCGCGCGTCCAGGCAAAGATCGATGCGATTGAGTTGGTCGAGGTCTCCTTGCCCTTCTGGTGCTCGCGGTAGTGCCGTGTCACGGTTCCGTGCGCGGCCTCTGACTCGACGATTTTGCCATCCGGCGTCATCAAAACCGACGTCATCAGGCCGAGCGAGCCGAAGCCCTGCGCCACGATGTCGGACTGTACGTCGCCGTCATAGTTCTTGCACGCCCAGACGTAGCCGCCGGACCATTTTAGCGCAGCGGCGACCATGTCATCGATGAGGCGGTGCTCGTAGGTGAGCTTCTTCCTGTCGAACTCGGCCTTGAATTCCTTGTCAAAGATTTCCTGGAAAATATCCTTGAAGCGGCCGTCATAGACCTTGAGGATGGTGTTCTTGGTGGACAGATAGAGCGGATAGCCGCGCGATAGCGCGTAATTCATCGAAGCGCGCGCGAAATCGCGGATCGAGTCGTCGAGGTTGTACATCGCCATGGCGACGCCGGAGCCGGGGAACTCGAAAACCTCGTGCTCGACCTTCTTGCCGTCGGGGGCGACGTAGCTGAGCGTCAGCTTCGCTTTTTCCGGCACGCGGATATCGGTCGCGCGGTACTGGTCGCCATAGGCATGGCGGCCGATCACGATCGGCTGGGTCCAGCCCGGAACCAGGCGGGGCACGTTCTTGCAGATGATCGGCTCGCGGAAAATCACGCCGCCGATGATGTTGCGGATCGTGCCGTTGGGCGATCGCCACATCTTCTTGAGGTTGAATTCCTTCACCCGGGCTTCGTCCGGGGTAATGGTGGCGCACTTCACCGCGACGCCGACTTCCTTTGTTTTGTTCGCCGCGTCGATGGTGATCTGATCGTCGGTCTCGTCGCGCTTCTGGACGCTGAGGTCGTAATAGAGAAGGTTAAGGTCGAGATAGGGATGGATCAGCTTGTCCTTGATCAGCTGCCAGATAATGCGTGTCATCTCGTCGCCGTCCATTTCGACGACGGGGTTTGCCACCTTGATCTTCGCCATTGCGGATAGAACCTTTTGAAAGTTGCACGGACAGGAGGAAAAAGCGTCCGGCGCGCGCCCCTATAGCATCCAAAGTCGGGGGACGAAAGCCGCGATTTTCGCGGATTTCTCGGCCAAAAGCGGCCGCATCTCTAGGGCCCCCGCACGTAAATCGCCCGGTCCGTTACTGCAAAATCGATGCGGCCATCGCGCAACGCCTTGATGCATTCGGCCGGCGTATTGACGATCGGCTCTTCGTGGACGTTGAAACTTGTGTTCACCAGCACCGGTAACCCGGTCTCGCGTTCAAATGCCCCGAGGATGTCGTGGTAGAGCGGATTGTCGGCGCGGTCGATGATCTGCGGACGCGCCGAGTGGTCGACGTGGACCACGGCCGGGATGCGATCGCGCCATTCAGGGCGCACATCGCAGGCGATCGTCATGTAGCGGCAGGCGCGCCGATTGACGTTTGTGACGTCGAAAATTTTCGCGGCCTTCTCGCTCTGGATGACCGGCGCGAATGGCATGAACTCGGAACGTTCCAGCCGGGTGTTGAGCAGATCATGCGTTTCGCGGCGCGCCGGATTTGCGAGAATTGTGCGAGCGCCCAGAGCGCGTGGGCCGAATTCCATGCGGTGGGTGTAGATCGCGCCGATCTCGCCGGCCTTCAAACGGCGCGCGGTCTCTTCGACGGGAGCGTCGGGGAGGCGGGCGATGCCGGACGCGCGATCGAAATCGGCGTCGACGCGGCCGGAAAAATCACGCCCCAGGTAAAGGTCGCCGAGATCGCGACGCTGCTCGGCCCAGTGCGCAAGACCGTCGCGCTGCAGCAGCCAGGCGAGGGCGCCGCCGACCGGTAACCCGTCGTCTCCCATGGCGGGGAATATGAAAACCTCGTCGAGGTCGAGCGTCTCCGCAAGCAAGCGGTTCAGCTTGACGTTGGCGAAGACGCCGCCGGAGACGCCCAGATGCCGCGCCGGATTATTCTTGAGCAGTTGCCGAACTGACTTCAGCATGACGTCTTCGAGCACCTGCTGCACGGTGGCCGCATAGTCCTCGCGGCTGAGTCCGCGCTTCAGCGCGCGCATGAACGCAAAGATCGCGCGATCGCCGCCGAGATCCGAATGCACGCGTCCCTGGTCGTCGACGCTATAGCGGGCCATCAGCTCGCCGGCGCGCACCGGCGCGCCCATGGCGGCCAGCCCTGTCACCTTGCCCTCGTGACGGACGCGCTTGAATCCGAGTGCCTTGGTCGCCCAGCCATACATCTTGCCGAGGCTGTCTTCCTCGGCCGGCTTCAAAATCATGTCGTCGCCGCCATAAAGCGACGTGAGCCTGCCCGCGGCAAAATGACGGTGGCTGTAATGCACGTTGTCGCCGCCACCGTCCGCCGTCACGATCAGCGCATCGTCCCAGGGACTGTAAAAAAGCGCGGGCAGCGCGTGTCCCTCGTGGTGGTTGTAGAAACTTGTGACGACGTCGGGACGAAAACCGCCATCGCGCTGGAAGGAATCGATGTCCAGAAAGACCCTGACGTCAGTGGTCTGATGCCGGAAAATCTCAGGCATCAGCTGGCGCCGTGGCCGCCGGCGCAGATAAGTGCGGTACTGCTCGCGCAGCCATTCCACGCCATGCAAATGACGGAAATAGCGGGTCGGGAACATGCTGCGGCTGTAGGTGACGACATCGACATCGCGACGTGTTGCGCCAGCGATCGACAGCACCTCATCGATTGCAGCGTCAGGATGACGTGAGCCGTCGCTCTTGCGGCGGGTCAGGCGTTCCAGGTGAACCGCCGCCTTGAGCGAATAGTCCTCAAAGACCGCGGCCGCGGCGTCGTGCGACCCGGAATGGACGCCCAATATCAATTGCGGCATGTTGCCAAGACGAGATTTAAAGACCGGCAATCATTGCCACACTCCGCCAACAGCGACAACCGAATCGACAATGCCCGGCGCCGGAACCGACAAGACCAAACGCTGGATTGAGACGCCGGCGCCCGTGGTCGTTCTCGTAGAGCCGCAGCTCGGCGAGAACATCGGCGCGGCCGTTCGCGCAATGGCCAATTTCGGATTGTCACGCCTGCGGCTGGTGAAGCCGCGGCAAAAGTGGCCGAACGAGAAGGCGCGCGTGATGGCGGCCGGAGCCGATCGAATCCTGGAGGCTGCGACGCTTTATGAGAATCTCAACGAGGCAATCGGCGATTGCAGTTTCGTCGTGGCGACGACCGCGCGCAATCACGATCAGGCCAAGCTGGTGATTTCGGCGGAGGCGGCCGCGGCCGAAATGAAGCAGAGGGTGGCGGGCGGGGAGACCGTTGCGATCGTATTCGGCCGGGAACGCATCGGTCTCGAAAATCACGAGGTCGCGCTGGCCGACCGGATCCTGACGCTGCCAGTGAATCCCGCGTTTGCTTCACTAAACCTGGCGCAGGCGGTTGTGATCGTCGCGTACGAATGGTTCAAGCGCAGCGGCGGCGGCGATCTGCCGTTCTCCATGCCGGAAAAATCGCCGCCTGCAGCGAAGCAGCAGCTCGACGCCTTCTTTTCAGATCTCGAAAGCGAGCTTGAGCGGGTCGAGTTTTTTCGGCCCGAAGAGAAACGCGGCACGATGAGCGTCAATCTGCGCAACATCTTCCAGCGGATGGCGCCGACCCAGCAGGACATCCGCACGCTGCATGGCGTGCTCAATGCGATCGCGCAGGGCCGCAAGGGGCCGGCGCGCGGTGGCGTGCTCGATCCGGTGGAGGCTCAGAAACTGCGCGATCTCCTGGCGGAGCATGGCGGCGGCCGCGTGCCGGGCGAACGCGGTCCGGTGCGCGGGCTGGCGCGGCTTCTGCGCCGGAATCCGGTCGAGGCCGAGCGGATTTTATGGCGGGCCCTCGTGAACGACCGCCGTTTCGCGGGCCGCGGCTTCAAGCGTCAGGTTCCGATTGGTCCGCACATCACGGATTTCGTGTCGTTTCCGCTCAAGTGCGTGATCGATCTGATGCCGGCCAAAGAAACCGAAGGCGCAGCGCGGACCCGGGCCGAAAGGCGCGCCTATCTGACGGAGCGCGGCTATAAAGTGTGCGAGGTGAGGGCCGCCGAGGTGGAAAACGCCACCGGCAAGGTTCTCGACCAGCTTCACGACCTGATCGGGCGGTAGCTAGGCTTTCAGTGCTTTCAATTGCGCAACTGTGGCCGCGCGCAGGGTTGTGTGATCATTGCCCGCGGCAACGAACCGAAAGCCGCGCTTTGTCATGGCCAGCGCGCCTTCAGCATCCCGGCAATAGATGCCGGGAATTTTTCCGGACGCATTCGCGGCGGCACAGATTTTATCGACGGCCTGCTCGACCTCCGGGGCCTGTGTGTCCTGCGCTTTCCCGCCGCTCAGCGCCGTCGCAAGATCGTAAGGACCGACGAACAGCCCGTCGATGCCCGGCGTCGCAGCGATCTTGTCGACATTGCCGAGCGCGGTCGCAGTCTCGATCATTGCCAACGTGAGCGTGCCCTCGTTCGCTTCGCGCAAGTAGTCCGCAGGCGCGGTGCGCGGCGCCTGTAGCGCCATCGCGCGCAGCGGACCCCAGCTGCGCTCGCCGGAGGGCGGGTATTTAGCCGCCGCAGCGAATCGACGCGCGTCATCGAGGCTGTTGATCATTGGCGCAATAATCGCTTCCGCGCCGAAATCCAGTGCGCGTGACACCAGTGCGAGATCGTTGAGCGGTATCCGGACAACCGGAGTCGCCTCCGCGTGGCTGACGGCGCCGATGCCGGTGATGATCGAGGCGGTGTCCCACAACCCGTGCTGCGCATCGAGCACGACGGCGGAGAAACCTTCGCGCGCGATGGTCTCGGCAACGATCGGCGAGCCCATCATGCACCAGGCTGCGTAGACCGTTTCGCCCGCGCGCAGGCGCCGGGCGAGGGCAAAAGCCGGCACGTCAGCCGCTCTTTTTGATCTGCTCGACGGCTCGTGCGAGCAATTCGGTCATTTGCGCGCGGATTTGCTGCTCGGTGATGCCGTTGGGCTGAAGATCTTTTACCACCTTGGCCAAAACGTCGTTGTCGCCGGCCTCTTCGAAGTCGGCCAGCACGACTTCCTTCGCATAGGCCTCCGCATCCGCGCCGCTTTTGCCGAGAACGCCGGCCGCCCAGAGCCCAAGCATCTTGTTGCGGCGGGCCATGGCCTTGAAGCGAAGTTCCTCGTCATGCGCGAACTGCTTTTCGAAGCCTTCCTCGCGCTTGTCGAATGTCGTCATGCCGCCCCTCGTACTGCAATCGGTAAAATTGCATGCACATGCAATTTAGTCCGGCCTTGCATATCGTCCACAGACCGTCAAGGCAACATCGGGCCGCGCTTTTGCGGCGAAAATACGGAGTGGAAAACGTGGGCGTGCCGTGATTGTGCTGCCCGGACCGATCGGCTAGGTTGCCTCTGTGCCCGGACCGCTGGCCAAGACCAGAATTGGGCCAGTACTTCCAGTCCGGTCCCGCAGCCGCGGATCTTGCAAAGTCGCACAACAAGGAGCCACGGCAATCCGATGGACTTTCACAAACCACGGTACACGCCCATGAGCCGCCGTCGCCGCATTTACGAGGGCAAGGCGAAGGTCCTGTATGAAGGCCCGGAGCCTGGAACGCTGATTCAGCACTTCAAGGACGACGCGACCGCCTTCAACGCCAAAAAGCATGAGGTGATCGAGGGCAAGGGCGTTCTGAACAATCGAATCTCGGAATATGTGTTCCAGCACCTCAACGATATCGGGGTGCCGACCCACTTCATCCGTCGCCTCAACATGCGCGAGCAGTTGATTCGCGAGGTTGAAATCATCCCGCTCGAGGTCGTGGTGCGAAATGTCGCGGCCGGCTCGCTGGCGCAGCGCCTCGGCATCGAAGAGGGCACGCAGCTGCCGCGCTCGATCATCGAGTTTTACTACAAGAACGACAAGCTCAACGATCCGATGGTGTCGGAAGAGCACATCACCGCCTTCGGCTGGGCCTCGCCGCAGGAGATCGACGACATCATGGCGCTCGCCATCCGCGTCAACGACTTCCTGTCGGGGCTTTTCCTCGGCGTCGGCATCCGTCTCGTCGACTTCAAGATGGAAACGGGCCGGCTGTGGGAGAACGACGTGATGCGCATCGTCGTGGCCGACGAGATTTCCCCCGACAGCTGCCGGCTGTGGGACATCAAGACCAACGACAAGCTCGACAAGGACCGTTTCCGCCGCGATCTCGGCGGTCTGGTCGAGGCCTACACCGAG
>Ga0255312_1000248_pt1 | contig 10080 bp, 8 predicted proteins | sample EtOH5_T0_E5_meta_FD_202081 | JGI IMG/M metagenome (GOLD analysis project Ga0255312, IMG submission 202081) | Sandy soil microbial communities from University of British Columbia, Vancouver, Canada - EtOH5_T0_E5 | ecosystem: Engineered > Artificial ecosystem > Sand microcosm > Unclassified ...
TGGGTGAGCTTAGAGATGGACATCTCTTTGAGCTCGCCGATGTCCATTAGTTGTTCAACTTCTTCTCCCATGACTGTTCTGATTGCCTCACTGGGTTAAGGTGACGTGCGCGAGCCGGGAGCCATCTCCTGGGCGCGGCGCGCAGTTTGTCACCGGGATTCTTGCCAATAACGGATTCTACAGATTGAGACTACGGACCACTGCGGGAACCTGATGCGCGTTCAATCGGCAATCCGCGATCCGAAATCCGCAATTCTTGAGGTGATTTCTTTCCAGATACGCGCCGCTCCACTGCGGGTGACCGCCGAATACGCGACAAGCTCGCTACCGCCCAAGACCGCCGACGCACGACTGAGATTGGCCCTTAACTGATTGCTGCTGAGCTTGTCAGCCTTGGTTGCAACGATGATGAACGGCTTTCCCCTCGCCTCAAGCCACTCTTTCATCAGCAGATCTAACTCGGTGGGCTCATGCCGCGAATCGGTGATGACAATAGATAGCACAAGGCCCGATCGCGTTGCAAGATATTTCTCAACCATCGGCCCCCAGTGCTTTTTCACGTCCCGAGGCACGCGAGCGTAGCCGTATCCCGGCAAATCCACAAAATGAAACGCATCGTTTATCAAGAAGAAGTTGATGAGTTGCGTGCGTCCCGGCGTATTACTCGTCCGCGCCAACCCTCGCACGCCTAACAGACTGTTTATCAAACTCGACTTGCCGACGTTCGACCTGCCCATGAAAGCTATTTCTGGCCGGCCGTCGCGGGGATAATGCTCGGGGCTGGTGGCGCTCTTTTCGAAGGTGGCGCTGGTGATCTTCATAGGACCTATGCAACGTATAGGGCCTATTTATTCGATAGCTTGATTTGACGCAGGCGAGTCGCCTGCGGGTTGTTGTCCCCAAATCGGGACCTCGGTTGTTGGCACGTCCACTTTCGAGAGCGGTTCTTCCAGAGCGAGACGCCATACCTCGTCTACGTATTCCACCGTGTGTATGGTTAGCGCTTCCTTGACGTCGTCGGGCAATTCCACCAGATCCTTTGCGTTCTCCTTTGGCACGATCACGGTGGTTATACCCGCGCGGTGCGCAGCGAGAAGCTTTTCCTTTATTCCGCCAACAGGCAGGACTTTGCCTCGAAGTGTGATCTCGCCCGTCATCGCCACGTCGCGTCGCACCGCGGCTTCGGTCAGCACCGAGACTATCGCGGTCGCGATTGCGATTCCCGCCGAGGGTCCGTCTTTTGGAATTGCGCCTTCCGGGACGTGCAAGTGCAAGTCGTACTTCTTGTGGAAATCGGGGGAGATGCCAAGCCGTTTCGCTCGAGCGCGAACACACGACAACGCAGCGCGCGCGGACTCTTGCATTACCTCTCCGAGCTTTCCAGTGAGAGTGATGTTGCCCCGACCGTGCATCAGCGTTGCCTCTATGTGGAGCACTTCGCCGCCAACTTCGGTCCACGCCAGCCCGGTTGAAAGTCCAATCTCGCTATGCTCCTCAAGCGACTGGGGACGGAAGCGAATTGGACCGAGCAGTTCTTTGACAAGCTCGCCTTCAACCACCCCGTGATACGTCGCAGGTTCATCGGACGTGAGCATTCGCCGCGCCAGCTTTCTGAGCACCGACGCAATCTCGCGCTCGAGGCTGCGGACTCCCGCTTCGCGCGTATAATACTGAGTGATCGTGCGGATACCGTCTTCCGTGAAATCGATCTGTTCAGCCGTTAGGCCGTTCGCTTCGAGCTGTTTTTGCAGCAGATGCCGGAGCGCGATCTCGAGCTTCTCCCGTTCGGTGTAACCCGGTAGTCGGATTATTTCCAACCGGTCCTGCAGGGCGGGCGGGATTGTGTGAAGCACATTCGCCGTGGCTATGAACATGACGTTCGAGAGATCGTATTCGACGTCGAGATAGTGGTCGTGGAACGCAAAATTCTGCTCGGGATCCAGCACCTCGAGCAGCGCGGCGGACGGGTCGCCGCGAAAGTCCATACCCAGCTTGTCGACTTCGTCGAGCATGATGAGCGGGTTTACGGTCCCAGCCTTCTTCATCATCTGGATTATCTGGCCGGGCAACGCGCCGATGTAGGTTCTGCGATGTCCGCGTATCTCAGCTTCGTCGCGCACGCCACCCAGGCTCAGCCGGACAAACTTGCGGCCGGTCGCCTTTGCGATCGAACGTCCGAGGCTGGTCTTGCCAACACCGGGAGGACCGACGAAGCAGAGTATGGAACCCTTCGGCCGCTCGACCAGTTGGCGAACGGCGAGAAACTCGAGTATGCGTTCCTTGACTTTATCCAGACCGTAGTGGTCGGCGTTTAATACGTCGTGCGCGGCTCTGATATCGCGCACCTCGTCGGACTTTTCGCTCCACGGGACTGCAAGAAGCCAATCGAGATAGTTGCGAGAAACGGTGCTTTCCGCGGACATTGGCGGCATTTGCTCGAGGCGTCGCAACTCGGTGATCGCCTTTTCGTAGGCGTCCTTTGACATGCCGGCGGCTTCAATCTTCTGCTTGAGTTCTTCAAGCTCAGCCTTCTCGTCCTTGCGGCCAAGTTCCTTGTGAATCGCTTTGATCTTTTCGTTGAGGTAGTACTCTTTCTGAGCGCGCTCCATCTGACGCTTTACGCGGCCGTGTATTGCCCGATCGACCTGTATCTTCTCAAGCTCAACTTCGAGCACCTCGACCAGTCGCGCAAGTCGGTCTGATAGCGAGAAGATCTCGAGCAGACCCTGCTTGTCTTCGACTGAAATCTTAAGGTTCGACGCGATCGTATCGCAGAGTCTGGCGGCGTCGTCGTTTCTCAGGGCGGACGTAAGAGTCTCGGGGTTACTCAGCTCGGTTGACTGACGGACATATTGATCGACGAGCGAGCCAACCCTACCGATAAGTGAATTCAATCGCGATCGCGGTTCCGCTGTCTGCTGAGCTTTTCTCAGCGTCGCCAGCCAGTATTCGCCCTCGTCCTCGACGCGCACCGAGCGCGCGCGCTCTATCCCCTCGACCATGACCTTAATGTTGCCGTCGGGGAGACGCAGATTGTGTGTTATCCGCGCAATCGTGCCGACGGTGTAGACCTGGTCAACACCAGGTTCGTCTACGGTCGCGTCGTGCTGAGTCGCGAGAAAGATAGTCTTGTCGCTGCGCAGCGCGGCTTCAAGTGCTCGAACGCTTGCGGGCCGTCCGATCACAAACGCAACCATTGTGTAAGGAAAAACCACGACGTCCCGGATTGGGACCATCGGGCACTTCACTACGTCCGTAGGTGTGCTATCACTAAATTCGTTCATTGCTATGTTGGTTTCTGGTCTCTAGTCTCTGATTTCTAGTTTCTGGTTCCTTCGTTATGATTTCGCGAGGCGTGAACCAGAAACCTGAGAGTAGAAACCAACTAACCTGCTTTCTCCAAAACCGGGAACGTTGCGCGGCGACTCTCGACCATCTCGCCTGTCACTACAAACTCTTTGACCTTTTTGTGGGACGGCAGCATGTACATCACGTCGAGCATCAGCTCTTCGAGGATCATCCTGAGTCCGCGCGCTCCTACCTTTCGCTCGCACGCGAGGTGGGCAACGGCTGTCAGGGCATCGTCGGTGAACCGGAGCTTAACGCCCTCGTACTCAAACAGTTTCTGATACTGCTTAACGAGCGCATTCTTTGGCGCGGTCAGTATCTCTACCATCGCCGATTCATCAAGCTCGTGAAGCGTCCCGCACACTGGGAGTCGCCCGACGAACTCCGGAATCAATCCGAACTTGATCAGATCCTCTGGCTCAACTTGCGCCAAAGTCTCGCTGAGCCTTTGCTTGCGCGCGCTCTGGACGTTGGCGTTGAAGCCCAGGGCTTTCTTGCCCGTGCGTTTCTCAATCACCTTTTCGAGCCCGACAAACGCGCCGCCACAAATAAACAGTATGTTGGTTGTGTCGACTGGGAAGAACTCCTGGTGCGGATGCTTGCGCCCGCCCTGCGGCGGCACATTCGCGACCGTGCCCTCAAGGATTTTCAGCAACGCTTGCTGCACGCCCTCGCCCGACACATCCCGGGTGATCGAAGGGTTCTCGTCCTTGCGGCAGATCTTGTCGATCTCATCGATATAGATGATTCCGGTTTGAGCGCGTTCGATGTCGCCGTTCGACGCTTGAAGCAGCTTCAAGATGATGTTCTCAACGTCTTCGCCGACGTAGCCGGCTTCAGTAAGCGTCGTCGCGTCGACAATCGTAAACGGCACGTTGAGCATACGCGCCAGCGTCTGTGCTAGAAGGGTCTTACCGGTGCCGGTGGGCCCTATCAACAGTATGTTGGATTTCTGGATCTCGACTTCCGTCGCGCGGCGCTTGAGGATGTCCACGCGTTTGTAGTGCTGATAGACCGCGACTGCTAGTCTCTTCTTGGTTTCTTCCTGTCCTATGACATAGTCGTCGAGGAATTCCTTGATCTCAATCGGCTTGGGGAGAGGCGGGCGTCGAGCGGCCGTTTCCTGTTGCTGGTCATCGGTGATGATCTCGTTGCAGATGTCGATGCACTCGTTACAGATGTAAACGGTGGGCCCGGCAATCAGCTTCTTGACTTCGTTTTGCGACTTTCCGCAAAACGAGCAGCGTAGTGTATCGTCGGCACGTCTCATCCGGTCTCCAATCTTAGTGGATTCTATCGCATGTCTTCCGGAGGCTCGTTGTTCTACTCGCGGTGAGTTATCACCTGATCTATCAAACCGTATTCTTTCGCCTGCTCGGCGCTCATGATCCGATCACGTTCGACATCGTGTTCGATGACTTCCAGCGTTTGCCCGCTGTGTTTCGCCAATATCTCGCTGGTCAGCTGGCGCATGCGCATAATTTCTTCAGCGTGTATTCGGATGTCAGTTGCCTGACCGGAAATCCCGCCTATCGAAGGCTGGTGAATGAGAATACGGGAATTCGGAAGCGCGAACCGCTTGCCATGAGCGCCCGCTGTCAGAAGCAGCGCTCCCATCGAAGCACACTGGCCGACGCAGATCGTGGTAACGTCCGGGCGGATAAACTGCATCGTATCGTAGATTGCCATGCCAGCTGTTATCGACCCACCGGGACTGTTGATATATAGCGATATATCGCGGTCGGGGTCTTCGGCCTCAAGAAAGAGGAGTTGAGCAACAACAAGATTTGCAATCGTGTCGTCGATCGGCGTCCCAATAAAAATGATGTTGTCCTTTAGCAGTCGTGAGTAGATGTCGAAAGCGCGCTCACCACGCGCCGTCTGCTCGACGACCATCGGCACTAAAGCCATCTGTGGATCATTCCCTCTACGACTCATGTCAGTCACACGGTTATTATACGTTGCTCTGCCCATTGCCGGAAGTTTCTTTTTTGCAATGCATGGGGAAGCTGCTTGAAAGTGATTCCATTTGTGTCGAGGGACCCTTCTGAAGGTTGTTCCTCAAGATGTGCTGCTGTCTGCTCGCCCACCCTCGCCAGTCGCCGGTTCGTCCGCGCCAAGACCTTCTATTTGATCAGTTCGAATTTCGGCGGAAGCTATTACAAGATCAAGGGCTTTGCGGTGTCGGACCTGCTCCCTGATACTATCCAGCGAGTTTTCCTTTGTCAAGCGTGCCCTCAAAACCTCTTCGGTTTGCCCGATGCTGTCAGCGTACTCCCTGATCTCCCGAGACAGTTCCTCCTCGTCGACCTCGATGGTCTCAGTCTGCGCTATGTTGTCAAGGATGAATGAGCCACGAACTTCGCGCTCCGCCCGCTCTCGCTGGCCGTCGCGAATGCTCGTCCAGTCGATCTTCAACATGCGCGGGTCCATTCCTTGCCCAGCCATTTGCCGGAACATGGCCTTCATCCTCGAATCTATCTGTTTTTCGACTACATACTCGGGAACGTCGAAGCGGTTCCGATCGACGAGCTTCTCCATCGTGGCGGATCGAAACTCAGCGTCGGATTTGTGCTCGGCTTCTTTCTCCAGCTTCGAGCGAATGTCGGCACGGAGTTCGTCGATGGTCTTGAACTCCTCGCTGACACTGCGTGCGAACTCATCGCCGGCCTCGGGGAGCTCCTTGATGCGAATGGCCGTCACTTCCGCCGTATAGTTGACGCTCCTGCCAGCGTATTTTTCCGGCTTATAGTCGGCGGGATAGGCAACGGCGAATGTTCGGGTGTCGCCTGACTGAACGCCCGTAAGTTCTTCCGTGAACTCCTTCAAGACGCCCGCCGCGCCAAGTTCTACCTCGAGGTCTTGTTGCTTAATGTCTTCAACGGGCTCCGCATCTTGGCTCGCATCCGCTTCCACGTGCCCTGTGAGGTTGACCGTAACTATGTCACCGGATTGGGCGGGCCGGTCTTCCACTGGAACCAGCTCGGCATGACCCTGACGCAAACGCTCAATCGTGCTTTCGACATCTTCATCGCGAACGTTGTAGACGCGCTTAGTCAGTGGAAGCTCCTTGTAGTTTGAAAGCGTGAATTCAGGAGCAACCTCGACATTGAATATCACGTCGATCGATTCGTCATCCTTGAACTTGAGGTCTTCGACCGACGGCTCTCCGATGACCTTTAATTCTTTTTCGCGAATGGCATCGCCGAGCGAATGCGGCAAGAGCTGCGACAGCATTTCGTCTCGAAGCTCTTTTCGGAATCGCGTTTTCACGACGGACTTGGGCACGTGGCCCGGGCGAAACCCGGGTACGCTAACCTTCCGCGCGAGGTCGGCGGCAATCTTGTCGGTTTCCGCGCGAACGGTCTCGCCGGGTATCTCGAGCCGCAATTGTTTCTTACATTGTTCCTGATCGGTGACTGTTATGTTCAAGATTAGTTATTGCCTTTCGGAGACGGCTCTTATAGCCGTGACTCATCGCCAGTGATCTCATTCGTGATGCGAAAGGGGGGACTCGAACCCCCACACCTTACGGTACCAGATCCTAAGTCTGGCGCGTCTGCCAATTCCGCCACTTTCGCATTTCTCAGATATGAAAGATAGTTGATGGCCACCAGCGTTTGCAACCACGCACGCTGATCTCAAGCGCTGGTCTGGGATTCCTTATCCTCACATCAATCAGAATCGAATCTTTTCGATCAAGCTCAACGTTTTGCCACTGGTCCGATTGGGCTTTGACTGCCTACTCGCAAGGCCAAGGAGTGACTGTCTTAGTGACTGTCGCAGCGGCAAAAGCGGCGTGTCGCACCGGATCCTCGCGCGGAATCAGGGAATGAGCGGAATTAATTTGGACTCAATCGAAGCTCCGGCCAGCCAAGTTTCAGAGCGTTTGGTCCGTTATCCGTGGTGCCGTCAACGCGGTTGCTTGACAACGCTCGAAGCTCAAAATTAAGATGAGCGTGCTGCTAAGGAATCAAATCTCAAACTTCGCAGGTGAGCGATGACAGAGTTACTCGCGGTCTTGCTCCAGGCTCCACCCAGGCCGGGTGGGCCGGCAGTTCCGACCCCTGGCACTGCGCCTCCTATCTATGGATACATCCCGATCGTCATCTTCTTCCTGATCGCCGTGCTGCTGCCGGTCGTCCTCCTGGGGGTATCAAGGCTCGTCCAACGCCGCGTGTTCGAACGCGAGAAGCTGATGCCGTACGAGTGCGGCGTCGATCCGATCGGGGATGCTCGCGATCGCTTCTCGGTGCGGTTCTACATCGTCGCGATGCTGTTTCTGATCTTCGATGTCGAGACCATATTCCTTTTCCCCTGGGCGGTGATCTATGACCGGCTCGCACTGTTCGGATTAGTCGAGATGCTCCTTTTTATCGGCATCCTGGTGGTGGGTTATTACTACGCGTGGCGAAAAGGCGCGCTCGAGTGGGCGTGAGGAGATTGCGGATTCCCGATTGTCGATTGCGAACACGATCGGTGAAATTCCTTCCCCGGTTGAAGATCAACGAAGGACACCATGGCAAAAGAGAGAGAAGAAATCATAGAGTCGTCGAGCGGTATTATCTCAACCACGGTTGATTTCGTTTTCAACTGGTCTCGAAAGTCTGCGCTTTGGCCGATGACGTTTGGCCTTGCCTGCTGCGCTATCGAGATGATGGCGACTGGCGCCTCTCGCTTTGACCTCGACCGCTTCGGCGCAGGCGTCTTTCGGCCTAGCCCTCGCCAGTCCGATCTGATGATAATCTCCGGCACCCCGACCTTGAAGATGGCTCCGATCATCAAGCGTGTTTGGGATCAGATGCCCGAGCCGAAATGGTGCATAGCGATGGGCGCGTGCGCTTCAACCGGCGGTCCGTTCCCGACCTATTCGACGCTGCAGGGGGTCGACCGCATCGTCCCGGTTGATGTTTATATCCCTGGCTGTCCGCCCCGGCCGGAGGCATTGCTGTACGGGATAATGCGCCTCCAGGACAAGATCATGCAGGAGCACCCGGCACGCTTCATGTTCGGTCGCGGCAACGTCTCACAGGAAGATGTGGAAGGCAGCGCAGCAACGGACGAAGCGGGCGAGAACGCCGCGGCGTAGATCAACGGACAACCGATTCCGAAAAGGCGCAGGAGATCGCTTTCCCTGCGCCTTTTGCTTTCATAACCAATGCGTCCAGTGACAACAGAGCTTGAGCGAAGGCTTATCGAGCGAATCAGGCGCGAAGGCCCAATTACGTTCCGCGACTTCATGCAAGCTGCGCTTTACGATCCTGAGCTCGGGTACTACAACACCGAGCGATCGAAGATCGGCGCTCAGGGTGACTACTACACCTCCAGCAACGTTCACCCGGCTTTCGGAGCGGTGCTCGCGCAAGCGATTGCTGACTGGTGGGCTGGTTCAGCCCAGCCGTTGACCATAGTTGAGTTGGGACCCGGGACGGGACAGCTTGCTTTCGATGTCATCGCTGCGCTTCGCGATGAGCACGAGGCTATATTCGATCATTTGACGTACCTGCTCGTCGACGCGAGCCCGGCTATGCGCATGCGTCAGCAGGAGAAGCTGGCAGTGTTCACAGATCAACTTCGTTGGCTGGAATTGAACGAGATCGAGCGAGCACCAATCAGCGGAATAGTCTTCTCGAATGAGTTTGTGGATGCGTTGCCGGTCCATCGTGCCCGCCACACGAAGGGTGAGATCGAAGAGCTGTATGTGGCCGCGGCGACGCGCGACGAGGCTGCTCATCTCTCGTTGGCCTGGGGTAATCCCTCCACCGAAAAACTCACCGAGTATATCCGCCGAATGGACTTGGCTCTTCGGGAAGGCCAGCAGGTCGAGATCAACCTGGACGCCGTCGACTGGCTCGCACGAATTCAGCGCGCGCTTGCGAAGGGGCTTCTGATCACGATCGACTACGGCGACTCCGTTTCGCAGTTGTGCGCGCAAGATCGAAGCTCCGGCACGCTTCGATCGTTCTACCGGCACAGGCTGATTGATTCACCGCTCGAACGGGTAGGCGAACAGGACATTACCGCCAGTGTGAACTTCACCGCATTGATTGAATACGGCCGCGACCTCGGATTCGAGTTGGTCAGCTACGAGAGGCAAACGGCGTTTCTGATTCGCAAGGGGTTGATTGAGAGAATCACCTGCCAACACGGACAGAGCGATTCCATGGACGACTTGAAGGAAAGGCTCGCAGTGAAGAACCTATTTGTTCCGGGAGGCGTGAGCGACAGTTTCCGTGTCCTGATTCAACGGCGTTGAGCTGCGTTTGGATGCATACTAAGCGTTCCCGCTCAAGTGTGTTATCTTCATCAGCCGATGGGGGAGATTGACTGGTTTCCACTTACGTTGTCGCTGCGAGTTGCGCTGATCGCGACAGCTTTTGTCGTCATAATCGGTGTCGCCTTGGGGTGGCTCCTGGCGCGCAGGCGGTTTTTCGGGAGAGAGCTTCTGGACGCGGCAGTCACGTTACCGCTGGTTCTTCCGCCGACGGTGCTCGGATATTACTTGCTCGTCTTGCTCGGGCGCAAAAGCCTGGTGGGTCACGCGATCGAAGCGATCACTGGTCAGCCCTTGGTGTTTACGTGGAGAGGCGCAGTCGTGGCCGCCGGAATCGGGGCGCTTCCGCTGGTGGTGAAGACATCGCGTACAGCAATCGCTGCTGTGGACACTAATCTTGAAGACGCGGCTCGGACGCTTGGTCAAACCGAGTGGCGAGTGTTCTGGCGTGTGACGAT
>Ga0255312_1000249_pt1 | contig 10065 bp, 8 predicted proteins | sample EtOH5_T0_E5_meta_FD_202081 | JGI IMG/M metagenome (GOLD analysis project Ga0255312, IMG submission 202081) | Sandy soil microbial communities from University of British Columbia, Vancouver, Canada - EtOH5_T0_E5 | ecosystem: Engineered > Artificial ecosystem > Sand microcosm > Unclassified ...
CATCTCGTGTCGCAGGAACGCTCCCAGCGACTCCCGGGGAAACACCATCTCGACCGGCTGGCGAAGCAGCTCCACCCGGGAGCCGCGGGCGGCGATGCGGCTTCCCAGCTCGAAATCGTCGGCGTGGTGATTTGCCAGCGCCGCAAACCCGCCGGCCTCCGCCAGCCGCTCGCGGGTGGTGGCCATCGTGCTGCCCAGCAGGAACTTCATTCCCTCGAAGCGGCGGGCGATCAGCGTCCCGGAAAAGTCCTCTCCAGCGCCCAAGGCATCGAGTTGCGAAAGCACCCCGCCCTCCACGTTGCCGCGGAACAGGGCCGTCACCCCGCCCACCTGCGGGTCGCGGAAGGGCGCCGCCACCTGCCTGAGGTAATCGGGCTCCACCCGCACGTCGCTGTCGCTGATGACCAGGAGGTCGTAGCGCGCCTCCTGCGCCAACCGGCAGAGCTTGTTCACCTTGCTGTTGGTACCCAGCGCCGGCGCGCCGATGAGCAGCCGCACAGAGCTCTGCGGGTGGTCGTGGACCACGCGCTCGAGGAGGCGGAGGGCCGGGTCGTCGGCATCGCTCACCGCGAACAGGACTTCGTATTCCGGGTAGTCCTGCCGGCAGAAGCTGGAGTAGTTCTCATAGGCTTCGCGGTCCAGCCCACGCACCGGCTTCAGAATGCTGATGGGAGGAGTGTAAGCCGGGGCCTCTGGCTCCTCCGGGCGCCGGGCGAAGAAGTCCCGGGCACAGACGATGGAGAGCACGTAATAGACGAGCGGCCCGCACGCCAGCAGCAGGATCAGCCAGCGCCATCCGCTCGTGAGCAGGAAGTGGTACATCTCATTCGCTCATGCTACCCAGGCCAGCGCCACGCCGGCACAGACCAGCGCGACTCCCGCCCAGCGCCCCGGGCTCACTCGTTCGCTTAGCAGGAGCTTGGCTCCAAGCACTCCCACGGCATAACTGAGCGCGGTGGCGGGGACGATCAGGCTGACCGGCGCCCAGGAGAGCAGCGCCAGCATGGCATAGAAGTAGAGCGCGCTCAGCAGTGTGCCCAGCCAGAACCATCCGCTGCCCAGGGCGCGCCCCAGGAAGGCCACGATGGCCCGGGGCGCCAGGTGCTCGGGCCCTCCCACCTTCTTCATTCCGTGCGTGATGGCGATCTCGCCCGCCGTACTGGCCAGCACGGCAACCAGGAGAAAGATCAAAAGCCGCATGCTCAGCTCGCTCCCGTGGTCCGAGGTTCGGTCCGCCCCACCAGCCCTACTCCCACGCAGATCAACCCCACGCCCGCCCATCGCCCCAGGGTCACGCTTTCTCCCAGCACCAGAACGGCGAGCAGCGCCACCACCGCATACCCGAACGAAGAGACCGGCATCACGTAGCTGTAATCCGCCCACGACAACAGCATGAGGTAGAGGACAAAACTCACCAGCAGGCATGCGATCCCCAGCCAGATCGGCCCGCTGGCCACGGTCTGCGCGAAGGCGAAACCCAGCGACGCCATGTCCAGATGCACAGGGATCCGGTCCATTCCCTGCTTGAGAAAGATGTCGCCCACGGAACTGGCGGCCACCATCAGGACCACGAGGACCAGCGTCTTGGTTCGCAGCTGTCGGATCGAACTCATCTTCTAGAGGACCAGTCCTGGCGACCAGAGCCGAATGGTCTCACAATCCGCTTCCCTTGCGAAGCCGCGAGGGATGGCTCTTCCAGGGAAAAGCGATTCAGCTAACTCCGGCCGCCGGGAGTCCCGGAGGACGGAACCGGCACCAGGAGACCCTTCTTGATGGTGAACTCCAGGCCACGCCACTGGATCCGGTTGGATGTAAAGCTGACCAGCCACACCAGGAATGCCAGCCCATCCCGAAACGGGACCAGCCAAAGATTGCGGCGAACCGCCAGGTCTTTTAGGCCCCAGACGCCTACGACCCAGGCCATCGTGAAGCGAAGCACGAGGTATACAGCCAGAAACAGCAGCGTGAAGAAGCGGGTGTGCATCGACGCCGCCGCTGCCAGCGCCCACGGCAGCCCGTGGGTGAAGACCTGGCCAAGGTGCGCGAGCGGACGGATGTTCCGCAGGCCGATCGACCAGCGCAACTCGTGTCTTAGAAAACCGCCCAGCGCCTCCGCCGGAAATACCATCCAGACCGGTTCACGGAGCAGCTCGATCCGATACCCCCGCTCCGCAATGCGATTGCCCAGTTCGAAGTCGTCCGCGTGGTGATCCACCAGCGCTTCAAAGCCGCCGATCTCCGTTAGCCGCTGCCGAGTGGTGGCCATGGTGGCGCCCAACGTGAACTTCATTCCCTCCAGCCGGCGCGCCACCACGGCGCTGGAGCAGAACTCGACCGCCGACCCTACGCAATCGATGTGCGAGGCCAGGTCGTCGTTCACCTTGGCGCGGAACAGGGCGGTCACGGCGCCCACCTGGGGGTCCTGGAACGGCGCCGACACCTGCCGCAGATAGTCGGGTTCCACCCGGACGTCGCTGTCGCTGATCACCAGAAGGTCATACCGCGCTTCTTTCACCAGCCGGCACAGCTTGTTCACCTTGCTGTTGGTGCCCAGCTGAGGCGCGCCGATCAACACGCGGATCGACCGCTCGGGATGTTCGCGTGTCAGCTCCTCCAAAACCGGGAGGACGGGATCGTCGGCGTCGCTCACCGCGAAAAGAATCTCGTATGCCGGGTAATCCTGTTTACAGAAGCTGGCGTAGTTCTCGTAAGCCTCGCGGTCCAGGCCACGTACTGGCTTGAGGACGCTGATGGGCGGCAGGTAGGGGATCGAGGGAGTTGGGGCTGGTGTCTTCCGGGAAAAGAACCCGTGGGCGCAATAGATCGAAAGGAGGTAATAGACCGGCGGGCCGCACGCCAGCACCACCACCAACCCACGTAAGTCGGCCGCCCAGGAAAAGTGACCCATCGTCTCCGGCAACGGAGGGTTTCCCCTCCGCCCCAACCACCTGCCTTATGGAGGCAATGGGGGCTTCGATGCCGGGTCCGTTCTTTTCGTTGTCCCCGGCGGAGAATCCCGCACTGCTTGATTCTTCAACAACCTACTGGAACACGCGCGCCAACTGCCCCGTGGTCTTCAGAAGCTCCAGCTGGGCCTGCTGGCGGGCGAACTCGGCGTCCAGGAACTCCATCCAGCGGTCGCTCTCCTCCAACCGGGCCTTCTCCAGGTTGCGCAGGCCGGTCCGGCCCTCCTGGAACTGCGTCTGCAGCACGGCTAACTGCTCCTGCGCCAGTTGCAGCTCCAGCCGCGCCACCTCCCGGGCCGCCTCCAGCTCGCGCGTGCGGTGTGCCTGCCGTTTCACGTCGGCGCCCAGCTCGGCCCGTTGCGCTTCCACTTTGACTTCCGCCTCCTTCAGGTTGGTCCGCGCCAGCGCGATGGCGGTATTGGTGCGCGCGCTGAACAGCGGGATCTCGACCTGGACCCCGACGTTCACGTTGTGCCGCTGAAACTTGTTGAAGAACTCATCATAGTTATTGAACCGGGCCAGGACGCTGTAGGTACCCACCACCCCCAGGGTGGGCCACCGCCCCCGGGCCTCCCCTTTCAGCCGCAGCTCTCGCGCCCGGCGCTCCGCCTCCGCCTGCTGCAGCTCCGTGTTGTTCTCCAGCGCCAGGGCCAGCAGGTCCGCGCCCTTTTGCTCGGCGGCCGCGGGCAGCTCTTCGGTACTGACCTCCAGCCGCGCCTCTTGGGACAGGCCGGTCAGCTGGCGCAGAGCAGCCGCCAGCGAGTCTTCCCGCCCTTCCAGTTCCAGGATCCGCCGCGCGACCTTCGCCACTTCCAGCCGCGCCCGTGTCACCTCCAGAGAAAGCTCCAGCCCTTCGGAGGACCGGGCCTGGGTCACCTCCAGGATGCGTTCCGCGCTCTTCTGCCCCGCCCGCAGCAGCGCCAGCGAGTGCCGCGCCTTGGCCAGTTCGAGGTACTCCGACACCGTCCGCACGATGACGGCGTCGCGCACCTCCTCCGCGCGCAGCCCCTGGGCTTCCGCGCTCGCTTCCAATTCGCGAACCTGGCCCTTGAGCGGCCCATTGAAGACCTGTTGGGTGTATGACATGTTGAAGAGCGACGGCGCTCGGCCGCCCGGCGTCTCCGGGATGCCGTTGGTGTAGCCGGCGCCCGAGCCCGCATAGAGGTTCGGGCGGAATTCCGCGTTGGCGACGCGCGCGGACCGCACCGCCGCTTCCTGCCGCAGATGCGCGGCGGCCAGCTCGCGACTGTTGCGCAGCGCCAGCTCCACGGCTCGCTTCACGCTGAGCGTCTCGCCCGGCGCGGACGGCAAAGCCGATTCCTGCGCCCCTGCGCTCCCGCTGCACAGCAGGAGCATCCCGGCGCACACCCCGGCCGCCAGGCCTGCGATCCCTCTCCCCTTCCCCGGCTTTTGCGACTCGGAGCCTCTTTGCGAAGACCTGCTTCCTTGAGCTGGCATGGGAATCCTCGACCTCTTATGCTTTCTGCACTCTTGAGATTACGGCGCAGGAGGATTGTAGCGAAGCTCACATCCCAAGGGGAGGACCGGGGCTGAAAACCCGCGGTTATTCGTAGCGCAGAGAATCGACCGGTTGGAGCTTGGCCGCCTGGTTGGCCGGCAGCCAGGCGAAGAACATTCCCGTGCTGCAGGAGACCAGGAATGCCAGCACCACCGAGAACCCTGAGACCGGCACGCGCAGGTTCCCGGGCAGGAGCGACTGGACGGCCACCGGGATGGCCACGCCGATCAGGATCCCCAGGATGGCTCCCACGCCGCTGATGAGCAGCGCCTCGATGAGGAACTGGTAGAGGATCTCCCTCTCCTCCGCGCCCACCGCCTTGCGGATGCCGATCTCCCGCGTCCGCTCCACCACGGTCACCAGCATGATGTTCATGATCCCGATGCCGCTGATGACCATGGCGATGAACGCCACCAGGAACAAAACGATGGTCAGCGCCAACGCGGTCTTGCGCACCGCATCCTGCAGCGAGGTCAGGTTCTGCACGTTGTACACGGCCCCGGCCGGATGCCGGCTCTTCAGGATGCGCTCCACCTGCCGCGTCACTGCCGGGACGTCCTCCGGCTGCCGGGCCTGCGCGTAGAGCGCGCTGAAGGACTCCGAGCCCGCGTAGTAGCGCATCAGCGTGAAGGGGATGATCACCGACTCCCTCTGGATCTCCGACAGGCCAAAGGTCGCCACCCGCTCACGGAACACGCCGATGACCGTGAACGACAGCTCGCCTAGGCGGATGTTCTTTCCCACCGGGTCCTCGAAGGGGAAGACGCGGGCCGCCAGCTCCTCGGTGACCAGGCAGACCTTGCTCCGCGCCCCCATGTCCACAGGATCGAAATAGCGGCCGCGCAGGATGGTGAGCTTGCGGATCTCCTGAAAGCCCGGTGTCACCCCCACCAGGGTGACCGGCCGCTCCGCTCCGCCCGCTACCACCGTCGCCGGCAGGTCGCGCGCGCCCGCTGCTTCCATCACCTGCGGGATCTCCCGTTTCACGGCTTCCACGTCGCCGGGAGTCAGTTCGTAGCTGAGGGCACGCGAATGTTGCGCGGTTTCCACGTACTCGGCCCACACCAGGTTGGAGCCGGCCGCCTCGATCTGTCCCAGCACGAACCTCCGCCCGGTCAGGGCCACGGTGACCACCAGCACGATGCAGGCGCTGCCGATCACCACCCCCAGTGTGGTCAGGGAGGCGCGCAGCTTGTTGGCGCGCAGCGCGTCCAGCGCCACTTCGAATGCTTCCTGCCAGGGCTTCATTCGCGGCCGACCACTTGCACTTCCATCCCGTCTTTCAACTCCACCTCGCCGGGCAGCGCCACCTTCTCGCCTTCCTTCAGGCCGCTGAGGATCTCGTAGTCGGCGGCGCTGGCCACGCCCACCCGGATCTCGCGCCGCTCCAGCCGGCTGCCGGTCAGCGCCCCCGACCGGATCACGTAAACGTAACGGCGCGCCCCGTCGAACTGCACCGCCGCCCGCGGCACCGCCAGCGCTCCCTGCCGCTCCCGCGAGCGGATGCGCACGTTGACGTTGATGTTGGGCAGCAGCGTGGGCGGATCGTTCGCCACCTGGCACAGCAGTTCGCCTACGCTTCGCGTTCCCCGCATCACCACCTGCTGGGGGATCTGCTCCGTCTTTCCCTGCCAGCTGCGGTCGGGCGCCGCGTCCCAGGTGATCAGCACGGTCTGCGTCGGCTCCAGCGCCCCCATTTCCATTTCGTCAATGAACGCGCGCACCCGCACCGTGCGCAGGTCCGCCATCTCCGCCAGCAGATCGCCCACGTTGACGAAATCCCCGGCCCGCACCGGCAGGGAGTACAGCGTCCCATCCGCCGGCGCCGCCACCCGCGCCGAGCGCACCTTTTCCTCGAGGGAGGCGACTTCGCTCCGGTACTGCTCGGCCAGCAGGGTCTGGCGGCGGACGTCCAGCGTCGCCCGCCGCAGGAACTCCCCCTTCTCCGCTTCCAGGCGCGCCACGTCGGCCCGCGCCCGGTCGAGCGCCGCCTGGTTCTGCGCCACCTCCAACTGGGTGGCCGCCTGACGCACCAGCAGCCGCTCCAGCGCGCTCTGCTCGGATTGCAGTCGCGCGCTTTCGTCCCGCGCCTTGCGCAGGTCGCTCTCGATGCGCGCCGCGTCGTCGGCCCGCCCTCCCCCGCGGGCGGCGCGCAGGTCGTCCTGGGCCCTCACCAGTTGCTCGCGCGCCCGCGCCAGCGCCGTCCGTGCGTCGGCGGCATCGAGCTCCAGCAGCAATTGCCCGCGCTTCACCGGCTGGCCTTCCACGGCGTGGACCTTGATTACAAACGTCGTGAGTTGGGCGCGGATGGGAAAGGCAGCGATCGGCTCCACCTTGCCGTTGGTGGTGATCGAAGCGCTGAGGTTCTCGCGCGAAGGCTGGACCGCCGTGATCCGCGCCGCCGGCGTTCGCGTGCTCATCGCCACCAGCACAAACACCAGCAGCAACGCCAGGGCCAGCCCCGCCCAAAGCCACTTCTTCATTGACGGCGAATTCATTTGTGGCTCATCTTCCCGGCGTCCAGGAGAGCCTTGGCGCAGTCACTTCGCAAGCGACGCCGCACCATCCGAGAGCCAATCATTCTAGCAGGGAGCGGAGTCGCCGGCTCAGGATGGAAAGAGCTTCAAGCCGCGGTTCCCGGCGACCGCACGAGCAGCGCCGCAGCCCTCGAAGGCGCTACGAGAGACGGGCGGGATTGGGATCGTCGGGGCGGGAAGAGAAAGCCGGCGGCTCGCTTTATTGCAGGCCCGCGCGGCCCGCCGAAACAGGAACGACCAAGCGATTCGCTGCAGGATTCTTTTTGCTTTCGCCGGTGTAGCTTTCAGAATTCGACCGCCGCTCGAGCTCAACCGAAACGACTCGAACCCCGGCGGACCCGCCGCCGTTCCCTGCCGGCCGCATCCCAGTGGGTCGGAGCCACGCACCCCGGGATGCCGTCCGCGGCGCGGGCGTCAGCTTGGCCAGCACCATCGGGCTCGCTGAAAAAGCCTGCCGAGCCGCCGCCAACTGGACCTCTGTGGGCCGGCTCAGGGACTGTCCGGGGTGGATCCGGTCCGGATTGTGGACCTGCGGATTGGCGGCCCAGATGGCGGTCCACAGGCGGCCCTCGCCCAGGTGCGCGCGCGACAGCTTCCACAGCGAGTCGCCAGACCTCACAACAATCACGTCCGCGGAAGGCGCGAGGGGCGCGGCCGCAGGGCGGGACGGAGAAACCTTCCGCCTTTGAGCGGCGATCGACGCCGGCTTGGGCGCAGGCGCCGCAGCCGCCGGCGTTGCCTTGGCCTCCAGCGTCAATACGATGGGAGCGTCTTTGCGGCGCAAAGCGCGCTGCGCTCGGGCGTATTCCCCCAGGGAAAAATTCGGCTGCTCCGCCGCGGTCCAGGCGGGTACGCCGGAATCGACGGCCGGGGTGCGCGGCTGCGGCTCGGACGCTTCCGGCTTGGCTTCCGCGACCTGCTCCGGATTCGAGCGCGCTTCCCGCCGGGCGCGTTCAGCGCGGATGCTGCGCGCGTACTCTCCCAGGGAAACCTCCGGCGCCTCCCATCGCACAGTCTGTCCGATGGGCAGCACCGCCCGCTTCGCCACCGGTGCCAGCGCCTCGGCGCGAGCCACCGGCTGCGGGACGGCAGCGGCGGGTGACGCAGCGCTCTGCTTGGCCTCCGCCGGCAGGATCTGCTCGCGGGAAAGGTCTTCGTTGCTGAGGACTCGGGAGTGCTTTTCCAGCCCGGCGCGGCGGGTCCGTTCCTGGCGCGCGACGTCTCCCAGGCTCTGCGCCGACACCACTCCGGCGCCGAGCACCACGGTCGCGATGAGGGTCGCGATTCGCACGATTCGCACTATCCGCCTGGGAAGCTGCAAGCGGGTCGGATTATAGAACCCTTTCTGCCGGAAGCAAGACAATAATGTCCCGCCGCGGCTCACCAGTCCCGCAACGGGAGCGGTGCGTCGTTTCAAGCTCCGACCCGGCTCCAGTTTTGATATAAAGGAAGGCTATTTTCTCCAACCGATCTTCTCTGCATGGGACGCCGCGGCAAACAACGGGTCAAGATGGTTCTTCCCGTCAAGGTCTGGGGACGGGACGTGACCGGCAAACCTTTCTTCCAGCTCGCCCACACCCTCGACATCAATCGTGGCGGCGCCAAGGTCGGAGGACTTCTCTCCCTGATTAACTTCGACGACACCGTGGACCTGCAGCACCGGCACAAGAAGGCGCGCTTCCGCGTGACTTGGGTGGGCCGGCCGGGCACGCCCAAGGCCAACCAGATCGGCGTCCAGTATCTCGAGCCCGACAAAGACATCTGGGGACTGGAGTTGCCCGAGGACAACGAACCGGACAGTTTCGAGGAGCCGGACACCAGGAAGCCCGCCAAGAAACCCAAGACACCGAAGAAGGAGGGAGGAAAGGAGCTACGGGCGCACGAACGCTTTTCCATGAGCGGGGGCGTCGAGGTCCGCACCAGTGACAAGGCGGAGGTCGGCCACTGGACCATCCTCAGCGACCTGAGCGCCGGCGGATGCTACGTCAACACCGCCTCTCCTCTGGGACTGAACGCCCGCCCTGCCCTGCTGGTCCGCGCCGGCAACAACGAGATCCGCACCTGGGCGGCGGTGCGCACCTCGCATCCCGGGGTGGGCATGGGGCTGGAGTTTACAGAAATGACCGCCGCCGACCGCCTGCGCCTCGATGGGCTCATCCAGAGCCTGGCCGGGGATCAGCCGAAGGCGACCGCCGACCCCGCCCGCGAGGTTGCCGCCCGGGTGAAGAGGTCCACCCGCGACCTGCGCGAGATCGACGAGCTGCTGAAATCGGTGGACCTGGATCCCCGCATCCTGCGCGAGTTCCGCGCCGCCCTCGGCCACGCCCGCCACACCGCCTGGGCCCTGCAGCAGTGGGTCGAACTGCAGAACAAGAACGCCGACGTCATGCCCGTGGTCGCCTACCTGAACAGCGAACGCATCCGCATCGCCACCTACCTGTGCCGCAATCTGGCCGCGGAGATCGCCGACATGGACGTCAGCCGGCGGGCCGTGGAGTTCGAGAACCTGCTGAGCGCGGTGGAGGAGCTCTTCCAGCGCCTGGCCGGATTCCGCTTTGCGGTCGACGACCGGACGGCCCTGCCGGCTCCCTTCCCCGAACCTCCCCGGGCGGAAGAGCCGGAGCTGCCCTCACCCGAGCCGGAGCCAGTTTCCCTCGCCGAGGCCGCCGCTGCGGAGCCTCGAGCGGAAGAGCCGCAACCAGTTGCCGCGCACGAGGAGCCCGCTCCGCCGGGCGAAGCCGAGGCCGTACCCGTTGCAGCCCCCGTCACTCCGTTGGCCGCGGCGCTCTCCCCGCCTCCGGTGGTCGAAGACCGCAGGGCGACGAAGGACCGCCGCCGGATCAAGAAGCGCAGGGCCATCCCAAAGAAACAGGAACGGCGCGCACGGGGAAAGGACCGCCGGGACTCCAGCTCCGCAGGCGCCGCCTGACGTCGCTCCGCCGCAGTCCTTCCCGAGGACTCACGCAAACAATTTCAGAGGGGGATTGCCTGGGGCCTACAGCGAGCTCATGTTCCCCAGGAATTCGCCGTTGGACTTGGTCTT
>Ga0255312_1000250_pt1 | contig 10058 bp, 7 predicted proteins | sample EtOH5_T0_E5_meta_FD_202081 | JGI IMG/M metagenome (GOLD analysis project Ga0255312, IMG submission 202081) | Sandy soil microbial communities from University of British Columbia, Vancouver, Canada - EtOH5_T0_E5 | ecosystem: Engineered > Artificial ecosystem > Sand microcosm > Unclassified ...
TCGAAGCCGTGCTCCCACCCCGCCGGCAGGGAGACACGGAGGTAGTGGGTGGACAGGCCGGCCACGGCCAGGACGGCGGCGTGTCCCAGGGCGAAACGAGTGGAGAAAAAGAGCAGGCGGCGGGAGTCGGAACCGCTGGCGGCGTTGAGAGCGGTGATGGCGGCCAGGTGGTCTGGCCCCAGCCCGTGCAGGATTCCCGCCAAAAAAATCAGCGCCAGCAGCATGCCCTCTCCGTTGATTCCCTTCAGCAAGAAACTCGCGCGAATTGTAGCACTCGTCGTAGAAGGCTTCCGTCAGGGCATCTCCGGCGCCCGCTTCTTTCCCAGCAACAGCGCGTCGGTGCGGTCGTTGTAGTAACGCGGGATGGTGGCCAGCGTGACGTAGCCCTGGCGATGATAGAAAGCGATGGCGGCGGCGTTATCCACCGCCACCTCCAGCAGGACGGAGGCGCATCCCATCGCGCCCAGGCGCTCCTCGGCGGCGGCCATCAGCTTCGACCCCAGGCCCGAGCGCCGCGCCTCGGCGCGCACGTCCAGGGTGATGATGTGTCCCACCTTGCGCCCGCCGCGCTCGGCCACGATGTAGCCGGCGATCTTCCCGTCGCGCTCCGCCACCAGCGTCACCGAACTTTGCCGGTGGATGTAGCCCGCCAGCTCGGTGCGCGAGTAGGCCAGCTCCGCTGGGAAACACTCCTGATCGAGCTGCCACAGCGCCTCGAAGTCCGCCGCGCGGTGGTCGCGCAAGGTGAATTCCACGGCGGGTTGGCTGCTGCTCTTCACGAGACGGTGTGCTTGAGCTGGCCGCAGGCGGCGAAGATGTCGCGTCCGCGGGGGCGGCGCACGAAGGTGGGCACGCCGGCGCCGCTCAGCAATTGCTGGAACTCGGCGACGCGCGCGTCCGAGGGCGTTCTGAAGTCCACTCCCGGGCCAGGATTCAAGGCGATCAGGTTTACCTTGCAGCGCAGCCCGCGAAGCTGCTCCACCAGCTCGCGGGCCTGCTCCGGCGAATCGTTCACGCCGTCGAGCAGGACGTATTCGAAGGTCATGCGCTCGCGGTTCCGCAGGGGGAAGGCGCGCGCGGCGGCCAGCAGCGCCTCCAGGTTCCACTTGCGGTTGATGGGCATCAGCCGGGTGCGCAGTTCGTCGTTGGAAGCGTTGAGCGAGATGGCCAGCTTGGGACGGACGGCTTCCCTCCCCAGGTCTTCGATGCGGGGCGCAATGCCCGCGGTCGAGACCGTCATGCGCGACTCCGCCAGGCCCACGCCCTCCACCAGCAGCCGCACCGCTTTGATGAAGTTCTCGTAATTCAGGAAGGGCTCGCCCATCCCCATGAAGACCAGGTTCAGGCGCCGGCGCTCGAGCGCGACTCCTTGGTCGCTGAGCACGGCCAGCACCTGCCCCACGATCTCGCCCGCGCTCAGGTTCCGCTGCAAGCCCAGGAGCGCGGTGAGACAGAAGTGGCAGTCCACGGCGCAGCCCGCCTGGCTGGAGACGCAGATGGTGGCGCGGTCCCAGGCCGGCGTCGCCGAACCCTCGGGCGCGCCCGCGTCGCTGCCGTCGCCTGTTTCTCCGCCGTCGCCCTCCGGCATCCAGACTGTCTCGACGCTCTGCCCGTCGGCGAAGCCCATCAGGTAGCGGACCGTCCCATCCTGCGACTGGAACTTCTTTTCCATCCGCGGCAGGCCGACGGAGACCGACTGCTGCGCCAGCGAATCGCGGAAGGCCACCGGAAGGGTGAGCACCTCCTCCAGCCCGGCAACCCGCTGGCGGTAGAGGGCGTCAAAAAGCTGGCGGGCGCGGTAGGCGGGCTCGCCCGCCTGCTCCACCAGGCTGGTCAGCTCCGCCAGGTCGAGGCCCAAAAGTTCGAGTTGTCCGGCGGGCTTCATACATCTAATTTTCCACAGGAGGCCCCTGTGGAGGCCCCCCGTGATTCTAGCCCAGAGGGGGGCTATGGCCCAGGCTGGTTGTCCGCAACCTATTGATTATACTGACTTAATGTGCGATGACGGGACTCCGGCGGTATGTAACAATCTTATCCCCCAATTGAGGGCAAGAAGACCGGCGATGACGGCTGAGGAAATCCGCAACATCCGGCGGCAGACGCTGCCCAACGGACTGACCATCCTGACGGAGGAGATGGCGCACGTGCGCTCGGTCTCCATCGGGGTGTGGGTGAAGAGCGGGTCGCGGCACGAGCAGGCGGAGGCCAACGGCATCTCCCACTTCGTGGAGCACATGGTGTTCAAGGGGACCACCACGCGCTCGGCCGCCGACATCGCCCGGCAGATCGACTCCATCGGCGGCAACATGGATGCCTTCACCTCCAAGGAGTACATCTGCTTCAACGCCAAGGTACTGGACGAGCACCTGCCCATCGCGCTCGATGTGGTGAGCGACATGGTGCTCAACCCCGTCTTCGACTCCCAGGAGATCGTGCGCGAGCGCGGCGTGGTGCTGGAAGAGATCAAGATGGACGAGGACAACCCCGACTACCTGGTGCACGAGATCTTCACCCAGAACTTCTGGCGCGACCATCCCCTGGGCCAGCCCATCCTGGGGACCAAAGAAACGGTGCGGCGCTTCGAGCAGCCCCTGCTGCGCGACTACTACCAGAAGCACTTCAACCCCGGGAACTTGATCGTCTCGGCCGCCGGACACCTCGACCACCAGCAGCTGGTGGAGCTGGTTTCGCGGCGTTTTGAGCACCTGAAAACGCCCAAGAACGGCTTCCACCAGGAGGCTCCCAAGACCTCGTCGCGCATCGTGATGCGCAACAAGAAGGAACTGGAACAGGTGCAGATCTGCCTGGGCGTGCCCTCGCACCACATCGCACACGCCGGGCGCTACGCTTCCGCGGTCTTGAACACCCTGTTGGGCGGCGGCATGAGCTCGCGGCTCTTCCAGAACATCCGCGAGCGCCAGGGCTTGGCCTACAGCATCTTCAGCGAGCTCAGCCCCTACCGCGACACCGGTTGCCTCTCCGTCTACGCCGGGACCTCGCTCGAGTCCACGCCCCGAGTGGTGGAGTCCGTTATGGGCGAGTTCCGCGAACTGAAGGCCAACCCCATCCCCGAGGACGAGGTGCGCCGCGCCAAGGACCAGCTCAAAGGCAGCCTGATGCTCGGACTGGAATCCACCACCGCCCGCATGTCCAACCTGGCGCGCCAGGAGATGTACTTCGACCGCTTCTTCGGCCTGGACGAGATCCTGGATGGGATCGAGAGCGTCACCGCCGAAGACCTGCAGGCGCTGGCCCAGGAGTTCTTCCGCCCTGAGGCCGTAGCGGTCACCGTCCTGGGAAACCTGGAAGGCCTCAAGATCAGCCGTGAGCAGTTGGCCTGCTGAGTCTTTGACGGCGGAGAGCCCCGGACGGGTCGTTGCGCTGGGATATAATCCGCGCCTCCATGACTCGGTTGGCTGACAACGTTCCTCCGTCTCTCCCCAGCCGAAGCAAAGACCGCCTGCTACTGGCAGCGCTTCTCCTGCTGACCGCCCTCAGCTACGCCGGCACGCTCGGGTTCGACTTCGTCTCCGATGACCATCTTGCCATCGCGCAGAACCCAAACGTCAGTTCCTGGAAGTATCTGCCCGGCTACTTCAGCACCCACCTGTGGAGCCAAGTTCCGTCGATGCCTTCACGCTACTATCGCCCGTTCTTGCTCACGTGGTTCCTGGCCAACCGCAGCCTGTTCGGGCTGCATCCCGGACTGTTTCACGCGGCTTCCGTGCTGGCTCACCTGTTGGCGGTATGGCTGGTGTACGCACTGGCGGCGCGGCTGCTCGCGGACCGGCCCTCCGCCCTGGCCGCGGCCCTGGTGTTCGCCTTGCATCCCGTCCACGTGGAGAGTGTGGCTTGGATCTCCGCAGCCTGCGACCTGTTGGTCACAGTCTTCTTCCTGGGCGCGTGTCTCAGCTATTTGCGGGCCGCCGAAGAGCCGTCGCGGCGCGGGCGGTGGATGGCTCTGGCGCTGCTGCTTTTTGCCGGTGCCCTGCTCAGCAAAGAGATCGCCGTCGTCCTGCCAGCGTTGGTCTTCCTCTATGTCTACTTCAAAGCCGGCTCCCTCGGCTGGCCCCGGCGCTGCGCGGATGGCTTCAAGGCAGCGCTCCCATTCCTGGCGCTGACCGCCCTCTTCCTGGGTCTGCGTGCCAGGGCGCTGGGCAGCGCATCCGGCGAGCAGACACCGATCGCCCTCCCCACCGTCCTCTATACAGCGCCGGGTCTGCTGGTTTCCTACCTCCGCCTGCTGGCGTGGCCGGTGAACCTCAGCCCGCATTACGAATTCCCCTACGTGACGGTGCCCGGAACGTCGGACTTCTTTCTGCCTGTGGGGATTCTGCTGCTGGGGGCGACGGCGGTGTGGCTATGGTCGGCCCGTGTGCGCGACTGGAGGATCGCCCTGGCCGCCTTCACCCTGCTGCTGCCGCTCGCGCCCGCCCTCAATAGCCGCTGGTTGAGCGACGACGATGTGGTTCATGACCGCTACCTCTACCTGAGCTCGGTGGGATTCGCCCTGCTGGTGGCTCTGGCTTGGCGGGCGCTGGAGAATCGACTTCCCCAGCGCTTTCGGCCGCTGCTTCCCGGTCTGCTGCTGATCGCCGGGTTGGCCATGGCCCTCGCTACGGCGCGGCAAAGCTTCTTTTGGAAGAATGACATCGCACTGTATTCGCGCGCGGTGCAGGTAGCGCCGCGCAACTTCAAGGCCCGCATGAACCTGGCAGGCGCCTATCGGATCGAGGGCCGCTTGCCAGAAGCCATCGCGCAGTACGAGCAGGCCGTGGCGCTCCAGCCCAGTTTTCTCTCCACCTTCAGCCTGGGCCTGACCTACTCGCAGGCTGGCGACTTGCCGCAAGCGGAGCGCTACTTCCGCTGGACCATCGCCCTGGAGCCCAGGGTCTCCGAGACCTACGTGCGGCTGGGCATGGTTCGCATCGCGCGCAATGATGCCCCGGAGGCCGAGCAACTCTTCCGCGCCGCTCTCGCCATCAGCCCGATGGCTCCGGGCTACCACTTCGCCTTGGGGATGGCTCTGGCGGAACAGGGTAAAGACGACGCGGCACTGGCCGCCTTCAGCGAGGAACTGCGTCTCCACCCCAATCAACCCGTGGTACAGGAGACGATGCGGAAGCTGCGGGAAAGGCGGCAAACCAGCGGCCGGTAAGCCTCGCAGCCCGGATTCCTGACTCTGAGGCCCCGCCAGGTACCCGGAAGAGCTGTGACAAATCTTGGGTCACCGAATGACAAAATTTGTCAACTGGCCGCTCCAGGATGGGCCCGGGCGGGGGCGCCAGGGCATCACCCTTCGGCGAAATCCTCGTAAGACTCAGTAAACTATATGGTTAGCTTAGTTTTCTGTACCCTGTGAAAATCCAGGTGGTTGGCACCGAAAGTGCAACATATAGGGACAAGCACTTGACCTGGACCAAAACTTCTGCACCAACAGAGAGGAAAGACAAACAATATGAGGAAACACAAAGGTTTCTCGCTGATTGAGTTGCTGATCGTGGTCGCGATCATTCTGATCATCGCCGCGATCGCCATCCCGAACCTGCTTCGTGCGCGTATTTCTGCGAACGAATCTTCGGCGGTGGGCTCGATCCGCACCATCAACACTTCTGAAGTCACCTATTCCACCAACTATCCCAACGTGGGCTTCACCGTAACCATGGCGAACCTGGGTGGAGCGGCTCCTTGCTCCGCCTCCTCGACCACCGCTTGCTTGATCGACACAGTGCTGGCGGCGGGCTCGAAGAGCGGCTATAACTTCACCCTGGCCGGCGGCACCGGTTCGGTTCCGGAGGTCACCTACACCATCGCCGGCAGCCCCATCAGCACCGGGCAGACCGGGCAGCGTGGCTTCTTCTCTGACCAGTCGGGCGTCATCCGCTACGACGTCAGCGGCGCCGCCACGGCAGCCAGTTCCCCGTTGCAGTAACGGTTGCGGTTTTGCTTTGGCGAAGTACCTGGGGGAGGGTACAAGCCAGGGGAGCGAGGGGGATTTAGTCCCTCGCTCTTTTTTTTTCTTGCTGTCTTTCAACAAAGACCCCCTGACGACGATCGGCGCCAACCCGCGACCTAAAGCGCGCAACTGGCTGCGAGACCCCACCGGGCGGGAGCTCTTGCTTCTCGTGCTGGGAATCGGATTTGCCATCTACGTCCCCAGCCTCCAATATGAGTTTGTCCACGACGACCTCAGCCAGATCGTCGCCAACCCTCGCGTTCAGTCTTGGGAGTACCTGCCGGGCTACTTCACCACCCATGTGTGGGCGCACCTGTATGGAGTGGGCCAGGCCAACTACTACCGTCCGTTGTTTCTGGTGTGGCTGCTGCTCAACCACACTCTGTTCTCGCTGAATCCTCTGGGCTGGCACCTGACCACGGTGGCGGCCCACCTGGCGGCCGGCTCCCTCGTGTACACCCTGGCACGCAAACTACTGGAGGATTCCCGCGCCGCGGCACTGGCGGCGCTGGTGTTCCTGCTGCACCCCGCGCAGGTGGAGAGCGTGGCCTGGATCTCCGGCGTGTCGGAACCGCTCACCGCCATCTTCCTCCTGGGAGGCCTGCTCGCTTACATCCACGCCGACCGGGGTCTTCCCGGAACTCGCTCGCGCCTTTGGACCGCCATCTCGCTCCTCTTCTACTTCATGGCGCTGTTGCTGAAGGAAAGCGGGGCCCTTCTGCCGGTCCTGATCTTTCTCTACGGCTTAACCTTCCGCCGGCCCAACCACCTCAACCTGGCCTCGCGCCTGGCTCAGGCTCTGCGCCCTTGCTGGCTCTACGCTGTCCCCCTCGCCGCCTACCTGCTGCTGCGCATGTTCGCCCTGCAGGCCACCTGGCAGGCGAGAATGAAAGTCTCGGTGGTCACCGCCCTGCTTACCCTTCCCTCCCTGCTATGGCTCTATCTGAAGCACCTGTTCCTCCCGATGAACCTGGCCCTGAACTACGACACGCCTTACGTGACGCATCCCGGGCTGGGTGACTTTTTTCTGCCGCTCGCCGGGGTCTTGCTGACGGCGGTGGCGCTGGGGTGGGCAGCAAGGCGGTCGCGGCTGGTGGGCTTTTGCGCGTTTTGGATGATCGTTCCCCTCACTCTTCCCCTGGCCGGTGCCGGCCTCTTCCCGTACTTTGATCTGGTCCACGATCGCTATCTCTACCTGCCCGTAGCCGGAGTGGCGCTGTTGCTGGGCGAGGGATATCGCCGCCTCGCGCTCTGGCGGCCGGGCGCGCTGCCGGTTCTCGCGGTCACCGGGATGGCCATTCTCCTGGCCTGGCAGACCAGCTCTTACGAGGGCGCCTGGTCCAGCAACCTGACCCTGCATCGCCGCAGCGTCGAATTGTCCCCGGGAGCGATGTTGCCCAAGGTGCTGCTGGCCAGTGCGGTCGAGGACCAGGGGGAGGCCCTGCGGCTGCTACAGGATGCGCAGAAGGTCTCGGGCGGGCATTGGCTCACGCAATACGCTCTGGGCCTTTGGTGCTACCGGAACGGGCGCTACCTGGAGGCCCAGCAGTACCTGGCGCGCAGCATCCAGGACAACCCCGAATTCCCGCATCACTACTACCAACTGGGCGAGCTCCGGCTGGCGATGCACCAGCCGGAGCAGGCCGTCGGGCCCCTGCGCCGCGCCGTGGAGATGGTGCCGGACAATCTGAACTACCGGCTCCGCTACGCCACTGCCCTAGAACTGACGGGCGACCTGGAGGGGGCGCTCCGCGAACTCAGGTACGTGCTGGCTCGCCTCCCCGATGAGCAGATACTGCGCTGGCAAGTGGCTCGGCTGGAGCGCGCGGTGGCGCGTTCCCGCGACCGCCCTTCCCAAGGCCGGTAGGCGGCCACCCGCCAGGAAAGGGGGATCTCAGTGGGCCAGAGGTGCCGGCACAGGAGGGGAAAAGCCGTGCTGGTCCAGCCAGGCCACTACCTCCTCCGGTCGAGCGACCTCGCCCCGCAGCAGGGCCAGCGTCAGGTCATGGGCGACGAGAGCGCGCAAGGGAGGCCGGTAGAGGATCCCCTGCTTCTGCTTGGCGAGCTTTACCAGAAAGGGGACATGCGGGTCTACCGTCTCATCCAGCATGGCGTACCAGCGCAGGGGATGATCGGTGGTCACGATGATCGTAGTGCTGTCCCAAACGCTGGCCTGTTCCATGGCACGGCGCAGATCGCCCAGGGTGCGGTCGGCGAGCGCGAGGTTGTCGTAGTACCAGTCCGGCCGGAAGTTGAATAGCGTGAGCTCTTCGTGGTCGCGGCGGTAGATGGCCGGTTGGTGAGGAATCGGAAGATGGAGGATGACCAAGCCCAGCTTCGGGTCGGAGGCCGCTTCCTCGGCCTCCTTCAGCATGGCGCGGTGGCGCCGCAGATGGCGCTGTCGTACCTCCAGCGGCGACAGGTTGCGAAGCTGGCTGCGAAAGCTGGTCGCAAGGCTGGGCCGGAAACCCAGTACGCGCGTGTCCATGGACTCCCAATAGCAGCGGTTCAGTTCCTCATCGAAAAGGCGGCAGTAGGGAAGGAACCATCCCACAATGGCAGTATTGAAGCCGGCCTGGCGGGCCTTGGAGAACAGATCCGGAGGGCCCGGACCGTCCACCACCTTGGGTTCGTCCAGAAAACGAAGCCGGAAGCTGACTTTTCCCGTGGGCTCGACGGAGTACACTTGGCGGCCATAGAGGTAGCTCAGCATGGCTTCGGAGGTCTCCAGGCCGATCTGGAAGGTGTTCTCCGCGTAGATGGACTGGGCTCGCAGGCGGTCCATCTCTGGCACCCGGAGCGAGCTCGGGCGCTGGGGAAAGACATAACGCCAATCCATCTCGTCAAAGATGATCCAGACCACGCGCGGCTGCCCCGGACGCACCGGAAGCATGGGGGCACTGGCGGCCACTCCTCCCCTGCGGATCTCGCTGTCTTGATGGATCACCCAGGCCGCTTGCCAGAAGGTTACGGGCACGAAGGCGAACAGGCAAAGGGTAAGGACCTCCGCCACGGCCAGGAGCGAGCGGCGCCAGCGGACGAGCGCGTAACCTGCCACAAGGGAGGCCACCGCGCTCAGCAGAATCAGCACAGCACTGCTCTCCACCCTGTCCCACAAGCGGTCGAGTTGCCGGAAATACCGCAGCTCCAGGAGCCGCCCCAGGATGACCGGGGTCAATAGATACAACCCACGATGCCAGCCGGGGAAACGGCGGGAGCGATTTCCCAGAGTGAGGATGCACCAGAAGAGAGCTGCAAACGCCGAGATGTTGACGGTAATGGCCAGCAGGTCGCGCCACGACCACACCGGGGCCATCAGGGGGGTGTAGTACAGGAGCTTGTGCCAGAAGCGGAAGAAACAGAGGTTGGCCAGGGAAACCGCCGCCGCCAGGTCCCGCCAGGGGCCGTCCGCCCGGCCAGGAACCGTCTCCTGCAAGGCGCCTCGGCCGGCCGGGGCCTCCCGCGCGGGTTGCTGGGGCACAGGGGTCAAAGTGGATGGCTCGTCGCGGGTCCCATCTTGTCATCCGCGGGTGATTTTTTCCATAATATAGGGGCTTGCAGCGCATGGCTTCGCAAGTGCGTGGCAGTCGTTGACCTGAGAGGCCGTCTCTCTATAGCGGGAAGGAACCATGGCAGCGATTGAGATTTCTGGACTGGAAAAAACCTATAGCGTCGGCTTCTGGCGGAAGCGCGAGGTGCCCGCGCTGCGCCCGCTCCACCTCTCAGTGGAGGAGGGCGAAGTCTTCGGCTACCTGGGCGCAAACGGCGCCGGCAAAACCACCACCCTGAAGCTGCTGATGGGGATCACCTTCCCCACCGGCGGCTCCGCTCGCATCCTGGGCCTGGACTATCGCGACCCGCAGGTGCGCGCGCAGATCGGCTTCCTGCCCGAGCAACCCTACTTCTACGACCATCTGACGGCCGGCGAGCTGCTCGAGTACTACGCGCAGCTCTCCGGAGTTCCGGCGGCGGAGCGCAAGCGCCGGGTGCCGCAGATGCTGGAGCGCGTGGGCCTGCCGCACGTGGGCAGCCTTCCCTTGCGCAAGTTCTCCAAGGGCATGATGCAGCGCGTGGGCATCGCGCAGGCCGTGCTGCACGATCC
>Ga0255312_1000251_pt1 | contig 10057 bp, 14 predicted proteins | sample EtOH5_T0_E5_meta_FD_202081 | JGI IMG/M metagenome (GOLD analysis project Ga0255312, IMG submission 202081) | Sandy soil microbial communities from University of British Columbia, Vancouver, Canada - EtOH5_T0_E5 | ecosystem: Engineered > Artificial ecosystem > Sand microcosm > Unclassified ...
ATAAGAGACGCACCATCACGGCTTGCGGATGCACCCAATCGCTCTGATGACGCTCGCACTCCTGCTCCTTGCCGGATGCGCTGGGTATTCGCCCGAGTGCGTCACCGGCACCGGCACCAAGGACTGCGCGACGGGCACGTTGGGCCACCAGCAGATGACGCAGGAGCGCGAGGGCGATGAAACGGTCGCCTCGATCGACGATGCGCGCTGCCGCGCCCACGCGGCACCAGGTTCGAGTGAATATCTCGCCTGCCGGCAACGGGCCGCGAAATCGCGAGGCGCCGGGCGATAACCGAGTCGCTATCACCTGCCAACATTGTCAAAAACGCCATCTGGTCCGGACGCCTCTCTCGCGGCACAACGCCGCTCGCCGAATTCGGCGCAAGGAGAGAACAATGGAAGCCTCGAAATTTCGCGCGGCGCAGGAGCCCCTCAAGGAACGCTACAGGAAGGATGCCAATGCGGCGCTCCTGACCTTGAAGGCAAAAGGCACGGCCGACGACTCGACCGTGACCTGCAAGATCGAAACCGGGCGCGGGCCCGCGGTCGCTGGGATTCATCCGAAATGCGGCGGGTCCGGCCTCGAGCTTTGTTCGGGCGACCTGCTGCTCGAAGCACTCATCGCCTGTGCAGGGGTTTCGTTAAAGGCGGCCGCAAGCGTGCTCGATATTCCGGTCAAATCGGCAACCATTTCGGCCGAAGGCGATGTCGATCTTCGTGGCACGCTCGGCATCACGGACGGCGTGCCCGTCGGATTCAAGGAGATCCGCCTGCATTTCGACATCGATACGGACGCCCCGCAAAGCGACCTGGCCCAACTGCTTGAAGTGACCGAACGCTATTGCGTGATCTTTCAGACGATCCAGAACAGCCCGAACACAAAGGCCCGAATGAGCGTGGTTCGCGACTGACCGGCGCCAGCGCGCAGGTTCACGTCAGATCTTGTCTTCCTGCGCGCTTTTCTCGCTCTTCAGGCGAAACAGCACGTATCCATATCTGAAGCTCCGGCTGTCATCGCCGACGGCCTCGATCCTGAATTCGCCGACGGTCTGAAAGGCCCGCAAGCCCTGCCCGCGCATGATCGTTGTCTGGCTTCCGTCTTTCGACTTCCAGTGGATCTTCGCCTCGGTGTTCGACTCAAGGATCGTGAACAACACCGTGTGCCGCGCGCCGTCATCGATGATTATCTTCGACGGAGAGCCGCCCTTTTGCGTGCCGGAGCCGAGCGATTCAAATTCCTCGATCTGGCCGAAGTCGAAAACCTGCGCGCGTGCTCCGGACTGAAGGCCGGTATAAATCAGCGCCAGCATTGCCGCGACATATATCGAAACCTGACGTTTCATGGACATAACCTCACCGCCTCAATGATCCGCCGGCAAGCGATCCCGCCGCCGCGCCGCCGCGCAACGGCTCGACATAGCGTTCGCTCGCGATACTGGGTGCGCCCACCGGAGGCGCCGGTGGCGGCAGCTCGAACCAGGCGCCGCTGCCAGGAGGCATTCGTGCCACGCCCTGCCAGCCCTTGGGACCGCCCCATCCCTTTCCATTCTTGTTTTCGAAGCCGCAGCGATACCACCCGGAGCCGTTCCAGCCCTCGTCGTACCAGCAATATTTGTGGCCGCGCCAAACCACCGAGCCCTCGTAAATGGAATATGGCGCGGCTGCGCACAGCGGTGTCCAAGCCGTTACGACGGCAACCAGAAGTGCCTTCAATGAACGCGATCTCATAATGGGCACGCGCTGCATGTCCGAAGAGCCTAGGACCCAAACAGGACACCTTTAAGGCCATGTACGCAAAGCGTAACCGAACGGATGCTATCGGCGGAGCAGCACGACTGCCCTTTCGCGGGCGCATCATGGGACTCGACTCTAAGAAAGAAAAAAGGGCCGCCTCAGTGGCGGCCCCAGTCCTTGTCCGAACACGGGGCAAGCGACCCCGGCTCTCGAGACTTTCTAGTTCATACTTGAACCGTCACTGGAGGGATTTTCAGCATAGGAGCCGCGCGGATTGACGATCACGTAGCCCTTGATCGACCTCACGTGCTCGCGCGTCATCCCGCCACCGGAATTGCCGTCGTGGACGAGCCAGTTGTTGCCCTCGACATGGCTCATGAGGACCATGACATGACCACTGCGTGCGGCCGCCATGCCGGGCGCGGGTGACGTACGGGGGAATTTCCGGATCCAGTTCGAGGCCAGATTGAGTTCAGGTCGGATTTTTCCGAATACATAGAGAGACGCCTCGCAGCCGCAGAAGGCGCGCGGGCAGCCCTCCGGCCGACGAGCAATAACCGCGCCACCATTGGCATCGACTGCGGCGTTTGCCTCAGCCCCGGCAGCCCGTGTCTGACCCGCCTGATCGGAACAGCCTCGCATGTCGCAGGCAATCGTCTGACGCTGCTGTTTGTGCCGCGGCGTCGCATTCGCGCTCACCACGAACGCAATCGAAAGCGCAACCGTAAGAAGCGCTGCAATCAATATCGTTTCTTTTCTCAACACTCGTACTCCATCCATCAAAAGCGGTCAGACCGTGTGACCGGTGTTTTCCGCTTTTCCTTTTCATGTGAAGGATGAACCAGTAGCCGCTTGCGACTGCGGTGGCTACTAAATCCGTCTGGTAAGCTGACCAGGTAAGGTAAATGTGAAAGGAAATGGCCTGAAACGACAACTTTTTGGGAAATCGGCTAGGCGCGACAGCCTCAGAGCAATTTTAATTCCTCAGCGCGACATTCTCTTTCGTAATATTTTCCTGCGCTGACAGGGTCAGGCGCGCACATTTTGCCGCAGCCAGGAAAGCAAAGAGCCGCCATGACGGCGGCCTCACGGTGACGGCTTCCCGGTCAGGCATTCTGACGGTCGTTGTCGATCGGAATCACCTGCCCCGAGATTGCCTTCGCAGCGTCGGATGCGAGGAACACCGCCAGCTGCGCGATATCCTTCGGATCAACCATGGCCTTGATCGAGGCCGCAGCCAGGGCATCGGCCTTTACTTCCTCCAAGGAGCGCCCGCTGATCTGCGCGCGCCCTTGGAAAACGCGCACGATACGGTCGCCCTCGACGGCGCCGGGCGCAATCGCATTGGCGCGGATGCCCCATTCGCCGAGCTCCATGGCCAGCGTCTTGGTCAGGCCGATGACACCCCATTTTGTCGCCGCATAGGGGCTGCGATTGGGAAAGCCGTAGCGGCCGGCAACCGACGACATGTTGATGATGCAGCCTGCCTTCGATTTCTTCAGATGCGGGATGGCAAGCCGCGAGACGTCGAACATGGCCGTCAGGTTGACCGCGACAACCTTGTCCCAATCGTCAGGCGGGTAGTCGACGATCGGCAGTGTCAGGCCAGCGATGCCGGCATTGTTGATGAGCACGTCAAGCCCGCCGAGCACCCCCACGGCCTCCGGCACCATCCGCTCGATCTCGGCGCGGCTCGCCATGTCGTAGCGCCGCGCGGTTATGCCGGGTATTTCCTTGGCGATTGCGGCAAGGGCTTTCTCGTCGATGTCGCAGACGAAGACTTTGGCGCCATTCGCAGCAAAGGCGCGAGCAAACTCACGGCCGATGCCGGCGGCCCCGGCCGTTATCAGGACGCGTTGCGACATGATTCGCGGCAATCACACCATACTGACCAGCACGAAACAACGCCCCGCCCTGCGGTTCACCGGTACCGTGTTCACCCTTGAAAGGCCCGAATCGGCTAAGCTGCCGCCGTTGATTCGGTGTCTGTTACTGTGCGCCCGGGCGGCTTGGCCCTGGAGCGGGTTTGCATTGGAGTGAGGTGCCCTGGTTCGAGTGAATTGAGGTGCAGTGCCGTGCGTTGGCAACACCATCGAGGGAGCTCTACGCCATGGCGAAGAAACGAAAGGCGGCAAGCAAACGGGCAGGTCGCAGGCGTCCCGCACGCCGGCGCGCGAGCGCGGATCAGACCGTCAATACACTGGTCATCTTGGTGGTGATCGTGATCGTGCTCGGCGGCCTCTACCTCTACGCACAGAACAAGAAGCAGGCGGCGCTGCTGCAAAGCCTCTCGCCGGCGATCGCAACGATCATAGCGCCGTTCAAGGCGGCACTGGCGCCTCAGGCTGTTGCAACTGCGCCCGCAGCCCAGCCGGCGACGGTGGCACAGCAATCGTCACGACCGCCCGAGCCCGCGGCAGGACCGGACGGACGCCAGCCGGTCGCCCTGATTGAAACGAAATAAGAGCTAAAGTCAGGGCCTAGACGCCGCCGCTTTCGCTCAGCTGCGCGACGCGCCTGCGCAGGGCTGCTTTTTCGGCCTCGCAGTCACGCAGCCGCTTCGCCCATTCGAGCGATACCGGCACATCCTGATCGTACTCGCTCAGGAATGCGACGCCGGCTTCAGTCGGCGCGCGCCATATCATGCGGGCACGGAATGAACGCTCCTTGCGCGCGATCTTCAGATCGAACTGATCCGGCACGGCGGCGGTGTTGCTGAACGTGACTTTGGCGCCGTCGGTCGACAGATTGCGCACCTGGCAATCCATCGTCGATGCACGATTGTTGAATGCGATCACGCCCCCAAGCAGTGTGCGCGAGCGGGCGGCTTTCCGTTTTTCAACCATCGACCTGCTCCGAACGAATTTCGCGATAAAGATACCAAGGGGCACACACGCGACAAATCGACCGAACGCACAAAATGCGCGTTAGCGTTAAGTGCAATGGTTACCGGGGCTCAGTTCTGGCAGCGCGTGACCGAGACGACGCGCTCGCCGCCATCTTCAGACCGGACTGTTATCGGCTGCTGGACACGCTGGCATGGCCGGGACACTTCGACCGCGACTGCGACCGGCACAGCAACCGTTTCGGTAACGGCAGGCTGGGTCGCGTATACGCCACCATAGCCGGCATAGCCGGCGTACCACGACTTGTTGTTCTGCCACCAAAGCTGGCCGTTGTTCGTCGCGTACCACCAACTATTGTTGTTCTTCCACCAATGACCTTTGTTCATCGCGTGATGGCCGTGGCCGCCAGATTTAAAACCGGATCCGCCCTTCCCGCCGCCAGGCCCGGACACGGCAGTGCCGGGCTGGGCGAGAAACAGGACTGCTACGGCAACCGCCGCAAATGGGATCCTTTTCATAAAATTATCATTCAATAATCCGCATCCCGGTTCAAGGCATGGGCGCAAAAAAGCTCGCGCGGCGGCGCTCAGTTCGCGGTTGGATGGTGGAAAACGGCCCTATTCAGCCGGATTTAGAGCGGAAATTGCCTTCCGTCGCGCCAGCACTACTCTTCTTTTTCGGTCGTAAAGTAAAGCGGATATCCCTTCGCGCGGCCCATCTCGGTCGCTTCCTTCGCCTTGGTTTCAGCGACGTCACGTGTGTAGACCGCGATAACGCACGCGCCCTTCTGGTGCGCCGTCATCATGACCTTGTAGGCATGACTTTCGTTCATCCGAAAGACGGCCTTAAGAACCAAGACGACGAATTCGCGTGGGGTGTAGTCGTCGTTGAGCAGAATGACCTTCCACAGCGGCGGCCGCTGCGTCTCTGCCTTTACTTTGGTCCGCGGTTTCTCGAGGGTCTTCTGGCTCACGTAGAATCCTCTTGAGCCGGCATCCCGTCACAAGTCCATATTTTGCCTCCAACTCAGAGTGCATTCCACTGCTTCCCTATCCGTTGGAAAATTCAACGAAATACAACGCGGCGACAACCGTGGTCGCCGTTGCTGCGCCCGAAGTCGCGCTATCTCTTGTCCGGCGCAACCGTCGTCTTCGACGAGCCTTCCGGAGGAGACTGCATGCCGGGCGGGCTTTGACCCTGCGGACTCTCCAGGTAGCCTGACCGCAGCGCAAGCGCCGGGTTCCATCCGACGGAGGCTCAAATGCTCTACCTGGCGGTCAAAGCCGCGTTGTCCGGTCTCATCATTGCCGTCGTCTCGGAAGTGGCGCGCCGCTCGCCAACCCTTGGCGCACTGATCGTTTCGCTGCCGCTGGTTTCAATCCTTGGCATTTTGTGGCTGTGGCATGATACCAGCGATGCCGAGCGCATTGCAGCGCACGCGCAGTCGACGTTCTGGTACGTCCTTCCGACGCTTCCAATGTTTCTTGTGATGCCAATAATGCTGCGGCACGGAATCGGTTTTTGGTCAACACTTGCAGTGTGCTGCGTCCTCACTTTCGTCCTTTATCTTGCGACAATCTGGACGCTGGGAAGATTCAACATCACGCTTTGATGCAGTGCAGTAAATTTGAATTCGAACCAGCCTGAAAACTTTTAGTTCGAGTTGATCATTCTGCCGCAAAAATTTCATGAGTCGCAGTCAAGGTACGTCAACGCTCCTGCTTCATTCGCGCGCGACCGCTGCTCTACGCTCGAAGGACATAACCGCGAGGGGTGCGGGGCCACGTCAGAGTTTGGTCGGGAGGAAGGCCCATGGAAGTGTCCCGCGATATTGCAAAGTTTGCGCGCTCGCGACCGGTGGTTGAATGCGCCCAGTGCGGTGAGCGCATCTATATTCCCGAATGGTCGGAATGCCTCGATGGGAGTCGCGTGCGCCACCTGTGGCAATGCGATGCCTGCGGCACGTCGTTCGAGACCACGGTGCGCATAGCTGCGGCTTAAATTGTGCCGATTGGCCGTACTTTTTTCACGGAATTTTGCGCAGCAGGCTGAATGCCGGCACGCTATAGTGCCGGCATGATCGACCGTCGACATTTCATTGCACTCGCCGCCGTCCCCCTCGCGGGACTCGGTGCCCGAACGTCTCAGGCGACCGGCATGAGCCGCGTGACGGCTTACGCCTTCACGTTCAAGGGTCTCGATGGGGACGACATCCTGCTCTCGTCCTATGCGGGTCACCCGTTGCTGGTGGTCAACACGGCCTCCCAATGCGGCTACACTCCGCAATATGCGGGCCTCCAGCAACTCTGGACGCGCTACCGCGACCGCGGGCTGGTCGTGCTGGGTGTGCCGTCAAACGATTTCGGGGGGCAGGAGCCGGGCGGCAAGAGCGAGATTCATGCAACCGCCCAGGGGACGTACCACGTCACCTTTCCGATCACCGAAAAAGTTGTCGTGAAGGGAAAGGACGCCCATCCGTTCTTCAGATGGGCGGCGGCCGATCGGCCCCGCGAAGCGCCGCGCTGGAATTTCCACAAATACCTCATCGGCCGCGATGGCCAACTCAGGTCTACATTCCCCTCGGCGGTCGAGCCGACTGATCCGCTCGTGATCGCAGCCATCGAAAGAGAATTGGCGGGCACATAGCCCGGACGAATCACCGGATCGTGGAACTGCCCTCCGCGCGCAAGCGAAAATCTTTTGTCACAATATTGAAAAATTCGATTGACGAATCGGCGTGTGCATGACGGATTATCAACTTAGCATTCGGTCACGTGGGTCGGCGGATTTTGTCGACCCGTACAGAGGTTCCTCCCGCGTGGCGTTTTGACTGGGCGGCCGCAAGGCCGCCCCTTTTCATATCGGCAATTCGTCGAAATTGCTTCTAGGCAGACGCAGCCATGCGCTCGGCACCGCTGAACTCGAGTCCGGCCGGTTGTAACGGGTCGAGAGCTTCAATGAGCTGCAGGAACGAGCTTCCAGGCAAAGGCGGTGCGAAGACGTAACCCTGCGCCGCACGCACGCCCAGCGTCCGCAAATGCATGACCTGCTCAAAATTCTCGACCCCCTCCGCTACCACATCCATGCGCATGTTGCGTGCGAGATCGACAAGCGTCTCGACGATAGTCGTCGAATTGCGATCGGTACCGATGGCATCGACGAACATCTTGTCAATCTTGATGATGTCGACGCCGAGCTTGAGCATGTAGGAAAGGCCGCTGTGGCCGGTGCCTACGTCGTCAATTGCGATGCGAACACCAAGACCTTGCAGGGCGGCGATGGTCTGACGGGTTTCGGTGAAATTCTCGATCGGATCGCGCTCGGTCACTTCAAGCACGACTTGGGAGAATTTTATCGGTGAATCCAAGAAAATATTTCTTACGTCTTTGACGATCGATGGCTCACTAAAGAGCTTTCCCGCAAAGTTGAACGAAATCCGCAGGTCCGGACGTCGCCCAAATGCCGGGCCGACCTCCGCGCAGACCTTGCGCATCAGGCGGCGCGTCAGATCGTCGATCAGGTCGCTCTGCTCCATCAGCGGAATGAATGAACCCGGCAGAACAAGCGTGCCGTCCGGCTTGCGCCAGCGAACCAGTACTTCGGCGCCGCGCAGTTGACCTGAGCGAATATCGACCACGGGCTGGTAGTACGGAATGAATTCGCCGGCTTCGAGAGCGCGCTCAATGTCCGTGATGGGATTGCGGGAGGCGCGTCGCGGGATCAGCACCACAAATCCGGTGACGATCATCACGATGGTGCCGGCCGCAAACAGACCGAACCATTTGAGGTCGGCGTGCTCTGCCTCGATCCGCGCCCTCGGACTGAGGACTTCGACTTCAAAACCGAATTTGTTAGACCTTGTGTTTGCACTGAAATTTGCACTCTCGCTGTCGGCTGTCCGGCCACCGGCCTCCCCGATCGTAGCCCCCTGTGCGGTCACGATACGCGCGTAGCCGCTAAAAGGCCCACCACCCGTCGACACCTGCGGCAAAAACAGGACCGTCGGCACGAGCGCACTGATGCTGTTGTGTGCGGAGCCGACATCACGTCGCAAGCGCACCATTCGCTCGCCGCCTGGCAGAGATATTATGTCAAGGCGATAGCCGCCCGCGCCGGCCAACGGCTCGGATGAGATCACCTCCCGCTCGCCGGGAGGCAGGCCGAGATGATTGCAAAGCGTCTTGCCGTCGGGGCTGATGACGCCTATTTCCTTGACAGGAATCGTGCTGAAGGCGGCACGGCGCATCGCCTCCATATCCTGCTGATCGCACGAGCTGACGCCCGCTATGGCCAGAGCGTCGAGCGTTCCAATCGCATCCCGGACGCGCGCCTCGGCAAGCGCAATCGCGCGCCTGGCGGCCGTGCTCACCTCCGACTGACCTTGCCGTTCTATGACATTGTCGAGCCAGAGATTAAAGGCGATGAACGGGCCGCCGGCGAGCACCGCGCCGACGACGATCGCAAATAAATTCCGGCGCGTAACTCCGCGCACAAAAAACCCCATTCCGCTTCCCGCCAGGGAGCCCCCGTCCTGGTGCCCCGCCAGTCAGCCACGCCGCCGTAAAGACAACCTTAAGCTTAAGGGCGCGTAACCCCAGCTAATGCGGGAAAAAGCACCGCCCGCGCCGCTATGGTTAGTAATCGGTTAAAATCATCCGACCGATCAGGCAGGCTTGCCTCCGATCCGATAGCGGAGGATTTGCGATGAACCGGCGTTCCAAGTGGATTGCGGCGTTGGCCGCTTTGGCAACCTGGCCTTTGTCCGCGCAGGCACAGCAGCGGATCGAAATTTTCGACGCACATCTGCATTACAACCAGGAGCCCAAGCCTTTTTACTCGCTCGACCAGGTGCGCGACGTATTCCGCCGCAACGGCATCACCGGCATCGTCGCGACCAGCCGGCCCAACAAAGGCACGCATGAGCTGGTGGACGCAAAGTGGCCCGAACTCAAGGTCGTGCCATTCATTCGTCCCTATCGCGTGCGCAGCGACATCCAGACCTGGTTCAACGATCCGACGATTTTTGAGCTCATCAAGGAAGAATATGCCCGTGGCTATTACCGCGGCATCGGCGAGTTTCATATCTACGGTAAATCCGCCCAATCCGACTGGGTGAAGAAGATGGTCGATTTCGCCGTCGAGCGTAACCTGTATCTGCATGCGCACTGCGACGAAGAGGCCTTGCTGATCCTGTTCAGGCACAATCCGAAGGCCAAGATCATCTGGGCGCATACCGGGTTTTCGGTAGCGCCTGCGCGCGTGGCCGAGTTGCTCGACGAGCACAAGGACGCGCTTTGGGGCGAGCTGTCATACCGGGGCGGTATCACCGGCGGCGACGGCAAGTTGACAAGCGATTGGCGCAACCTATTTGCACGTTATTCAGACCGGTTCCTGCTCGGCTCGGACACCTGGATCAATGAACGCTGGTTCGGCTACGACACGATCATCAAGGAATATCGTGGATGGCTCGCCCAGCT
>Ga0255312_1000252_pt1 | contig 10038 bp, 14 predicted proteins | sample EtOH5_T0_E5_meta_FD_202081 | JGI IMG/M metagenome (GOLD analysis project Ga0255312, IMG submission 202081) | Sandy soil microbial communities from University of British Columbia, Vancouver, Canada - EtOH5_T0_E5 | ecosystem: Engineered > Artificial ecosystem > Sand microcosm > Unclassified ...
CACCTTTGACTATTTCAGGCACGCCGGCCGGTACATCAATTCTTGAGTATCTTGCAAGAAATAGTTTATGCATGGCAAAAAACGGAAGTCCGTTGAAGATTCGTTCCAATCGTTATTTACTTGGTACTACTTCGGGCACATCAGCCGGAGTTACTGTACCTTTTAATGCTACCGGTTCAGATCAGGGTAGTGCCGGCGTAAATAGCCGAGCAGTTCTCTACACCAATGAGCGTCGATTTGTGCGTATGAAAACAACCAATCCATTTGCACTTCAAATCCAATATCAAGGTACTAACTACAATATCCCATATGTTGGACAATTGCCTTCAGGTGTTGAGTTTGTTTACAGTAACACGCTAGCTTATATGGACGCCGTCTGATATAACGGTAAGATGTATACATTAAATAAATGTAATATATAATAAGCACTTAACTAACATTAGGTGCTTATTATGAAAGACATAGAAAGATTAAAAACATTTGTAAATTATGATTTAGAAACCGGAATATTTACTTGGAAAGTAAACAGAAATTCATACGGTGGTAAAGTAAAAATTGGTTGTTTAGCAGGAACAAAAGACATAAGGCCAAATCAGGGATATATAACTATTGGAATAGAGAAAAAACTTTATAGGGCGCACCGTTTAGCATGGTTATTTGTAAACGGTGAATTTCCTGAAAAAGGTTTTGAAATAGATCACATTAACGGTGTAAGGCATGATAACCGATTATGTAATTTAAGATTAGTAACAAGGACGCAAAATAATATGAATGCAATACCAAGATCAGATAATAAATTAGGTCACAGAGGAGTTTCATATCAAATTAGAAGGGATACATGGGATTCAAGAATAACGTTAAATAAAAAGACGATATGTTTGGGTCAATTTAAAACTAAAGAAGAAGCTATAACAGCTAGGCAAAAAGCAGAAAAAATGTATTTTGATGAATTTTCAATAGGTAATTCAAGACCATGACCGAGCAAGACTTTCGCGCCGCTTATCCTGAATTTGATCCTGTTGCTTATCCATCGGCATTGGTAAATTCATGGCTAAGCACTGCGATGGCTAGACTTCAACCTGATTTATGGCAAGACACATTAACGCAAGGAATAGGGCTATTTGTAGCGCATTTCCTTGCGTTTAATGCGCTACTAACAAAAAGCGGTGGAAAACCAATTGTATTGCTAACGGCTAAAGGCGTTGATGGAGTTACCGCAAGTTATGACCCTTCGTGGACAATGCTGGAAAAAGTAGGGTTTTGGAATGGAACTGGTTACGGACAGCAGTTTATCTATTTAGCACGGCTGATTGGTAAAGGTGCCCCTGCACAATTCGGAGGTTCTTTTTAATGAGTGTCACTCTAACCATTGACAGGATGCACTTGCTAAGACAAGCAATGAGTGTTTTAGATAATGGTTCTGTGCTGATTGGAATACCGGATGATAGCGAAAAGAACCACAGAAATGATACTCCAGAAACGAATAGCGAAATAGCTTTTACAAATGAATTTGGAGAACCCGCCGAAAATATTCCGGCGCGTCCGTTTCTTATTCCAGGTGTAAATAACGCGATGGAAAAGAACGAACGAATAATGTTAAAGGGTGCTCAAGAGGTTTTAACCTTGACCGGAAATCCATTAGATTCAGTACATAATGCACTTGAAGCAGTTGGGTTGGTATCGGCACGATCAGCACAAAAAATGATAGATGATGGCCTTAGCCCTGATCCGGCGCCTTATACATTGATGCAGCGTAGATTAAAAGGATTTATGGGTGAAAAGCCTTTATTGGTTACTGGTAATTTAAAACAATCAATAACTTATATCATAGAAGATGATTGATGTTTCTGACATTGTCAGTGATACGGATTTCACCCAAACGATCACCAGGGTAGTTAGATCGGAAACGATTAATAGTTTCGGCGAATCTGTTATAACCAGCAGCAATCTTTTGATTGACGCAGTAGTAACAAGCCCTAGCACACAAGAACTTTTGATGTTTCCTGACGCGACGGCTTATAAGGATATGATTCGAGTAACCACAGTATCAAGATTAAATTCTGATTCTGTGGGAAAACAACCTGATTTGATTATTTATCACGGTGAGAATTACAAGGTAGCAGTTACTAATGATTATTCTGATTTTGGTTATACCAGGGCACTATGTACATTGATTGATTTGCAGGATCAGCCTAATGGCTAATACAAGTGCATAGAGAAAAGATGGTAACTGCCCAAAAAGAGGCAAGAAAAAGGAAGAAAGAAAATGGCGGATTCTAGTACTGGCGGTTATCTTTTACCTATCAGTGTCGCTTTTCCTGACGACCAGGATTTAGACAGAATATTTCATAATTTATTTATTGGAATAACCGGACTTGATCCAACCCTGGTTAGACCACGTTGGACACCGGAACCTGCCAATATGCCGCTATTTAATAGCTCATGGATGGCACAAGGTGTAATCGAACGAAGAGATGATGTAGTAGCCAGTCAAACGTTTGTTGATGGAACAGGCATGATCGTTACTCGTAATCAGGAACTTGATAATCTTATTTCATGTTACGGCAGCGGGGCGGCGGCACTCGAAGCATTAATAAGAGATGGGTTATCTCTTGATCAAAACCGAGAGGCTTTAACGCAACAAAATATTGTTCTTGTTGAAGTCGGAGGTGCTAGAAATATGACCATGAAAATTAACGAACGCTGGCAGAAGCGAATTGATGTAACGATAACTTTTAGACGCATATTAACAAGAGTCTATCCAATATTGAAATTATTAACGGGAGTCGCTACGGAATACGCAGACGGCTACACAGCACACATTCAAACTAATTAAAGAGGCCAAAAATGGCAATCGCACAATTACCCGTATCAGACCTTGTTAATGTACAAGTCAATCTTGCAAGTTTACCGGCTCAAGCCCAAAATCTGAGCAACCTACTAATATTAGGTAGTTCGGATGTTATAGATACAACTCAACGTATTCGTACTTATTCAAGCCTGGGTGGAATCGCCTCTGATTTTGGTACAAGCGCTCCGGAATATCTTGCAGCAAGTCAATGGTTCGGACAGTCTCCACAGCCAGGTTATTGTTTGATCGGTCAATGGGCAAAAATTGCAACTGCAGGGCGTTTGATGGGCGCTATTGTTTCTACTGCAAATCAACTTTTTACAGCATGGACATCAATAACAAATGGTGGTTTCCATATTACAATTGATGCTGGTTCATCGACTAACATAACTGGACTTAACTTTTCTACGGCTACTAATTTAAATGCTGTTGCGACGATCATTACAGCAGCATTGACTGGTGCAGTTTGTACCTGGAATTTAAACAATCAACAATTTTCAATTAAATCCTCCACAACCGGCGCGACTTCTGCCATATCTTTTCTGACTGCCCCAACAGCCGGAACCGATATAAGCGCAATGTTAGGTATGACTGTTGGCTCATCAGGTTCTTACGCGGTAACTGGTATTGTTGCAGAGACAGCTTTAAGCGCCGTTACTTTATTCGATCAGGTTTTTGGTCAAAAATGGTATGGTGTTTTTGTTGCTGGTTTGACTGATACAACACCGTTCACTGATCAGTTAGCAATCGCAGCGTACATTGAAGGCAGTAATACAAAACATGCTTTCGGTATAAATACTCAAGCCGGGGGCGTATTGAGTTCAGTTGATACGACTAACGTAGCATATCTGATGAAAGCGTTAAGTTACAAGAAAACGCTGACACAATATTCAAGTTCCAGTCTTTATGCAGTTGTGTCATTAATGGCAAGGATTATGACGACTGACTATACTGCAAATAAAACTGTCATCACCTTGATGTATAAAGTTGAGCCAGGCATTGTTGCCGAAAGTTTAACAGAAACTCAAAAAACAGCGGCTGTTAATAACAACTGTAACTTATTTGTTTATTATGACAACAACACGGCCATTATTCAAAATGGTGTTGTTGCATCCGGAGATTTTATAGACACTATATTCGGGGCAGACTGGCTTGCTATTACGATTCAAAATTCAATTTTTAATTTGCTTTATAGCAATCCTACGAAGATACCGCAAACTGATCAGGGTAACAATATCATTGCCACCGGTATCGAAGCTACAATGGATCAATCTGTGATTAATGGATTGTGTGCTCCTGGAACCTGGACACAAGCAGGTTTTGGTACATTGAATCAGAATGATTTTCTACCAAAAGGCTATTACATTTATGCTCCACCTATCGCCTTACAAAATCCGGCGGATCGTGCCGCGAGAAAATCTGTAACGTTTCAGGTGGCAGCTAAACTTGCCGGGGCAATCCATACCGTATCCGTCATAGTCAACATTAACCGTTAAGGATCGCAATCATGGCAGTTCAAGGTAAAACCTACTCATTTTTAGATACCGTTTGTTCTATTGTTGGTACAGGCGGAGCATTTTCAATCACAAGTGGCGCAACGGAAGAAGGTATAACATTTACGCCGCGCGCCGAGAAAAATACACTAATTATTGGCGCGGATGGGGCAGGAATGCATAGTTTACATGCTGATAAATCGGCAACCATAAGCGTTAAGCTATTAAAAAATTCACCTACAAACGCACTTTTGTCCGCCATGTATAATATCCAGCAAACTTCGAGTAAGTTTTGGGGGAAAAATGTTATCACATTAAGCTCTTCGATTGGCGATGTGATAACCTGCACAGGTGTTGCATTTACAAGACAACCATCGGTGGTTTATGCAATGCAGGGCGGCATGAACGAATGGCAATTTGAGTGCATAGAAATGTTTGAAATCTTGGCTGCCAGTATCATTTAATTATGGCTAAGGAATTTATAGTAAATGGCAAAGAGTATACTCATATGCCACTTGATGCATTTACTCAATTGCATGTGAGTCGAAAAACAGGGCCACTTTTTGTAGGCATGGCAATGGATAAAACGGCAATAACTTTGTTACATGATATTGCCGATGATGATTTGGAATCTACATTAAAAAAATTAATGCCGTTTGTACGCCGAAAGGATGGAGGCGCTTGGGCAATTGTTTATAATAAAGATGCCGGCCGCTTTATGTACGATGATATTGGCGGTGGTGAACTTATGGAGATTATGTTTAATGTACTTCTGGATTATTTACCGGATTTTTTTGCCGCCATCGACCGGATAACATACGGTACGTCTCAGCCGGTAGCGATGGCCGATTTGCAACAATAGAGGAAATGTTCCTTCTTAAACCGGTAATGGCGGGTATGTGCCGGTATGAGTCACTGTTAGATGGATCATTAAAATTAATTGATTTTGCGATAATGAATGATGCGCTTGACTGTAAATCTTGGAACGAATCAATAAAAGATGGCTGATCACAATACACTTCGAGAATTTTTAGTCAGGGTTCGCTACCAGACAGATCAAGCCAGCATGAATAGTGCTATGGGATCGGTGCAATCATTCAGCAGTGCACTCTTTAAGCTTGGCGCAATAGCAACAGCCGCCGTTACAGCAGTCGCCTATGCTACAATAAAATATGCAGATAACATGAATAGCATATACCTTATGACGCAACGTTTAGGCATGGGAATTAAGCAATTTAAAGCTATATCAAGTGCAGCGGCAGAACTAGGCGATTCTGTAGAAGGAATGCAGGGATCAATGAAAGGATTCGCTTCTTTCATTCGCCAAAATCCGTTTGGTTCAATTGCATTTATGCAAGGAATTAATAAAGACATAAAAGCTACCGATACCAATGATGTAAAACTTCAAAAATTATCTAAAACTTTCCAGGAAGAAGCTAATGATCCAATGAAGCAAGCTGTTAATATCCGTAAAGCAGCTGTTTTGGGCATCAGCGAAGATAGTTATCTATCGATGGCAAATACAAAATTCCAGGAATTGCAGAAGAAACACCTGGAAGCATTAAAGACTGGCGAATTCCAAACAGCCGGTAAAAAGGCGAATGAGTTTGAAATCAGTAAAGACTTAATGGCTAATCACTTTGACGCCGGCATGACAAAACTCATGATCTTGCCAATGGAAAAAGGCAAAGACGCAATGGATTTGCTAAGCGATCACACGGATACAGCAAGTAAATCAGTAGAAAACTTCGCGCAGAAAATAGATAGGTTATCCACCAGCATTTTTGGCGATATAAAGGATACGATAACCGGCAAAGATAAGATAGATACCCACACGCCGGAATATAAAGAACGTAAAAAACATAGACATTGGGATAATAAAAGTCTGGGGCAAGATGCCGTTCAGATATTAAATAGCGTCATTCCAAACTCAGAACGGAAAAAGCTTGATGCTGGCATGCAATATTTTACCGATTCCGGCTTATCGATAGAAGAATCGGCAGCGATTATGGCAAATTTCAAGCATGAAAGCCGTTTCGATGTTAACGCTACAGGAGACAATGGGAAAGCATTTGGCATTGGCCAATGGCACCCGGACAGGCAAGCTAATTATAAAAAGCTGTTCGGATCGACTATGCAGGGAGACGCGGCAATGCTCGGTGAAGATGAAGCTTATAAAAGACAATTGAAGTTCGCACGGTACGAATTAGATCATAGCGAACGGGGTGCACTTGCGCTTATGCGATCTGAAAACGGTACAGCAAGAATAAGCGGCGAAATTGTCGCTGACAAATACGAACGTCATGGGCTGGGACGAGATGAAACCATCGCTCGCGGCAATGATGCACAACGAATCGCGAATCAATATAACCAAAACATTACAATAAACGGTATTACCGAACCTGAAAAAGTTAAACGAAAAATTTCCGAACTTGCCTCGCGAAATACAGCGGCGGTACACCTATGACGGGATTGGTTGCAGGTGTAATTGGTGGTGTTGTCGGTGGGCCTATTGCCAGTGTTACCACAAGTGCTATTAATGCATTACTTGGTAGCGCGAATCCACGTTTATTTTATAATCAGGATTTTAGTTTTATTATCCCCTGTACAGTGCGCGAACACCATGAAGATAGTCTTACTATTACAGACCATCCGGTGGAATTCGGTGGTGTGATAAGTGATCATGCATTTGTTAATCCACCACGATTATTTATAGAGGTGGTTTATGGTGCTGGCCAGGTTCAAACTATGCAGGAGATTTATCAGCAATTTTTGTCATTACATCAGGCTCGCGTATTATTTAATATCGTGACTGGGAAGCGGCGGTACACTAATATGCTTATCGAGGAAATGGAAGTCACTACCGATTTGAGAAGTGAAAACTTAATATCAATCCGAATGCAATGCCGGTTTATAATTATCGTTTATACGCAAGTCACCTCTGCACCTAGAGCAAATCAGGCCAATGGGCAAAATACGGGAGCACCAGTTCAGAAAGGCACAGTACAAACATTTCCGTTAAAAAATCAATCAGTGGTAACGGCGATTCCTTTATGATAATTTCTGAGATACCGTTAGCTGCCGAATCACAAATACTCAGGGTTACTATCGGTAACATCGCATATAATTTAAGCGTGCTGTGGCGCGGCATCGGATTTTATCTGGATATCTCAGATGAAAACAATGTGCTCATTGCATCCGGTCTGGCAATGGTGCCAGGTGCAGACTTGCTGGGACAATTGGCACATCTTGGTATCGCTGGAAACTGGGTCATATTATCGGATATTGATCCTAGTGTAATACCTATGTTTGATACGCTGGGCATTACCTCTCATTTGTGTGTAATAACATGAGTGCACAGTGGATCAGAAAAATGGAAATTTTAATCGGACTAAGTGGAGGTAACGTTATTGATGTTTCAGAATTACATGCAATTTTTGAAACTGAAGCCTGGACTATTGAAACACCAAAAACCTTACAATGTAGAATTTATAACATTGCGCCGGTAACTATTAAAAAAATTATAGATGAGGGTAGCAATATTTCAATAGCCGCTGGATATGAAAATTCATTCGGTACGATCTTTTATGGAACAATAGTGCAATTACGTTCAGGCCGCTTAAATGGGACAGATACTTATCTGGATATTTCCGGTATAGATGGCGATGTAATTTATAACAATGCGTTTGTTTCTGCTACGATAAGCGCCGGAAGTACAGCCATAGGACGTTTGAAATCAATTGCAAAATCGGGCGGCTTTATATTGGGACAAGTCCCTGAACAAGATACGCCACAATTACCCAGGGGACGTGTTTATTTCGGTGCAGCACGAACGCATTTAAGGCCGTTAGCCGCTACGCTGGGAGCAAACTGGACTATTACCAATGGCACAGTGAATGTGATACCGCAAAATGCTTACAAGAAAGGTGATGTTCCAGTTTTTACTTATGCAACAGGACTTATCGGCGTCCCTCAACAGACGCTTGAAGGGATCGCTATAAAAGTTTTACTGAATCCGGCTGTAGAGCAGGGCATTAAAGTTAAGATTGATAATGCATCTATTCAACAATTTCAGGTGGACTTAGGGATTGGAGCAGAAGTGAATAACGCATGGATACCCCCCATTGATAGAGACGGTATTTATAAGATTCTATATTGCACACATAGCGGAGACACGCGCGGCCAGGGATGGTATACAGACATGATAGGTATTTCTGGCGATCATATAACATCGCCTTCGCAATTTAAATATAGTAAATTCTAATGGATATCAGGCAGTTAGTCGGGAATGATTTTGAAAACGGGCAAATGCAATTCAGCGCAAAACAGGCAAATATCTGGACGGCTTTGCCCGGTATCATTCAAACATATGATGCATTAAAAATGACCTGCACGGTTCAGCCTGCAATCCAGGCTGTTTTGTTTGATGCCAATGGAATACCAAAAAATACTACTCTTCCGTTGCTTGTCGATTGTCCTATTCAATTTCCATCCGGTGGTAATTGCACTATTACATTTCCGATAAATCCGGGTGATGAATGTTTAATTGTATTTTCATCACGTTGTATTGATGCATGGTGGCAATCCAGCGGAGTGCAACCGCAAGCTGAGTTAAGATTGCATGATTTATCGGATGGCTTTGTGATATTGGGTTATAGATCAGTGCCACGAGTTTTAACAAATATCAGTTTAACGGCAATACAAATTAGAAGCGATGCCGGAGACACTTTTATAGAATTGAATCCAACAACAAAAGCCGTGACCATGACAGTACCTGGTAACGTAAATATCACAGCACCCACAACTACGATAACCGGGGACGTGCATATAACCGGGGACGTGCAAGTAGACAAGACATTAACTGCAACTACCGATGTGATAGGTGGAGGAATACATTTAAAAACTCATAAACATGGTGGTGTAACAACCGGCAGCGGGCAAACAGGGGTGCCGGTATGAGGTATAGGAAGCTTTCAAATTCTGGCGATTATCAGTTAGGTGTATGGTTAGAAAATACCCCGGAAACTGTAGCGCAAGCGGTATTAACTCGGTTGAAATTATGGCGCGGTGAATGGTTTATGGATACTTCAGAAGGAACGCCTTATATGCAAAATATATTAGGTCATAATACAAGTTATGATTTAGAGTTAAAAGCGCGTATATTAGGTACTCAGGGTGTAGTTGAATTAACAGATTATTCCTCTGTTGTTGACAGAGATAGAAATCTGATTGTAACTTGTACTTTGTCAACTCTTTATGGACAAATCAATATGGTATTACCACAATGACTTTATCATGTACAATTGATAGTGCCGGTATTCATGCGCCTGTTTATGCTAATATATTAAGTGCTTTACAAGCCAGTTATAATGCAATTTTTGGTTCTACAGCCTATACTTTTGCTGATAGTCAAGATGGTCAATTACTGAGTATCTTTGCTGCAGCTATTAATGATAATAATGCGACTGCTATTGCAATATATAATGCTTATAGTCCAACATTTGCAGTAGGTAATGGCTTATCAACTGAGGTTAAAATAAACGGAATCCGCAGGTTGATAGCATCAAACTCAACTGTTAATGTAACCGTAGTTGGACAGGCTGGAACAATCATAACAAATGGTGTTGTATCGGGTAATAGCGGCAATTGGAATCTACCGGCATCTGTAACAATACCAGGAGGTGGTGCAATAAC
>Ga0255312_1000253_pt1 | contig 10021 bp, 8 predicted proteins | sample EtOH5_T0_E5_meta_FD_202081 | JGI IMG/M metagenome (GOLD analysis project Ga0255312, IMG submission 202081) | Sandy soil microbial communities from University of British Columbia, Vancouver, Canada - EtOH5_T0_E5 | ecosystem: Engineered > Artificial ecosystem > Sand microcosm > Unclassified ...
GTCCACGAACGACAGCACCCCCGCCTGCCGCGCCATGGCGCACGCGGCTGCGACGTCCACCACCGTGCCCAGGCTATTGGACGCCGCCCCGATGGCGAGGAGGCGGGTGCGCGGTCCCAGCAGGCTCCCCAGCGGAGCGAGATCCAGGGTGCCGTCCTCGACCCGCAGTTTCAGGCTGCGCAGCACGATCCCGCGCTCGCGCGCCAGCGCCTGCCAGGGCGCCACGTTGCCGTGATGATCCAGCTCCGTGATGATCACCTCGTCACCCGGGTTCCAGTCCCGTCCCAACGCCCGGCTCAGGTGATAAGTCAGCGTCGTCATATTGAGCCCGAAGGCGATCTCGTCGTGCCGGGCGTTGAGCAAGTCGGCCAGCGCGCCGCGAGCGGCCTCCAGCAGGGCGTCGGTCTCGACGCTGCTCGGGTAGTTCCAGTGCGTGTTGGCGTTGTGGTTGAACAGGTAGTCCTGCATCGCCGCGACGACGGCGGTGGGCACCTGGGTCCCGCCGGGTCCGTCGAAATAGGCCACCGGCTGGCCCTGGTGCCGCCGCTCCAGCGCCGGGAACTGGGCCCGAATCCCCGCGACGTCCGCCACTCCCTTGATCCGCAGGCTCACCGTCATGATCGCTCCAGTTTCCGCTGCAACACGGGTTGCACCCCTTTCGGGTCGGCCTTTCCCTTGCTCCGCTTCATCACCTGGCCGGTGAGAAACCCGAGCAGCTTGCTCTCTCCGGCGCGATAGCGCTCCACCTCTTTGGCGTGCTCGCTCAGCACCTCATCCACCCAGCGCTCCAGCTCGCTCGCGTCGCGCACTTGCAGCAGGCCGAGGCGCACCGCGACCTCGCGCGGCTCGCCCCCGGCCGCCGCCAGCTCGGCGTAGACCTTCTTGGCGGCCTGGTGACTCACCACGCCTTCGTCCACCAGCGCGATCAGCCCGGCCAGGCGTGTCGCGGGCACCGCGAACCCGCCGGTCGCCTTGTAGCCGGTCATCCCATCCTGCATCACCCAGTTGGCGGCGACCTTCCCCGGGGCGCCCGCCTGCACCACGCGCTCGAAATAATCGGCGATCCCCTGCTCGCTGGCGAGCACCTCGGCGTCGTACGGCGTCACCCCGTGGACCTGCACCAGCCGGGCCCGCTTGGCGGCGGGCAGCTCGGGCAACCCGGCCCGCTGCGCCTCGATCCACTCGCGGGAAAGCAGCAGCGGCGGGAGATCGGGGTCGGGGAAGTAGCGGTAGTCGTGACTCGCTTCCTTGGACCGCATCGGGCGCACCTGCCCGGTTGCGGCGTTGAACAGCAAGGTCACTTGCCGCACCGGCTCGCCCCGCTCGAGCAGCGCCTGCTGCCGAGCCCGCTCGGACTCCAGCGCGCGCTCCACGTTGGCGAAGCTGTTCAGGTTCTTGATTTCCGTCTTGGTGCCCAGCTCGTTGCTGCCCGCCGGACGAATCGAGAGGTTCGCGTCCACTCGGAGGCTCCCCTTCTCCATGCTGCACTCGCTCACGCCGGCGTACACCAGCAGCTGCCGCAGGGTGGTCAGATAGGCCCGCGCCTCCGCCGGCGAGCGCAGGTCCGGTCCGCCCACGATCTCCGCGAGCGGCACCCCGGCGCGGTTCAGGTCCACCGCCGTCTTGCCGGGAATCCGGTCGTGCAGCGACTTGCCGGCATCCTCTTCGACGTGCAGCCGCTCGATCCGCACCGTCACGCTGCCGCGCTCGGGCGATTCCAGCGCGACCGCGCCGCCGGTGGAGAGCGGCTGGTCGTACTGGGAGATCTGGTACCCTTTGGGGAGATCGGGATAGAAATAGTTCTTGCGGGCGAAAATGCTGCGCTCGGCGACCTCCCCGCCCAGCGCCAGGGCGCCGCGCACGGCCAGGCGGATCGCTTCGGCGTTGGGCACCGGCAGCGAGCCCGGCAGGCCGAGACACACCGGGCACACGTTGCTGTTGGGCGGATCGCCGAAGGCGGTCGAGCAGGCGCAGAACATCTTGGAGCGGGTGCCGAGCTGCACGTGCACCTCGAGCCCGATGACGGTTTCCCAGGCCATCAGCGCACCTCGGCCAGCGCGTCCAGCTGCGCCTCCAGGGTCTTGGCGACCGCGAGCATGCGCGCTTCTTCGAAGCCCGGGGCGATCAGCTGGCCGCCCACCGGCAGACCCCCGCTCCGACCCAGCGGCAGGCTCATCGCGGGCAGCCCCGCCAGGCTGGCCGGACAGACGAAGATGTCGGCGAGGTACATCGCCACCGGGTCGGCGGTCTTCTCGCCCGCCTTGAACGCCGTGGTCGGTGTGGTGGGGGTGAACAGGAGGTCGACCCCCGAGGCGAAGACCCGGCGGAAATCCTCCACGATGCGCGCGCGCGCGGCCTGGGCGCGCCCGTAATACGCGCTGTAGTACCCCGCGCTCAGCACGTAGGTGCCGATCAGGATGCGGCGGCGCACCTCCGGCCCGAAGCCCTTGCCGCGGGTCGCCCGGTAGAGCGCCCGCAGGTCGCCGTCGGCGGGAAAGCGCGGCCCGTAGCGCGCGCCGTCGAAGCGCGCCAGGTTGGCGGCCGCCTCGGCCGGGGCGATGATGTAGTAGGTGGGTACCGCGTAGCGGCTGTGCGGCAGCGACACCGCGACGACGCGGGCGCCCAGCTCGCGCAGCAGCGCGATGGCCCGGTCGCAGCCCGCCTTGACCCCGGGGTCGAGATCGGCGGGGAAATACTCGGTGGGGAGCCCGATGGTCAGCCCGGCCAGCGACGCCGGCGCGGGGACGGGCAGCAGCGGCGGGCGATCCAGGGTCGTCGCATCGCGCGGGTCGGGGCCGGAGATTACTGCTAACACGCGCTCGGCTTCCGCCACGCTGCGCCCGAAGGTCGAGATGCAATCGAGCGAGGAGCCGAACGCTACCAGGCCGTAGCGGCTCACCCGTCCATAACTGGACTTCACCCCCACCACCCCGCAGAAACTGGCCGGCTGCCGTACCGAGCCGCCGGTCTCCGAGCCCAGCGCCGCCGGCACCGCGCCCGCCGCCACCAGGGCGGCGGAGCCACCCGAGGACCCTCCCGGCACCCGTTCGGGGTCGAGCGGATGCCTAACCCGCCCGTAGGCGGAGTGCTCGGTCGAGGAGCCCATCGCGAATTCGTCGAGATTGGCCTTGCACGCGATCAGCGCGCCCGCCGCGCGCAGCCGGTTCACCGCGGTGGCGTTGAAGGGTGAGACGTAGCCTTCCAGGATCCGCGAGCCGCAGGTGGTCGGCAGCTCGGTGGTGACGATGTTGTCCTTGAGCGCGACCGGCATCCCGTGCAGCGCACCGGTACCCGGCATGGCGTCCACCCGCGCCGCCTCGGCCTCGAGTGCCGCGAGGGACCAGGAGAGGGTGGCATTGAGCCCGCGGGCCGAAAGCTCCGCGAGCCGGCCCTCGACCTCGAGCGCGACGGCCCGCGCGCTCACGGCTCCTCCAGGGCGCCCAGCTTGGGCACCACGAAGAATCCGTCAATGAACTCGGGCGCCAGCTCGGCCGGCGGCCGCACCAGATCCGCAGGCGCCACGACATCGGGTCGCAGCGGCGTGGCCTCGGGACCGGCCACGTAGCGTCCGGCGCCTTCCAGGTCGCCCAGCTCGGTGAGCTGCGCCACGAAGCCCACGATCCGGTTGAGCTGCTCGGTGAGCGCGGGCAGCTCCGCGTCCTCCACCGCCAGCTCTGCCAGCGCGGCAACGTGCTGCACCTCCTTGGCGGTAACGCTCACGCGCCCTCTCCCCAGTCTCGCTCGAGACCCGCAAAGCCCACCAGCAGTTGCTTCAGCCCGACACTCTCGTCGTCGAACAGCACGCTCACCTTGAGGTCCTTCCCCACTCCCGCCAGGCCCTGCACCGTGCCGCTGCCGAAGCGGCGGTGCCGCACCCGTTCGCCCTTGACGAGCCGGGGCGCGTCCTGATTCTGCTGGTCTTCGTCGATGGCGTACAGCCGGCGCGGCGTCGCCCGCGGCACCGTGGTGACCTCCCAGGGCGCCAGCCAGCCCCCCGAGGTCCGCCGCGGCGCCCATAACGACGCGGTGCTCTTCTCCTCCAGCAGCTCGGCGGGAATCGACTCGAGGAAGCGGGACACCATCCCCGGCCGCAGCTCGCCGCCCCGCCGCCGGGCCCGCGCCCAGCTGAGATACAGCTTGTCCTTGGCGCGCGTCAGCCCCACGTAGAACAGCCGGCGCTCTTCTTCCAGCCCTTCCTGGGTTTCCATCGCGCGGCCCAGCGGGAAGAGCCCGTCCTCCAGGCCGGCCAGCACCACCACCGGCCACTCGAGTCCCTTCGCGGTATGTAAGGTCATCAAGGTGATCCCGTCGGTGCCCTCGGAGGTGTCGGCGGCGGAAACCAGCGCGGCCTCGGCGAGATAGCGCTCCAGCGGCGTGCTGCCGTCGTCCTCGCTCACGACTTCCGACCATTCCGCGGCGCCGGCCACCAGCTCGCGGACGTTCTCCCAGCGATCGGCGCCTTCGGGGCCCTCGGCCAGCAGCACGTTCTCGTAGTCGAGCGCGCGGATCAGCTCCTCCAGGATCAGCACCGGAGCGGATGCCACGCTGCGGGCGCGCAGGTCGTCGAGCAGGGCGGCGAAGCGCTGCAACCCTTCCCGCACGTTGGGGCGCAAGCCGGTGATCCGGTCGGCGATGCGGGCGGCCTCGAGCAGCGGCTTGCCCCACGCCGTGGCCGCGGCGCGGAAGGCTTCCAGGCTGGCCTCGCCGATCCCGCGGCGGGGAACTCCCACCGCCCGGAGAAAGGCCTCGTCGTCCGCCGGATTGGCCACCACGCGCAGGTACGCCAGCAGATCCTTCACCTCGCGGCGCTCGTAGAAACTGATCGCGCCGACCACCCGGTAGGCCACCCCGAAGCGGCGCAGCGCCTCCTCCAGCGCCCGTGACTGCGAGTTGGTGCGGTACAGGATGGCCATGTCCTCCAACGGCCATTCGCCGCCGGCGCTGCGCCGCGCCAGCTCCCGGGCGATCCACTCGGCTTCGTCGCGCTCGTCCGCGGCGGCCAGTACCGTCACCGATTCCCCGCCCTCGCGCCGGGTCCGCAGCGTCTTGCCGAGCCGGCCCACGTTCCGCGCGATCGCCGCGTTGGCCGCGTCGAGGATGAGCTGGCTGGAGCGGTAGTTCTCCTCCAGCCGCACCAGCCGGCAGTTGGCGAAGTCGCTCTGGAACTGGCGCATGTTGCGCACCTCGGCGCCGCGCCAGCCGTAGATCGACTGGTCGTCGTCGCCGACCGCGAAGACGTTGCCGTGCTCGCCCAGCTGGCGGATCAGCTCGTACTGCGCCCGGTTGGTGTCCTGAAACTCATCGACCAGCACGAACGAGAAACGGTCGCGCCACCAGGCCCGCCGGTCCGGGTGCTCCCGGAAGAGGGTCAGCGGATGCAGCATCAGGTCGTCGAAATCCATCGCGTTCTGCCGCTTGAGCGCGGCGGCGAGCGGATCCATCAGCTCGGCGGCAATCTGGGCGAGCCGGTCGAAGCCCGCCGAGGCGGCGAGCTGCTCTCCGCTCAGCATCCGGTTCTTGGCGGAAGAGATGACGGCCTGCACCGCGCGCGCCGGGAACAGCTTGGGAGGAATGTTGCGCTCTTCGAGCAGGCGCCGGATCAGGGCGATCCGGTCGTCCTCATCGAAGATGGTGAATTGGCGGGAGAACCCGATCCGCTCCGCATCGCGCCGCAGCAGCCGCGCCGAGAGGCTATGGAAGGTCCCGATCCACAAGCCGCGGGGGTCGCGATCGAGCAGCTGGGCGACCCGCTGCTTCATCTCCGCCGCGGCCTTGTTGGTGAAGGTCACCGCGAAGATCCGCTCGGGCGGCACCCCGTGCTCGTCGAGCAGTACCGCGATGCGCGTGGTGAGCACCCGCGTCTTGCCCGAGCCCGCGCCGGCCAGGACCAGCAGCGGCCCGGTCAGGTGCGCCACCGCCTCGCGCTGCTCGGCGTTCAATGCCCGCGCCCATTCGCGCCCGGTGGGTCCCGCGGTCATATCAGGCGGGAAGGAGCCGGTCCGCTCCGAAGTAGGGGATCAGCGCCTGGGGCAACCGCACCGTGCCGTCGGCGGCCTGTCCGTTTTCCAGCAGCGCCGCGATGGTGCGGGCGAACGCCACGCCCGAGGCGTTGAGGGTGTGCACCAGCTCGGGTTTCGCCCCGGCGGCGGGGCGGTAGCGGATGTTGGCCCGCCGGGCCTGGAAATCGGTGAAGGTGCTGGAGCTCGAGCACTCCAGCCAGGCGGCGACCCCGGCCGCCCACACTTCGAGATCGTAGGTCCGTGCCGCGCTGAAGCCGGTGTCCCCGGTCGCCAGCTCCACCACCCGATAGGGCAGCTCCAGCCGTTGCAGCACGGCTTCCGCATGCCGGGTCAGCAGCTCATGCTCGGCGTCGCTCGCCTCCGGCCGGCACAACCGCACCAGCTCCACTTTGTCGAACTGGTGCACCCGCAGCAGCCCGCGGGTGTCCTTTCCCGCGGCGCCCGCCTCGCGGCGAAAACACGGCGTGAAGGCGACCAAGGCCGCGGGGAGCGCTCCCGCGTCGAGGATTTCGTCGCGGTGCAGGTTGGTCAACGGCACTTCGGCGGTCGGGATCAGAAACAGATCGTCGCGCGGAGACGCGTAGAGGTCTTCCTCGAATTTGGGCAGCTGACCGGTGCCGGTCAGCGTGGCGCGGTTGACCAGGTAGGGAGGTGCCACCTCGCGGTAGCCGTGCTCCCGGGTGTGCAGGTCGAGCATGAAATTCTGGAGCGCCCGCACCAGCCGGGCCCCCTGCCCCAGGAACACCGGAAAGCCCGATCCGCTCAGCTTGCTGCCGCGCGCGAGGTCGAGGATGCCCAGCGTCTCCGCGATCTCCCAGTGCGGCTTCGGCGCGAAGCTGAATTGCGGCGGGGAGCCCCAGGTGCGCACCACGCGGTTGGCTTCGGGGCCCCCGGTAGGGGCCTGGGGATGGGGCAGGTTCGGCAGGCCGAGCAGGGTGCGTTGCAGCGCCTCGTCCAGCTCCTTCGCCTTGGCATCGAGCACCTTGACCTGCTCGCCCGAGGCCTTGAGCTCGGCGAGCAGCTCGTCGGCCGGCTCCTTGGCGCGCTTGCGGCGGGCGACCTCTTCGTTCTTCGCGTTGCGGTCGGCCTTCACCCGCTCCGCTTCGGTGAGGACCGCGCGCCAGCGCCCATCCAACTCGAGCAGCGCGTCGAGCGCCGTGCCGAGGGACGGATCGCCGCGCCGCAGCAGCGCGGCGCGGGTGCCGGCCGGATCCTGCCGGAGCAGCCGGACGTCGATCACTTCTTGGGGAGACCGACCTCGAGCCCGCGATACCCGCAGTTGATATTCGCGAGAATGCGGAACGCCACTTTGCGCGCGCTGTCGTCGAAGCCGATCACCTCCAGCTTGGCATAGTACGGAATGCCGAGCCCGCAGCTGGGATCGACCGCGGAACGGGCGAAATACACCTGGCCGGCCGAGAGGCGCACCGTGTCGGCGGATACATACCCTTGTTGCAGGGCCACGGTGATCGAATCGAAATCGTCCGCGGTGAGCTGGAACCCCGGATTCCCGGTGGTGCGTCCCGTGGCGACCAGGGCGGCGATGGGCAGGAAGACGTGCTCGCCAGCCGGCGTGATGTCGTAGATGAAATCGAAGTTATTGACCTGGTCGAGCCGCACCGGCACCCGCTGCGCGATCAGGAAGCCGCTCGGCAGGCCAACCGAGGTTCCGCTCGCGGCATACATGGCAAGGGTATCGACACGATTCTCGAACACCGCCGGCAGCAGGCTCAGCGGATCGCCACATCCGGCCCAGGCAAGCGCGCCAAGCAGGAGGAGGACAGCGGAACGAAACACGGTCGGACGCATGGCAGGAAACGAAGGTTAAAGGCACGCGCGAACAGGGTCAACCCACAGTGTTTTCTTGACTTCGGTCCATTCGTCCTGCTACGTTCGCCCTTCACCTCCTGACCCCGATCCGGCGAGGCGAGATGGGAGGCTTGCGGGAGATCATCCAGGGCCTCGACGCCGGCGAGTCCGTGCGAGGTGCTGCCATCATCGGTGAGGACGGGCTGGTCATCCACGACGCCCTCGACCCCGGTGCCGACGGCGAAGCGGTGGCCGCCCTGGCCGTGACCACCCTGCGCCATGCCGAGCAATTCGGCGCTGCCTGCCGCTCCGGCCCCCTCCAGACCGCGGTGCTCGAGTTCGGTGAAGGCCCGGCGATTCTCTCCGCGCTGACTCCCTCCGCGACGCTGGTGGTGCTGGCGCTGCCGGGTCGCGACATCGGTCCGCTTCTCTACGAGCTTCGCCTGCGGCGGGACGTCCTGACCGGTTTGCTCTGACGATGGATTGGGCCGTCATCCTCGCGGGCGGGTCGGGGCTGCGCTTCTGGCCGCTCTCCTCACCCACCCGACCCAAACAGCTGCTGCCGCTCGCCGGCGCGCGTTCCAGCGCGGAAGACACCCTCGACCGGCTGGCCGGCTTCATCCCGGCGGCTCGCACCCTGATCGTCGCGGGCGCCGGCCTCGCTGCGTTGCTCAGCGAGCGGCTGGGAATCGATCCGGCGAACCTGCTGATCGAGCCGCGCGCCGCGTCGACCGGTCCGGCGCTGCTCTGGGCCAGCTGGGAAATCCGGCGGCGCGATCCCGCCGCCGCCATTCTTGCGATGCACGCCGACTGGGTCGTGGGCGATTCGGCCGCGTTCGTCAGCACCGCGGCCTCCGCGCTCGAGGCGGCGCGCGCCCACGACCGCCTGGTGACCGTCGGCATTGTGCCCTCCCGTCCCGAGACCGGCTACGGCTACATCGTTCCGGGCGAGCCGCTCGACCGCGGCGCGCGCAGCGTGCTGCGCTTCGCCGAAAAGCCCGACGCGGGCACTGCGCTCGACCTCATGGCTGAGGGCGCGCTGTGGAACAGCGGGCTGTTCGCCTGGACCGCCGACCGGCTGCTCGCGGAGATCAACGCCCATACGCCCGAGCTCGCCCGCGAGCTGCCCCGGCTGGAGGCGGGTGACGTCGACGGTTTCTTCGCCGCGGTTCCCGCCACCTCCATCGACGTTGCGCTGTTGGAGCGCAGCGAGCGCGTGGCGGTGGTGCCGGGCCACTTCGACTGGGATGACCTGGGAACCTGGGAAGCGCTCGCCCGGGTGCGCCCGCGCGACCGGCAGGGCAACATCGCGGTGGGCCAGGTGGTGCTGCACGACGCGAGCGACTGCATCGTGTGGAGCGACCGCCTCCCCATCGTGGTGAGCGGCGTGGAGGACATCGTGGTGGTGGAAGCCAACGGCCGCATCCTCGTGATGGCGCGCTCCCAGGCCGCGGAGCTCAAGCGCGTGCTGGAGACCCTGCCGGCCGCAATCCGGGACCTTCCGGTATGACCCGGCTGGTGTGCATTGAGCCCGCCGACCCCGGCGACGCCTGGCAGCCCTATACCGGCGCGCGACCGCTGGCCGAGCTGCGGGCCGGTGCCTGGCGCATCCGGGAGCGCTGGGCGGGGATCCTCGGGCTCGACGACGTCGTGATCATGGGCGATCACATCGCCCAGTTCTGCGACGTGGACTCGGCGCCGGTGGTGCCACGCGGTCCGGTCGCCGGCCCGGCGGTGGTTGCGTACTCGGATTTCGCGCCTTCCGGCCAGGCGCTGGAGCTCACGCCCGGCCTCCAGCGGCTCACCCACGAAGACGTGACGGTGGCGTGGATCGTCCCCGAGGGCCGGACCTGGAACGAGCCGCACGACAGCGGACCCGGACAGGCCATCGAAGGAATGCCGCTTCACGGCGCGTGGGATCTCATCACCGCCCTCGAGCACCTGCTGGCCGCCGATTGCACCGATGCGCTGGTGGCCGGCCCCGAGCCGGTGCCCGATGGCTCGCTGGTGCTGGGCGATCCCGGCGAAGTGGCCTGCTTCGGCGCCTGGGTGGAGCCCGGCGTGGTGTTCGACGTGCGCCACGGCGCCGTGGTGCTGGAGGAAGGGGTCCAGGTTCGCTCCGGCACGCGGCTCGAAGGCCCCCTCTTCGTGGGGCCCGGTTCCCACCTGCTCGGCGGCGTCATTCGGCACTC